>JAABUQ010011931.1_pt1 | contig 10940 bp, 9 predicted proteins | sample 5560001 | NCBI WGS metagenome assembly JAABUQ01 (sample SAMN10711888, study PRJNA513371) | rock metagenome | isolation source: Antarctica rocks | place: Antarctica: Victoria Land, Finger Mt nord | collected 2015-12-18
CGATCATGTCACCGCGGTGCGCGGTACCGTCGACAACCCGATGCCGCGCGACGAGGTCATCCAGAAGGCCCACGATCTCTGCGAGCCGGTCATTGGCAAAGGGCAGACGGAGGGAGCATGCAAAATCGTGGGGTGCTGACATAGTCGGGGTGGGTTCCTTGCTCGCGGAACAAGGGTGGGCTGATAAGGTGGCCAGCGGCCCGATGCGACCACCCCACGATTTTGCATGCTCTCAAGGCCGGCGGTCGTGCCGGCACCAACCAGCATTACGGGGTCGACGGCGGCTGGGTGTCACACGACGCTTCCAATCGGGCCAGCAACGTTGCTAGCATGGGACGCAGGGGCGGATCAGACCCCGAGGGAAACGTCAGGAAGGCCACCATGAAACGTCGCCAGTTCAACGCTGCGCTCGCCACGGCGGCGCTTGCCGCTGCCGCAGGCCCGGCGGCCGCGCAGCAGAAACGCACGCTCGCCTTCGTGGTCAACGTGTCGGCGGATTTCTGGACCATCGCGCGCCGGGGCATCGAGAAGGCCAACAAGGAACACCCCGAGTACGATATGCAGATGATCATCCCCGGCCAGGCCAGCGCCGCGGAGCAGCGCCGCATCATGGACGACTTGATCGCGCGGCAGGTCGCGGGCGTCGCCATCTCCGCGATCAACCCGGCCAGCTCGACCGACATCCTGAACCGCGTGGCGTCCCAGACGCTGCTGTTCACCACCGATAGCGACGCGCCGGCCAGCAACCGGATCGTCTATATCGGCACCGACAACGTCGCCGCGGGGCGCGAGGCCGGGGCGCAGATGAAGAAGGCGCTGCCCGGCGGCGGCAAGGCCATGCTGTTCGTCGGCACCATGGACGCCGACAACGCCCGGGAACGCGTCCAGGGTATCCGCGAGGCCCTGTCCGGCAGCAATATCGAAATCCTGGATGTCCGCACTGACGACAGCGACTTCGCCCGCGCCAAGCGCAATGCGGAGGATACGCTGTCCCGTTACGCGGACCTCGGCCTGATGGCCGGGCTGTGGGCCTACAACACGCCGCAGATCTACCAAGCCGTGAAGCAGGCTGGGCGCGAGGGCACCGTCAAGGTCGTCGGCTTCGACGAGGACGCGCTGACGCTGCGCGGCGTCGCGGACGGGACCATCCACTCGACTGTGGTCCAGCAGCCGTTCGAGTTCGGCTACCAGTCGATGAAGGGCATGGTCCGCTACCTCGGCGGCGACAAGGCCTGGGTGCCCGCCAGCAAGCAGATCATCGTGCCCACCCGCATCATCGACAGCACGAACGTCGCGGAGTTCCAGACCTTCATGAAGCAGATCCTGCGCCCGAGCTAGGGGCGTGGCCGGCGCGTTGCTGGAGCTGGAAGGGATCAGCAAGGCCTACCCGGGCGTGCAGGCGCTGGACGGGGTGTCGCTGCGGCTCGGCGCCGGGGAGGTGCTGGGCCTGATCGGTGAGAACGGCGCGGGCAAGAGCACGCTCATGCGCGTGCTGGGTGGCGTCGTGCGTCCGGACGCCGGGCGCATCCGGCTGGACGGGCGGGAGCGCACGCACCTGACGGTGGCGGAGGCGCAGGCGGCCGGGATTGCCTTCGTGCACCAGGAGCTGTCGATGTTCGACAACCTGGACGCGGCGGCGAACGTGCTAATGGGCCGGGAGCGGCTGCGGGCCGGGCCGTTCCGGCTGGTGGACCACAAGGCCTGCCAGGCGCAGGTCGCGCCGCTGCTGGAGCGCCTGGGCGCGGATTTCGGGCCGGATGTGCCGGTGGCCCGGCTGTCCATCGCCCAGCGCCAACTGGTGGAGATCGCCCGCGCCCTGTCCGCCGAAGCCCGCATCATCATCCTCGACGAGCCGACCAGCAGCCTGACCCTGTCCGAGACCGACCGTCTGCTGTCCATCGTCGCCGCGCTGCGCGCCACGGGGACCGGGGTCATCTACATCACGCACCGGCTGGGCGAGGTCGTGGCCTGCGCCGACCGGGTGCTGTGCCTGCGCGATGGCCGGGTGGCGGGCGAGCTGCCACGGGACGGCATCGCCCACGCCGCCATGACCCGGCTGATGATCGGACGCGACCTGCAGTCCCTGTACACCCCGCCTGCGGGTCCGCCGGGCGAGGACGGGCTGGAACTGGACGGGCTGGTGACGGCCGCCTTCCCGGACCGCAGCGCAAGCCTGCACGCCCGCCCCGGCGAGATCCTGGGCCTGGCCGGGCTGGTGGGATCGGGCCGGACCTCGCTGGCCCGCGCCGTGTTCGGGATCGAGCCGGCGCTGGACGGCGCCATCCGCCTGGACGGCCAGGCGGCGCGCATCAAGTCGCCGCGGGACGCCATCGCGCGCGGGCTGTACCTGGTGCCGGAGGACCGGAAGCGGTCGGGCCTGGTCCTCACGATGCCGATCTCGCAGAACGTGACCCTACCGGCGCTGCGGGGCCATGCACGCCTAGGCCTGATCAATCCAGCCTCCGAGGCGCGGGCAGGGGAGGCCCAGCGGGCGACGCTGCGCATCAAGGCGCCCGACGCCGGCGTGCAGGCCGGCACGCTGTCGGGTGGCAACCAGCAGAAAGTCGTGCTGGGCCGCTGGCTGGCGCTCAGCCCCCGCGCCATCGTGTTCGACGAGCCGACGCGCGGCGTGGATGTCGGCGCGAAAGGGGAAATCTACAGCCTGATGCGTGGCCTCGCCGACCGCGGCGTCGCCGTGTTGATGATCAGCAGCGACATGGAGGAGGTGATCGGCGTGAGCGACCGGGTGGCGGTGATGCATGAGGGCCGGGTCGCCGGCACGCTGGAGCGTTCAGCGAGGCCGCGGTGCTGCGCCTGGCCATCGGCCACGCGGCGTAGCATGGGCAAGAAGGAGCTTGGCCTGCTGGCCCTGGTGCTGCTGATCGGCGCCATCACCGCGTCCATCAACCCGCGGTTCCTGTCGGCGGTGAACCTGCTGAACATGGCCAACCTGATCGGGCTGTTCGGGGTGTTCAGCATCGGGCAGGGCCTGATCATCATCACGGGCGGCATCGACTTGGCGGTGGGGTCGGTGTTCGCGCTGCTCGGCGTCGTGTTCATCGACCTGCTGGCCAACCACGGCGTGCCCTGGCCGGCGGCCGTAGCGGGGGTGCTGCTGGGCGGCCTGCTGATCGGCGCGCTGCACGGGGCGCTGGTGACGCGCGCCGGCCTGCAGCCCTTCGTCGTGACGCTGTGCGGGCTGCTGATCTACCGCGGCGCGGCGCGCTACTACACGGGCGATGCCACCATCGGCTTCGGCTACACCGACGGGCTGGACGGGCTGACCTGGCTCGCCTCGGGCCGTAGCCTCGGGGTGCCGAACCCGTTCCTGGTGCTGCTGGCCGTGGCCGCGGTGATGGGGGTGGTGCTGCACCGCTCGGTGTTCGGCCGTTACTTGTTCGCGGTCGGCCGGAACGAGGAGGCGGCGCGGTATGCCGGGATACGCACCGGGCTGGTGGTGGCCGGGGCCTACATCCTCGGCGGCTTGCTGGCGGGCATCTCGACGGTGTTGCTGGTGTTCTACACCAACTCGGTCTCGCCCTCGTCGTTCGGCAGCTTCTACGAGCTGTATGCCATTGCGGCAGCCGTGTTGGGCGGATGCTCGCTGCGTGGCGGCGAGGGCAGCATCGCGGGCATCGTGCTGGGCACGGTGCTACTGCAAATCCTGCAGAACCTGGTCAACATCCTGGGCATCCCGTCCTCGCTGAACTTCGCGGTGATGGGCGGGGTGATCCTGCTGGGCGCGTTGGCGGACCAGCAACTGCTGCGCCGGGGCAAGGCGGCGCCGGGCGGGCAGTCGCAGCCGCAGGTCGGGCTGCTGCGGCCGCGTAAGGCCGGCTGACGGTGCTCAAGGGCTGCATCCTGCGGCGCAAGGGGGTGTTCCCGCCGTGACCTTACCGACGCGCCCGCTCGGCCGCACCGGCATTCAACTGACCACGCTGGGCTTCGGCAGCACCGGCCTTGGCAACCTCTACCGGTCGCAGACCGAGGACGGGGCGATGGCGACCGTGCAGGCCGCCCACGACGCCGGCATCACCTACTTCGACACCGCGCCGTTGTATGGCTTCGGCCTGGCCGAGCACCGCATGGGCGCCGCCCTGCGCCGCACCGCCGGGCCGGTGGTGCTGTCCACCAAGGCCGGCTGGCGGCTGGGCCGCCGCAACCCCGCCGACGGACCCGGCAGCGCCGCCGACAGCCTGTTCGAGCATCCCGCGCCGTTCAAGCTACGCATCGATTACAGCTTCGACGGGGTCATGCGCTCGTTCGAGGACAGCTTGCAGCGCCTCGGGACCGACCGGGTCGATATCCTGCTGCTGCACGACTGCGACCGGCGCAACCACGGGGAGGACGGCTACCGCACGCGGTTCCGGGAGGCCGTGGACGGCGCCGCCCGGGCGCTGGTGTCGCTGCGCGAACAGGGCGCCGTCCGCGCCGTGGGCGCCGGCCTGAACGAGTGGCAGGCCTGCCAGGACTTCGCGGAGGCCTGCGACTTCGACTGCTTCCTGCTCGCCGGGCGCTACACCCTGCTGGACCAGGGCGCGCTGGCCAGCTTCCTGCCGATGTGCGGGCGGCGCGGCATCGGCGTCATCCTCGGCGGCCCCTACAACTCCGGCATCCTGGCCACCGGACCCGTGCAGGGCGCGATGTACGACTATGCGCCGGCCGCGCCGGAGGTCATGCAACGCACGCGCGCCATTGCGTCGGCCTGCGCCCGCCATGCCGTGCCGCTGCGCGCCGCCGCCCTGCAGTTCCCGCTGTCGCACCCGGCCATTGCGACCGTGATCCCCGGCGCGCGTGACCCGGCGGAGGTTGCGGAGAACCTGGCCCTGATGACGCAGCCCATCCCCGACGCCCTGTGGCAGGACCTTCGCGGAAGCGGCTTCATCCCGTGACGGCGGTCATCGACGCGCATGTCCACTACTGGCAGGTCAGCCGCGGCGACTACGCCTGGATGACACCCGACCTGGCGTGGAGCCTTGTTGCATGGATAATTTGTAAGCTTATCAGTGCTGTAAGCTACGCCAGAAGCACGGCTTGGGGCCAAAATGGCCTAGATCATTTCGAATTAGGTGGCTTTTCCCGAGTTGTTGCGAGCTCTTATCATCTGCGCCGCGCCTACGCCGAAGGTATCTTGCTGAAATCGCTCGATAGCCTCTCCCGGCTCAACTGCTGATCCATGCAACAACGCCGCGTGCATTCTGAATGAGCGGCAGGATCGCACCCTGAAGGCGTTCGCCGCCGCAGTGGCGAACGCGGCACGCATGACGTATGCCGCAACGCACCAACCGACGGCGGCTTGAACCCGGAGTGAGATGAGGATGAACAGAGCAAGCGTGATGGCCGGCGCCGAGCCGTTCATGTTCGAGGGCGGCGACGTCGGGGTGCTGCTCTCGCACGGCTTCACCGGCACGACACAGAGCATGCGCCCGCTCGGCGAAGCGCTGGCGAAGGCCGGCTTCACCGTGTCCGCGCCGTGCCTGCCCGGCCACGGCACCTCGCCGAAGGACATGGCGGGCACCGGCGCACGGGACTGGGTCGCCGCCATCGACGGCGCGCTGGAGGCGCTGCGCGGGCGCTGCTCCGCCGTATTCATGGCCGGCCTGTCCATGGGCGGCACGCTGACACTGCTCACCGCTGCCCGCCACGCCAGCATCATCCGCGGTGCGGTGCCGATCAACGCCGTCGTGCACCTGGACTCTGCCGACCTTGCCGGGCTGGCCTTCGGCGGCGACCCGGCGGCGATGATCCCCGGCATCGGCTCCGACATCAAGGACCCGATACCGCGCGAGCTGGCCTATTCCATGGTGCCGGTCTGCTGCTTGGCGGAGCTGTATGCGCTGACGGGCGTGACCCGGGACCTGCTGGGCCGCATCAACTGTCCTGCGCTGGTGATCCAGTCGCGCGACGACCACGTGGTCAAGCCAGCGAACGCCCGCCTGATCGCCTCCTCTCTTGGCTCCGGCCGGGTGGAGCTGCTCTGGCTGGACAACTCCTACCATGTGGCGACGCTGGACCATGATGCCGGGCTGATTGCCGGGCGCACCGTGGGCTTCATCCACTCCGTGATGAACGGCTGACTGGCGCCCCGTGCGGTTGACCGGCCCCGGCCGGTCGGCCAAGGTCGGAGGGACGCCAATGAAGCCGCGCGAAATGCGGCCGCCTAGGAGGATCGCCGATGATGTTCCGCCACGCCGGCCTGGGTGCCGCGGCCTGGTTCGCCGTCGCCCTGCTGCCCGCCATGGCCCAGCCGGCCGACACCGTCACCATCGGCGCCATCCTGCCGCTCTCTGGCCTGTTCTCCACGCTTGGCCCGCCCGAGCGCGACGCCATGCAGCTCTCCACGGAGGCGATCAACGCTGCCGGCGGGTTCGAGGTCGCGGGCAAGCGCTACAAGATCGCGGTCAAGGTGCTGGACGACGAGTCCGCGCCCGCCACCGTGGGCATCTCCGACTACCGCCAACTGGTAGAGGTGGACAAGGTGCCGGTGCTGATCCTGGCCGACAACACCCGCATCTACGCCGCCCAGTTCCGCCGCGCGCCGCTGCCCGTGCTGAACATCCTGGACAGCACCTTCCCGAGCATCCTGGACGTGGACAAGCACGTCTTCCTGCTCCGGTCGGACACGCCGGCCTATGTGCCCGGCGGCGTGTGGTACCTCAAGAACGTGCTGCACAAGTCCCGCATCAGCTTCATCGGTTCCGAGGCCGACCCGTATTCCAAGGGATTGGAGACGTGGATGATCAAGGCGGCCAAGGAGTATGGGGTCGAGATCGTCTCGGACGTGAACTATCCGCCGAACACCACCAACTTCGCGCCGTTCATCCAGTCGGCCATGGCAGCCAAGCCGGACGCGATCTATCTGGGCGGCGTTACGCAGGAGGTGCTGCCGGTTGCCAAGCAGCTCTACCAGGCGGGCGTGCGCGGCATTCCCGTGATCCATAATGCGGGCGCCACGCCGACCCAGGCGCAGCAGATCATCGGCGACCCGCTCTATATCGAGGTGATGAAAGACAGCTACGACTTTGCTGGGTCCTTGCCGCAGACCTCGCCGGAGCCGGCCACCCAGGCGTTCTTTAAGCAGTTCCTCGGCCGCTTCAAGGAATACCCCGACGACCTGACGATGTGGGCGTACGATGCGCCCTACGTGCTCGCCGCCGCCATGCAGAAGGCGGGCAGCGTCACCGACCGAGACGCGATCTACCAGGCGATGCTGGCCGTGCCGGTGCCGGACCACACCATCAGCGGCTGGATCCCGACAGCGGATGGCAAGCTGTTCCACGACCGCAACGCGCGGACCCTGGCGGAGGGCGTGCGCTGGTGCCCGGAGCAGAAGACGATCGGCGTAGCGATGATGTTCCTCATGGACGGCCTGAAGGTCACGCGCGAGCAGGTCGTGGCGGACGGCTGCACGGGGCCGTAGCCCGTTGCTTGCGCAGACGCTGGTCAACGGCATCGTCCTCGGCTCCCTGTTCGCGCTGCTCGGCACCGGCCTGACCCTGGTGTTCGGCGTGATGGACGTGCCGAACTTCGCCCAGGCCGGGATCATCACCCTGGCGTCCTACGTCATGCTGTGGCTGCAGCAGGGCGTGGGGTTGCCGTTCTTCCTCGCAGTAGCGGCGGGCGTGCTGTTCGCCGGCGTGCTGTCAGCGCTGACGGAGCGGCTGGCCTACCGCTTCGTCCGTACCCGGCCGCTCGCCGCCCCCGCCGTGGCGCTCGGCCTGCTGCTGGTGCTGGACAACACCGCGTTGGCAATCTGGGGCGGGGACCACGTGTCGCTGTCGCCGCCCTACGAAGCGGCGCTGCTCCGCTTTGGTGGCATCGAAGTCCCGGCGGTGTCGGTGGCGCTGGTGCTGACGGCCGCCCTGTCGGTGCTGGCGCTGCAACTGTTCCTCCATCGCACCTCGGTGGGCCGGGCCGTCCGCGCCGTGTCGCAGAACAGCGAGGCCGCGGCCATCCTCGGCATCCGGTCGCAGACGCAGTATACCACGGCGTTCTTCGTCTCCGGCCTGCTCGCCGGCCTGGCCGCGTTTGCCTACGCGCCCACCTATGCGGTGTTCCCCTACATGGCGGACGCGGTGCTGCTCAACGCCTTCGTGGTGGTCATCCTCGGCGGGCTTGGAAATGTATGGGGCGCTGTGGCGGGTGGCCTGCTGCTCGGCGTGGTCGAGACGCTGGGGGCCGTGTACGTGTCGGCGGCCTACCAGACGCTGTTCGGCTTCGCAGTCCTGCTGCTGATGCTGGTGTTCCGCCCGACGGGGCTGTTCAGCTCGGGCATCCGCCGTGTCGCCTAGCCGGCCCGCGTCGCCTAGCCAGCCGATGCTGCTGGCAGCGCGCGACTATGGCGGAATCACACTGCTCGGCGTAGCCGGATGGGTGCTGCTGGCCCAGTCCAACTCGTTCTACTCCAGCGTATTCGCCGCCATCCTGATCTGGACGGTGGCGACCAGCGGGTTGAACGTCATCGCCGGGCTTGGCGGCTACCCCAGCCTGGTGCAGGGCGGGTTCTACGGCTTGGGCGCCTACGGGTCCGCGCTGGCGCTCGACGCTGGGCTGCCGGCGGGTTTGGCGCTGCTTGCTGCTGTCGGCCTGGCATGTGGCAGCGGCCTGGTGATCGGCGTGATCTTCGCCCGCACGCGCGGACAATACTTCGCCATAGGCACCCTGTTCTTCGGCGTGATCGTGGCGCTGGTGCTGAACAACTGGGCCTCGCTGACGGGAGGGCCGCTCGGCATCAACGTGCCGTTCGTATTCGACGGCAACGAGCCGTTGAACGCCATCATCCCAGCCTGCGCGGCTGGGGCGATGGCGCTGGTACGCTTCATCAGCCGCCGCCGGCTCGGTCAGCGGCTGCTCACGGTGCGGGAGGACGAGGACTTGGCCGAGCATGTCGGCGTGCCGACCGGGCGCACCAAGCTGGCCGGCTTCGTGCTGTCGGCAGGCATCGGCGGCCTCGCGGGCACCCTGATCGCGCAATACAACAGCACGCTCTCGCCGGACATGTTCGATTACAGCGTGGGCTTCGTGATGTTCGTGGCACTCAGCGTGGGCGGTGCTGGGCGGGTATTGGGGCCGCTGTTCGGCAGTGCGTTCATCGTGGGCGTGCCGGACATGCTGAACCTGCCGTCCGGCATCGGCTTGCTGCTGGTGGGCCTCGTTTTCATCGTAGTGGTCGTCCTGCTGCCTGGCGGGCTGATGAGCGCGCTGGACGCCGTGCTGGCCTGGCGCCCCGGCCGGGCTGCCACGCGGTGAGCGCCCTGCTGGAGGTGGAAGGGCTGAGCCGTTCCTTCGGAGGCGTGCGCGCCGTGGATGGACTGGCGCTGTCCGTTGAGGCGGGCGCCATCTGCGGCATCATCGGACCGAACGGTTCGGGCAAGACCACGTTCCTTGGCCTGCTAAGCGGCACATATCGACCCAGCAGCGGCAGCATACGCCTCGGCGGCCGGGCGATCGGCGGGATGCCGGCGCACCGCACCGTGGAGGCTGGCGTGGCGCGCACATTCCAGACCACGCGGCTGTTCGCCCGCTGGCCGCTCGCCGCCAACCTGGAGGTCGCGGCGGCCCGGCGGCCCGGCGGCGCGGGACCGGCGGCGCTGCTGGCCCTGGTCGGACTCGCCGGCCGCGGCGCGGCAACTTGCGCATCCCTGTCCAACGCGGAGCAGCGCCTGGCCATGATTGCGGTGGCGCTCGCGACCCACCCGTCCCTGCTGCTGCTGGACGAGCCGGCGGTCGGCATGGCGCCGTCCGAGAGCGGAGCGCTGGCCCGGGTGATCCGCCGGATGCGGGACGAGCTGGGCGTTACGGTGCTCATCGTGGAGCACAACATGCACCTGATGATGGGGCTGGCGGACCGCATCATGGTGATGAACGCTGGGCGCAAGCTGGCAGAGGGCACGCCAGACGCGGTGCGCCGCAATCCCGAAGTGATCGCCTGCTACCTTGGCACCTGACGCCATGCTGGAGGCGCCCATGCTAGGGGTGCCCATGCTGGAAGTGACCGGGCTGGCGGTGGCGTTCGGCGTTGCCCCGGCACTGCGCGGCGTCTCGATGCGGGTGGCGCCCGGCGAGGCCGTTTCGGTGCTGGGAGCGAACGGCGCTGGCAAGACTACCTTGCTGCGCGCGATCATGCGCCGTGTGCCGGCGGCCGCGACCACCCTGCGCGTCGGCGGCGCGGATCTGCGGCAGGCAACGACCCAGCAGGTGGTGCGCCACGGGGTGGCCCTATGCCCGGAAGGGCGGCAGCTGTTCCCCGCCATGACCGTCGAGGACAACCTGTTGCTGGGCGCTTACGGCGCACCGGCCCGCATAGCCTCGCAGCGGCTGCAGGGCATGCTGGACAGCGTGGCCTGGCTGCGCGTCCGCCGGCGGGAGTTGGCCGGCGGGTTCAGCGGCGGCGAGCAGCAGATGGTAGCGATCTGCCGGGCGCTGATGTCCGCCCCTCGGCTGCTGCTGCTGGATGAGCCGTCGAGCGGCCTGTCACCGGTTGCCATCGCGCAGGTGCGGGACATGCTGCTGGCGGTGCGTGCGCAGGGTGTGACGCTGCTGCTGGTCGAGCAGAACGTGAGGCTTGCCACCGAGCTGACGACACGATGCTATCTGTTGAACCGTGGAGCGATCGCGTCGGAGGGCGCCACTGCCGACCTTGTGGAGGACCCCGGATTGGCAGACGCTTACCTTGGGCTCGAGTAGCCAGGAGGCTGGCGACCGGCACAGGGGCCGCTTCATGCATTTCCGAGACTGAGGTGGCCCCGGGCTTTTGCGGTATTATGTAGCAAGCGCCACTGGCGTGCTGGGGGTTGTACGTGGCGGCCGATTATGGGAACAAGGTTGCAGGACCGACTTTCTGGCGGGTGTCATGGCGCAGCACTTCCTACTCTCTGCTGCAGCGCGCTCGCTCAGCTTTGCCAAGATCATGCGCCTGTCTGACACCGGCGTGGAGAACG
>JAABUQ010011932.1_pt1 | contig 10940 bp, 10 predicted proteins | sample 5560001 | NCBI WGS metagenome assembly JAABUQ01 (sample SAMN10711888, study PRJNA513371) | rock metagenome | isolation source: Antarctica rocks | place: Antarctica: Victoria Land, Finger Mt nord | collected 2015-12-18
TACAATTTGTTCAACACTTTTAAACAACCGCAAAACAATAACTTTTCCATCAAAGTACTTTATTACATTGATTATCAAAATGTGAAAAGATCAATCTTTAAAAGTTAACCACTAACTTGGATAAAAGATCCCTGAATGCTGGAAAGACAGTTTCCGGTAGTCTCACCCGATCAGCGGATCAGCCTGCGCACCGCCAAAGATTATGCCGACCGGCTGGCCATTCACAATAATTACCTTAACAAGGTTTTAAAAGAAAATACCGGCAAAACCACCACCGAGCATATCATCGCCCGGCTGATACAGGAAGCTAAGATCCTGCTGAAACAAACCGACTGGAATATCTCGGAAATTGCTTATAGTTTGGGCTTTGAGCAGCTATCGCACTTTTCCAATTTCTTCAAAAAGCAGACTTTTTTGTCTCCTTTGGAAATGAGAGGATAAGGAAAAGATACCAAAATCATGGTAATCACAGATACTTGTGCTCCTGCATCAGCTATCTTAGTCCACTCAGCTTCTCCTCATGAAGTAATACCGGCATAGAAAACGTTAGATGGCCGCTTTAACATTCCTATTTAGAACATTCGATCAGTGATGAAGCCTAAGACCCAGGTAAAACGGATGAAAAGCTTAAAGAGCCAAGGTACTGAATTGATTACCCTAGTGGACGCTTCCCGAACCATTTGTTTAAAGAACATTTATGCTTTTATAATGGCTCGCACCCATCTTCGGGATAATTAAGAGCTACTTCTTTTCTAACTTCTTTAGATGATTGAAGACATCTGTATTGTTAGGATTAAGTTTCAATTCCTGCTTGAAATTTTGAATAGCAGCTTCTTTATTTCCCATGTCCTCATATGTTTCTGCCAAACTATCGTAAGTATTCGCACTGTTTGGATAAAGGCTTACATTTAGCTTGAAAAGCTCCAGCGCTTTTGCTTTTTGGCCTTTAAAGAAAAAATTATATCCCCATGAATTAACTTCATCCTCAAATAAGTTGAAAGAGAGGTCATGTTTTTTTAAAGTCCTGGTAATTTCAATTGCTTTATTAAAACCATGTTTATTTAAGCTGTCAAGTAAGAGGTTGACAGATGTAGAAAATCCGAATCCTTCAGAAGATCGCTGTACAGGAGTAAAGTAAATTTCGTTATAAATATTTTGTGCGACGTCTGACAGCCTATCTTCTGCCGCGTTATCACTCTCATTCGATAATATGACAACACCAAACTTTCTTCCCGGCACCGCCGGCATCTTTGGGAATCTCAGGCATATTTAAGCCTTTGTCATTGTAACCACTTGCATAAGCAGGTTTTTTGGAAACCGGTACAAAAACAAAGGTATTTTTCATTTTTAGAGGATCTGTAATATATTTTTTAAGTAGTACCTCGTATTTGGCACCATAAATATTTTCTAAAATAAATCCTAGTAATTGGGCTGCTGTGTTAGAATGTGCAGGGTTTAATCCTGGTGATACCGTTAACTTTACTGAATGAAGATCTGCAAGAAATTGATTTTTTGAGTATGCATTATGAAAATTTCGAATCTTAAATATTTGGGAGTCGGGGTTCATTGTTTTCATGTCGGGCATATTTTCCGGAAGATTATTTGGGAGTCCTGAAGTTAAGTTGGCTAAATGTAATAGTTGTATTGGTTTGCCCTCATATTGAAGATTTGGGTAATTACCTTTAAGATATTTTCGAATGTCGTCATTGAACTTTACCTTTTTTTCAATTACCGCCTTTGCGAGCAACAAGCTAGTAAACGTTTTGGTCACTGACCCTATTTCATAAATGGTTTGATCCGTAGGAGGAATCTTCCCGCCTCTTTGAAAATTTCCGAAATTATATCGGTAAACGATTCCATTTTTAATTACTCCAATAGAAAAACCTACACGGGGTCCACTAGCTACAAATTTAGTTGCAGCAGCCCTTACAATTGAATCAATTTTTTGAGCATCGGAGAATTGAAAAGCACATGTTAGTAAAACAATGGATAGGAGTAGTTTTTTCATACGTCAAAAATATAAAAAACCATGCCGCCGTATAAATTATTAATAATTGGACTTACGCAGGCAGATGCCAAAATTAGGAACCCGAAAGCTTCATTACCTGTTAAAAAACAAGAGTATAAGTATTGGCCGGGACCAGTTGTTTTGCTGGCTACGGTCACAAGGTTTGTTAATATATAAGAAAAAGCGTTATACTGTTACAACCAATTCAAAGCATTGGATGCGGAAATATCCAAATGTTATAAAAGACCTTACGATCAACAGGCCTGAACAAGTATGGGTTGCCGATATAACTTATTTAGATACAGCGGAAAATGGTAATGCATGCCTGCACTTGGTTACAGACGCTTATTCAAAGCAGGTCATGGGTTATGAACTGTGTAATAATATGGAAGCGGCATCAACACTCAAAGCATTGGAAATAGCTGTTAAGGGCCGGCAATATAAAGATCAGCCATTGATCCATCATTCTGACAGAGGATTGCAATATTGTAGCAAGCTTTATATAGATTTCCTGATAAAAAATAACGTTGCCATCAGCATGACAGAAAATGGAAGCCCTTATGATAATGCCGTTGCCGAAAGGGTTAATGGTATCCTTAAAGATGAATTTGGACTTGCTGAGCAACTCGCTAATCATAGAGAGGCTTTGCTTCAGGTTAAAGAAAGTATAAATGCCTATAACTGCTTAAGACCTCATTTAAGCAACCAAATGGTAACGCCTGATCAAATGCATCAACAGCAGATCATTAAAATTAAAACCTATAAAAAAACTCAAACATCTTTGGTGGATGTTTGAGTTTTTACAATTTTTGTTCATCAAAAAAATAGTCAACCTATTTTAGGACTTCACAAATCTTTCATTGATTTATATTGCATATAATGCTTGTTAACGTTTCAATAAATCTCCTATATTCGTTAACTATCAAATTTCATGAGCGAACATTTACAATCCATTATTAACCAGTACAAGAACGATAAAGAATCTGTATATAACACGTGGTTCATCAATAATGAAGAAAGGTTAAAAGCATTTCGTTCGATACGACGCGGCGTTTTACAGGTGATTGACGATATTAAAAAGAAACGCTTTGGCAACGATTTTAAAGGAACTTCACTTGAATTTGTGCTCAGTTGTATTACAGAACAAAAGCAGGTTTTTGAAGGGGCCTCGCATCCTTTTTACTGGAAACCGAAGCTTCGCATTCCTGATATATATGAAAATGAGGCTAACAAAGTTGCTTTCGGTCAATTTCTGGAAAGCTGTATCAACGCAAAAAATGAAGATCAACTGATTAAGGAAATTCAAAAATTAGATGCCTTAAAAATTAAGGGTTTAGGGCCTGCTGTTGCCAGCATATTATATTTTTTGCATCCAACCCTGATTCCACCTTTTAACACGGCTATCATAAATGGGTTTAATTACCTCTTTAAGGATAAAAAGAAGTTAGGCAATTGGAGTGAATACCTTAAGATCCGGGAAGTTATCATGGACATGAACAGAAAATTCTGCAATGAGCTCTCTCTGGATACCGGTGCATTTGCGGGTTTATCATTTGAAATCGGCACGCAAAAATTATTGCTTAGCAGTGATGAATATTTGTCCGAACCAGAAAGGAATCGGCTGGAAAAACTAATTGAAAAACGGCACCAGGTAAAAAAGCAGGACAATGCAGATGAGCATCTGCATTCAGAAATGCAGTTTCATCTATTAAAAATCGGAGCCGCACTGGGGTATGATGTAATTGCAGCATCCAATGACCGTTCAAAAAGATGGGAAGGTAATAGCTTTTCCTTTCTTTCACTCAAAGAGTTTCCGGTTATTAATTTAGAGAAGGAGGTATTAAATACAATCAAGCTAATTGACGTGCTATGGTTTAAGAAAGGCACTAATCATGTGATTGCTGCTTTTGAAGTGGAAAAAAGCACCAGTATTTATTCGGGTATATTAAGATTGACCGACCTAAGTTACAGCATGACTAATGAAGATCAGGTAATTTACCTCGTAGTACCGGATAACCGGGAAAAAGATGTTGTATTGCAACTAACCAGGCCTGCTATCAAAAAAGCCAATGTAGCTATGAAATACATTTGTTTTTCTGATTTGCGGCAACACTGTGATGCCCTATGTAAGTTTGGCGACAGCCATCATATAATGGATAAGATCGCGAAATCTGCAGGATATGAAGCAGCAGCTATGCAATAAAATATAAAATTTAGTCGGAATTATATAAAAATACTTTGCTTCTTCTTTTGATATTTGCCACGTGATAAAAAAGGCGCTGATAACATTTTTAGCCGTTTTATACCTGGGGGTTTCTTCCGGTGCCACTTTGCATTACCAATATTGCAATGGCCGCCTGATGGGGATTAGCCTTGGGCATCACAAAACTTTATGCTGCAATACCTGCGGTATGGCTAAAAGCCATAAAGATTATAAAAAATGCTGCCAGGATAAACATCAGCATTTAAAAATTGATAAAAACCAAAAGGTAACTGACTATCAGGTTCGTCTTGCAGCGCCAGCCTTGTTTACCAGTACACATGAGGATTATTTCAAGGAGTTTCACCTTTATACACCCTTAGCGGTTGTGTTTCCGGTTAATCAGGCGCCTCCACGGGTCGATAACCTTCCTATTTTTCTTCGCAACTGCACTTTCAGGATTTGATTAGCATTTCTCTTCCCTGGATACTACTCGTCCATGGGTATGGTACGTCTGTACCTAATACATCCCATTCGGGTTCTTCCAAAAGCATTGCTTCATTTGCAATTGATTCTCCTAATGATCTACATTAAGATTATAAGATTGTCCAATGATCGAACATGTATTTTTTCACTATTATCAAATACAATAAATCATGAAATCCCTAAAAACCGTTTTATTATCCCTAACCCTGTTTGTGGCTTTTATACAGGTAAAAGCTCAGGATGCAACTGCAGGCAGTTCTGTTAATCATGTCATCACAGCTTATTTCGGTGTTAAGAATGCGCTGACCGCTGACAACAACGGAGCTGCAAAAAGTAAAGCCAAAGAATTGCTGGCCGCTATCACTGCGGTGCCTGCGGATAAATTAACGGCCGAACAAAAAACACTTTGGATGGCCTATTCCGAAAAGCTGCAATTTGACAGCAGGCATATCAGCGAATCAGCTGCGTTAGACCAGCAGAGAGAGCATTTTGCCAGTCTTTCCAAGAACCTGTTTGATGTGGTTAAAGGCTTAAAATTAAATACTGCGGTTATTTACCAGCAATATTGCCCTATGAAAAAAGCAAGTTGGTTAAGCGAGACCGCTGCCATTAAAAACCCATATTTCGGCAAACAAATGCTCACCTGTGGCAAAACAACAGAAACCTTAACGGCTTCCGGTAAATAACCTGGAAACATTTAATTTTCAAATGCCCGGCTGGTGCTTAGAGCTGTTTAAATTTTGTTTGATTTATTTTCTATGCTTCTTTTATCGTATAAAAAACAGTAAAACTTTGTTTGCTTTTTTGTGGAAATACGATACAAACACCAATTTATTAGTGCTAAAAGAAGCATTATAAATTTCAGATAAAAATTTAAACTGGCTCTTAGCTGCCTGCCGGGTTTATAACCCCTAAAGATAATAGATGAAAAAAATTATTTTATGTCTAACGCTCATGATGCTCTACTGCATAAGCTATGCGCAAATGCCGATGAATATGCCAATGGGCAATAAGCCAAACCCTAAAACTACGCCTGCTAAAGCTCCAGCCAAAATGAAAGGCGTGGATATGCCGGTGCCGAAAAAAAAGACGGGCAATCAGCAGAACATGCAGGGTATGCAAATGAACAATAAGCAGAAAGAGCAAGCGCAACCTGCTACATACACTTGCGTAATGCATCCTGAAATTCATTCTCCAAAACCTGGCAATTGTCCTAAGTGCGGGATGAAGCTGGTGAAGGAAAAGTCTAAAGTTGTTCCGCAAACTAAGGGCGAAATGAATATGCCAATGTCTGATACAAAAGAAGATAAAATGCCCGGTATGCAAATGGGTGATAAACCCGTGGATAGAACTATGGGATATAAAGAAGTAGAAACTTCCCTGCCACCCCGTACTGTTCGTTATGATTTATACATCAGGGATACTATGGTTACATATGGCAACAAACCTAAAAGAGCTATTGCAGTCAATGGTCAGATACCTATGCCTACACTTACTTTTACCGAAGGTGATACCGCGGAAATTTGGGTACATAACGAACTGAATGAAGAAACCACCCTGCATTGGCATGGCTTGTTTCTGCCCAACCGCATGGATGGCGTTCCCTTTCTTACGCAAATGCCTATTAAGCCACACACCACTTACCTGTATAAGTTTCCTATCATTCAGCACGGCACACACTGGTATCATAGCCATTCGGGTTTACAGGAACAAATCGGCATGTATGGAGCCTTTATTATGAACAAGAGAAAGGAGTGGAACATTCCGACCATTCCTGTGATATTGAGCGACTGGATAGACATGAACCCCAAAGAGGTAAACCGCAGCCTGCACAACCAAACCGATTGGTTTGGCATTAGAAAAAACACAATTCAAAGTTATTCAGAAGCAATAAAAACCGGCCATTTAAAAACAAAGATTACCAATGAATGGAAACGCATGACGGCTATGGACGTAAGTGATATAGCGTATGATAAATTTTTAATTAACGGTACTAATCAGGATGTGCATCCACAATTTAAGGCAGGAGATAAGGTCAGGCTTCGTATAGCCAACGGTGGCGCTTCTTCCTATTTCTGGCTTACTTATTCAGGTGGCAAAATAACAGTGGTTGCTACTGATGGCAATGACGTAGAACCTGTGGAAGTGGACAGATTAATTATTGCAGTTTCCGAAACGTATGATGTGGTAGTTACCATTCCTGAAAACAAGAGCTATGAATTTTTAGTAACGCCTGAAGACAGAACCAAATCGGCTTCCCTTTGGTTAGGCAGTGGTGAAAAAGTACATGCACCTAATTTGCCCAAGCTAAAATATTTTGCCGGCATGAAGATGATGAACGACATGATGGATATGAAGGGTAACATGGTTGAAATGGAGGGCATGGAAATGACCAATCAGGTAATGGATATGAACACCGTAATGTATCCTGAAATTACCGGCGCGGAAAATCCAAAAGATACCTTACCGGGCCTCAAGCAGAAAATGCTGCCAGGCGATACCATGAAGATGAAAAGTGGAAAAAAGATGCAAATGAACAATGGCCAGCATAGCATGGCAGGTATGGACATGGCTCCTTCTCCATCGGAAAAGGCGGGGGATGAGGCTGATATTGTAACGCTTAACTATGCCATGCTTCGTGCCCCTGAAAAAACCACCTTGCGGCCAGGTCCGCTAAAAGAATTAAAGTTTGATTTAACGGGAAACATGAACCGCTATGTGTGGAGCATAAATAATAAAGTGGTTTCTGAGGCTGATAAAATATTAATTAAAAAAGGCGAAAACGTAAGAATTATTTTTTTCAACAACACCATGATGCGCCACCCCATGCACCTGCACGGTCACGATTTCAGGCTGCTAAACGGCCAGGGTGAACATGCGATTATGAAAAACATCATAGACATCATGCCCATGGAACGGGATACTATAGAATTTGCTGCAACTGAAAGCGGCGACTGGTTTTTTCATTGCCATATTTTATATCACATGATGAGCGGAATGGGTCGTGTTTTCAGCTATGCAGATGCTCCGGCAGATACAGATATTAAAAGTGCCAAAGTAGCTAAACGTGGTTTGAATTCCGACGACAGGATGTTTCACCCAATGGCGAGAGTTGGATTAGAAAGCAATGGCAGCGATGGAGAATTAATGTTTGCACAAACACGTTGGAAAGCCAGCACATTATGGCATTTGGGGCTAAACAGTAAAATGGGCTATGAAAGTGAAACGATGGTTGGCAGATATTTAGGCAGAATGCAATGGTGGTATCCTTTTGTAGGGTTTGATTACCATCGTAAAACACCTGGAAGTACTCGTAAAAATATCTTTGGAAGCGACGAAAAAAATTGGTTTGGGCAGATAAGCGATAAAAATAATCGTCAGACTGCAGTAGCTGGTATAGCTTATACGTTGCCAACTCTTACAGTAGCAGAATTACGTGTAGATGCCAATGGGAAGTTACGTTCCCAACTCAGCCGCCAAGACATTCCGCTCACACCCAAAATAAGGATGAACTGGATGGTAAATACTGACAAAGAATATGCAGCTGGGTTAAGGTATATACTTACCAAATACATTTCCTTGTCCTCGCACTACGATAGTGATATGGGCTTAGGCGGCGGATTGACTATTACCTATTAAGCTATTCATAATGGTTAAAGAATTAGCGAAATGAAAAAAAACATCATAAAATATAGCTTGATTACTTTGGTGATCATCTTCATCGGGATTCAGTTTATCAGCCCTGCAAAAAACCTGGGCAATGCTGCCGGGCCTAATGATATTACCCATTATGTACCGGTGCCTGATAATGTAAAAGCAATCTTGCAACGCTCTTGTTACGACTGCCATTCCAACCATACCAATTACCCCTGGTACGTCCATATTAACCCTATTGCCCTGCTGATGAGCAAACACGTTACCGAAGGGAAAGAAGACCTTAATTTTTCCGATCTGTCCAAGTTCAATGAAAGAAGGTTAAAGCATAAACTGAGCAGTTTGGCTGACCAGGTAGTCCAACACGAAATGCCGATAGGTTCTTACATACTTATTCACCGGAACGCTAAACTGAGCAATGTTGAAATTAAGATATTAAAGGACTGGACGGTTTCGGCCAGTCAGCATATTACCATCAAAAAATAGCTGAGACGTAAATTATAATATTCACCCAAAAACAATAAACCCATGAAAAAACTACTCTTTTTAACAGGTGCGGCCATAATCCTGGCTTCCTGTACCAACAATAACAAACATACTTCTGCTAAGGTTGCAGACACCACGAAAACAAGTGATATGGCCAGCATGAAAATGGACAGCAGGGCAAATGATAAAAACATGAAAGTAGTTAAGCCGTCTTTCACTACTGTGGATGAGGGCGTATCTGCCGGTATCAACAAATTAATAAACGACTATATGGCTGTTAAAAATGCTTTGGTTGCTGATGATGCTTCGGGCGCTTCAGATGCAGCCGGGGTTATGTTTAATGACCTGAAAAACATGGACAAATCAAAGTTCCCTGCTGAACAAAAAACAGCTTATGAGAAAAATGAAGATGATTTAAAAGAGAATGCGGAACATATCAACGCCAAAAAAGACATTGACCACCAGCGTGAACATTTCGGTATGATGAGTGATGATATGGTTGACTTGATTAAATCTTTTGGAAGCACCAAACCCATCTATAACGATCATTGCCCGATGGCCAACGATAACAAAGGCTCCAATTGGTTAAGCGAAAACAGGCAAATCAGCAATCCTTACATGGGTAAAAAAGATGCAACCTGCGGTAATGTTATGGAGGTGATTAAAAAATAAAACCTTCCCTTTTTTAGAGCCTGTTTAAATTTTATTTTATTTATTTTCTATGCTTCTTTTATCGTATAAAAAACAGTAAAACTTTGTTTGCTTTTTTGTGAAGATACGATACAAATACTAATTTTTTAGTGCTAAAAGAAGCATTATAACTTTTTCAGATATAAATTTAAACAGGCTCTTAATACTATAATAATTATCTAACCGATCTGGCCCTTCTTGTTTTCCATTCCCAGATACAAAATATGGCATAGATTACCTGATACATGTTTATGATTAGAGCAGCATCGTCGGACAAAACTTCAGTAATAAAAATACTAACCCGTTCCTTTGAAACCAATCAAAGCGTTAATTATATCGTCCGATAGGATGATGAAAGATTGGAGCGCATCGCCGCGTTAATGGATTATTCTTTTGAAATGTGTTCGTTGTTTGGAAATGTCTGGCTTTCAAACGACAGAACAGCGTGTGCACTGGTCTTGTATCCGCATGAAAAAAGAACATCACTCAAAGCGGTCTGGCTTGATTTAAAACTAATCTTTAGGGCTATTGGCTTGGATGGCATTAAAAAAGCCCTGGATCGAGAAAGCAAGATAAAAACAAAACAGCCGAAACAAGCGATGGCTTATCTATGGTTCATTGGCGTTGATCCGGCAGAACAGCATAAAGGCACCGGCAGCAAATTACTTGAGGAAATCATCGCTTACGCTGACAAAAAAAATCTACCAGTCTTTCTTGAAACCTCTACCGTGGAAAACCTGCCCTGGTATAAACGCTTTGGTTTCAAAATCTATGACCAGCTCGACCTGACCTACACCTTGTATTTTTTAATGCGATAATATTCCATAACCTAATAGCCTACCTTATAACCCAATAACCATGCTCGTTTTTGGAACAAAAATCCATATCGTTACCTTTATTTTTATTGTATTGGAAACCGGGATGTTAGTATTCCAATTCTTCTATTACTTGTTTAGGCCAGAGGACAAGAACAGGCTATTGTACCTGATCTTGTTGGTCTTGCTCCTTTTTTATAACATAACTGGCGGCCTTTTTCCTGACCCCCAAATTAATCTGGCCATCTCTACACAGGAAATGATCGCTTATGGCAGCGGTTTTCTAATGGCTTCTTATTTCCCTTTTTATTTTTATAAAGCATGTGACCTTAAATCATTGCGGTGGCATGCGCTTTATGGCTTCCTTTATTCCTGATGCTGCCTTATGTGATCTTTTTTATTATTGTTTATGCCATCTACGGCAATCTTAATGTGAGTATAAAATTTGGCATGATCGTGCCGTTTATTTATGCTCTTATATAAAGTACATTAAATATTTACAATTAGATTAGCAAGGTTTTTCCCTATTTCGTTTTCGACGTTAAAATCCTGGATGAACGTGTCAAAACATGCTATTCTTTCTTGCATGGTTTGAACGTAA
>JAABUQ010011934.1_pt1 | contig 10937 bp, 6 predicted proteins | sample 5560001 | NCBI WGS metagenome assembly JAABUQ01 (sample SAMN10711888, study PRJNA513371) | rock metagenome | isolation source: Antarctica rocks | place: Antarctica: Victoria Land, Finger Mt nord | collected 2015-12-18
TTGAGGGCCGGCTTCTTGTGAGAGACCGGCGGCACCATCGTGCGCACCCTGCCGCGAGACTTCGCGGACGTGGGCCGCGCCCTGGCGTGCGCGGGGCGTCTGGGCGCCGGCCGGGTGCCCGCCGGTTGTGCGCGGTGGCCGAGCGGCGCCCGTGCGCCCGCACCACGGAGCGCGTGGGCGCGACCTTGGGCCAAGACGGGCGGCGATCTGGTCGGCTCGGTCGCACTGGCAAGCTGCCGATGTCGCGGCGCGCGATAGGTATTGACCTCCACGGCGCCGGCGGTGACCAGGGCGGCGGCGGCCAGCCCGGCCACCGCCTTGGTCGCCAGGGCGGAAGCGCCGGCGGTCATCACACCGATGCCGCCGCCCGCTCCGCTGACCCCAGCCGCCCCCGCCGCGGCGCCCGCTCCGGCCACGTGGGCGCCCGCCGAGGCGGTGGACCCGAGCTTGGTCAGGACGAGCTTCTTGAGCAGCAGCACCGCGCCGACGGGAAACACCGCGGCCATGACCTGATTGTTGGCCTTCAGGGCCGAACGGAAGCTGGCGCAGCGCTCGCAGCCACGCAGATGGCGGCGCACCGGCGCCGAGATCTTGGCCAGGCCCTCAGCGACCTCACCCAGCTCGGTGCGGACCTCCTCGCAGCTCAGCTGGCGGGCCTGCGCGGCGTCGGCCAGCGAGATGCGGGCGCGTACGAGCAGGGACTTGACGCTGGGCACCGTGGTCTCCATGGCCGCCGCGATCTGCTCGTAGGAGAGCGCGTCGATCTCGCGCAGCAGCAGCGCCGTGCGCTGCGTCTCGGGCAACTCCTGCACGTCGGCGATGAGCTGACGGAATGCTTCGCGCTTGAACACCTGATCGCCGGTGCTCTGGCCCTGGTCGGCGAAGTGGATGTCCATCGAGTCCACGCCGACGGAGGTGGTGCGGCGCAGGTGGTTGAGGCTGCGGTTGCGCGCGATGCGATACAGCCACGGGCGCACGTTGATCTCGCGATGGTCGGCGAGAATCGCATTGAACGCGGCGGCGAACACCTCCTGCAGGACGTCCTCGGCGTCCTCGCGTGAGGCCAGCATGTGCCGGCAGAACGCCAGCAGACGCGCCTGGTAGCGCGCGACCAGCGTCTCAAAGGCCGAGTGATGGCCTCGACGTACAAGCCCGATCAGCCGTTCGTCAGACTGCAGGCGCAGCAGGGGGGTAGGACCCCGGAGGCCAGGCAGGCCGTTGTACTTGAGCGCAGAGACTTCCATATGGGCCAGGCCGCCGACTGGTTGGACACGGTATACGACGTGTAGTTGCGGTTGGACTACGAACAGGTTGAGCTTGCAACGGCCAGACCAGGCGATCGCCTCGGGCGTACGGGGCGTCGCGGCCACCGGGCGGACTAGCATTCGCACGCTGGCCCGGGTAGACAAACGGCAAAGTCAGCGGACTTAAAATCCGCCGCTCGCAAGGGCTTGCGGGTTCGAGTCCCGCCCCGGGTACCTGCGTGTACGCGCGGTAAGCGCGCGTCTCCGGTTGCGCTCCGATGGCCTCTGGGAGGCACCGGCGGGCTCCGCAGCGGGCCTGCTCGGCTCTGCTGCGGGCCTGCTCGGACTAGATGAGCTGCTTTTCCAGCCAGTGCGCCGCGTAGGGGTTGTTGTTGTACGCAGGAATGTTGCTGTAGTCATGGGACCGGTAGAGGGCGAGCGCCTCGGTGAGGTGGGCGCTGGTGTCCAGACGGACGCTCTGGCAGCCCAGCTCGCGAACCCGGGCTTCGAGCGCGGCGAGGAGGCGACTGCCGACGCCGCGACCGCGCACAGTCGGGTCGATCCACATCCGCTTGATCTCCGCGGTGCGCGTGTCAAGCATGCGCGCGGCTCCACAACCCACCGCCCGGCCGTCGAGGTAGGCGACCAGGAACGTCCCCTGCGGAGCGACCAGCTCGGTGGCGGCAACGGCCACCGTCAGATCGAGGTCAAAGCCGTCGGGGAGCCGGCAGTCAAGCTCCTGGTAGTAACGGAGTAGCAGCCGGGTCGCCAGGCTGCTGTCTGGCAGCTCCGGGCAAACCACGACTCGCGCCAGCCGGCCAGGCTATTAGCGCGAAGCACCGAGCACGAGGGCGCCCGGCGACACCCTGCTTTCCCGGCTGCTCGCCGCGGGCGCAGCATTGAGGGCGTTCGAAGCGCTTGTTGAGCCCAGATTTATCGCTGCGGTTCAAGATTGATAGTTCCCACAGCGCTTGCTAGCGTCGCCGATAGTCCACGGGGGGTGCCCCCGCGGCAGGACCGGGGAGAGACGCGCGCCGTGGGTAACTCGAGGTTGGTGGGGAGGGTCGCCGCAGCGGCGGCCGTGGTGATCGCGGTCATGATCGTGGCCGTCGTTCTGCTGCAGTCGCACACGAGCTATGAGGTCAAGGCGGACTTCCAGAACGCCAGTCAGCTCGTCAAGGGCAATCTCGTAGAGGTCGCCGGCACGCCGGTGGGCACCGTCACCAAGCTGGACCTCACCCCCAGCGGACAGGCGCAGATCACGCTGCACATCACCAGCAGCGAGTTCCAGCCGGTCCGCCAGGGGACGATCGCCACCGTGCGCCAGGCCTCGTTGTCGGGTGTGGCCAACCGCTACGTCGACCTGCGCCTGCCTCCCGGCGAGCAGAAGGGCATCCGCAACGGGGGCATCATCCCCGCCAGCTCGACCAACAGCGCCGTCGACCTCGACCAGCTCTTTGACGCCTTCGACCCGGCCACGCGACGGGCGCTCAGCGGGACCATCCGCGGCTTCTCGACCCTGTACGGGGGACGCAGCAAGCAGCTCAGCCAGGCGTATCTGTACTTCAACCCTGAGCTGGCCTCTTCCAGCCGCCTGTTCGCAGAGCTCAACCGGGACACGCCGCTGCTCGCGCGCTTCATCGTGGCCAACTCCAAGGTGGTCACCGACCTGGCGGCGCGTCGCGACGACCTCAGCGGCCTGGTCAACAACCTGGCCAACGCCACCGGCGTGATCGCCACCCAGCGTGCGGCCCTCGCCTCCTCGCTGCAGCAACTCCCACCCTTCTTCCGCCACGCCGATCGCACGTTCGCCAGCCTGAACACCACCCTGGACACCCTCACGCCGCTGGTCAACGACTCCAAGCCGGTGGCCATAGCGCTGCGCCCCTTCCTGGCCGACCTGCGCCCGCTGGCGCGCAACGCGCGCCCCACCCTGCGCGACCTGTCGGCCCTGATCAAGAACCCGCGTCCCAACAGCGACCTGATCTCACTGGTCAAGAGCTCCGTGCCCGTGCGCGATGCGGCCATCGGGCCCGTGCAGGCCAACGGCGCCTCGCGCCCGGGTGCCTTCCCCGCCTCTACCCAGGCGCTCAACTCGGCCACGCCCGAGCTGGCCTACGCGCGCCCCTACTCCCCCGACCTGCAGGGCTGGTTCAACGACTTCTCCACCAGCGGCGACGCCGACGCGCTGGGCAACGCCGCTCGCCCGGCCGCCTCGGTGAACCTCTTCGCCACGATCCAGGGACAGCTCGCGCCCATCGGCAGCCCGCTGAACCCCGTGCTCACCGCGGTCCAGCGAAACCAGGTGCTCAACATGACGACCAAGCTCAACGAGCGCAACCGCTGCCCCGGCTCGGCCGAGCACGGAGCGTTGTACAAGCCCAGTCCCGACTACAACTGCGACCCCTCGCAGACCCTCCCCGGCTCATGAGGCGCCTCGCGCTCACAGCGGCGGCACTGACGGCGGTGGTCGCCTTCGTCATCCTCGCAACCGGGGCGGGCAGCAGCTCGGACAAGGGCGTCTACTGGGTCGAGCTCGACAACGCCTTCGGCCTGATCTCCGGCGGAGACATGAAGGTCGCGGGCGTGCGCGCGGGCAAGATCAGCGAGATCAAGGTGGATCAGACCAACGACCACGCGCTGATCGGCTTCAAGATCAGCGTGAACGGCTTCGGCTCGCTACGCACCGACGTGCACTGCTCCTCGCGCCCGCAGTCGCTGATCGGCGAGTACTACCTGGACTGCAACCCCGGGGTGTCCCCGCAGCTGCTGACCAACAACTCCCAGTCGCACCCCATCCCCGTCTCCCAGACCGACTCGACGATCTCTGCGGACCTATTGCAAAACGTCATGCGCGAGCCCTACCGGCAGCGCTTCTCGATCATCCTGGGTGAGCTCGGGGCTGCCGTCGGGGGCAACGGCAAGAACCTCAACGACACCATCCGCCGTGCCGTTCCCGCCCTGCGTGAGGTGGACAACCTGCTCGCCGTGCTGGCCGAGCAGAACCAGACCCTGGCCGACCTGGCCACCCAGGGCGACATCGTCCTGCACGACCTCGCCAACAACCGCAGCGACGTCCAGCGCTTCGTCGTATCCGCGCGCGGCGCGGCGGCGGATACGGCCGCGCGCAAGGCCGCCCTGGAAGACGGCTTCCGCCGCCTTCCAGGCTTCCTCGAGCAGCTGCGCCCCACCATGGTCGCGCTCGGCCGGGTGGCCGACACCAATACTCCGGCCTTCGCCAACCTCAGCGCCAGCGCGGGCCAGTTGAAGATGCTGTTCAACAACCTGGGGCCGTTCGCAAAGGTCTCCACTCCCAGCTTCGCTGCCCTGGGCCGCGCCTCGGTCACCGGAGACCAGGCGGTCAGGGCGTCGACCTCCACCGTGCAGCAGCTCAACACGTTTGCCAAGAGCACCCCGGAGCTGGGTCAGAACCTGTCGATCATCCTGCAGCACCTGGACAACCCCGCCTTCGGGTCGGACCTCGATCCGCGCGCCGTGGCTCAGCATCCGCTCAACCACTCGAACACCTACACCGGCCTGGAGGCGTTCCTGCAGTACGCCTATGACCAGACCATGAGCACCAATATCTTCAATCGCAACGGCCACCTGCTCGCCCTGCAGCTGCTCGTCGAGCCCAACACCTGCTCGCCCTACGCCGACGCCGCCCGCGCGCGGGCCCAACCCCTGTGCCGCTCCTGGCTCGGGCCCAGCCAGCCCGGCGTGACCAGACCCGATCCGACCACCACGGTGCCGCCGGCCGCGGCGCCGCGACGGGCTCAGGCCGCCACGGCCCGCAGCGCCACGGCCCGCAGCGCCACGGCCCGCAGCGCGTCGACCTCGGCCGGGTCCAGCGCGGCGGGCGTGTCCCAGTCCACCTCGCAGCAGAGCAACAGCTCGCTGCTCAACTACCTGCTGGGTCCATGAGTCCGGTTACTCCTCGCCGCCGCTCGTCGGGTTCGATCGTCGCTTCCCCGGTGCTGGTGGGTGCGGTGACCACGCTGGTGGTGGTGGTCGCGGTGTTCCTGGCCTATGGCGCCAACAACGGGCTGCCGTTCGTGCCGACGCGTGAGCTGAAGGTCGAGTTTCCCACCGGCAACGAGCTGGTGAAGGGCAACGAGGTGCGTGAGGGTGGCTACCGGATCGGCGTGGTGGAGCTGATGCTGCCGGTGCGCCAGTCCGATGGGCGGGTGGTCGCGCAGGCGATGCTCAAGCTGGACAAGAAGGCCGGGGCGTTCCCGGTGGACACGGTCGCGACGGTGCGTCCGCGCTCGGCGCTGGGTCTTGAGTACGTGGACCTGACGAAGGGAACCTCACCGCGGATCATCGCCGATGGCGGGTTCCTGCCGGTGGGCCAGGTTCGCAGCGAGGTCGAGCTCGATCAGGTCTTCAATCTGTTCGATCAGACCACGCGGGTGGCGATCAGGGGCAATCTGCAGGAGTTCGGCAATGGGTTCGTCGGCCGCGGCGGCGATCTGAACTCGACGATCAGCCAGTTGCCGCGCACGTTCGGGTTGTTGGTCCCGGTGGCGCGCAACCTGGCGTCACCACAGACCAACCTGCGCAACTTCTTCATTCAGCTGGATCGCACGGCGCGGACGGTGGCGCCGGTGTCACAGACCTTCGCGCATCTGTTCTCGACGATGGCCACGACGTTCGCCGCGATCGATCGCGATCCGGCGGCGCTCAAGCAGACGATCAGCGATAACCCCTCGACGCTTGATGTGGGGACCAGGTCGTTGGCGGCTCAGCGTCCGTTCTTGAACGACACGGCGGCGCTTGGCCCTGATCTGTCGGCGGCGGCGGTCGCGCTGCGAGGGGCGTTGCCGGCGCTCAATCAGGCGCTGGTGGTGGGCACGCGGGTGACGCGGCGCACCCCGGTGCTCTACTCGCGCCTGCAGGGCGCGATGGACTCCCTGAAGAGCTTCGCCCTGGCGCCGACGACCAACGCGGCGTTGCGCGGGTTGACCGCGACGGTCGGCACCCTGCAGCCGACGCTGCGCTACGTGGGGCCCTACGTCACCGTCTGCAACGACTGGAACACGCTGTGGACGTTCCTGGCCGAGTCCATGAGCGCGCCCGCCCCCGGCGGCACGGCGCTGCGCAACCTGATCAACAACGGAGGTCCCGGCGATCCGCTGGAGAGCATGGGAGCGGCCACACCGGCCAACGGCCAGGCCCCGCCCGCGGCCACGGGAAACCCGCCCGTGTTCTTCCACGCCCAGCCCTACCCGGCGGCGGTGACCAGCTCCGGTCAGGCCGACTGCGAGGCCGGCCAGCGCGGCTACATCAAGCGCTCGCCGCACGCTCCCCCCGGCTACAACATCGCCGGCGACCCGCACAACGAGGTCGGTTACCGCGCCGGTCCGACCTACCAGAACTACAGCAACAACGGCCCCACCGGTCTCGGCCCCGACAAGCTACCGCCCGGGGAGACCTTCACCCGCGAGCCCGGCGGCATCGGCGCCCAGATCGACCCCAACCTGCAGGGCTCGCCATGAGGCGCCGGCGCAACAGCCGCCTGGGGGTGGCCGGCAGCGGCGCGCTGGTCATCGTGATCGCCGTGCTCGCCACCTACTTCGGGTTCACCAAGATGATCCCGTTCCAGCACCACTTCACGCTCAAGGGCGTCTTCACCTCGGCCAACAACATCGCCCTGAACTCCCCCGTGCGCATCGCGGGGGTCAACGTGGGCAAGGTCACCATGGTCAAACCCCTCGGCCGCGGCCAGTCGGCGGCCATGGTGACCATGCGCATCGACGACCAGGGCCTGCCCATCCACAGCGACGCGACGCTGGCGATCCGCCCGCGAATCTTCCTCGAGGGCAACTTTTTCGTCGACATCCACCCGGGCAGCCCGTCGGTCAAGAACATCACCGACGGTGGCATGATCCCGATCAACCAGACCTCGGACCCCGTGCAGCTCGATCAGGTGCTCTCGGTGCTCAAGACCGCCACGCGCACCGACCTGCAGAACCTGCTCAAGGAGCTGTCCAAGGGCTTCTCCGGGCGCGGAGCCGCCTCCTTCAACGAGTCCATCCCGCTGATGCGTCCCGCGTTCCAGTTCAACAGCATCGTCAACGACGCGCTGCTCGGCCAGGTGCAGCACGACCTGTCCAACTACATCAACAGCTCCGGCGTGGTGGCGCAGGCCACGGACGCGGACCCGGCCGCGCTGCAGGGACTGTTCAGAGACTTCAACCGGACCGCCGGCGCGCTGGCCTCGCGCGATCAGCAGCTGGCCTCGGCCATCCACGAGCTGCCCAGCACGCTCAGCGTGGCCCAGCCCGCGCTCACGTCCCTCGACCGCGCCCTGCCGTCGGTCAACCAGTTTGCCAAGGCCCTGGACCCAGGGGTGCGGTCGACCCTGCCCGCGATCCGCGCGTCCACGCCGCTGATCGACCAGCTGCGCCTACTCGTGCGACCGGCCGAGCTGCGCGGTCTGGTCCGCGACCTGCGCCCCACGGTGCCCGCGCTGAACGCGCTGAACCGCGCCACGGTGCCGCTGCTCGGACAGGTGCGACCCGCCTCCAGCTGCCAGAACAACGTCATCATTCCGTGGACACACGAGACCCTGCCCGATGCGAACTTCCCCGCGACCGGCCCCGTCTACCAGGACGGCGTGAAGTTCCTCCCCGGGATCGCCGGGGAGAGTCGCTCCGGTGACGCCAACGGCCAGTGGCAGCGCGTGCTGGTCGCGCCTCCCGTGTTCGCCACTCCGGCGCCCAACAACCAGATCCTGATGACCGGCCAGCCGATCATGGGGACCAACCCGCCGACCCCCGCCCAGCGGCCGCCGCTGCGCCCCGACGTGCCCTGCGAGACACAGCCCGTCCCCAGCCTGGCCACCACGCCGGGGTCGGCACCGGTCGGCCAGAAGCCGATCTCGGTCCCCAGCACGCCGCTCACCAACCAGATCCTCCAGGCCGCCAACCAGGTGGTCAATGGCCTCCTCGGCAAGCTCAAGGCGAGCGCCCCCGTGAACAGCAACGGCCTGCGATACAACGCCAAGCCGTTCAACCCGAGCCAGCTGCAGGCGCTGAGGAGCTTGGCCAAGTGAAGCGCGCGATCGGCAAGTACTACCGCGACTTCCTGGCGATCATCGTGCTCATCGTGGTCGCCGCGGGCGTGGGCGGGTTCATCCTCTCTCAGGAGCGCCTGCGCTTCCCGTTCATCCAGGCCAAGCCCACGAACCTGTACGCGGACTTCTCTACCGCCCAGGCCGTCACCCCGGGTCAGGGCCAGACCGTGCGCGTGTCAGGGGTGCAGGTGGGCAGCATCGACGGGGTCAAGCTCCACGACGGCGTCGCGCGGGTGACGATGGCCATCGACCACAAGTACGACAAGCTCGTCCACACCGACGCCACCGCGCTGCTGCGGCCCAAGACGGGCCTCAAGGACATGTTCATCGAGCTCAGCCCCGGCAGCCACAGTGCCCCGGTGGCCCAGGCCGGTTGGGTCATCCCGGTGTCCAACACGCTGCCCGACGTCAACCCCGACGAGGTCCTGGCCTCCCTGGACGCCGACACGCGCGATTACCTGCAGCTGCTGATCAGCGGCGCCGGTCAGGGACTGCGCCACCGCGCCGGCGACCTGCAGCAGGTCTTCGAGCGGTTCTCCCCGACGCTGCACGACCTGGCCCGCGTGAACCACGCGGTGTCCATGCGCCATCAGAACCTCAGCCGCGTGATCCGCTCGTTGAACCTGCTCAACACCGCGCTGGCCGAGCGCGGCCCGCAGCTGACCAGCCTGGTGAGCAACTCCGCGCAGGTGTTCAACGGCTTCGCCCACGTGACCGGGCCGATCAAGCGCGCCATCACCGACCTGCCCGGCACCCTGATCCAGACGCGCACGACGCTGGGCAAGGTACGGACCTTCGCCGACGTCCTGGGCCCCGCCGCCAAGAACCTGGTGCCCGCCGCCCAGGCCCTGCCGGCGGCCAACAAGGCCCTGATCCCCTTCGCCCGCAAGACCACGCCGATCATCCGCAACCAGATTCGTCCCTTCGTGGTGGACTCGCGTCCGCTGGTGCGCGCGCTGAAGCCGGCCTCCGAGAACCTGGCCAAGGCCACGCCGAGCCTGACCTCAAGCTTCGTGGTGCTCAACCACCTGTTCAACATGCTCGGCTACAACAAGAGCGGGCCCAACGCCTCGACCACCGACCCCAACCGCGAGGAGGGCTATCTCTTCTGGTTTGCCTGGGTTACGCACAACGGCGCGTCGGTGTTCGGCAACGCCGACGCCAACGGCACCCTGCGCGCGCTCACGCAGCAGTCAAACTGCAGCACGCTGAAGTCCACGGTGGGCGACATCACCAAGCCCCTCGGGCTGCTCCAGGCCCAGGCCAGCGGCGCGCTCAACGTGCTGCTCGATCCCACGCTCTGCGGGAAGGGCCAGCCCTAGGCCATGCAGAAGCAAGCCCCCACCGTCGGCCGCCTGCTGACCATGGTCATCTTCGCCCTGTCGTGCTTCGGGCTGCTGCTCTTCCTGTGGCTGTCCTTCGGCGGCTCGGTTCCGCTCAAGCCCAAGGGCTACCGCTTCAACGCAGCCTTCCCGCAGGCGGTGCAGCTCGCCGAGCAGGCCGACGTGCGCGTGGCCGGGATCACGGTGGGCAAGGTGGTCAAGAAGACCCTCGATCCCACCCGGCCCAACGTCACCTCGACGACCATGGAGATCGACCCCAAGTACGCGCCCATCAAAGCTGACGCGCGCGCCATCCTGCGCGAGAAGACGCTGCTGGGCGAGACGTTCGTCGAGCTCACCCTGGGCAGCCACGGCGCCAAGGCGGTGCACGACGGCGGCTGGCTGGCCAGCGCCCAGGTGCAACCGAATGTCTACCTCGACCAGGTCATCCAGGCCTTCGACCCCGGCACACGCGAAGCTTTCCGCAACTGGCAGCAGTACCTGGCCGCGGGCTCGGCCGGACGCGGACCGGCGATCAACGACTCCTTCGGCCACCTGCCGCAGTTCGCCATGGACGCCACCAGCCTGCTGCAGGTGCTCAACGACCAGAGCGGCGCCCTGAGCCAGCTCGTCAGCAACACCGGCGTTGTCTTCGGAGCGCTGAGCCGCAACACCGCCCAGCTGCACAACGTGATCGTCAACGCCGGCGCCGTGTTCCAGACCACCGCCGATCAACAGAACGCGCTGGCCCAGGTGTTCAAGGACTTCCCCGCCTTCCTGCACCAGTCCAAGAGCACGCTGGCGCGGCTGCAGACCTTCTCTGAGAACACCGACCCCCTGGTGCGCAACCTGCGACCGGTATTCCAGGATCTGCGCCCGACGCTCACCGACGTGAAGGCCTTCGCACCTGACCTGCGCAACACCTTCATCAACCTGGATCCGCTGATCACGGCGTCAAAGACGGGACTGCCCGCCCTGCGCGACACCCTCAACGGGCTCACCCCGGTGCTGGGCGCGCTGGATCCCTTCCTGGCCCAGCTCAACCCGATCCTGCAGTTCATCGAGCTCTACCAGGGCCAGACGGCCATGTTCCTGGCCAACCCCGGCGCGGCCCTGGCCAGCGTCACGAAGCAGCCCGCCGGCTCCCCCGAGGTCGGGCATACCCTGCGCACGTTCGGCCCCAGCGGCAACGAGACCCTGGCCACCTTCGCTCAGCGCCCATCCACCAACCGCGGCAACAGCTACTCGGGACCGAACTCCCTGCAGGGGGCGCTGGTCAGCAATAACCTGACC
>JAABUQ010011935.1_pt1 | contig 10937 bp, 10 predicted proteins | sample 5560001 | NCBI WGS metagenome assembly JAABUQ01 (sample SAMN10711888, study PRJNA513371) | rock metagenome | isolation source: Antarctica rocks | place: Antarctica: Victoria Land, Finger Mt nord | collected 2015-12-18
GAGGTGACTCGTGGAGAAGGACATGACGGTGCTCGACCTTTTCTGCGGTGCTGGCGGGTTGTCGTTAGGCTTTATCAACGCTAGGTTTCGTACAGTCCGCGCGATTGATAATGACACGGATGCAGTCGCAACCTATACATTTAACTTTGGTGAGCACGCGGTACGGCGAGACCTAGTTGAGAGCGGCGAGTTGCCGCGAACAACGGTTGTTATCGGAGGGCCGCCCTGCCAGGGTTTCTCCTCCGCTGGTCTGAGGCGAGTCGGCGACACACGCAACACCTTGGTTAGCTTGTTCGCTCGTATAATCGCGGCCTGTCGCCCGACCGCTTTTATGTTCGAGAACGTCGAGGGCTTCCTCACCATGGAACACGGAGCCTATGTCCTCGACCTGCTCACCCCACTGATCGCGGCTGGCTACAGGATTCACCTTAGAAAGGTGAATGCGGCGAATTACGGCGTACCCCAACACCGCAAACGAGTGATTGCGATCGGTGGCCTGGGTTGGGACCCTACTTTCCCACGACCGACCCACACTGCTCATGGCGCGCCGGGAGCAGGGCTCGCTACCCGCCTCATGCCTCGCACTCCGACCCTCATCCAAGCCTTGGAGGGTTTACCTCTGCCCTCACTACAAGAACCTGGTTCCCCTCGGGGTCACTTTCTTACACGATTAAAAGGGCTCGACCTTGCCAGGGCGCGGGTGCTACGGCCAGGCCAAAGGATGAGGGACCTACCCGAAGAGATGTGGCACGAGAGTTACCGACGACGCGCTTTTCGTCGCGTTAAGGACGGCACGCCGACCGAGCGACGTGGAGGCGCCCCAAGCGGCGTTCGCCGCCTTGTGGCCGATGAACCCAGTAAGGCAATTACCGGTGGCGCACGATCCGAGTTCGTACACCCGACAGAAGACCGAAATCTAACTCTACGAGAGTTGGCGCGAATTCAAACGTTCCCTGACGACTTCGTGTTCGTCGGCGCCCTGGCCGCGCAAGCCCAGCTTATCGGGAACGCTGTTCCACCTCTATTGGCCGCCACATTTGCTTGTAGCCTCGCGCGCGACCTCACGACCGCGACGCCCACTCGCACGGAGGGTGCGTTACTAACCTTTGTTCCCACACTCAGCAGCGGCATGAGCCCTGCGCTTACGTTAGTCACCAAGAAAGTACTCACCACCTTCGACGCTTACAAGCAAGAAATGGATGTCGAAAGGACTTGACCCTTCCCCGCCGTATAGTCCACACTATGGTCATGAACACGACAGCAACGCCTCATCTGTCGGCGACGCGGGCCGAGTTGGTCGTGCGCACGAGCGACCTCAGCAAGCGCTTCGGCCGCGTGCAGGCGCTCGACGGCGCCTCGCTCGCGGTTCCGCCCGGTTGCACCGGCTTGCTAGGACCGAACGGCGCCGGCAAAAGCACCCTAATCAAGCTGCTGCTGGGCCTGCTCACGCCCGACCGCGGCGAGGCCTTCGTGGAAGGCTACGACGCCGCGCGCCAGCCACTGACCCTGCGCGCCATCGTCGGCTACATGCCCGAGCACGACTGCCTGCCCACCGACTGGCTGGCGCAGGACTTCGTGCGCTACATGGCGGAACTGCACGGCCTGCCCGCGCGCGTAGCCGTTGGCCGCGCCAGCGACACCCTCTACCACGTTGGCCTGGGCGAGGAACGCTACCGCGCCATCGGCGGCTTCTCCACGGGTATGAAGCAGCGCGTCAAGCTGGCCCAGGCCCTGGTACACGACCCGCATGTGATGCTGCTCGACGAGCCGACCAACGGCCTCGACCCGGAGGGGCGCGACGAGATGCTGGCCCTAATCGGGCGTATCGCCCACGAGATGGGCATCAACGTGATCCTCTCCTCGCACCTGCTGATCGATATCGAGCGGGTCGCCGACAGCGTGGTTATCCTGAGCGGCGGCCGCGTCGTGGCGCAGGGCGCCCTGCACGAGTTGATGACCGCGAGGCCCAGCGTGGCCGTGCGCACGCAGGATCTCGCGGTCCCACTGGCCGCCGCGCTACGGTCGCACGGCTACACGGTTGATGTCGAAGGGGCCGGGCGCGAGTTGCGCGTGGCTTACGACTCCGATGACGTCTACGACGCTATCCGCGACGCTGCCGTGGAGACCGGCACGGCGCTCACGCACCTCAAGCGGCGCGTCCTCTCGCTCGAGGACATCTACCTGGCCGAGCAGGACGAGGAACACGCGGGGCAGGACGAGCAGGGCGCGCCGGCCGGGCGTGAGGTAGGGGCGCCGGCATGACCGATGTACGCGCGCCCTCCGGCGCCAACGTGGACGCCCGCATCGTCGACCGTGGCTACCAGCACTACACGGGCGCGCGGCTGGCCCCCTCGCACGCGTTCGGCGTGATGGCGCGCGCCGCGCTGCGCCGGGCCATGGGCGTCCGCCGCTCACCGCGCGCCAAGATCGCGCCGTGGGGCCTGACGGTCGTCGCCTACGCCCCCACGCTGGTCCTATTGGGACTGCGCTTCCTCATCCCCGGCTCGGCGCGCCTGCCCTTGCCCGGCTACAACGTGCTGCTCTCCAATACCGTGATCCTGTTTGTCTTGTTCGCCGGGCTGGCCGCGCCCGACCTACTGTGCGCCGACCGGCGCGAGCGCGTGCTCTCGCTACTGTTCGCCTCGCCCATCACGCGCCTGTCGTACGTGTGGGCGCAAGCCGGCGCCCTGTTCCTGCTGCTGTTGTTGCTGACGCTCGGGCCGATGCTGCTGCTGTTCGCCGGCAGCGCCTTGCTGGCCGACTCGGCGGGCGCCTACGTGCGGGATCACCTGGGCGACCTGTGGCATATTGTCCTCAGCGGGGGCTTGCTCGCGGTCTACTACAGCGCGGTGGCCACCGCCGTCGCCTCGTTCACCGACCGCAGGGCCTACGCCACGGGGGCCTTCCTGGGCTTGATGCTGGTCAGCGGTGTGGTGGCGAACGTGCTCACGAGGGTGATGCGCATGGCCGGACACGAATGGTTCGCCCTGCTCGACCTGGTCTACCTGCCCTTTCGCCCCATCTATGCCCTGTTCAGTGGCCCGAGCGCGCTCTATCCCCGCCTGGGCGCCGACTGGGTCCCGCTCGTGGCCACCTTGGGCGTCATCCTGGTGAGCCTGGCCCTGACGGCCTGGCGCTACCAGCGGGTGCGCGACTGATGGATGGACGTACGGCGGGCGCGCCGGCGGCCATCCCCGACGAGGCCGCGCGACAGGCGTTTCGCGCGGCGTCCGGCGCGCGGGTGGTCACGATCGAGGTGGAGGGTGTCAGCAAGTGGTACGGCGACAAGGTGGCCGTGTCTGACCTCTCGTTTACTTTGGGGCTGGGGGTGACGGCGCTGCTGGGACCGAACGGCGCCGGCAAGTCGACCACGCTCAAGATGCTGACGGGGCTGTTGCGCCCCAGCCGCGGCGCGGTGCGCGTGCTGGGCCAGACGGTGATGGACAACCCGGCGCTGTACCGCCGCATCGGCCTGGTGCCCGAGCAGGAGGGCGTCTACCCGTTCCTGAGCGCCCGCGAGTTCGTCGAACTGGCGGCCAGGCTGCAGCGCGTGCCCAATCCGAGGGAGGCCGCGCGCGAGGCGCTGCGCACGGTCGACCTGCTCGACGCGCAAGAGCGCAAGGTGGGCGGCTTCTCCAAGGGCATGCGCCAGCGCGTCAAGATCGCGCAGGCGCTGGTACACGACCCCGAGATCCTCTTCCTGGACGAGCCGCTGACCGGGGCCGACCCGCGCCAGCGCCTGGCCCTGATGGACGTATTCGCGCGCCTGGGCGCGGCCGGCAAAACGGTGCTGATCAGTTCGCACATCCTCTACGAGGTGGAGCGCATGGGCTCGGACGTGCTGGTGATGGTCAACGGCAAGTTGGCCGCCGAAGGTGACTTCCACGCCATCCGCGCCCTGATGGACGACCGGCCGCGACGCGTGCGCGTCAGCTGCGACGATCCGCGCGCCATGGCCGCCGGCCTGATCGCGCTCCCCGGCACGCGCAGCCTCCAGGTCGAGGAGGGGGCGATCGTGGCGGAAACGGCCGCGCCGCTAGAGTTTCACCGCGCCGTGCCGCGCGTAGCCCAGCAGGCCGCGACGCGCCTCTACGGCATCGAGGGCCTGGACGAGGACCTCGAGAGCGTGTTCCGCTATCTGGTGACATGACGAGTCGATAGTCGATAGTCGGGAGTGACGAGGGAACTGGCGACCGCGGTCATACGGAAGCGTACAGCAACTGCGATCGCGGGACGACCATCGACCATCGACCATCGACCATCGACTAGGGCAATGAGATGCGACAGATTTTCGTGCTGACTTTGCGCGCGTTGGGGCGCGGACGGCGGCTGCTCGCCGTCGGCGCCCTGCTGGCCGTACCGGCCCTGCTGGCTATCGCGTATAGCGCGAGCGGGGGGGCAGGGCGCGGAGACGGCGGGCGCTTCGCCATCGAGCTGTTCGGGCAACTCGTGCTGCCGATCCTGCTGCCGCTAACCGCGCTGATCTTCGCCACCAGCGCCTTGGGCGGCGAGGTCGAGGACCGTACCCTCATCTACCTGACCTTGCGGCCGGTCTCGCGCCTCGTCATCGTCGTGGCCAAGCTGTGCGCGGTCGCCTTGCTGACGCTGGGGCTCGTCGAGGTGTCGCTGGCCGTCACGTACCTGATCGCGGCGCGCGGCGCGGGCGACGGCCATACACTAGGCGCCATCCTACTCGGCGGCGCCTGCGGCGCGCTGGCCTACGCCAGCCTGTTCCTGCTGGTCGGATTGCTGGCGCCGCGCCGCGCCTTGATCGTGGGCTTTCTCTATGTGCTGGTGTGGGAGGGTGTCGCGGCCGGCTTCTCCACGGCGCTGGCCACGCTCTCGGTGCGCCGCTACGTGCAGGGCGCGCTGCACGCCGGGCTCGGCTCCTCGCCGCTGGCATCCGCGCAGCCATCAAGCGTCACCGGCGCGACCAGCCTCGTCGTGCTGGCCCTCGTCGTGCTCGGCAGCGTCGCCCTCACCACCATCCGCCTGCACCGCCTCGAGCTACCTTGAATCTTTTGAGTCATCGACCTGCGAGTAAAGCACGCTGCTAGACACGAGTGCGCAACGCACTCGTGTCTAGCAGCGTGCTTACGGGCGATTTTGCCGTTCATGCCAGACCGCAGGATCACAACGTCCCCATCGCGCACTGTATACACGATAACGTAAGGCAGCGGGGCGGTCTTGTACTCCCGCGTGTTCGGCAAGCTGCCCGCCGTGCCAAGTCCTGTAAATTGGCCGAGCAAGTTGGCCTTCGTCGTAAGAGAACGGACCACCGTGCTGGTTTGGGTTGGGCTGGCCTGCCACGCGATATAGGCATGAATGTTTTCCACATCCTCACGCGCCTCCGGCGTCCACGCAACCATTAGTCGGCTAACTCGCCCATCTCGGCGCGGGCGGCAAGAAGCTCTCTATCATATTCTTCCCGCGTGAATAGGCCCTTGCGCACGAAATCCGCCACCACCTCATCGCCCGGCGTGACATGGCCGAGACCATCAGGATCGCGCGTGCGGTCAAGGTGGGTCTGGAATGCGAAGGCGTGTTCCTCGCCCAGGCTAACGAGCCCGCCGCCGGGCAGTATGTGTTCCATTTCCACCTGCATGTGTACCCCAGGTGGGAAGACAAAGGCATGAACGAGCGCTTTGCCGTGGAGCAACACGACCCCACCACCAAAGAGATGATCGCGGAGCAGATACGCCAGGGATTGGCAGTCCTTTGAGGACGTATACTATCTATGTGCGACCAAGTAACGAGAAACGGCGGAAGGTGACGCCAGACGGCTCCTTTGCCGCGCGCATGGTCGCGATCGGCGTGTCACTCGCTACGCTACGGGCGGCGCTGGCACGGCGCCGCCGGGGGCAGGCCCAAGCGGCCGCGGAGCGCGCGACGCTCCTGGCCCGCGAGCAGGAGGCCCGCGCGGCCGCCGAGCGCGCGACACGGCAATTGCAGGCCGTGCTGGATGTGCTGCCCGCCGGCGTGATCATCGCCGACGCTACGGGCCGCCTGCTGCAGGCGAACGAGGCGGCGCGCGCCCTCTGGGGAGAAACGCCGCTCGTGGCGGGCGTGGCCGAGTACCGCGCGTATAAAGCCTGGTGGCCGGGCACGGGCCGGCCCCTCGCGCCTGATGAGTGGGCGATGGCGCGAGCCATCGCGACGGGAGAGGTGTGTCCCGGCGAAGAGGTGGAGATAGAGACCTTCGACGGGGAGCGCAAAACGGCCCTGAACACGGCGGCCCCGATCCGCGATGAGGCCGGAGAGATCGTGGGCGGCGTCGTCGCCATGCTCGACATCACGGCCCGTAAAGGACTGGAGCGGCAGACCAAAGTGGCGCTTGACGCCCTCCTGGCCATGGCCGAGGCCCTCGTCCGCGGCGAGGATGAGGACATCCCGACGGGGGATGGCGCGGAGAGCGGGATTGACGCGGCGGACGCGGCGGCGCGACGCCTCGCCACGCTGACGCGCAGCGTCCTGGGATGCCAGCGCGTCAGCATTACCGCAGTCGACCCGCGAACCGGCGCGTCGCGCCCGGTCGCGGTGGTCGGAATAAGCCCCGACGAGGAGCGCGCCTGGCGGGCGCATGGGCCCGGCGCCTCTCTGCGCGACTATCTCGACGAGACACAGTTGAAGCGTCTCTTGGCGGAAGAGACGCTCGTCGTCGATGTCTCCGCCCAGCCTGAGCGGCCGCTCCCCTACGGCGTGCGCTCGCTCCTGCTGGCCCTCCTGCGCGTGGGCACGGAGACCGTCGGCGTCCTGTCGCTGGATCACGGCGCCGTGGCGCACACCTACACGGTGGACGAGGTAGCCCTCGCCCGCGCCGTGGCCAGGCTGACGGGCCTGGTGCTCGAACGGGGGCGGCTGCTGCGCGAACGGGCCGAGGCGCGGGCGAACGCCCTGGCCTTGCGCGAGGCCAACCGGCGTATGGACGCCTTCCTGGCCTTGGCCAGCCATGAGTTGAAGACGCCTTTGACCAGCATCTCCGGCAATATCCAACTCGCCGAACGCCGCCTGGACCAGGCGGTCGAGGGGCATGTCGTGCGGGCGACGGACCTGGCGCCCTTGCTGGGACGGGCGCGCCGCAACTTAAAGCGGATGGACCGGCTGGTGGACGATTTGCTCGACATGTCGCGGATCCAGGCCGACCACCTACAGCTGCGACTCGACCGATACGACCTCGCCGCCGTCGTCCGCGACGCCGTCGACGAGCGGCGCCAGCTCGACCCCACCCGCGCTATCCGCCTGGAACTCCCCGCCGAAAGTCCTATCCCGATGCGGGCCGACGGGGAGCGTATCGGCCAGGTTGTGCTGAACTACCTGACTAACGCCCTCAAGTACGCGCCGCCGGAGCGGTCGATCGACGTCGGCGTGCGGGTCGAGGGCGCCGAGGCTCGCGTCTGGGTGCGCGACGAGGGGCCGGGATTGTCCGACGCGGACCAGCGGCATATCTGGGATCGCTTCTACCGCGTCAAGGGCGTGGAGCACCAGAGCGGTTCCAGCGTTGGGTTGGGGCTGGGCCTGTATATCAGCAAGACCATCGTCGAGCGCCACGGGGGACGGGTCGGCGTCGAGAGCGCGCCGGGGGCCGGCGCGACCTTCTGGTTTACCCTGCCCCTAGCTCCACCAGATTAAGGCAGGACTATAGGTATGTCTACTCCACTGCGCGCCACGGTCGACCGCCTCTTCGCCGCCTTCGAGGCCAAAGACGAGGCCGCCGTGCTGGCGCTCCTGGCCGACGACGCCGTCCTGATCGACCCGCACTATCCGACGCCGCGCATGGCCGGCAAGACCGCTATCGCCGAGGGGCTGCGCTGGGCGTTCGGCGCCATGAAGACGCTGCGTTTCTCGATCGTGACTTACGGCGAGTCAGAGGACGGGCAAACGGCCGTCGTCGAGGTGGACACCGCCCACATGCTCAAGACGGGCCTGCCGCTGAAGTTCCCGCAGGCCTTCATCGTAGACACACGGGAAGGCGTCGTGACGCGCGTGCGGGCCTACACACCCTACGGCCCAGGTGGGATGGGAGGACTGATCCTGAGAGTGATTCGAGTCTGGCGCCGGCTACGCGGTCCGGCGTCACGATAATAGGTGAAGGGAAGCGACGTTCATGAGCATGTCACACTCGAGAGGGATGGGCGACGGCCCGATAGGCGTGGAGGCGGAGACTATGGCCAGCCCGGTCCTCGCGCTCGACATCGAGGAGTTCCGCCGCTTGGGCTACCGGGCCGTCGACCTAGCGGCCGCGCACCTCGCCGGCGTCCGCGAGCGGCCCGTGTTCCAACCCATGACGGCCGAGGAGCGCCGCGCCGTGCTGGAGCAGGCGCTCCCCGAGGCGGGCTCGTCGCCCGAGGCCATCCTGGACACGTTCGCGCGCGCGATCCTGTCGCACCCCATGGGCAACGGCCACCCGCGCTTCTTCGGTTGGGTCAACTCGCCCCCCGCCCCCATGGGCGTCCTGGCCGAGTTGCTCGCCGCCGCGATGGACCCCAGTTGCGCCGGGGGCGACCACGCCGCGATCTACCTGGAGCGCTGCGCCGTGCGCTGGCTGATGGAACTCGTCGGCTTCCCCACCGACGCCGAGGGCGCCATGGGCTTGCTCGTCAGTGGCGGCTCCATGGCCACGTTGACCCCCCTCGCCGCGGCCCGCCACCGCGCCGCGCTCCAGGACGGCTGGAACGTGCGCGCCGACGGCCTGCGCGACGGCGGCGCGGATCTGACGCTCTACCTCTCGCAGGAGGGTCACTCGTGCATCCGCAAGGCGGCCGAACTGCTCGGCCTCGGCGCCCGGGCGCTGCGCGTCATCCCGGTGGACGGCGACCTGCGCATGGACGTGGCGGCGCTACGCGCGGCGATCGCGCTGGACCGTGCGGCGGGCCGGCGGCCGTTCTGCGTCGTGGCCAACGCCGGCACGGTCAACAGCGGCACGGTCGACCCGCTCGACGAGATCGCCGCCGTATGCTCCCAGGAAGGCCTGTGGTTCCACGTCGACGGGGCCTACGGCGCGGTCGGCGTCCTCGACCCCGCGGTCGCGCCGTTGTACAAGGGGATGGAGCTCGCCGACTCGCTGGCCCTGGACCCGCACAAGTGGCTATGCGTCCCCGTCGAGTGCGGCTGCGCCCTCGTGCGCGACGGCGCGCTGCTGCGCGACACCTTCAGCCTGGTGCCCCCCTACATCCGCACCAACGACGGTACGGACAACGGCGAATTGCCCTGGTACTCGGAATACGGCGTCCAGCAAACGCGCGGCTTCCGCGCCCTCAAGCTGTGGATGACGCTCCAGCACGCCGGGCGCGCGGGGCTCTCCGCCATGATCGCGCGCCACAACCGGCTGGCCCGCCACCTGGCCGCCCTCGTCGACGCCGCACCGGACCTGGAACTCATGGCCCCGCCCGCACTCTCCATCGTGCTCTTCCGCTACGTCCCCGACGGCCTAAGGGGCGAAAAGGAGCGCCTGGACGCGCTCAACAAGGCTATCATGGAAGGTGTACAGCGCGGAGGCGAGGCTTTTCTGACAGGGACGGTGCTGCGCGGCGCCTTTTCCCTGCGCGCCTGCATCGTCGGCTACGCCACGACGGAGGACGACATCGCCGCACTAGTCGACGCGGTCCGCCGCGCCGGCGCGCGCGTCGCCGCCGCGTAGGTAGATACACTGAGGATACATTTGCTGCCCGATAAAAATATTGCTGCGCGGAGGAAGGGCTGTCGCGCGTAGGGGTGGGGTCCCACGGAGTGGGAGGGGTGCATACGCCCTGGCGATCGCGGGCGACCGTGACGCCAGGTGCGAACGTGGGCGCAGTCATGGCCGGTTGGGCTGTCGGCCGCGGCCGACAGCCCAATCCGCATGGGCGTATGCCATACGCCCCTACAGGCGCCCCGGCCCACTTTGGTTTAATCGGACGGCATTGTATAGCCATACGCCCCTACATCGGCGCGTCGCGCCAAAAGGTTCTTGTTATCCAATGACCGAACGTCTGTCCTTCCGCCGCCTGACCGAGGCGGACATCGAAGCGGCGGCCGGCATCCTCGCGGCGGCCTACGACAACCCGTCCAGCCGCCGTCCGATGTCGCTGCGCCGCTATCTAGCCTTGCAGCCGGACGGCTGGCTGCTCGCCCTGCTCGACGGCCGGCCCGTCGGGGTCGGCGGCGCCGTCAACTACGGTCCGTTCGCCTCTATCGGCTCGGTCGGGGTGCGGCCTGAGGCGCAGCGGCGCGGCGTGGCGCGGGCGCTGATGGAGCGCCTGCTGGATTGGCTGGAGGTGGCCAGTTGCAATGTGGCGGTGCTCGTCGCCACCGAGGCCGGGGTCCCGCTCTACCGGCGCCTGGGCTTCGTGGAGGATGGCGCGACGCTCGTGTTCCGTCGCGCCGCGTCTCCATGGCCGGACCATGCGCCCTCGCCGCGCGTGTCCTCGTTGCGCGCGGCGGACCTGCCGGAGGTCGCACGGTTCGACGCGCCGATCTTTGGGGCCGCGCGCCCGGCCGTGCTCGCCGCCTACCTCGCCGACGACCCGGCGCGCGCGTTCGTGGCGCGCGACGACAGTGGCGCCGTGGCAGGCTACCTGATCGCGCAGGAGCAGACGCTCGGGCCGTGGGCCGCGCGCACGCCGGAGAACGCCGAGGCCCTGCTGTCACGCGCCCTCTCGCTACCGTTCGACGAGGTGGCGCGCGCCCTCGCGCCGTCCGCGAACGCGGAGGCCGTGCGCCTGCTGCAGCGCCACGGCTTCGAGGGTCCTTTCATGCTGCTGCGCATGCGCCGCGGCGGGACCGTCACGCCAGGTTCCCCGGCCTTGCTCTACGGACAGGGCAGCTTCGCCATCGGCTAGTAGTTCGTCAAGCGTCGTCTTGACAGTAAGTGTTGCGACGGGGCATCCTCAGGTGTAGGAGCAAGGATACAGAATGGAGGATGTCTCGTGGCTAAGAAGTATATCGTAACGCTGACCGCC
>JAABUQ010011936.1_pt1 | contig 10936 bp, 9 predicted proteins | sample 5560001 | NCBI WGS metagenome assembly JAABUQ01 (sample SAMN10711888, study PRJNA513371) | rock metagenome | isolation source: Antarctica rocks | place: Antarctica: Victoria Land, Finger Mt nord | collected 2015-12-18
GAATGCCATTTCTTATGCCCGTGAGGGCATGGCTTCGTCCTTGCCGGGGGTTTTATACCCCCGGCAAACGCCGCTGAAATACTATGCCGAACCCGCCGTGCCGGGCGGGGGCGGCCAGCTTGGAGGCGGCGGCGCGACATTGGGCGGCGGGGGCCACACGCCCGGCTGGGCAGTGCCGTAATCAGGCACTCCCGGAGCGAGCGGCCCAATCGGCCTGCCCGGCTCCGTGAAAGACAGGTAGCCGATGGCAAGGCTCAAAAACAGCAGTGGGTAGGTCACCAAAAATCCCACGCCGCACACGAGGCCGCCCAGCGCGGAAATGATGGACACCACGAAGAAAAACAGAGCTGTCATCAGCCACTGCTTTTTGAGTAACCCAAAGCTTTCCACAATGGCGGCGGGCGCACTGAGGCGACGGTCTACGACAGCCAGGGGCGCGAACATAAACAAGCCCTGCCACAACAGGTTCAGCAGGCCCGCTCCTTGCGGCAGCAGAAAAGTCAGCCCAATGCCCAAAGCCGCAACGAAAAATCCGACCAGCAGCAGAGGCAAGGCAACATCCAGGGCGGAGAAAACACCGGTCGCGGTAATCGCTTCACCGCGCGATTGCCGCAGAGCCATGCGGTACAAGCCGCCCAAAAGAATGGCATTGAATGGGGCAAACAGCAGGCTGAACGGCAGCAAGCGCAGCAGCTGCTCACGCGGGTTCCCACCCGTCATGCCTGTTTGCCCCTGAAGAGCCAAAGCGTGAAAGTACCCATACAGCCCGGTGGCAAATGCCAGCGCCCCGGCCACCAGGCCAACCACGAGCACATAAAGAAGAAGCGCGCCCACCCAGGCCCCACTTTGCAGGCGGAACAACGCCCAGGCCTGACCGATCCAGCCGAAGTCAATGCGAGGCTGTGCAGGTGGAATGCCGCTGTTGTAGGCCATGCTCATGGTGCGTGTCTCCCCATCCGGCAGTGATACCCAATTATTCGCCGGGCGTGCGCTTTAGTTCGCGAGCCTGAGAACGTTTTCCTGCCTGCCGGTGCCAAAAGCGCGCCAAAAAGAAAAGCCCCCTCCTATTCGGGAGAGGACTGAGCGTCATGGGAGAGGCGAATGGCTTATTTATCTTGAAGCACCGAGTTATTTATCTTGAAGCGCCGCGACGCCGGGCAGGACTTTCCCTTCCAGAAACTCCAGCGACGCGCCGCCGCCCGTGGAGATATGGGTCATTTGGTCGGCGAAGCCCAGCTTTTCCACCGCCGCCGCCGAGTCGCCGCCCCCCACTATCGTAGTCGCCGCGCTATCGGCCAAAGCCTGCGCAATGCCCTTTGTCCCAGTGGCGAACCGATCAAATTCAAAGATGCCTGCCGGGCCGTTCCAAATCACTGTCTGCGCCCCCGCAATGACGACGCTGAAGGCCTTCACCGAAACCGGCCCGATGTCCACGCCTTCCCAACCTGGGGGGATTTTGTCCACGCCCACGGTCTCCGTGCGCAGAGTGTCGGGGCCGACATCAAACGGGTTGCCATCAGCGACGGTGACATCCACGGGCAGCATCAGCTTGTCCCCCGCGCTTGCCAAGACATCTGTGACAAAGTCCAGGCTGTTGGTATCTAGGAGCGACTTGCCTATCTCGTAGCCTTTGGCCTTGAAGAACGTGTATGCCATGCCGCCGCAGATAATCAGCGTGTCCACTTTGGGCAATAAACTCTCGATGACCGGGATTTTATCCTTGACCTTCGCCCCGCCGAGTATCGCCACAAAGGGGCGCTTGGGGTTGTCCACCGTGCTGCCCAAGTAGTCCAATTCTCTTTTGAGCAGGAAGCCCGCGACGGCAGGCAGCAGGTGCGCCACGCCCTCCGTAGACGCGTGCGCCCGGTGGGCGGTGCCGAAGGCATCGTTGACGAACACGTCCGCCAGCGAGGCGAGTTTGGCGGCGAACGCCGGGTCGTTCGCTTCTTCTTCGGGGTAGAACCGGACGTTCTCCAGCAAGAGCACGTCGCCGTCGCGCAGAGTATCCACCATTGTTTTGACGGCGTCCCCGACGCTGTCCGGGGCGAGCGGCACGGGCTGGCCGAGCAGTTCGCTCAGACGTGCGGCGACCGGCGCGAGGCTGTATTTGGGGGCAGGCCCGCCTTTGGGACGCCCCAGGTGCGAGGCGAGCACGACGCGTGCGTTGTGCGCAGCCAGATACTGAATGGTGGGCAGGGCCGCCCGGATGCGCCGGTCGTCGGTAATCGCGCCGCTCTCGTCCTGCGGCACGTTGAAGTCCACGCGCATCAAGACGCGCTTGCCCGCGACATCAATGTCTTCTACGGTCTTTTTGTTGAAGCTCATGGGACTGTTCTCCTAAACCACAAACAGGGCGCGGCTTGTGCCACGCCCCGTCAATCAAGCGTTTCTTAAAGGCCCTTGTCGCTGAGGAACTTGAGCAGGTCGGCGACCCGGCACGAGTAGCCCCACTCGTTGTCGTACCAGGAGACGACTTTCACGAAGTTGCCCAGCCCAATGGTATCCAGCGCACTGAAGATGGACGAGTGCGGGTTGCCCTTGAGGTCCGTGGACACTAATGGCTCATCGCTGTACTCCAAAATGCCCTTCATGGGACCGTCGGCGTACTCTTTGACGGCGGCGTTGATTTCTTCCAGGGAGGCGTCGCGGCTCAAAAGGGCGGTGAAGTCCACCACGCTGACTACTGGGGTGGGCACGCGGAACGACATGCCGGTAAACTTGCCCTTGAGTTCGGGGATAACCAGGCCGACTGCCTTAGCGGCTCCCGTAGAACTCGGCACGATGTTTTGGGCGGCAGCACGGGCATCGCGCAGGTCTTTGGACGCGGTGTCCACGGTGCGCTGGGAGTTGGTGTAGGCGTGAATAGTGGTCAGCAGGCCCTTTTCCACGCCGAACCTGTCGTTCAGCACCTTGGCGACCGGGGCCAGTCCGTTGGTCGTGCACGAGGCATTGGACACGACATGGTGCTTTGCCGGATCGTAAGCATCGTTGTTGACGCCGAGCACCATCGTCAAATCTTCGTTCTTGCCCGGCGCGCTAATCACGACTTTCTTGACGCCATGCTCGCGGTGGGCGACCGCTTTGGTGCCGTCGGTGAAGAAGCCCGTGCTTTCCACCACGATGTCCACGCCGTTGTTGTTCCAGGGAATGTCGCCGGGGTTCTTTTCCGCATACACATCAATCTTGGTGCCGTTGACCACAATGTCGTTGTTTTCCGCGACAACAGTGCCCTTGAACGGGCCGTAGTTGCTGTCGTACTTGAACAGGTGGGCATTGGTTTTGGCATCGGTGAGGTCGTTGAGGGCCACCACTTCCACTTCGCCGTTGGGGTAGCGATCCAGGATGGCGCGCAGGGTGATGCGTCCGATACGGCCAAAGCCGTTGATGCCGACTCGTACTGGCATAAGAGGTGTCTCCTTTGTGGGACAGGTAATCGCGGGTGATGCGTTAGGTCAAAAGTCGGCCTTAGTATGGCCGCAGGGCAGGGACTTTGTCAAGCGCGGCTCAGGGGGGCAGTGTCCCTTTCGGCTCGGCCTTCCCTCCCGGTCGGTTTTTTCTCCCTGTTCCCGCGGCAGACCGGGAGCATTCCCACGGCGTTGTAGGCGTGTACCGACGACGGAACAAATCTTTCCGTCGTTGGTACGCCGCTGCAATGCCGTGGAAACGCCTTTGGAAGCTTTTGGGGGGGGCCTTAATCCAGGGAAAACAAGCAGCTCCAAACGGGGCGAAATGGGACACGGCTGCATTAGGGAGCATACGCGCGAAGGCCCCAAATAAGCCCGGCCGTGGCGGCAAACGCGAGGCTTGCGCTGAGCACGAGAGCAGGCTGAGGCATGCGCAGCACCGACAAGGCGCGGCGATTGGCAGTGAACCCTAAAGTGCTGCCAACTAAGTACAAAAAGCCGCCGCCGACGTGGGCAAAGACAATCCCCAGCGTGTGCAGCGGGGCATGGCGCAGGCACAAAACGCCCACCAGCCCGCCCAGCTCGGTGGCGCTTTCAATGCCGCAGGTGCAAAGCAGGGCGCGGCGCGGCGCATACCCGGCCCCGCGCAGCAGGAGTGCTAGGGCCATGCCTTCGGGGACTTTGTGCAGGCCGACCGCCACAAGCACGGCGAAGTTGGGACGCCCCGTCAGCGTATCGCCGACAACCACGGCGATGCCGTCCATCGCGCTGTGCAGGCCCAAGGCGACCATCAGCAAAACGACGCTCCGGCTCAGGCGCTGCAGGGCGGCATCGTCAAACGCATCCAGGGCACACGAGGGGCAGATGTGGGCAACATAATGACCCACGAGGGAGAACAACCCAGCGCCGCTCGCCGCAGCGACGAGGAAGACAGGCCAGGACAGCAGGGTTTTGGCGTCCGGCAGCACGTCAAAGCAGGTCACGGCCAAGAGTGCACCCATCGCCGCATACACCCACAAGCGCAAATGGCGCTCCGCCCCGGACAGGGCGACACCGACCGCCCCGCCCGCGAATGCCAGCAGAGTCGCCAAAGTTGTGCGCAAAAGAAGAAGGATCATCGCGAGGGGATAACCGCCCAAACGGCCGATACGTTCCGCACCGGGCAAATCACGCCCGGCGGCGCTCAAACCGCAGATGCACGGGATCATTGGCTATGCCCGCTTGGACAAAGCCGAGTTTCTTCAGCACGCGCAGCGAGGCCCCGTTGTCCGGCAAGGCTTCGGCGGCAACAGTGGAGATGTTAGAGTGCGCGAATGCCCAGTCGGTCAGCGCGCCCATCATCTCGGTGGCATAGCCCTGTCCCCCAAACTGCGGCAGTATGGAATAGCCGACTTCCACAATCCCCTCCACAGGCGGCCCCATAAAGCCGCCGCTCGCCGCCAGCAAAGCCGCGCCGCCCTCGGCATTTCGCACCATGCCGTACCAGCAAAGCCAGCCGGACAGCGCGGGATCGGCCTCTAGTTGGCTGCGGAACCACGGCAAGGCGTCCCGAATAAGCGCAGGCGGCCAGTTGGGGGGAACATCGGCCTGAAGCGCGCACCCCAGCGCGTCCGGGTCGTCAAGTTCCAGGCCAATCAGTTCCGCCGTGGCCGGGACAAGCGTCATGCGGGGCGTGCGAATGTTTGTTGTGCTTTGCGGGAACGTGGGAAGCCTACTCATGCCCTACGAAGGCAGCCGCGGCAGGCTGCACCATCTCCAGAGAAGCGGCGTCGGCTTGGTCGCGGTACAAACCGCACGGCCCGCCGCCGGCGTTCTGTTCCAGCGTGACAGTCGTGCCGTCCATGCGCAGGGCGGGATGGTAAAAGCCGCCGACTTTTTCCGCATCAGCAGCGATGTAGTGGCCGATCAGCGACCGGCGGAACCGATCCGCGCTGGTGTTGGGGAACGAGCCATGAATAATCTGCCCGTTGAAGAACAGCACATCGCCCGGCTGCATCGGCACGGGGACAGGCTGCGCCCCCGGCGGCAGAGGCACGGTGACATCGGTGAAGCTGGACTGCGTGTCGGCGCGCTCGGTGCACAGCAGCGGCAGGGTGTGCGTGCCCGGCACGACCTGCATGCAGCCGTTTTGCTCGTCGCACGGGTCCAGGGCCAGCCAGGCGGCGATGCAGGTGCCGGGCTGAACCCGCAGGTAAGTTTGGTCCTGGTGCAGGGCCTGCCCGCGCGCTCCGGCGGGCTTGAAATACAGCATGGTCTGCACGGCAAGCGGCTCTTCGCCGATCAAGGCGGACAGGGTGTCGCGCAGCCGTGGGTCCAGCACCCAGCGCAGGCTGAGGTCGTCCCAGCGGTGCATGTGGATCATGCGCGGGAAGCGTTTGAGGGGGTCTGTGCTGGTCAGGTCTACGCCGTCAAAGTCGCCGGGATAGGTCCCTTGAGCGCGCAGGCGCATGAAGTGCTCTCGGAACGTGTCCACTTCGGAAGCGGAGAACAGGCCAGGCACGACAACGCAGCCGTGCGTTTGATAGGAGTGCAGAAGTTCGGGGGTCAGCATGATGTGTTGTTTCCGGCAAGGTGTTGTGGGCGTATTATACACCATGCAGGAACAAAGCACCTGCGCGGCGACAGGACGACCCTCACCCCCCAGCGTCAACAGAGGCCGCGCCGCGCGCTTGGAGAAAGGCCGCCACGCACTGCGGGTCCCATTGCACGCCCGCACCCTGACGCAGAATGCCCAGCGCTTTTTCCTGCGGCATGCCTTTGCGGTACGGGCGGTCGGTCGTCATGGCGGAATACGAGTCCGCGACCGCCATCAAACGCGCGACAAACGGAATGTCTTCCCCCGACAGGCCGCCCGGATAGCCGCCCCCGTCCCAGCGTTCGTGGTGATGGCGGATGGCGTCCAGCGTGCCCTCAAAGCCCGGCACGGATTCGGCAATCACCGCTCCCATGATTGGATGCTGCTGGATCGCCGCAAACTCGTTGTCACTGAGCTGGCCCGGCTTGCGCAGGATCGAGTCGGGTACGCCGATCTTGCCCACATCATGGATCAGGGCGGCCACTTCCACCAGGCGCAGCATGTCGGCGTCCAGCCCCATCTGCTGGGCGATCTGCGCGCTGTAGCGCATCACGTCTTCCGAATGGCGGCGGGTGTAGCGGTCCTTGTTGTCTACGGCTGTCACCAGGGCATCCAGCATGGAAAAGCCCTCCCGCTCGTCGGTCATGGCATTGCGGACGCGCTCGGCGTAGCCGTCCTCGTCGCCGCCCGTCTTTGCGCGGCGCAGGCGGTCGTCGGCGATTTCCAGCGCTTCCGAGCGGGTCGGGCCTTCCGTGGGGAACACGGCCACGCCCAGCGACAGGCCCAGCGGAATGGAAACATCGTGATCGGGCAGGCGGTAGCTCACCCCAGACAAGCGCTGGTTGAGCTGCTCGGCCAATGACCCGGCTGTTTCATCCGCACTGCACGGCATCAAAATCGCGAACTCGTCGCCGCCAAACCGCGCCAAAACGTCGTAGGAACGGCTGGAAACGCGCAGGGATTCGGCCACCAGGCACAGCACATCATCCCCCACTTTATGCCCGTACACGTCATTAAAGAACTTGAAGTTATCTATGTCCAGCAGGGCCACGGCAAGCGAGCTTCCGGCGCGCTGGGCACGGTCGGCCTCTTCGTCCAGGCGCTTGTGAAAGGCCCGGTGGTTGAGCAGGCATGTCAGCGGGTCATGGTCGGCACGCTCCAGGGCTTCTTTCAACAGACGCGCCTGCTCGGCTTCCCCGGCCTTGCGGCTGGTGATGTCCACAAACATGACCACTGCCCCGGTTGTCCGCCCGCCCTGGATCATGGGGGACGTGGTGTATTCGGCGGGGAAGCACGTGCCGTTTTTGCGCCACAGCACTTCGTCGTCCACGCGGAACTGCTGGCCGGTCTGCACGGATTGGTACAAATACGAGCGGTCTCGCGGATACAAGGACCGGTCCGGGTGGCTGTGATGGATCAGGGCGTGAATGTTTTGCCCCAGCACTTCCGAGACCGCGTAGCCCAGCATCTGCGCGCCCATCGTATTGATAAACGTACACTGGCCCTGAAAATCGACGCCGTAAATCCCCTCTCCCGACGATTCCAGCAGCAGCCGCAGATGGCTGCCCAGGTGCGACCGGTCCGCTTCCACCCGTTTGCGGGCCGTGACATCTTCCACAGTGCCTTCCCAGAAACACTCGGTCCCGCTCCACCCCGGCACGACCCGCACGGTTTCCGAGACCCAAATCACCCGCCCGTCGCCGCACTTCACCTGCGACTCAAAGTCCGCCACGCCGTTCTGCTCGCGCATCAAACGCAGAAACTCCGCCCATCGTCCCGGCGACACGTACACGGAGGCCGGGGATTTTTCCAGTGTCCGCTTGAGTTCTTCCGGGGTTTCGTAGCCATAAATCGCCGCCATCGCCGGGTTGAGGCACAGGTATTTGCCCGTGGGGGTCGCCTGCCAGACCCCATGTGACGCGTTCTCAAACAGGCTGCGGAACCTTGCCTCGTCTTCCCGCACCCGCGCGCTTTGCCCCTGCAAAAACGCCACCATGTCGTTGAGCGCCTGTGTCAGCGCGGCCCATCCGCCCGATGCCGCATTGATTGAAAATGGCGCGTTCTTGGGCGCCTCCCCTGAAACTGCCCGCGCTTCCTGGGTCAGCCGCCGCAGGGGGGCCGCGCCGCGCCGCGCCCACGCCAGCATTGCTCCCAGCAGGGTCGCCGCCAGCGCCAGGCCCGCCCCCGCCAGCGCGAGCAAGCGCCGATGCGCGGCCTGATGAAACGCCGCCCGATCCAGAGCGACATACGCCACCGTGCCCGGATGATCCAGCGGCACCGCAAACGGAAACACCGTACAGGCCGCCCCCCCCTTGCCCGCAGGCAGATCGGTCCACGCAGCCGGGGCATTCCAGCGGCGTCCCTGCGGCACGCTGCCCCGATGCCCCAGCACATGCCCATCGGGCGCCAGCACCACGGCCCAGGCAAAGCCGGACGGCGGCGGCAAGGTGTCCAGGGCTGCCTGAGCGGGGACACGGTTGTGCGGTGACGGCGCGACGGCGCAGTTGTGAGCGAGCGTTTTGGCGGCGATCTGCCCCGTCCCCAAAAACGCCGGCTCTTCGGCCTGCCCGCCGCCGACCGGCAGCAGAAGGCGTATTGCGACGATCGCCGCCGCCAGACACACCAGCAAAGCCGTTCCCAGTTTCACCCGCACGTTGTTCACCTTGCCGCCCATTTGGGACGCGCACTTTCCTTGAACTTTACATAAACACCCTGATATATGCTATTGTCGGCAGATTGCTGTTTGTTCTAAAGGAGGGGATTGCGCAGGCGGAGCAGCGGCGTTTTCCCGGCGCTGCGAACGCGTACCAACGACGGAAGAAACTGTTCCGTCGTCGGTACGCGCTTGAAACAAGTGGGATGGCAGTAGGCAATGCCTTTGCAAGCCTCACATTGTCGGCGCAGGCCCAGGGCAATCTTGGGGCAGGTAGAATAAAAGCGCATGAATATTTCAGTGGTCATTCCGGCCCTCAATGAACGGGCGGGCCTGCCGGAAACGGTGGAAAACGTCGCGCGCTGCCTGCCCGGCGCCGAAATCATTGTCGCCGACGGCGGCAGCACCGACGGCACGCGGGAGTGGGGGCAGGCACAGGCGACGCTTCATTGGGTGGACGCGGCGCGCGGGCGGGGGCCGCAGATGAACGCGGGGGCGCAGGCGGCGCGCGGCAATGTGCTGCTGTTTCTGCACGCGGACTGCCTGCTGCCAAGCGATGCCGAGCCACTGCTGGAAACGCTGCTGGCCGACAGGAGGGTTGCGGGCGGGGCGTTTGCCGTGCGCTTTCCCAATGACTGCCCGGCGGCATTCCACCGGCTGGCAGGCTTGATCACCCTGCGCGCGCGGCTTGCGTCGGAGGCGACCGGCGACCAGGCGATTTTTGTGCGGCGGACGGCGTTTGAGGCGGCAGGAGGCTTTCCCTCATGGCCGCTGTTTGAGGACTTTGCGCTGGTGGCAAAAATCAAGCGCCAAGGGCGGTTTCGCCTCGCACGCGCGGCTGTCACCATCTCGCCCCGGCGCTGGCAGGCACAAGGACTGTGGCGGACATCGGGCTTGATGTGCCTGCTGTATGCCGGCTACAAAGCAGGAGTTGCCCCCCAAACCCTCAAACGCTGGTTTGTGGATGTCCGGCCCGCCGCGCCGCCAAAATGAGTGAAATCAGCGTGGAAAAAGGGCGGGTTCTGGGAAAGAGCGGAGCCATTGCGCGGTCATGGGGGCACGCGCGCGGGCGGCGGGGTCGGCGTCCATCTCGCGGCGCAGGCGGGCTAGGTCATCGGCGGTGTCAATGTCATACCAGGGCGGCAGAACATGCAGGCGCAAGCCGAGGCGCTCGGCATTGGCAGCGGTCTGGGCATAGGCGAGGGGCGTGCTCCAGGCGACCGTGTCAAACAGGCCGGGCGCAGGCCGGCGCACGCCAATGAGAGAGTAGCCGCCGTCGTCGGTCGGGCCGAGCACCACATCTGCCTGCTTGGAGCGCAGGGCAGAAACAGCCTCTAACACAAAAGCAAGCGGCAAGGTTGGACTGTCCGTGCCGACAACGATCAATGGGCCGAAACCGTGCGCGTGGGCATCCGCTAGGGCCGCCTCCATGCGCTCGCCTAAGTCCTGCCCCCGCTGCGCTGTCCACAAAAGGCCAGGGGACAGCAAGTGTTCAAGAGCCGCGTGTCCCTCGGCAGGGGCATAGGCAATCAGCAGCGCCGGGGCAATCCGGCGCAGGCCCGCCACCGTGTCCTGGGCGAAGGCGGCGGCAAGACGCGCGGCATCAGCGGGGGAAAGAGGCGGCGAAAGGCGTGTCTTGACCGTGCCGGGCATAGGCGCTTTCACCATGACAACGACAACGGGCCTGGCAGAAGTGGGCACAGTGGCGGCGGGACCCGTCACGCCACCGCGCCCCCGCATGACGAGCCTGCGCCCGCTGTGCAGCCCAGGCAATGGTCATCGGTGACAATGCGGCGGCGTTCCAGAGCGCAGACGTCCAGGTCGCGGATGTGCTGGGGGCAGGCAGTATCTACGGTTAAATCAAGCATCTGGTTGAAGTCGCAGTCGTAGAGCAGGCCGTCATAGCCGACGCTGACCAGTGTGCGGCACATCACGCTCGCGGCGGCAGCGGGGTTGAACGCCGCCGAAAGCTTTGCAAGATAGGGAGTATAATTGCCCGACCGCTCCAGGAAGTGCCGGAACCGAGCAATCGGCATATTGGTAATGGTGTAGAGGTTATTAAACACAACCCCGTAGCGCCTGTCAAGCTCCACGCGATACTCAGCTTCAATCGCGGCCTGCGCGGGCGGCAGAAACGCGCCGGTGGGATTATACACCAGGTTCAAGACCAGCCCGGAGCCGGGCTGCCCATAGCCGAGGCCGTTGAGCAGGCGCAGGGCGTCCAGGCTTTGCGCGAACACGCCGCCGCCGCGCTGGGCGTCGGTGCGCTCGGCCATGTAGTACGGCAGCGAGGCAACAATCTCC
>JAABUQ010011937.1_pt1 | contig 10935 bp, 18 predicted proteins | sample 5560001 | NCBI WGS metagenome assembly JAABUQ01 (sample SAMN10711888, study PRJNA513371) | rock metagenome | isolation source: Antarctica rocks | place: Antarctica: Victoria Land, Finger Mt nord | collected 2015-12-18
AGGAAAATTCCTTAACTATTTTAAGGTTAATAAAGTATTAGATTTTAGCAAATATTATTTTATTCTTAATATTTAAGATTTATTAAAATTAATTATTTATATTAATAAATATAAAGAATATAAGAATAATAATAATAAAAAATATAATATTAAAAATATTTTGTATTTAGGAATATTTAAATAATTTAAAAGTAATTTTAATATAAATTATATTTATTTAAATTTAATAATATTAAATAATTATAATAATAATTTAATAAACTAATTAAATAAGTTTAATATAATAAATTAATAATATAATCCGGACTTATAATTATTAAATATATTTAAAATTAAATTATTTAATTAATAAATAATAATATATAATACTTTAATATATATAATAATAAAGCTTTAAATAAAGGTAAATAAATATTCTTAATCCTGTTTTATACCAATTGCTTCGCCTAATAAAATAGAGAATATATAGGGTAATAATAGTATTTTGGTGGTATAATTAAGGGTCCAAATAACCCTAGAGAAAGCAAAATGGGAAAAACGGGCTGACAAGGGAAAATAGGGACAATGACAGCTGGCAGTTTCTATACCCAGTTGAAATACATTCCCAGTAGCCACGGTATCAATTAGCCATTCCCAAGTCTACAATGCTTGCAGCTTTCCTACCTCGAATGATGATATTCCGGCAATTGAAATCCCTATATGGCATTCTAGTAGCACGGTTGTATTTGTTTTGAATATAATGTGTTCGATTAATATCTGCGTTCTAATGGACTTCTCGCCTACCGAAAATATTGAGCTACTAAATCTATTGCTTACTTATATATCCAGGACTGGAACAGGCAAGAATGCGCTGATATGACATGATTGATTGTTCTATAATTATAATGGTCCGAGGAGCTGAGAGCCGTGCGGAGAAACCGGAGTTGGCCAAGAGAAGTAGTCTTGGTCAAATGTGCAGCAGAGCTGCGTGCCCGCCAGGCTATATATTCGTGACGTTGCCGCTTGGCGTGGATCGTGGTATCAAGCTTGAGAGAGCTTGGTGGGGTGATTTTGGAGTCATGGTCGCCAGGGTGGATTGATTTGATGGTTTGAGCGTTCTCGCTGCGTGTAAGGCACAGGAAATGAAGAACGAGGCAAGAAAAGACGGTTGGAGAGGTGGGAAGAGCGCAGGAAGGGAGAAGGAGGAATGAAGAGCTTGGGATGACGATGACTCAATATTCCGGTAATCCGAAAGTATACTCCCCTTGTGAAAATCTCGTGAGCAAATGCAAGATTGGTGGCGGTGATTGGGCTCACACTGAGCCGCCAGAGACATCAGGTCAAGCGTCTTTGGAAAGGATGATTCCAAGGCACGAGTGCCTTTAGGTGTGACAAGTTCAACGTAAAAGCGCCAGTGGAAGGAGAAACTTTTGCTCGCGAAAGGGTTGCGACAGCAGGATGGAAACGTGTTGAACACTCAACCCAACAGACCGCCAACTACGCTCGTAGCCGTACCATCGAAAAATCCAAGCACTAAAGCCTATTCCTTCCCAAATACTCAAAGATCACCCCATAGAACCCTGTCGCATTCGTTGCAAAGTTCGTACCATGCCCACTCCGCGGCTGCACGTACGTCTCGAAAGCCTCGCTGCCCGTGAATTTAGCCTTGAAGCTTGCATCCAGCTCACCAGGACAGAATCCGCCGCACACGATGTAGTCGAACTCCCCACTGATGACCAGCGCGGGGTCCCTATATTTGGTAGTGTCAATCTTCAACAGCGGCTGGCTCAAACTAATCACTTCAGCAGTACCAAAGGGCTGTTTAGTATCTTCACTGAATTCAGCGACATCGTGCTCGTAAGCCGGCGCTTTGAAGAAGTTGTTAATGTTGCTGAAGACGTCTGCCGTGGTGATGTAGCTCGGATCGAAGGCGCCGAATTTGGATGAGCCTTGGAGACTCGCGACGCGAGGCCCGAACCCTTCTATGACAACGCTTGAGTCGCTGCCGTTGAGGCCGTAGCCTGTGAGGATGACGGCGTCGGCGGAGAGTCGGGGTCGGCGGCGATGGCGCTGTCAGACGCGAAGGAGCCGAAGGAATGGCCGACGAAGACGATGGATTTGGCGTGGACGGAGGAGGTGTAGCGGCCCTGACGGAGGGATGCGGAGAGGGACTGCAAGATGGCGGTTTGGATGCTGAGTTGATTCTTGAAGCCATTGATCTTGGACGAGGCGCCAACACCGAGGCGGTCGTAGAAGAAGACAGAGTAGCCGCGTGCAATGGCATATTGGACGAAGTTGTACTCAGAGGGTTTGAAGGAGGGGTTCCAGTAGCTTCGATCAAATCCAAGTCCATGAGTGGCGAGTAAGATAGTCCTCGAATTCTTGTTCGGGTCCTTTGGCGTACAGAATGTAGCTCCAATCTCATAGCTGGCTGTCTCCGCCACAGGGGCACCGACTGGAGCTGGGAAGCCGGCATCGGTTCTGCTGGAGGCCGCGGAGGCAAAGTTGATCATGCCGAAGTTGTCGGTCCATGTTGGGCCGACCCAGGGGAAGTTGTCGGAGGTGACTTTGACTGGGATGGTATAGTCTTGACATTGTGCACCGGGGGGAACGTAGCTCTTGGGGTTTGGCAAAGCTGCGGCGCAAGATGCAAGGGCGAGGGTCAAAAAGCTGGTAAGCGATGTGTGGGAGTCCATTGTTCAAAAGGGTTGCGGAAGAGATCAACATGTGGGGTAGGATTGGGACCGGCGGGGCTCAAGGATCATGATGAACAAGATAATAAAAGAGATGAAGCCGTATACTTATATACTTGTATCCAGCAAATTGGATTTGTCCGCCGAGGTGGGCGTTGGGGGAGGTTGTTTACTGAAGAAGCATTAGTAAGTAGAACTTAGTACCTTCCCTGGCCATAGCTCCAGACTGCACGCGCGAGATACGATCCACAGCGTGCCGAGCATTGCTAACGCATGAGGACTCTACAAGCTGCATAATGCAGCTCATTAGTAAAATCATGACATGCCAAAATGCAAGTGGAGCTTGGATTGGGAGGTGCAGAAAATGCCCGATATTTCTGACAGAGTAAGTTCAACCACACTAGCAAGAAGAGGCTGCTTTGTCACGAATCCTAACCTCGCACCAGCCGCACCGGCGATGGCAACTGATTATGATGTGGAAACGCTGTGATTACCTACTTAAAACATTTTATGAGTAGAGTTCCTCGGTGGGTGCTCGGGCTATCTGTTGTTTGTGGGTGGGATTCCGAGGGGTTAGTTTCTGCAAGACTGAAAAGATACAGTGAGGGCGGAGAACACATACGGTACGGGGTATTGAGTCAACATGTGCGTTCATAAATTCAACATCATTTTTGTTGGCAGATGAGGTTGATCGTTTCTGACTTGTCGATACCTACCTTGAGCAAGTGATTGGAAGATAGATTACGGGTTAAGAATAGCATACTACAAAAAGAAACTAGATCCTTTTCCGTCTGCTTGCGCAATTCATAGATTCCGAAGAAGCTTTGTCAAGAGCTGAAGAGTGACCTCGCTCGATCTTGTGGTTGATATACTTGATCGCTCGATCGTTTTGGACGTGTCTTCTATAATTACCTACCTCTTCAATACAGAATGAAGGTAAGCTTATGGCGCAAGGACTATCCTCCCAGCAAACAGTAGGATTGCAATAGGCTAAATCTTCACCCACAACCCACCTGGAACCACGATCTTCATGTTGAAGATTGTATGTGATTGCCCCACAACGTCCGCTGAAATGGGGGTTTGAGAATTGGTCAAAGCGGAAATCTATCCATTTCACCGTGGTAGCCGGCTTTGATTGTCCTATCACCCGCTCTCATAGGAAGAGAAAGCAGTGCAGCGCTGGTGGAACGGCGGACATGGGTCTGCCGCCGAATGTAACAACTCAAAGCCGATCAAGCAGCAGGAGAATGGAAGGGAACAGAACCGTGGAGCCGATCAACAAATCTCGACTCACCAGCACCGCGCCTCCCATCTCAGAACCTAGAAGAAAGCGCAACGCACTTCTTATCCGGCCCACAAATATCCATGCCATCGCAATCGTTGTACGTCTCACAGGGCGCACCTTCCGCTTGTCAGCAACCTTATCTACACCCAAAGGGAAGAGAAAGTGGAGAAAATACCGATACAATGATCCTTCCACGCACAAGTCCCCAATGGCGCTCCATACCCTGTGCCGTGACCTGATGGCGAGGCAGATCCCGAGGACTTGGTTAGTGTGGTGAAGGTAGTCGATGATCCAGCGCCATTGTTGCCGTTGCCATTGCCGTTGCCATTGCCATAACCGCTACCACCAGCGGACGACGTTGGCGCGCCACCGCCACCGCCATTATCCCCAGCGGAAGTTGGCGAAGGGGGGCTGCCTGAGGGGGAGGTGCCCGCGTTGCCGGGGCTGTAGGAGCCTGAGCAGAGGGATGCCGTGTCGCCTGGGGGATAGGTTTGTTTGTGGCAGGTCGTGCCGTCGTAGAGTGGGGTAGCTGATCGAAGGTTAGTTTTTGGAAGGGGTAGGGGGGCAGCACGCGTACAATCGACGGGATAGCCCTCTTTAGCGTTGACGATGAGAATCTGGTCGCCACCTGTGATGCCAGTTTCACAGTCGTTGAGACCTTTGCCGCCTGCGTGTTGGTTGGAGCCGGTCCAGAGGTCGATGTGGTATTTTTGGCCGGAGGACCAGTCTGTGGCTGTTGATTGGATGGGGTTAGATGGTTGGATCTTTCTGATGGGGAAAGGATGGTACGTACAGCATTGTTGGCAGTCGTCTTCGTTGCGGAAGTATTTTTGGAGATAGGGCAGGTAGACTATGCTGCATTTGGGGAGGTTGTTGTTTTCGGTCGCGGTGGCGAAGCTTATGGGGTCTGTGAAGCTACCAGTGCCTGGAATACAGATATGTTAGAGAGCGGAGTAGTATCCAAATAGCTCAACTTGATTACCTCCAGCAATAGGTTTGCCATCAGGTCCCAAGCCACGGCCGCAATCGAATGCATTATCAGGCCCTATTGGAGGACCATTATCATCGTACCCGTAGAATGTGATTTGCACATTTGGCTGCGATTGGCAGGTGCCAGCATATGCTGCCAGAGAAGATAAGGCTTGCGTCAAGCAGAGCAATGCAATGGAATTGAAGGGAATGGTCTTCATGATGAATCGAATACGGATGACAAAGTTTTAAGGAATAAAGTTGCAGAGCTGGAGACCACTGGTGCAGAGAACAGAATATTAGTACTTTCAATCTCTTTTGTATCGCTGAAGTCTGGAGACTGTGCCATGACTACACGCATTATAATCAGGAGAGTACAGGGGAAGTAAGTGGCAGCGTGGGGCCGAAGCTTGAAGCTCTCCACCCAGTGAAACATGATGCCATTCAATATGCAGTAAGTCTACGGAGCACATATAGGCGATGGTAGTCTTGGTCAGCAATGCAGCTGCTAAGACGCCGACCTGAGTTAGGTAATATTCGGATATGAGATGCACTCCTGGTTCCGATTCTCAGATGTCACCTGCGCTGTGCCTCTCTATCTTTATACCTACATATGCAAAAGGATTTGTTAGGAGAGACAGTGCGTTTCCTCTTCGCGCCTGAAGCGATATGTCAGCATCTCGCATAGTATCACGCTCTCTGGGTTTTACAAGAGCCGAAACGATTCAAACACGAGGCCGTCAGCATGTGTGGGCGCCAATGACACCCCACCAAGCTGCAGCTTAGATCTCGGGGATCGCAGCGAGGGGGCCGGCGGCTGCAGGTGGGGCAGACTGAAGGTAATGAGATGGATGCTGATTGAAGAGACGGGAATTGTTGATAAAGGGCTTGAAACGCGGCCCCCAGAGGGCAAAGCACGGAGCGGTCGGGCACCAGCACTACACGAAACAGCGGCCGGAAGATCTAAATCGAGCCTCTGAAGCTTATGCATGACCGAAATTGTTTGTCAAGCAGAAGTCGCTGCAGGGTTCTTTGTTGTTGTTGACGAGGTTGGCGGAGAGTGGCATGGGAAATGTTGGAGGGGGGGGAGGTATTGCGAATACGGGGGCAGCGTGGATGGACAATTGAAAAGGTCTTGGGTGTAAATACTGAATTAAAAATGCAAAGGAATAGCTTCTGCCTTCAATATTTCTGTACCTCTGATTGTGCATATAACGTTGATAGGTAGATTGGTAGGGTAGGTAGGTATATGTCTTGCCTCGCTTGCCTACTGTGGGGCTTCGCGACTCTAACCATTTCGTGACATCACCAAAGCGATCTCACTCATCATTTACAATCCTGTCTTCCACCTATTTCACAACAATGGCAGCCATATCCTTTTGTCCTCCCCTCCAAAATCCCCACCAATGTCCATCCTCCACGCTAATCTCCCCTTCCTCCCAACCCTCCCCACACTCGACCACCTCTACAACAGCTACACCGCCCTAACCCAACACATCGTCCCCGGTCCCGCCTCACTATCCTACTTCCTCCCTCTGCTCATTCTCCCCGCCGCCCTCCTCGTCCCCCCACACATCCTCACCCATCGTCAGCTCGGCCTTCTCGTCCTGCCGGTGATCTACGCCTGCCTGGCCCATGCTTGGTGCTGCATCGGCGGGGGGGATGTCATATCGGTCAATGTGGCTTTGTGGAGTACGGTTTTGATTGGGCTGAAGGATGTTAGACGGCAGTTTGTATGGGTGGGAGTGGGGAGGGAGGGGCGTGTGGATGGGGATGGGAAGAGAGAAGGGAAGGAAGGAGGGAAGGATGGTGGTTTGGCAGTCTCGGGGCAACGGTATCCCGATGCATGGATGGAGCGTATACCCTGGGTCTTGACCCTGCTGGTTTCGCTCCGCTTTACGGGGTGGAGGATTGGGGATGCTAAGCATGATGAACAGCAGCCACCGAAAGCGATGGGGAGATGGGAGTATTCGAAGCATGTCGTTCCTATTGTTGCGCTGTGCTATGCGTTGCTGGATGCCACGTCTTGCTATGTGAAGACAGATCCATTCTTTGTGACCAGTGGCATCGGTGTGGATGCTCCTCTTCCTCCATCAGCACGAGATATGCCATCTCTGCTTGTCTTATTTAGACTACTTCCTCCTCGGCTGGCAAGATCGTCCGTCCTCGCCACGCAGGTATATGCCATGGTCGCAGGCATGTTCTACCTCCCTGTCCTGCCTGTGGTGGCGCTGAATGCCGTTGGTGTTATATCAGACGAGTGGAGTCCCCACACCTGGCCTCCATTCTTTGGTGACTTCCGGACCGTCGCGGATAGAGGCTTGAGAGGACTTTGGGGCTCATGGTGGCATCAGATAAATCGACAGCTCATTGAGAAACCCGGTCGCGCACTAGCTCATGCTCTGTGTCTTTCAACCTTGTCGTCTTTGGGATATGGTTGTATGGTGGCCACCGCCTTTTTCTTCTCTGGCATCATGCACATGGGATTAGTTCCACCAAAGCCAAGGAGTGAGGCTCTCACGGCCAACGAAATGAGGCTGTATGTTGGAGGATTCTTCTGGAGCCAGGTACCAGCATTCGCAGTTGAGGTTGTGGTGTCAAAACTCTTTGCTCGTTTCGCTCCCCATGTGCCTCAGTGGTCTGTAGCAAAGATTGTGATCCTGGCATGGACCGCGGCATGGCTTTGCTTCACACTGCCTCTTCTGGCTGTGCCTTTTCGGGAGATCGGGTACTGGACAATGTTTCCACTTCCATTCAGTGTCTTCCAGGGTTTGGCGGGTCAAGGCTGGAGGACTTGGTGAGGGTCTTCAATGCCAAAAAACCCCATATAGATATTTAGATCTCCATAGATTTGAAGATGTAGATTCGCAAGAAACTAGATAGATGAGCCCAGGAGATAGCCAGTCATGTCGTCGTACCCAAACTCGATTTGAGTACAAATCCAGGGTTCAGCGTTCTTGTTCTGGAGAATTGTCTGCCCCAGCAGATCACCGTCCATTGGTCTTTCTTGTTTCAACGATTGTTTTTGGAGTCTCTTGTTCCTCCTCGTGTTTCTTAAGGCCAAATAACTCTCCAATCAAGCCTCGAGGTTTGGGTACGGGGCATTCATGCGCTCTTTTTCTCATGGCCTCCCGGTGATCCTCTATTGCGAGCCCTCCAAGAGCCTTCTCGATCTTCTCTTCTGATTCCTCATGCTGCATTGAAGTATTGTTCTGCCGCCGCCGCCTTCGCCGCCTCCCATCTTCCATTACTTCGAATTCGCCTTCTGCAAAAGCGACATGAGGGGCTGGGCAGGGAAAAAGGTGAGGCATGGCGACCACAAGAAAGGAGACGAGGAGTGTAGTGCCGAAGAGGGAGGTGGTCATGCGGGATCTTGGATGGAGGTTGGGTACCATGATGAGCCGGGGGGGGGGTTTGATATGGCCTAGCTTGACAGATTCATCGTGGGGCCATTAGAGAAGAATAGAGCTTCGGTCAGCGTCCAGACATGAAAAAGGCGTCAGGAAGCTGTATACGTGCGAATGCTATGGGCGCAGAAGTTTAGAATATCGAGGTTCTTGGTTTTTGAAATAATTTGAGACCTCGGTAGTGGCAGGCATGTGGCAATATATGACGCTAGTGAATGTCACATCTTTTGCTCTCGCGACAAGTCAAGCTTCTTGATTCCCACATATTACACTTTAAAAGACGAATCGCACAGTATCAGTTCCCTTTTATTCATTTCTGCATCGCATGTTTGAGAAAGCTATAAGGGCGAGATCACTCATCTGAATTGTTGCTAAAGCGTGCCGCATCTAACGAAGGGCATGAATGATCGAGCTTTGCAAACTTCACACGACAGCTCTGGGAAGCTTTGGACCTAAAATCTAATAGGTCAAAATATATAGCATTCGGGTCTAAAGTCGCCCAGCACAGACCCAACTGCGCTGACTACCCCATTGAGCGTTTGTCGACAGTGAACACCTCTAAGGCCCCACTCGCCATTCGGCGAGCAGGGCAAAGATGAGTGACCTTGACAAGTATTGTAGCATTTCAATACCTTCCCGAGCCGAATTCTGACATGTTACAGAGCCATCACCGAGCTGCGCGCCTGCAGAATAATCCCCGAGCCCCAAGTCCGCGAAATCTGCCACAAAGCCCGCGAACTCCTCATCGAAGAAGCCAATGTCGTCCAGGTCGACGCCCCAGTCACAATATGCGGGGACATACACGGGCAATTTCACGACCTGATGGAACTGTTCAGAGTAGGCGGGGACGTGCCCGACACAAACTACCTCTTCATGGGCGACTTTGTCGACCGAGGATTCTACTCCCTCGAAAGCTTCCTCCTCCTCCTCTGCCTCAAAGTCCGCTACCCAGACCGCATGACCCTGATCCGCGGGAACCACGAATCCCGCCAAATTACCACCGTCTACGGTTTCTACGATGAATGTCTCCGCAAATACGGCTCAGCAAACGTATGGCGCTACTGCTGCGACGTATTCGACTACCTCGCCCTGGGCGCGCTCGTCCTCGGCACCTCCGCCACCCTCTCCCCAACTCAGAACACGGACGCTGCAGACTCGGACTACGAGATCGAAGTCCTGGACTCCAACAACACCGTCACGAACCGCTTTCCTCGCAACCACAACCGCCAACCCACCAACGACATCGGCGTCTCCTCCCCTCCTTCCTCCCCCATCAAACCCAACGCAAAAAACAATACGAATCTCATCGCCCAGTCGTCTCCCAACAGCGGCGGCGCCGTCCTCTGCGTCCACGGCGGGCTAAGCCCTCTAATCGAATCGGTCGATAAAATCCGACTGCTGGACCGCAAACAAGAAGTCCCCCACGAAGGCGCTATGTGCGACCTACTCTGGAGCGACCCCGATGACATCGACGGGTGGGGTCTGTCCCCCCGGGGCGCCGGCTTCCTCTTCGGCGCCGACATCGTCAAACGTTTTAACCACATCAACGACCTATCCCTAATCGCGCGCGCGCACCAGCTGGTCATGGAGGGTTTCAAAGAAATGTTCGACAGCAGTATAGTGACGGTGTGGAGCGCGCCAAACTATTGCTACCGGTGCGGGAACGTGGCTGCGATTCTGGAGCTGGGGGAGGATACGAGTAATGGCGGCGTGGTGGAGAGGAGTAACGGGGACGCGGCGAGGACGTTGGCGGCGTTGCCCACGAATCCCGTGCCGAGGAATGGGCCTGGGAGGCGGTATAGGGTGTTTGAGGCGGCGCCACAGGATCCGAGGGGGATGCCGGCGAAGAAGCCGGTGGCGGATTATTTCTTGGTGGGTTCTTCTCCTCTCGCTTTTCTTACCCGCGGGTACGCCTACGATCGGTTCATTACTGATTTCTCATGCTGCAGTAATTCACTTCATTCACCACGATACCCCAAGCTACATACAGAAATGGCGCTCATTTGATGCAAAAACATCGCTCGAAAAAGATACCCACGCCAGGAAAAGAATTGAAGCAATATCCAAGTTTCTAAGTATACGCACTGTCTCCCAGATCTCAAAAAAACACTCTCCGCATCCGCATGCCCATTCCATGGAAGACAGACTCCTAAACCCTGCCGGAAACACCACCTTCGCCTGAATAACAGTGAATGCGCTCATCAGCCAACCACCCTCCCCCAAAAGGCCAAACTCCATCTTCTCTCTTCCCTCAACCCCTTTATCCTTCCTTTCTGTCCCCTTTCCCCTCTCCCTAACCTCGTTCCCTGTTCTTACTATCTGTTTGTCTTTTTCCTTCGTCTTTATACTACTTTTCACCACTTCACTTTCCTTCCTTCCAATCTCTTCCTACCGCCTTATTCCATCAATTCCTATTCCCTTACCCCCAACCCCTATATCAGCCCTTTCTGGTCCCCTCTCCCCTTCTTCTCAGTACCCCATTCTCACTTTTTATTACTTTTCTCTCCCCTCCCCCTTTTGGCCCTCTCCATTCCTCTTCTCCTCTCCTTTTCTCCTGTTCTCACTACCAGTTCCTCCCCTCCCTTATCCTCTTTTCCCTTTC
>JAABUQ010011938.1_pt1 | contig 10933 bp, 8 predicted proteins | sample 5560001 | NCBI WGS metagenome assembly JAABUQ01 (sample SAMN10711888, study PRJNA513371) | rock metagenome | isolation source: Antarctica rocks | place: Antarctica: Victoria Land, Finger Mt nord | collected 2015-12-18
TGTCCGTGGCCATGTGAAAGTCCCCACTGGTGGCCAAGAAAAGTCCCCACTGGTGGCCAGTAGAAGTCCCCCCTCGCGTCCGTCGTGTCTGCCCCGAGCTGAGGTCCTGGGCGGTGACGGTGGCGGTGTCGAAGCCAGTCACCGTTCACCGCCCAGGGGGCTCCATGTTGTCTGCGAGGAAGAAGTTGGACGTCATCACCGCCTACCGCGAGGTCGGCACCTACCGGGGGGTCGCCCAGATGTGCGGCGTCACCCATAAGACCGTCAAGAGGGTCATCGAGCGCGAGGTTGCCGCTGCCCGGCGGGTCGAGCGTCGCAGGAACTATGAGAGTGTCCGGTCGCTGGTGGCGGCCAAGGTCGAGGACACCAGGGGCAGGATCAGCGCCAAGCGGCTGCTGCCGACGGCCAGGGCCGCCGGGTATGCCGGTTCAGACCGCAACTTTCGGCGGCTGGTGGCGCAGGAGAAAGGCACTTACCGGCAGCGTGCGGCGATCGGCCGCGGCCGTCGTCCGGCGGTGTGGTCACCGGGTGAGCATCTGGTCATCGACTGGGGGGTGCTGAACGGGCTGCACGTGTTCTGCGCGGTGCTGGCCTGGAGCCGGGTCCGGTTCGTCAGGTTCGCCGGCAACGAACGCGCCGAGACCACGATGGGTCTGCTCGCTGAATGCTTCGAGGCGCTCGGCGGGGTGCCCAAGGTGGTGCTCGCGGACCGGATGGGCTGTGTGAAGGGCGGCGTCGTCGCCGATGTGGTGATCCCGACGCCGGACTACGTCCGGTTCGCCGCGCACTACCGGTTCCGGCCGGATTTCTGCCAGGCCCGCGACCCGCAGAGCAAGGGGATCGTGGAAAACCTCGTCGGCTATGCCAAGCGTGACCTGATGGTCCCGCTCGGCGCCGATCCCGGTCAGGCTCACGACCTGGCTGCCGCCAACGCCGCGGCGGCGCTGTGGTGCGCCGAGGTCAACAACGTCGAGCATTCCCAGATCGCCGCTGTCCCCGCGCAGCGTCTGGCCGACGTCGAGCTCGCGCTGCTGGGCGGGTTGCCGTCGCTGGTGCCGGCCGGGCTGTTCGGGGGCCGGCGCGAGCTGCGCAAGGTCGACAAGCTGTCCTGCGTCAGGTTCGGGTCGGCGCGCTACTCAGTGCCCAACCGGATGCTTGGTGCCCACGTTGAGGTCCTCGCCGGCACCGGCGGCGTCACGATCCTGGTGCCGGCGACCGGCGAGGTCCTGGCCGAGCATCCGCTGAAGGCGCCGGGTGAGAGCAGCGTCCTGGACGCCCACTACGGCCGGGGTCGTCCGAACACCCCGGCACGAAAGGTGCGGCCCAGAACAGCTGCCGAGCAAGCATTCTGCGCGCTGGGCCCGGTCGCCGAGCAGTGGCTGGCCAGCGCCGCCGCCTCAGGCAACACCCGCCTGGGCCCCGAACTTGCCGAACTGGCAGCGCTGGAGGCGGCGCACGGCCGCGAAGCGCTGGTCGCCGCGCTGGAGCGGGCGATCACCTTCGGCCGGTGGAAAGCCAGCGGCGTGCGTTCCATCCTGGCTGCCGGCGCCGGTGTCGCCCAACCGACCGAACCCGGTCAGGCGCTGGTGATCGAGCTGCCCACGACCGCAGCCCGGTCGCTGGCCGCCTACCGCTTCGATGACCTACGCGGACCTCGGTGATGGCCGTCGCCGCGGCCGCATCGCTGCCAGCCGATCTCGAGCACGGCCTGCGCCGGCTCAAGCTCGCCAGCATCCGCAGAGTCGCCCCCGAGCTGCTGCTCACCGCCAAGACCCAACGGTGGACGCCCGAAGAGCTGCTGCGGTCGCTGGTCGAGACCGAGATCGCCGCCCGGGACTCCAGCAACACCCGGCTGCGCGCCAAACAGGCCTGCTTCCCGACGACCAAGACGGTCGAGGGCTTCGACCTCGCCGCCAGCAGCATCCCGGCCCAGACCTGGGCCTACCTCACGTCACTGGAGTGGGTCGACGCCAAAGAGAACCTCACCCTGATCGGACCCGCCGGCACCGGCAAGAGCCACACCCTGATCGCCCTCGGCCACGCCGCCGTCGACCGGGGCCTGCGGGTCCGGTACTTCACCGCCGCCGAACTCGTCGAGAACCTCTACCGCGGCCTGGCCGACAACAGCGTCGGCCGGCTCATCGACACCGTCCTACGCAACGACCTGATCATCTGCGACGAGGTCGGGTTCGCACCACTGGACCCGGTCGGCAGCCAGCTGCTATTCCGGTTCGTCGCCGCTGCCTACGAACGCCGCAGCCTGGCCATCGCCAGCCACTGGCCCTTCGAGGAATGGGGCCGGTTCCTGCCCGAGCACAGCACCGCCGTCAGCCTGCTCGACCGGCTGCTGCACCACAACAACCTCGTCGCAACCGACGGCGAGAGCTACCGCATGCGCGAAGCCCGAACCCGACAAGGAGGCCGCCCCTCGAAGCACTAACCACCCCGCGAGGCTGGGGACTCTTCCTGGCCACCAGCGGGGACCGCAACTTGGCCATTGACAGGGCGAGCATCGTTTCGCGGTGGGGACACGCACCACGGAGTGCCGCGCCCGCCGGGGCTTGAGGCCGTTGGACTCATCGTGGCCTGGCCGGTAGAACGCCGGATGGTTCATCTTCCATTCACGTGTGCGCACGCCGCAAGTTGCCCAAAGCGGACAAGGTGACCCCATGACCTTGACTACCCGTCATCTGCGACGTCCCGGCGCTCTCGTCGGCGGCCTGGTCGCGCTCAGCGTCGCCGCCGTTGGCGCGGTTGGCCTCAGCACGGGCGGCACGACGGCTGCCAATGCCGCCACGGCCAAGCCCGGCGGAGCTCCGGCGGTTGGCCACGTGTTCGTCATCAACCTGGAGAACAAGGGCTACAACGCGACGTTCGGCCCAGCGTCGCCGGCCCCCTACCTGAGCAGGACCCTGGTCAGCCAGGGCAACCTGCTCACCCAGTACTACGGCACAGCGCACAACAGCCTGCCCAACTACATAGCCCAGCTGTCCGGTCAGGGCCCAGACAGCGCCACCCAGGCCGACTGTCAGACCTACGCCGACTTCACCCCGCCAGGTGCGGCGTCGGTCAGCCCCGGGCAGGTGGTCGGCGACGGCTGTGTATACCCGTCGTCGGTGCAGACGCTGCCCGGCCAGCTCGCGGCGTCGGGTCGGACGTGGAAGGGCTACATGGAGGACATGGGCAATTCCGCCACCGAACCGGCGACGTGCCGCCATCCGGCGCTCAACGCGGTCGACGACACGCAGAAGGCCCGGGTCGGCGACCAGTACGCCGCGCGGCACAACCCCTTCGTCTACTTCCACTCGATCATCGACTCGCCCTCGTGCGCCGCCAACGACGTGCCACTGGACCGGCTCGGAGCCGACCTTGCCAGCACCGGAACCACGGCGAACCTGACCTACATCACTCCCAACCTGTGCCATGACGGCCACGACACGCCATGTGTCGACGGCCAGCCGGGCGGGCTGGTGTCGGCGGACGGGTTCCTGTCTACCTGGGTCCCGAAAATCTTGGCCTCGCCGGCGTACCGCAAGGACGGGCTGCTGATCGTGACGTTCGACGAGTCCGACAGCCCGACCTCCGACGCTACGGCCGGGGACGGCGAGACACCTGGTCCGAACAGCCCGCTTCCCGGCATCACCGGACCGGGGGGCGGCCGGGTGGGTGCGGTCGTGCTCGGCCGCTCGGTCAAGCCCGGCACCACTACCGCCACCCCGTACAACCACTACGCGCTGCTCGGCAGCATCGAGGACCTCTTCGCCCTGCCCCGCCTCGGGTTCGCCGCCACCGTCCCGAACCGGTTCGGCCGCGACGTCTACAACGCCACTCGCTGAGCACCTTCCCCGGCCGCGCCTCGAACACGCCGGTTCCCTCCCGTTCTGCCTGCTGAAAGGCCATGCCGTGACCGACTCTGACCAGCGCAACCCCGACCTACCCGGCGCCGACAGCACCGCCGCTGGCGCTCCCGCCGGTGACGCTTCGTCGGGTGCGGCGCCCGCCGCTCCGGCCGCCAGGACACCGAACCGAAGGGGGGTGCTGCGGGCCGGTGTCGGCCTGGCAGCCGCTGCGGTCGCCGGAGCGGCGGGAGGCGTCGGTCTGCCGGGCTCAGGCGGCTCGGTCGCCTCGGCAGCGGCACCTTCGTCGCTGCCGGGTAACCCGGCCGCCTCCGGCATCGACCACATCGTCGTGCTGATGATGGAGAACCGTTCGTTTGACCACTACTTCGGCTGGCTGAAGGGCGCGAACGGCAGGCAGGCCGGCCTGACGTACACCGACCGGGCTGGCATCGCGCACCCCACCTACCACCTCAACGACTTCCAGGGCTGCGCCTACAACGACCCCGACCACTCCTTCGAAGGGGGCCGGTCCGAGCTCAACGGGGGCGCCTGCGACGGATGGCTGCGCACGAGTACCAACGACGTGTTCTCCATCGGCTACTACCAGGGCGCGGACCTGGCCTTCTACGGCCGTGCCGCGCCGCAGTGGACGACGTTCGACCGATACTTCTCGGCGACGATGGCCGAGACGTATCCCAACCGGTTCTACATGCACTCGGCGCAGACCGACCGCACTCACAACTCGACGGTGACAGCCACGATGCCGACGATCTGGGACCGGCTCGCCGACAGGAACATCAGCCGGCGCTACTACTACAACGACGTGCCGTTCCTGGCCCTGTACGGCGCCAAGTACATGCCTATCAGCTCCCCCTTCGCGCAGTTTCTGTCCGATGCCGCAGCCGGCACCCTGCCGGCTGTGTCGTTCGTCGATCCCAAGTTCCTCGACGAGGGCAGCGGCAGCTCGGCCGACGACCATCCGCACGCCGACATCCGCGCCGGTCAGGCGTTCATCAACTCGGTCTACAAAGCGGTCACCACCGGCCCGGCGTGGACCCGCACCGCACTCGTGATCAACTACGACGAGTGGGGCGGCTTCTTCGATCACGTCGCGCCAGGCACCGCCCCCGACGCCCGGCCCGACCTGGGCACCGGGCTGCGCGGCTTCCGCGTGCCAGCCATGCTGATCAGTCCGATGGCCCGCCGTGGCTACGTCGCCCATGGGACCTACGACCACACGTCGGTGCTGAAGATGATCGAGTGGCGGTTCGGGTTGCCGGCGCTGACCGCCCGCGACGCTGCAGCCGCCAACCTCGCCGAGGTCCTGGACTTCGCCCACCCGCCGAACCTGACCGCACCTCGCTACCCCGTGCCCTCCTTCGTCAGCGCGCCCTGCGGAGCGGGGAGTCTTGCCGACTACGAGGAGTGGCGACAGCTGTCAGCGGTCGCAGCAGCACAGGGGTACAGCATCGGAGTATGACCAGGCCGCGCCTCGGGCAACGCCGCCCGGCGGACCGCTAGATCAGGACCGTCGCCCAACCGGCACGTAGCGCGACCGCACCCGTGTCCAGAAACAACTTGAGTCTGGGAGGGCGACATGGGTGAGTTCAGCGCATGGCACGTTCTAATCATCGCTGCCGTCTTCGTCATGCTGTTCGGCTACAAGAAGCTGCCGGACGCCACCCGCTCCCTGGGACGCTCGCTGCGAATCTTCAAGGCAGAGACACGGGGCCTGCGTGAGGACGGCGAAACCGAGCCGGTCTGCGCGGTCGAGGCGCCCCCGGTCACCACGGCCCAACCGGTGGCCACGAGCCAGCCGGTGACTATCGTGCATCCAGTGACGTCGCCGCAGCCCGCCGCCTCACCGGTCCCGGCACGGGGTGCAGAGTTTCAGCGCGACGCGGTCGAGTAGCCGCTGCCGACCGCCCGGCGTGGGTCCCGTGCCGCCGACCATGACCTGTGCGACCCGATGACAAGCGAGCCCACCTCCCGCATGCGTCGGGGTGCTCGCCGGCGGCGTCCTCGGGTCGTCGAAGACAGCCGGATGACGCTGGTCCAACACCTGCAGGAGTTGCGCCGCCGGCTGCTGGTGTCGCTCGTGGCCCTCATCGTCGTGACCCTGGTGGTGGCGGTGTTCGCCTACCACCCGATCTTCCACCTGCTTCGCCAGCCGTACTGCGACCTGCCCGCCAGTCGGCGCACCGGCGGCGTGGGCTGCCAGCTGATCTTCACCCATCCCACCGACGCCTTCTTTATCCGGCTGAAGGTCTCACTGATCGCCGGGGTCCTGCTCTCGTCGCCTATTTGGCTCCAGATCTGGGGCTTCATCACCCCCGGCTTGCACCGGCACGAGCGACGGTGGGCGACGACGTTCCTGATGGCATCGCTGGTGCTGTTCGCACTCGGCAGCACCATCGCCTACCTCGTGCTGCGGCCGGCGCTCGACGTGCTGCTCGGTTTCGGCGGCGACGGCGTCACCGCGCTGCTCGAGGTGACGCAGTACCTGTCGTTCATCACCACGATCTTGATTATCTTCGGGGTCTCGTTCGAGTTCCCCCTGGTCATCGTGCTGCTCAACCTGGCCGGGGTCCTGTCGTCCGACCGGCTACGCTCGTCGCGGCGCGTCGCAATCTTCCTGCTTTTCCTGTTCGCTGGGGTTGCGACCCCGACCCAGGACCCGATCACCATGCTGGCCCTGGCCCTACCGCTGTGCCTGCTGTTCGAGCTGTCGGTGCTGTTCGCGCGATGGAATGACAAGCGACGGGCCCGCAAGAACGCCGAGTCCGAGTGGTCGGGGCTAGGTGGTTGGTGTCTTTCGCCGCGTGGCGCCACCCCCGCTTCTTGATCGTTTGGGAGGCTGGGTGGGTGTTGGGGGTTGAGCGATGACGTTGGGGACGGCGCCGCGGCAGGGTGACCTGTTGCGGTCGACGGCGATCTACTGCTCGGGGCGGGTCGCCGAGGACTCGATCTACGGGGTGCTGCATCGGGAGTGCTTCACCTTGTTCCCGGATGAGATGTTCGGGGACCTGTTCACCGACGTGGGGCGGCGCAGTGTCCCGCCGATGATCGTGGCGGTGGTGATGGTGCTGCAGCGCCTGGAGGGGCTCTCGGACCGGGAGGCGGTCGACCGGTTCAGTTTCGACGCCCGGTGGAAGTACGCGGCGGGCGGGTTGGACTTTGACTACCCGGGGTTTGTGCACACGGTGCTGGTGGACATGCGGGCCCGGCTGGCTGCCTCGAAGGCGCCGGACCGGATCTTTGCGGTGACGTTGGCGGCGGCTCGCCAGGCCGGTCTGGTGGGACGCCGGCGGGTGTTGGACTCGACGCCGGTCTATGACGCGGTCGCCACGATGGACACTGTCACGCTGATCCGCTCGGCGATCCGCGGCCTGCTGCGGGTCGCCGACGCCGACCGGGGGCAGCTTGGGCTGGCGGGGGTGTTGCGGGGGGTGTTGGAACGCGACGAGGACTACGCGGCGGCGGGCAAGCCGAGCTGTGACTACGACGACCCGGCGGCCCGGGTGGCGCTGATCGACGCGCTCGCCGTCGACGGGCACGCGTGTCTGGGGGTGCTGGACGGCCGGGCGCTGACCGGACCGGTCGCGCAGGCCGGTGAACTGCTCGCGACGGTGCTCGGCCAGGACCTGACCGAGACCGGCGACGGGACGTTCCTGATCGCTCGCCGGGTCGCACCGGACCGGGTGATCAGCACGGTGGACCCGCAGGCCCGGCACGGCCGTAAGAGCACGGCGCACGGCTTCGACGGCTACAAGGGCCATGTCGGGATCGACCCGGACAGCGAGGTCATCACCGCGACGACGGTGACCGCAGGCAACGTCGGTGACGCCGGCGCCGCCCGCACCCTGCTCGCAGACGACCTACCCGCCGCAGCCGACGGCGACAGCGACGACGGCGACGACGGCGACGGCGAGCCGTTGGCGGTCTACGGCGACGCGGCCTACGGCGCGGGTGAGCTGCTGCAGGTCCTGGACACAGCGGGCGCGCAGGTCCGGTGCAAAGTCCAGCCGCCGGCCGCTCCGGGTGGGCGCTTCGCCAAGGACCAGTTCACCGTCGACCTGACCGCCGGGACGGTCCGCTGCCCAGCCGGTGTCACCACCGAGATCAGGCCGGCCGGGACCGGCGGTGCGATGGCCTACTTCGGTGCGGCATGCGCCAGCTGCCCGCTCGCCGCGAACTGCACCACCGCCACCGGCGGGCGGACGATCAGCGTCGGACCGTATGAGGAGCTGCTCAGCCGGGCCCGGACCATGCAGCAGCACCCCGCCTGGCGGGCGGACTACCGGGCGACCCGCCCCAAAGTGGAACGCAAGATCGGGCATCTGATGCGCCGCCGGCACGGCGGCAGGCGAGCCCGGGTCCGTGGCCAGACCAAGGTCACCGCGGACCTGTCACTGCTCGCCGCTGCCGTCAACCTCGCCAGACTCGCCGTGCTCAACCTGCGCAGCACCGGCCAGGGAGGTTGGGCGGTGAGCCCTGCATGAGCCCAGCAGCAAGCGCAGGAAGCCCCCATCGACCACCAGCGCACACGCGTACGGCCCCGAGTCGAGCCGCACGACGACCCGAGGCCGCGCAACGGGCCGGCTCACGCGCCCAGCCAATTCCGGTACAAGCGACCTGACGATCAACCGAACAGCTACAAGCAGCCGTTCGGCACCAACCACCTAGGGGACGACGAGACATCCCCGACCCCGACAGCAGAGCAGACACCGCTGCCTGAGCAGACGCCACTACCCGAGCACGCGACGTCGCCGTCGAAGCTCGATGTTCCATAGCAGGTACATGGGCTCGGCCGCGACTCAGTCTCAGACGCGGCCCTGCCGGGACTGCAAGTGCTCTCCTGTTGGCCCGGCGCGATGACGCCGTGGAATAGGCAGGCTAGTTCCCGCTGTCAGCTCGAGGGCCTGCGGCGAGCATTGCACTCGGCCTTGAAGCGCCGGGTCGGGAGTCGACTCTGGCCAAAGGCCCGACCCGCTCCACATCCGCCGGGAGATCATTACAGCAAGGCACACACGACACCCTCCGGTGAGGAGCTATTCGGCAAGCCCGCGTCGCAATGTGGCCCTCAACGGGGCGGGCAGTCAGCCCGGGGTCGCCGCAGCGTGAATGTCTCGAAGGCTTCGAGCTGCCCGTAGGGGCCGAGCACGTCGTAGTAGGTGACGGTCATCGTGGTGGTGCCGCCGCGCTGGGTGCCGGGGTCGACGTCGAAGGCGGCGAAGCCGTAGGAGTGTGCGGCATCGCGGACGGCGGACCAGGCGGCGTCCTCGGTGACGTAGACCGGTGGACGCTTGCCGGTTGCCGGGTCGGGCGCGCCGACCGCTGTGATGACGCGGCACCGCGGGGGGTTGAAGAACAGCTGGTTGCTCGGCACCGATGTGCCACCGCCGCCGAGGACCATGTGCACGGTGCCCGTGCTGGTGTCGACGACGTCGGTGCGGGTCGAGGCCGGCCGCGGGGTCAGCGTCGGGGTGGGGAGCTGGCCCCGGACCGGGTGCGAGCGCTCGTAGTGGTGCTCGTGGCCGCACACGACGAGGTCGACGCCGTAGCGGTCGAACAGCGGCACCCACTCCTGGCGGATGCCGAGGTCGGCGCCGTTGAACTTGTCGGCAGTGCTGACGACCACCTGGTGCATGCAGACGACGACCCAGTCCACGGCAGGATCGCAACGGCTGGCCTTCAGCTCCTGCTCGAGCCAGGCCTTCTGCGCGCCGTGGGAGTAGCCGCGGACGTAGCTGTTGCCGCCGTCCTGGTAGCAGACGTCGTCGTTGGCAAGGCTGATGACGCGCACCGAACCGGCGGTGAAGGCGTACCAGAGCCCGCGGGTCGTTGGCGTCTGCCCGGAGGCCGCCGGGACGGAGAAGTAGGTCTGGTAGGCGGCGTAGCCGATGGGCCCGTTGCCGAGCTCGTTCTCGTGGTTGCCGGCCGACGGCATCCAGGGCCGGTGACGCGCGCTGCGGGTGTTGTTCTCCCAGAAGTCCGACCAGGTCCGCACCCGGTCGTCGCTGAGGTTGGCGTAACACAGGTCGCCGTTGAACAGGTGGAACAGCGGTTGGACACGTTCGACGCCTGCCGTCACGTCGCCGGCGGCGGGGGAGCCCAAGTTGTCGTTGACCAGCGGCGGGTTGGGCAGGGCAACCCCGGCCGGTGGGGTGTAGCGCTTGCCGAGCGTGGGGGTGCCCTGGTCGCCGAAGCTGGTAAACGTGAAGCGGGCCCGCCCGCGGGGGGCGGTGCGGAAGGATCCACGTTCTGGCTCTGCGCCCTCATGGGCGGCGGCGTAGGCGTAGTCGGTTCGCGGGCGCAGCCCGCTGATGCGGGCGTGGTGGGCGTACACGACCTGCCCGGACTTGGCGTCGGTGTAGCTGGCGGTCGTGGCGGCAGCGCTGCGGTCGTAGTCCCTGCCGGCCCTGCCTACCAGCACCCGCGGCCGACTGACCGGCTGCAGAGTGTGCCAGGACACCACGACCTCTCGGGCGGCGTCGGATCCGAACTGCAGGTGCAGGCCCGCGACCCGCGGTGTGGCAGCCGGATCACCGGCGGGTCCGCTCTGCTTGCCGCTGGCCAGCGCAGCGGCAGCGGGCGTGCCAACCCCCAGCAGAGGACCTGCCGCCAGAGCGGCGCCGCCCGCGCCGGCTGCGGTCAGCAGGCCTCGTCTGCTCAGCCGGTCCTTGTCAGGCTTGTCGTCCTCCGTCATGCCTGCAGGCAACCGTGTCCCGGGCGCCGGGGCGAGGACCAGCAGGTGAACGGATGGTGAAACCCGTCGCACCAGTGCCGAACCAGCGGGCAGGCCCTCGCGCGTCCCGTCACGTTGTTCACGCGTTGGCCATCGTGCCGCTGCCATCGGAGGATGGCACAAGGGTTGACTCGACCAATGCGCCCCGAGGCGCACAAAGCGCTGCTCGACGCCAAATGCCACCCGTCAGCAGCCAGCACCTTCACACACGGATCGGGTGGCAGCGGGGGAACCACCGTCGGACGCGGCCCAAAGCGCCGACTGGGGTGAAGCTGGCTTGAGAGCCGGCCGGGCCGCCCGAGCCCGAACCCGTCAGCTCACCTCGCAGGCGTACCGGGAAAGAACC
>JAABUQ010011940.1_pt1 | contig 10932 bp, 9 predicted proteins | sample 5560001 | NCBI WGS metagenome assembly JAABUQ01 (sample SAMN10711888, study PRJNA513371) | rock metagenome | isolation source: Antarctica rocks | place: Antarctica: Victoria Land, Finger Mt nord | collected 2015-12-18
GCGGCGAGCCGCACTCGTGGAACTCGCAGGTGCGCTCGACGCTTTGAACTTCGAATGGCGCGAGCCGGCACTCGACAACATTGCCGAATGGACCGCCCGCGGCCTGACGGCGTACGACGCGTCGTATGTTGCACTGGCGGAGTCCGAAGCGATCGATCTCATCACCGATGACCAACTGATCCTCGCAATCGCGCCGGCCGCTGCACGAGCTTTATCCACATTCGAGGAATAGGCGAACGCGGCTTACAGCGGCATGCACCGTAAGAACTTCCTGGGACATGAAAGAGCACCACGGCTTTGCACGTAAGCTGACGGCGCCGATAGCGCGCGACCGCTTCCATCATGGGGTAAAACGAGCACTCGTGTCATGAGCCGCCATTTCGACCGCCGACCACGGCGAGACCATCGCTTGGAACGAATTGAACGGAGAAGGCTTAAAGCTCTTTCGTGTTGTCGACCTCGGTAACGGGAGGCGCAAGCGCGGGACCAAGGGTGCTTCCGGGAAAAGCGACCAACGAGGTCGCCAGCGCTCTCGGCGGCGTCGGGCGCGAGAGCGGCCAGCTAGGGGTTGTTCCAGTATGACGGATTGTTGCCACCGGGGTCATTAGGTACCCAAGGTCGACGGGGTCCGCAAGCGTCCCCAGGCATTGCTCCGGTCTTCCACGGATCTTCGCCCGGTTCATAGAACTCGTTGCACGTTCCGTTGAGAACTTGGTAGTCGTTGTCGAGGCATGGGCCAAACTTTGCATTAAAGATAATGAATTGATTGCCAACGAATGCAAAGCGCAGCAATTTAGAACGCACGTAGCGTTGGATCGTGCGGACCATATCTAACTCGAATTGGCTGAGTTTCGGCACGCCGGCCTTATTCAAGTCATTGATACTATAGTTACGCGGTCCCTCGGGCCGTGTCTTCCCGTACGGAACGCACTGGACACCTGGACTGTGAACTGACGTTTCAACGTCTTGTCGTGCTTGGTCAGCCGTCGTTTTCTCCGCGTGGCGATCCGCGAGCGAACAAGAAGATAGGCTTGCCAAGACAACTATGGCAGCCATGGTTGCCTTTGTTCGCAGCAATTTTGGCATCAAGACTTAAGCATACCGGCTTTGGCCGATTTGCCACTGAAACCATCTTCGCCGTAGCACGATTTTTTGGCGATGAATAGCGCAATCAGCTTCTGCATCCATCCTCCGATTTACAGTCTTGATAGTCGGTATAACCATTGGCCGCTTTGGTCGCCGCAGACCCTTGACTCTCGATAATACTGCTGGTAGCTTTTTCGCAACACAGTGAGCTTATCAACGACAGATCGGAGAGCGTTTTTATGCGGCGGCTCCTCTTTCGCATTGACACTTCCGGCGCCTTGAAAAACCGACGAGTGAAAAACCGTATTCGCCCACGCTATCGAAACGTCATCGGCAAACTCGCCCTTCTGCTCACGCTCTTCGCATTGATGACCAACCAGTTGGCGGCTGCTCCGCCGAGAGCGATCACACGTCCTCACGCGCAAACATCCTTCGGACCGCCTGCCTCGCGAATTTTTCAAGCTGTACCGAACGTCTTTGCAACGGCTCGGGGCAAGCAACTTACGGATGCAGATCTCGACGGCTACATCGCGCCTTCAGTTACCGGTGCTGACCGAGTGTTGGCGCACAAGATTATGGCTTTCATGCCTATTAATCAGCGCGGAGATTTCGTCTACTCGAGTCTTTCTCATCATCTCGTTACTAACAATCCCGCGCTGTTACCGTACATTACGCTGAGCGTTCGTAGACGTCCCACGCATATGTCGCTGTCCGGGACGCGGAGGCCTTACACCAACGGGTTCGGCATTCAGCCTTTGACCGTCACGCAGTGTTCGCCGCCAAACCCTCCAACGGGAGGCACAGGCGCAGGCGGACCTTACCTGCGTCAGGTCTCATTCTGCGGTTTTACGTCGGCCTTTGGCTTCGTCAACGTTCCTTGTGGTTTCACGTCTTTTAACAATAGCGACCGAGGATTTCTCTATTTTGAACTCCAGGGAGCAAGCGGCAGCGAAACGGAAGGCGGCTTGCAATACAACAGCGACACTTCGGTTCAGCCACATCTGGTCTCTACAACGCGTGGCGATCTCACAAACGACATGAATAATTCAGCTGCGCATTACGGCTGCGGTATGAATCTAGGAATCGGGCATGGCGCAACGAGCGATGGCTCGATGACGTATACCGAAGTCGGCGTTCTGCCAAGCGATCTAACGCCCCAGTTCGTTTTCTATTCGGGGCAGGAGTTTAGCCTTCAAAACGCGGCCTGGCTCTTCTATCAGCAGCCAGGCGATATCAGCGGGGCGGGTACCGATAATCTTGGCGAGCCAACACCATGCACTCAGTGTTCAATTAGTCAAGTAACGTCGATAGGCCAAGCCGATCAGTACACATACTCGCAGGACGGTTCGTATTTCGGAGTTGACCTATCGGCGAGCCCGCAGGCTAATATGATCAATTGGATGCAGGTCGCCTTCGGCGAATGGCAGAGCAATTGCATGCCTGGCACGAGTCTCTGCACGTTCCAGTATTCGAGCGACCCAACGGCGTATTATCAGGGCGAGGAGAACTACCCCAATAACCAAATATCAGAATCCAATCTAAATGTGCCGAGCTACGGTCCCTACGAATCCTATGATGGCATTAACCTTACGGGCTCAAGCGGTTTCGCTGTGCCCTCAGCGACGTTCAGAGAGCCGCTCCCACCATTAGCGTGCGCGCCGGATTCACACGGTTATTGCGCGGTTACCACGTACTCGTCGTTCAGCGGCCCCTACCGGTGTAAATTAGATGGGAACACAGTTTATTATTCGACTCAGACTACGTACTACGCTGTCTATAACGGGCGACCTTTTAAGGAGAAGGCCACACACGTGCTGCAAGAGCGGGGTTGTCCCGTGCAGTTTACGTCCTTTTGGGCAGCGCCGGGCAATCCGAGCGTTCAGTATGGCGATCCAAACCTGCCTTAATTAATATCGATCAAGAAAATTCCGGGATACGTTGCCGCCGATGTCGCTCCGGCGCAATCCGCGCAGCATGCCGTAGCACAGCGGCCGATTGCACAAGCTGCGCTTGGCGAACTGAGGGACTACCGGCCTGGAAAACCCTACCGACGTTGTTTTATCTACGGGTCAACTCACCGTTGCATTCCGCCCGCGGCGCATGGCTTCATGGGTAATCCGTGCGGGCGTGTCATGAGCCGCCACTTCGCTTGGGAATCGCGAGCGAACGTTAGGTTTCGGGCGGCGAATCGGCCCTCATGTCAGGCCAAGGCAAGTCGCACATCCATATCGAGTTCGTAGCGACCGTAGGGGTTAACGTGCTCCCAGATAAGCGGGGTAAGCGCCCGTTGATCGATGGCTGTAAGCCGACGTTGCCAATGCGGCCGCGCCAAGACCTGCTGCATCATCAGCGTGTTGATGAAGACAAGGCAGTTTTGTAGCAAATGCAGCGAGAGCATCGTGATTTCGTGGTCCTCGTGCCGGTTGCTCGCGAGCTCACCGCGCTTGGCGAAGAACACGAAGTCATTAGCGCCGTTCCACTGTTCGATGACGTTGAGTCCTTCATGGATTTCGCGGCGAAGCGGTTCGCAGTGTAGATATCGAGCGAGGAAGACCGTCTTTACGGCTTTGCCGAGTTCAGCGAACGCCTTATAGGTCGGGTGCTGGACGTTGGTACGCGTGAAGCGCCGCAAGATCGATTCGGTCTGAGCGGTACCCAAGCGCAGCGCCGTCGCACACTTGATCATCTGATCGTACTCACGGCGGATCAGCTCCCAATCGATAGGCCGCGTGAGCACGAGCTCGAGCCGCTTGTATCCGCCGGCCTTCACTGCATCGGGACGATAGAGTCGCTGCGAGTGGATCGCCTTGAGCCGTGGGAGGAGCTCAAAGCCCAGGATGCGGCAAAACGCGAAGGCGACCTCACTCTGCCCGTGGCTGTCGACGTACTGTCGATCGATGGACATCTCGGTCACGTGGCGGATGACGCCTTCGATCATCGAGGCCACCTCCGAGGACGACGGCGACTTGAGCTGCGAGTGAATGCAGAGCGATTTGCGCTCGACGTGCCAGTAGATCATGATGCCAGGGCCGCCGTAGCGCAGGTGCCACTGCGTCGTGAGGTTTTGGTCCCAGGCGCCGAAGTGCTTGGAGTCAGACGCGCAGGCGGTCGTTCCGTCACCCCAGATCGCTGGATTGCGCGCCCGCAGCGTTCCGTTGGTGACGATCGCGAACGCTTTGCGCACCTGATCGACGGTGATGTAGCGGCGACGCGTATAGACGAGGTCGCGATAGGTGGCGCCGTGATGAGCGGCGTTCATGCGTTGCAGCCCCGTATTTGTGCCGAGGCCATGCAAACACAGCAGCAAGCGCGGCCGCAAAACGTCCCGCTCAAGATTCTCATACGCCGTGACGCTGCGCAGCGCGGCGGTGAAGTTGAGCCGCAGGTCCGCCTCCTTGAGCATGTCGAGCAGCGACGTCATCGGCCACGTTTCGAGGAGCTCGTCCTTGAGTGCGGCAACGTTCTGCGGTTCTGCCTGCGCCTCGAGCGGCGAGAGCCCGATCCAGCCACCGCCCTTGCTCGTGAGATGGACTGCGGGATTGCGCGGAAGGCCATCGTTGAAGGTCCCGAGCGCCTCGCGCATTTCGTTGCGGAGGCCAGCGGTGAAGACCTCGGGATCGCGCGGCAAACCGTAGAGCCTCGTAATAGACATCGCGCTGCGCGTCGAAATCCGTGGGAACGTCCTCGTCGGGATTACGGTAGCGATCGGCGCCGGCGATGTGAATCTCCTTGCAACGCAGCTGATCGCGCAGAGCGTTGAGGGCTGCGATCTCGAAGGTGATGCGGTTGACGCGTTGGCGACAATCGGCGTCGTCCTCGACGACGGCGTCGCGCCACAGCGGCGGGACGAAATCGAGTGGCACGTTTTCGTCCGCTGGGAAGCTGTGCAGCTTCGTGCCGCCGTAGCGTTTGATGACTTCGAGCGCGCGGATGACGGGCCGGTGCGCCTCGTTGTTCGAGCGGAAGTCGAGCGTCTCAAGGACGCGCGGAACCATTTGACGATAGTGAGACTGATACGAGCTTCGAATGAAGGTGCGCAGTGTATTGCGGAAGGCCGGACCCGTTGCCTTCCATTCTTTGACGAGGTCGCGGAGCGTTGCTTCGCTGACGACCGGAAAGACGACGTCGCGCACCACCCCGTCGGGATGCGCGAGCGTCGCGTCAGCAAGCTGGAAGAGGATGTTCGTCTTGCCGGTCACGCGCTTGAGATCCTCAAGCAGTGCGTCACTCACGCGGCGCTCCGCCCTCGCGTTGATCCGATGTACGGTATCGATGAGCAGGTCGGTGAGCGTATCGGTGATCGCGCGGCCGCGCAGGTAAGCGAAGGCCGCAAGCCAGGCGAACCGCTGTTGCTCGGGGTGACGACGGAGCTCACGCGGTGTCTCAACGGCGACGCGCTGCCGGTAGAGCTCGAGCTCCCCGGGAAGCGTATGGTCGAAGAGCTCCGGGGGGTAGTTCGAGTTTGCGGATGATCTCCAGCTTTGCCATTTCGTCGCGAATGCTGTTGACGCCGACGCGGCCGGCGTCGTCGCGTAGCGTGTTGATGACTGCGCGTCGACGATGTTTCCTCGTCGACGTCGCTCGCATCGGCCGCTTGGAGCAAAGCGTCGAGCCGCGTACGAGTGAGGGGCGAGAGCTTGGCGTGGACTTGTTCAAAGAAGCGCTCTTCATATCCGCGCACGGCGGCACGCACGATACGCTCGACGCGGTCGGGCACCGGCGGTTCGAGCGATCGACGTCGGCACTCCGCTTCGAGCGACGCCGTAAGGTGTTCTCGATCCCGGCTTTCGGCCACGGCGTGATCGCGCAGCCACGTCGTCAGCTCCTCGGCATCGACGCTCGTCGCCTCACAAAAGCCGAAGAACGTGCGAATCTCCGCGCGCTAGCGTTCTGCTGTGCGTTCTTGCAGCGAATCGGTGCGCGGCGCGTCAAGCGCGAGTTGCGCGGCGACCTGCTGGACGGCGTCGCCGGCGATCTCCGCCAACGACGCTGGAAAACGGCCGAAGGTCGCGAAGTATTTCAAGAGCAGGGCAAACCCTAACCGGTTCGTGGTACTCTTGCTGAGAATCAACTCGCGTTCGGCATCCGAAAGCGTCCATCGATCGAGTTCGAGGGAGTTCTCCAACCGGCGCCTCCGTCAATAACGCGGCATATGCAAAAAGACTTTACGTGCGGAGTTCTCACGGTTTCACGACGTGAGGTATGTGTAGACGACGGTGCTCTGAATGTTGCTGTGGCCTAGCCAATCCTGGACGAAACGCAGGTCGCCGCCGGCGTCGAGCAGGTGGGTCGCGATGCTATGCTTGAGAACGTGGAAATGCCGCTTCGCCGGCGGAAGGTTCGCCGCGGCGCCGTACGTCTTCATCAACCAATCGAGGGTCCGACGTGAGATCGGGTCGCCGCGATTGCTCGTGAAGAGAACCGGCGATTCGTGCGCGCGCGTGCGCAAATAGGTCCGAAGCGCTTTGGCCTCGTCGGACTGCCGTGGGTGCTCGCCGGAGTAGCTGCCCTTGAGCCGGTGCACCAGGATGCGCAGCTTCTTGAAGTCGAGGTCGCTCGTGCGCAAAAAGCCGCCTCACTCGCGCGCAACCCGTGGCGATAGGCAGTCAGAAAGATCGCTTTGTTCCGGCGGTGCTCCCGCACGGAGCCGAACAGGCGGCCCGTCTCATCCGGAGTCAGAAACTTGATCGTGTCTGTCTTCGGCCGGGGCATGCCCGGAGTATCTCGAAATTACCTTTTTGGGCAATATCCTGGCGCCTCGCCGGGTCAGTCAAGCACGGATCATAGGGTTCTTCAGCGGCAGGAGAACAGCAGTAATGAGCAATTCGGTTAAATCGGGGCTTGGCGGACCAATTACCGCGCCGACCGGTTCTAGGACGCGAAGTGGCGGCTCGTGACATGAGTGCTCCTTTTACCCCACCATGACCGGGAACGATGCCGCCGGGCGACGTCATGTCCCCGGTGGAGCGACCGCGTGCGAACAGAAGTAAGACGCCGGCCCCTCCGGCATCGAACGCGGTGAGCCGAGCACCGCGCAGCACGATCGAAAGTTCGAGGACGCGCTCGAAAACATCGACAGCAAGCTCCATGTCGTCGACGTACAGCGCGCTCTCGAGCAGCCCCGCGATTTTCGGCATCGCTACTGCGCCGTCAGCGCCGGAATCTGGAGGTGCGTCCCCACGGCGATGCCGTTACGCGCCGCGGCTCCCGCACGCAGTTCGATGACGAACTTGCCGCGGCCGATGCGATGCGCGACACGGTTGTCGGGCGTCGTCAACGTCGCGGCCGGAACGTTTTCCGCGACGTGGGTGACGGTGCCACTGGTTTCGACCCAAATCATGTCGAGCGAGACAACGGTGTCCTTCATCCAAAAATCGCAGTTTTGCGACCGCGCGAAAACGAAGAGCATGCCGGCGTTGGGGCGCAGCGCGGTCACGCACATCAGTCCTTGGTTGCGCGTATCGAGGTCGTTCGCGACCGCGAGACTGAGCGGCGCATTTGCACCGTCGACCGTGACGACCGGCAGCGGGTCGGCACTGAGCGCATCGGTTACGGCGGCATTCGCGCCCGACAGAATTGATGCGGGCAGTTTGGGATTCGCACACTTGAGCGCGCCGAGCTTGGCGCTCGGTGAGAGGCCTCCGCCGCCGCCGGAGCCCGAAATGGCGACGGCGGCTGCCAAGACCACCGCGCTAAGCATCGAGCGGCTCCACGTCGTACCAGCTCCGTCCGACCTTCAACGTGACCTCGAGCGGAACGCTCAGCTCGACCGCGTGCTCCATCTCCCCCTTAACGAGCGACGCCACCCGTTCGACGTCGCTTTCCGCAATTTCGAAGATCAACTCGTCGTGAATTTGGAGCAGCATCTTGGCGTCGCTTCCGGCAGCCGCCAGGGCCGCGTCGATCCGGACCATGGCGAGTTTCATGAGGTCGGCCGCGCTGCCTTGCATCGGCGCATTGGTCGCTTCGCGTTCGGCCGCGCCTCGTAATCCGTAGTTGCGCGAACGTAAGTCCGGCATGTAGCGCCGGCGTCCCAGCAGCGTCTGGACGTAGCCGTGTTCGCGCCCGAATTCGAGGTTGCGGTCGATCCAGCCGCGCACCTCGGGAAAGCGCGCGAAGTATGCCTCCGTCATCGCGCGGGCCACGCTGCGCTCGATCTCCAAACGTTGCGCTAGCCCGAAGTCGGACATCCCGTACAGCAACCCGAAGTTGACGGACTTGGCGATGCGCCGCTGATTGGGCGTGACCGCGTCCCCCGGCGGGACCCCGAAGATGCCGCGCGCGGTAACGTCGTGAATGTCGTCGCCGCGCCGGAACGCGTCGCGCATCGCGGCGTCGCCCGAGAGATCCGCCATGATGCGCAACTCGATCTGCGAATAATCGGCCGCCAAAAGTTGGCGCCCTGCGGGCGCAACGAACGCCCGCCGGATCTGGCGTCCCAGTTCGGTTCGCACGGGAACGTTTTGCAAATTCGGATTCGTCGACGAGAGACGTCCGGTCGCCGTCGACGTCTGATTGAAGATCGTGCGCAGCCGTCCGTCCGCGCCGACGAGTTTTGGGATCACGTCGATGTACGTGTTCTTGAGTTTGGTGACTTCGCGGTATTCGAGCACGGCCGCCACGATCTCGTGCTCGCGCGCGAGCGGCTGCAGCACCTCGATCCCCGTCGCCCAGCCGGTTTTCGATCGGCCGCCGCTCGGCAGCGCGAGCCGCTCGAAGAGGACGGCACCGAGCTGTTGCGGCGAACCGATGTTGAACGTCTCGCCCGCGAGCGCGTAGATGCGTTCTTGCAAACGGATGACGGACGCATCGACGTCGTGCGCGAGGCCGGCGAGCGCCGACGCGTCGACCGCGACCCCGGCGGCTTCCATCCGCGCGAGCACGCGCGCGAGCGGCAACTCGAGGTCGCCGTAGAGCGCGGTCTGGTCGCGGTGAGCGAGATGATCGCGCAGGACGGGACCCAGCCGCAGTACGGCATCGGCGTGCGCGGAAGCATCGATCGGCAAGCGTTGAGCAAGGTATTCGCCAGCCGCATCCTCGAGATTCGCGTAGCTGCGCGATGGGTTGAGGAGGTGCGCCGCGATCATCGTATCGTCGGCGAGCGCGGCACCGGGCGGATGGGGCAGCCCGAGCGCGCACAACCGCGCGCACAGGCCTTTCCAATCGTGGGCAACGAGCTCCACCCCGCCACCGACGAGCGCGCCGAACGCACGCGCGATGTCGTCCCGCTCGAGTGCGGCCGGACGGAATGCGAAGCCGCTGCCGGGCGCCGTCGCGACACCGATCTCGTCGTCGCCGAGCCAGACGACAGCCGCGCGTTCCGCCTGCGCCGCCGCGGCGAGCGCCTGCGCGAGCAACACGAATTCGGGCGGATCGGTCGACGGAATGAACGTGCGATAGGCGCCGCGCATGAGCTGCGTGTCGTCCGCTGCGATCGTGAGCAGTTCGTTCTCCGCGACCGGCAGCTTATTGAGCAACGATTTGAATTCCAAATCACGATAGAGCACGTACAACTTATCGGTCGGCGGCGATGCGTACTCGGCCGCCTGCCACGGGATCGCTACCGCGAGGTCGCGCTTGATGACCGAGACGTCGCGGCAGCGCCGCGCGACTTCCCCATGCTCGCGCACGAGCGCTTCGAGTTTCGCCGAACCGGCGCGCGACGGGTCGGCGAGCAGCGCGTCGAGCGACCCCGCCGCGCGGATGAGCTTGATCGCCGTCTTCTCGCCGACGCCGGGGATGCCGGGCAGATTATCGGAGGGGTCGCCTTTGAGACCGCGATAGTCCGGCAGCTGGCGCGGTTCGAGGTCGAAGCGCGCGCGCACCGCGGCCGGATCGTAACGGTACACGCCGCCCATCCGCGTGCGCACGAGCACGGTCGTGCGTTCGTCGACGATCTGCAAGAGATCGTTGTCGCCCGTAACGACGACCGTCTCTTCGCCCTGCGCTTCGGCCTGGCACGCAAGCGTTGCGATGACGTCGTCGGCTTCTTCGCCTTCGACGTCCAGCGTCGGGATATCGTACACTGCGAGAATCTGGCGCACGAGAGCGAACTGCGAACGCAAGTCGTCGGGCATCGTCTCGCGCTGCGCTTTGTACGCTTCGTAGATCGCCAGGCGCGCATGCGGCAGACCGCGGTCGAAGCAGGCGACGACGTGCGTCGGTTTCTCATCGACGATCAACTTGGTCAGCGTCGTCGTGAAGACGTAGGCCGCTTCGATGCGCACGCCGCGCGTCGTCGTCAGCGGCCGGTCCTTCATCGCGAAGAACGCCGCGTAGACGAGGCCGTACGTGTCGAGCAGCATGAGCCGCGCCGCGCCCGGTAACGGAGCGGTCATTGGACGTTGAAACTCGCCGAGGCCGCCCCGACATCGCCGTCGCTCGCAATGCGCAAGATCGAGATCACGTAGTGGCCGCGTTCTTTGGGCACCGGCACGTCGAGCGTGTCGCCGCTGGTGCGGTCGATTTCCCAGAACATCGTTCGCGTCGCCGCAGCGCCGAGCGCGACGACTTCGCGGGCGACCTTGCGCGGCCGCTCGGCCGCGAAAATATCGCTCGCCTTCGAACGCGCGGGCGCGACGTACGCGTGCCACTCCGGATCGTCGGAGGCGGGTGTCTGTTCGCTCGTCGCGCCCGCCGCGAGCAAGTCCGGTACGTCGTCGAAGTCGGCCGCACCGCTCTCGCGGCCGTCCGCGATGCGCAGTGCAAACGTCGCGCCAGCGTGCGAACCGCCGTCGTGCAACGTGGCGTGCATCACGTCGCCATCCGCATACGTCGGCTTGTCGAGTGTCAAGGTCGTGGCGAGCGAGCGTCCGGGGCCGTCGATGCCGACGTCCGCGCTGCCGA
>JAABUQ010011941.1_pt1 | contig 10932 bp, 11 predicted proteins | sample 5560001 | NCBI WGS metagenome assembly JAABUQ01 (sample SAMN10711888, study PRJNA513371) | rock metagenome | isolation source: Antarctica rocks | place: Antarctica: Victoria Land, Finger Mt nord | collected 2015-12-18
GAACACTGCCTGGATCAAGCGTACACCTTCGTCACCGGCGCACAATAGCACGGAGCATATCCTTGTCAGCGATCGAATAATATAGACTTATTGCCCCGTCGGCTTCCACTGCGGAAGCGGCAAAGGCGATATCCGTGTCGCCGGCAGGCGCGCTGCGTGGAGGGGCGATCAATGAAATGTCGAGAACCAGACGGTGGACCGCTGGAACCGCGGGCCGGAAATGCTGCATCGGGAATAACGCAAATTGCGCCGGATCGATCTTCGGCAGCCACCACAGCACCGCGAATGGATTGTAAATGCGCGCAATGAGCGGCTCGCCAAGCCACGTCACATAACGCGCGAGCGTCGCGAGATGCTGCGTCTCGTACGCGAGCAACCCGACGAAAAGTAACAATCCGATAGCGAATCCCAAAACCATGCCGCTCGACGCGCCACGCGGCGCCCGAATCTCCCGTACACTCACCAGCTCCACCCTCGATCTTGTTCTTTGCTTTGCTCGCGTTCGGCGCTGCGTGCCGCGACACGTTCCGAAACCTCGCGGACCTGTTCTTTTACGTCGCGCGGTTGCCCGAGCGTCGCGTGCCAATCCGAACGCACCGCAACGCGCTCATCGCGATCGATTCGCTCGGTCCGGTTGAGCAAATCGAAGGCGACCTTGCGCTCCTCGCGCGTGTAGCCGACGGCGCGGCCTTGCGCGATCGGCTCGAGCTCGCTGCGTAACTCACCAATTGTGAGTTCACGTGTCGGCTCGATATCGCGCGTTTGCGCGCGCTCGAGCTCGCGGTAATCGCTTGCCAATTCCTTAGACCTCGTGCGCAGACCGAGGCCGACAAGATCGTCGTACGACTCGACGGCTTCGCGTGAATAGTACATCTCATACGAATCCGTGTGCCGCGTCATCCCAACGGTCAACGACCGCTGGTTGACGTGCTCCGTGACGAGCTGCAGTTCAGCATACCGCGTCGACCCTTGCTCGCGGTATTCCGTTGAACAGTAGCCGTGTTGCACCCCGGAGTGTTCGCGCGTGTCGACCGGCACGATCGCACCGTCGCGGCGCTCGATTTGCAAGGTCGCATCGTCGATCCCGCGGACCGTTCCGACCGAGCCGTTCATGAGCCCGGCTTCGCGAATCGTCTCGCGGATGATGACGCGATCGCCAACGGCATAGGGAACGCTGCCGTCGACCGTCTCGAGCCGCACGTCGTCGCCCGAGAGTCGGCCCATATCGCGCCATTCTTCGCGCGCGAGCGCATTGAGTGCGATACGCTCCCGGTTCGTGTACGCCTCGATCCCACACTCGACGCCCGAACGCTCGATTGAGCTCCAGCGGTCGATCAGCGCCGCGCGCGCCTCGTCCTGCGATCCGGTCTCGTGAACGAAGCCTCGCTCGCGGTACGCGTCGATTGCGCCACGTACGTCGCCGCGACGCACGGATTCGGTCGCCTCGCGCTGCCACGCCTCGCTCTGCCGGCGCGTCTTCTCCAGGTCGACGCCTCGATCGCCGCCGGTGCGCTGCATGAGCTCAAGGGCGTTGCCGTGCGCAACGGCCTGGAATTGCTTGTCGTCACCCAGCGCAATGACGACGGCGCCGCGTTCGTGCGCGTCACGCAACAGCGCCGCCCCCTGCGCGGTCCCCAGGGTCGAGACCTCATCGATGATGAGGAGATCGCGATTGGTCAGTCGTTCGCGGTCCTGGCCCCATTCGTAGAGTTCTTTGGCGACGGAGCGCGCTGGAACGTCCGTCTCGCGGCGCAATACGTCAACGGCCGAGTTTGCGACCGAGACCGCTCGGACGTTGTAGCCCGCGTCCTGATACGCCGCGCCGATCTCGCTGATGAGCCGGGTCTTGCCCGCACCAGGAACGCCCGTGATGACCTTGAGACGCGAAGCGTCATCGGTCGCGTAGGCGTACGCACGTTGCTGCTGCTCGTCGAGTTTCTGACTCGCCGGTCGCGCTATGGCGACGTCGCGTCGGCTCGAGGCGAGCCCATCCGCGGCGGTCGCAAGTGTCTGCTCGGCGTCGAGAACCTCACGCGTCGTCAAGCGTGTCTTGCCGCGGTCGTCAACGAGCTGCACCGACTCGTTGACGATCTTCTCAGTGATCGCCTGGCGCTGCTCGGTATCCAGCACCCGCTCGCCGACGAGCCGCTCCACGGCGCTCAGCGTGTACGTCGCGTTGTTGGCTGTGAGGCGGTCCATAATCGGTCTCGGATCCTCAAGCAAACGCGCGCCGACGATGAGATTCTCCGCCCGCTGCACGGCCTCGCGTGTCGCCGCGCGATCGCGCGCTTGCTGCGAGCTCTTATATGGCCCAAACGTCGCCGTCATGGCCCTCAGCGAAAGACCGCGATCAATCTCCGATGGCTTGACCGTCTCGGGACTGTCGAGGTCGCCGATGCGAGCACCCGTGCGATACGGTTTGTACTCAACGCCGTGCCGTTCGAATGCGGCATGCACCTCGCGCCAACCGGCATCGGTGCGGCCGTCCGTGCCGCGCAAAATCTCCACCTCGGCCGCGGCCGCCTGACACCGCTCCGGAAACGGTCGCGTGACATCGCGCGAACGATCCTGGTTTCGATCGCGCTCGAACGGGCCGAGCTGCTCGATCAGTTTACGGTGCGTGAGGTCGGGGCCAAGATCGCGAGCACGCGCGTATTCGCCGCGCTCGGCACCGACGAGCCGGCCGCCCACGACGTCGTCGTGGCGCCCGGTCCGCACTTCCTCATACCGCACGTCATGTTCGCCGCAGATGCGATGCACGTCGACCCACGATGCTTGCCCGTCACGGGCCTTCTCGTTCACTAAGGCATCGCGCAACGCCGGAGCCACGTCCTCGCGCACGCTCCGCTCGAACGAACGCTTGCGCCCATAGTATTCGACGTCACGGGCGCCGTGCGACAGCGCTTGGCGCTGCGCAATATCGACGACGCGCCAACCCTGTTCGAGTTCGGCCTCACGACTGGCCGCCCGCATCTTCTCGCGATCTTGCCAAATGTCGCGCGCAACGTGCGTCAGCGGGTCGACTCGATTGAACACCGCATGCACGTGATACATGCCGCCGACACCGTCGTTCTGCAAGGCTGCAACGTACTGCAGACCGCCAAAGCCAAGGTGCTCGATTTGCGTATCGAGCGCCGCGCGGGCCTGCTCGTACGTGGGGCGCTCGCCTTCGGCAAAAGACACGATGAGATGGTAGAGCGGCTCCTTCGCACGGCTCTGTGAGGCGACGGCCTCCATCTCCAGCGCCGCGGTTTCGACCGTCGCGACGTTCTCGCTCCAGATCGCAAGTGGCGGCTCATGGTCGCGCTCGTGCTCCGGTCCCTCGCGCACGATGTAGTCGATCGCGGCGCCGAAACTGGACGTACCGACCATCCGGCCGCGACCGCGGTTCGCGATCACCGCGCCGCGCGTCCGGGTAACTCGCCCTCGAGCTCGCGCGCGATCGCGCGCATCACCGTCGCAATCTCGGTCCGCGGCTCGGCGACCGCGGCACTCATCTTCGCGATCTCCGGCTGCACCCGACGCATGAGCTCCTGCACTGCCCACAGTGTCTCGTGAATCTCTTCACGGTGGAGATTTGCACGCGCATAGTTGACGGTGAAAAAATGGGAGAGACGCCCGGAGAGACGCCCGAGGTCGGCCTCCAGGTCGCGAATCGCACCGGGGATCCCGGCCAAAGCAGCGACGGCCGACGAGATTTCCGCGACTTGCGCGAGGTCGATCACCGGCGCCGGCCGATCATCGACGACCGTCAGCATGAAGTCGGCTACGGACAACCCCGATGACGCCGCAGCCGCGCGCACGCGATCCGCTTCCGCAGGCGTCAGGCGAACGAGAAGCTGCTCCGAGCGCTTGCGCTTGGAGTCGTAAACGGCTTGCCGCTCCGGGGACTTCGCCGGCATTCTGCTCCTCCTACACGGGGCGAGCTTCGCGCAAGCGATGCGAGTCCCGCCGTCGAGATCAGGGTGGAGAGCCGCCAGAGGCGGCTATCCACCCTCTAGGTTCCCCCCTTAAACTACCTCGCGTTGCAAGAAGCATACCGCACATGCTACGATACCCGCAACCACCCGCCAGCGGAGCACCACCTATGCACGCCGACGAACCACTGCACGCCGAAATCCGCTCTCGGCTCACCGCCCTTATCGACGCCGCGCCGCTTCCGCGACGATCCGTCCTCGAAGCGACCCTCGAGCCGCATCGCGAGCTCATCACTCAGGCCCACGCGAAGGGGCACAACTACCGCTCGATCAGCGAGGCACTCCGCGGCGCCGGACTCAAAGCCTCGCCCGAAACGATCCGGCGCTACGTCCAGCGTATCACCAACGGTGCGACCGGCACAAACGGTCAAGCAAAGTCGAAGCGTTCATCACGCAAAGTCACCGCCCGGAAGACGTCAGCCAAAGGCTGACCTTCAACTTCATGACGACGACTGCCGCACCGAACGATCTCGTGCGCGGGCTGCGCTACCGGCGTTGGCTCGGACGGCAGCAGCTCGTCCGCGGCGTCGCGCCGTCACGCCCACGAATCAAGTACGGACTCGCGCCAGGGTGCCTCGGCGTGGTGCTCGTGATCGTTGCCATCTACGTCGTCATGCTCGTCGCGCTCGCGATCCAGATGGCGCTCTATGTGGAGAAGCATAACCGTACGCGTTTGATCTTAACGGCAACGCTGAGATTGCGACGCGCGTTGCGAACAACCTCACGTCAGAAGACCGCCCTGCAATTCAGTAGGCGATGCGGAGTCACGGTGGCAGCCGCTCCTTAGCGACGGAGTCGTCGTCGAAGTCCGCACGCACGTCATAAAGCTCCGAGAACATTGTGAACCCCGCGACTGCAAAAACTTTACGCATCGTGGTGTTTAGGGGAAGCGTGGTCGCTTCAAAGTGCCGCACGCCCACGTTTCGCAATTCGGCGAGCAATGCTTGAAGCAAATCGTACCGAGGCCCAGATGTTGTATCTTGTCGGCGACAGTGAACGCGATCTCGGCTCGGGATTCGGTTCGAGCGCCAAGTGCATGCCCGACGACGTGCTTTGCCGACGCGTCGCGAGCAACGAGGGAGATGTTGCGGGGATCCGCGAGTTCGCGCGCCATCTCCGCCGCAAGGGCCTCGTTCCCAATTTGAGTGAAGAAACGTTTGTGTCGCGACTCGGGCGAAAGGCTGAGCGCGAAGGCGAGAACGTCGACGGCGTCGGCCGCAGTCGCTCGGACGATGGTGACGCGTTCTCCGTTCCGCATGGTCATGTCGAAAGGTGCGCGCCCTATGCGTACCCTTTCGCAGCCGTTGATTGGTTTGACTTCCCCGAACACGTCTTTGAGCGTACAGCCTGCGTGCGCTCTTCGTGCATTCGCGACGCCACCGCTACATGACGAGGCGCCTTCGAAAGCGGATCGATGGCGCTGATGTCGGGCATAGCGTCTCAGCCGACGTCAATGCGACGACTCAGCTCGCCACGAGCGTTCCCGCTCGGCCAAGCTGTCGGCGATCCGTTGAACGAAATATTGGCACGTTCGCGCCGCAATTCGTCGGCCGACGAGGACGTCGAAGAAGCTTCCAAGAGCGCCCGCCGGTGGAAGATAGGTTGCGTCAAGCACGATCCGGGTTTCGCTCCGCTGAACTCGAAAGCGTAACGTCCCGTGGAAATCCGGCAAGAGACGAAAGGCGGTCGTCCAACGCAGCCCAATCTCCTCGTGTGACCGGCCCCGCTCAGCCGTATCGGAGCGCAACGTGAATCTGAGCTTTGCGGTGGGCCCGATTGCCCAGTTACCGACGATCGGCACCTGCACGGACGCTTCGCTTCCGCCACGTTCGGCTCGCCGCAAGTAGTCTTCTGCATATCCCTGCGCTACCGAAAATGCGCATGCTGCTAGGGCTTCCGCGTGTACATGGCTTTCCTTCATTAAGTACCCCATAAGGTGTAAGCGGCGAGCACCATCAAGAACGGATTACCGAGTTACGGAGCGGTTCGCAGCGACAGCTCTACGATATCGTGCGCGATGGCACGTTCTTCACGTGCCCGAACGATCGCCACGCGCACCGCTGCCGTCGGATTGCCGATCTCGCGATCGGCACCTTCGTCTGCGACGTCCGACCGCAGCCCGATGCCGAGATAGGCAAGCCGTGCGCACACGCGTTCGCGGACGAGGGCGGCATGTTCGCCGACGCCGCCTGTGAAGACGAGCGCGTCGATGCCGCCGCACGCGACTGCCATCGTCGCGATACCGCAAGCAATACGGTAGACGTACATGTCCAGCGCTAGTCGCGCCGGCATCGCACCCCGCTCGGCGGCGGCGATGACGTCGCGGATATCTTCTGACACTTCGCTCACGCCCGCGAGCCCGGACTCGTCGCTCAGGATGCGCTCAAGATCGGAGACGGTGTACGCGTCCGTTCGCAACAAGTACAGCAGTAATCCGGGATCGACGCTTCCCGCACGGGAGCCCATCATCAAGCCATCCATCGGCGTGAACCCCATCGTCGTATCGACGCTGCGACCGCCGACGATCGCCGCGAGCGATGCACCGTTTCCCAAATGCGCGCTGACCAGACGCATCTGTTGCAGATCGACGTCCAAGAGCTCGGCGGTGCGCTTCGCACACGAACGATGGCTGACGCCGTGGAATCCGTACCGACGCACGCCGCCCGTCGCGAACCACGCGTACGGCAGCGCGAACGCGGCCGCATGATCCGGCAACGTCGTGTGAAAGGCGGTGTCGAAATCCGCTGCCTGCGGGGACGTGCGGGAAGGCGACACGACACGCGTCAATGCCTGCCAGCGCGGCGCGGTTGTGCAACGGTGCGAGCGCGGCGGCCGCTTCGATGACCCCGCGTACGCGCGCATCGACGAACGCGGGCTCTGTTTCAGTGAGACCGTGAACGACGCGGTGGCCGATCACATCTGGGGCGGTCGTCACCGTCTCGCGGACCACGCGCACGAGCGCCGCAACCGCACTACCGTGATCGTCAACCTGGACGTCGCGCGAACCCCCGGCCCCGCCCGTTTTCCATTGCAACGTCGTGTGCGAGAGGGACGTCGACCAGCGAATTTCCGCCGACCACGTCGAATCGACGGTCGCGGAATCTGCGCCCTCGAAGTACGCGGCCTTTAGACTGCTCGAACCCGCGTTGAGGACGAAGACATTCACGACGTTCGTGGCTGCCAAGTCCAGTCGCGGATCTCGGGCATATCGTCGCCGTAGGCGCGAATGTAGTCCCGATGCTCGGCGAGCTTGTCGTGCAGGCGCTGGCGCGTATGAGCGGCCGATCCACCGAGGGTCGCGACCCGATCGATGGCATCGATCGCTAAGTGAAAACGGTCGAGTTCGTTCTGCACCGTCATATCGAACGGCGTCGTCGTCGTGCCCTCTTCCTTGTAACCGTGCACGTGAAAATTCCCATGATTTTTGCGCCGGTACGTGAGCCGGTGTACGAGCGCGGGATAGCCGTGAAAGGCGAAGATCACGGGTTTGTCGCGCGTGAACATCGCGTCGAAATCGATATCCGAGATGCCGTGTGGATGCAGCGACGGTGGCAGAAGCGCCATAAGATCGACGACGTTAACGACGCGGATCTTTAACTGCGGGACGTTCGCGCGCAAAAGATCGACCGCCGCGAGCGTTTCAAGCGTCGGGACGTCGCCCGCGCACGCGAGGACGACATCGGGCTCAACGCCGTCGTCGTTACTCGCCCACGACCAGATACCGATCCCTTCGGCACAGTGCCGGATCGCGGTGTCAATATCGAGCCACTGGCGTTCGGGCTGCTTCCCGGCAACGATCACGTTGATGTAGTTGCGGCTGCGCAAACAGTGGTCGACTACCGACAGCAACGTGTTCGCATCGGGCGGCAGATACACGCGGACGACGTCGGCTTTCTTGCTGACGACGTGATCGATGAAACCCGGGTCTTGATGGCTGAAACCGTTCTGGTCTTGGCGCCAGACATGCGACGTCAAGAGATAGTTCAACGAAGCAATCGGGCGACGCCAGGGCAGCTTGCGCGTGACTTTGAGCCACTTCGCATGCTGGTTGAACATCGAATCGACGATGTGCACGAACGCCTCGTAACAAGAAAAGAGCCCGTGACGTCCCGTGAGTAGGTAGCCTTCGAGCCAGCCCTGACACGTGTGCTCGCTCAGGATTTCCATGACGCGGCCCGTGGGCGAAAGCCGGTCGTCCGAGGCGAGAATTGTCGCCGTTGAAACGCGCTGCGTTACTTCGAAGATCGCATCGAGACGATTGGACGCCGTTTCGTCGGGGCCGAAAATGCGGAAGTTGTTCGGGTTGGCGGCGACGATGTCGCGTAAGAAACGGCCAAGGACGCGGGTTGACTCCTCTTCAACGGCGCCCGGTTCGGGAACGGCGACCGCGTGAGCGCGGAAATCGGGCATGTGCAGATCGCGCAACAAAATCCCGCCGTTGGCATGTGGGTTGGCACTCATCCGGCGGTTGCCGGTCGGTGGCAGAGCGGCCAGTTCCGCAACCAGTTTTCCGCTTGGATCGAAGAGCTCTTCGGGGCGATAACTGCGGAGCCACGCTTCGAGTTGACGGAGGTGGTCCGCATCGTTTCGCACGTTCGCAAGCGGCACTTGGTGCGAGCGCCACGTGCCTTCGACCGCATGGCCGTCGACGAATTTGGGGCCCGTCCACCCTTTGGGCGAATTCAGCACGATCATCGGCCAACGCGGACGTACGACGAAGCCGTGCGTTCGCGCGTCGCTTTGGATCGCACGGATCTGCGCGATCGCTCGCGCGAGTTGCGAGGCCATCGCACGATGCATCGCTTCGGGCTCGTGCCCGCTCACAAAGTGCGGCTCGTAGCCGTAGCCGCGCATGAGACTGCGTAGTTCGTCTTCGGGAATGCGCGCGAGCACGGTCGGCTCGGCAATCTTGTATCCGTTGAGGTGCAGAACCGGCAAGACGGCTCCGTCGCGAACGGGATTGAGAAATTTGTTGCTATGCCACGACGTTGCCAGGGCGCCCGTTTCGGCCTCTCCGTCACCGATCACGCAGCACGCGATGAGATCGGGATGATCGAAGACTGCACCGTAGGCGTGCAGCAAGGCGTAGCCGAGTTCGCCGCCCTCGTGCAGCGAGCCGGGCGTTTCGGGCGACGCGTGACTCGGGATGCCGCCGGGGAATGAAAACTGTCGGAATAGCCGCGTTAGGCCGTCCGTATCGCACGAAACGGTCGGATAGGTTTGCGAATACGTGCCTTCGAGATACGCATTCGCGACGACGCCTGGCCCCCGTGCCCGGGGCCCGCGATGTAGATCGCGTCGAGGTCGAGTTCGCGGATCAGACGATTCATGTGGGCGTAGATGAAGTTGAGCCCGGGCGTCGTGCCCCAGTGGCCGAGCAGTCGCGACTTAATATGCTCGGCCAGTAGCGGCTCCCGCAAGAGCGGGTTCGCGAGGAGATAAATCTGGCCGATCGAAAGGTAATTTGCCGCTCGCCAATAGGCGTCGATCTTGCAAAGGTCCTCCGGCGACAGCGTCTCCAGATCGGGCGGATTGGAGATCGTCGCCATCGGGGCTCTCTTTCACTCAAAGGTCGAACGCGCGTCGGCGACACGCGTCGCTCCTTCGTGCTTATGCCCGGGGGACTTGGACATCACGCAGTCGGACGGCAGTCGCGCAGATCGCTTCGTATCCCTGAGCGATTCGTAGCAGATGGGACTTCGGTAGCAATTTTGCCCGCGGCGTAGCGCCCGCACGACGTCGCTTCGGTGTCGAGGGTGAGATCGCAAGCGTTTCGACGCTGCGCCACCGCGACGTAAACGGCGTGCTCGTCTTGACGGCTGGGGCGGCCGCTACCGCGACTAAACGTCGATCGCGGGAATGAAGATTCCGATGGCGGCCGAGGTCGAGTGGAACCTTCCTGAGGGCCCGGTGATGTGCTGGCGCGGCCGAATTGAGGCTGCGGCGTTCGAATTTGAAGTGTGAGCGCGGATGACAACAAACGTAACAAGGAACGTTCTCCTAGCCCTACTAGCGTTTCTTGGCTTGGGTGCGCTTGCCGGTGGTGGCGCGTTGATTGCTTCGCCCAGCGGCACGCTACTTGGAATACCACTCTCGATTTTTGCGCCGTCGCCGTTCCATGACTTTCTGGCACCGGGCGTTCTATTGTTTTGCTTCTTAGGTCTCGCTCCGCTCGCGACGATCTACGTGTTGCTTAAAAAGCCTGACTGGAAATTTGCCGAGCGATTTAACTTCTTTGACGACATGCATTGGTCGTGGACTGCTTACGTGTATGTCTCTTTTACGCTGATTTTGTGGCTACAAGCCGAAATGCTGATCCTCCGTGCAGTAAGTTGACTACACGGTTTCTACATGGTCCTGGGGATCGTTATTCTTTTCGTAACGCTGTTGCCTAAAGTCCGCAGTACCTACAAGAAGTAATCGCGATTTGCTCAAATGCGGTGCTTACGACCGCATCGTCGGCAACGCTAGTTTACGGCGGCCGCTCCGGCTCACGCGGCTTCGTAACGATCTCGCTGATACGGCGCTGAATATACGCGATCGGCGACTCGCTGGCGTCGGTTTCCCCCCGAACCCCCCTTCCGCGGTCATAATCAATGCTGGTGCTCGGTTCCGCGCTACGCGCGGTTGGGACGTGCTCGTCATCATCGCCTACAGCGCTGACGACTGCGCGCGACCCGGAGAGCTGCAGTGTCAAGACATCCCGAGGGACCAAAGAATCAATCGGTAACGTCGGCGCGTCAGAAATCGCAGGCAACGAAGCCGGGGCGCCCTTAAAGTCTGATAGGCCGGGCGAACCCTGTACACCGGCGATGAGCACCCGTTGGATCTCCGCGAGAGAACAGCGCAGCGCTGTCGCGATCGCGCGCAACGAGAGGCCGGCACGCCGCATTTCCGTGGCCGCTGAGCGACGTTGGCGCGCCGGGGCGGTGTATTCATCGCGGCTCATACGCGA
>JAABUQ010011942.1_pt1 | contig 10932 bp, 9 predicted proteins | sample 5560001 | NCBI WGS metagenome assembly JAABUQ01 (sample SAMN10711888, study PRJNA513371) | rock metagenome | isolation source: Antarctica rocks | place: Antarctica: Victoria Land, Finger Mt nord | collected 2015-12-18
CATGAAGTTTTTCCGCCCCCCGCAAGGACGCGGGCCCCGGGTCCGGGCCGGCCGCCGGGCCTGCCGGCCCTGCCGGCCCCGGCTGGAAGGGATGGAGCCGCGGCTCGTCATGAGCGCCGCGACCGTCGCCCCGTCGGTCGGCACGGCCCCCGACGGCATGATCTTCGGCCTCCAGGCCGACAACCGGATCTACTCCAAGCCCGGCGCGGACGCCGCTTACGTCCTCGACCAGGCCACGACCGACGGCAACGGCGCCAAGTACGTCCTCGCCCAAGACCATCAGGTCTACCAGTACGCCGGCGGCACCTCGTGGGCGGCCGTGGGCAACAACGTCGCCCAGATCGCCAGCGACGGCAACGGCGTGCTCTACGCCCTGAGCTTCGACCACCAGGTCTACCAGCACGACGGCGGGACCAACTGGCACGTCGTCGCCTTCGCCATCAACCAGATCGCCGCCGACACCGGCGGAACCCTCTACGGGCTGAGCTTCGACCACCAGGTCTACCAGCACGGCGCCGGCAGCGTCTGGACCCCGATCGCCTTCGGCGTCGAGCAGATCGCCGCCGACCGCTCCGGGACCCTCTACGCCCTCAACGTCGGCCACCAGGTCTACCAGCACGACGGCGGGACCAACTGGCACGTCGTCGGCGGCTACGTCACCCAGCTCGCCGTCGACGGCGGCGGCTACCTCTACGGCTTGACCGTCGACGGCCACCTCTACGAGCACGACTCGGGCTCGAACTGGCACGTCGACGGCCAGTTCCTCACCCAGATCGGCGCCGACGTGGGCGGCGTCCTCTATGGCCTGGGGGTCGACCACCAGGTCTACCAGCACGACGGCGGGACCTCCTGGCACACCGTCGGCGGCGGGGTCACGCAGATCGCCCTCGACCGCCGGGGGGTGCTCTACGGCCTCAACTCCAACGGCCAGGTCTACCAGCACGACACCGCCCAGACCTGGCACTCGATCGGCCAGAACGTCGTCCAGATCGCCGAGGACGGTCGGGGCTACCTCTACGCCCTGAACGCCGATCACAGGGTCTTCGAGAACGACGGCAACGACGCCTGGCACGTCGACCTCGTCAACGTCGACCAGCTCGGCGTCGACGTCAACGGCGTGCTCTACGCCCTCGGGACCGACCACCAGGTCTACGAGCACGACGGCGGGATCAACTGGCACACGATGGGCAACAACGTCAACCAGATCGGCATCGACGCCTTCGGCGTGCTCTACTCCCTCAGCGGCGACCATCGGATCTACCAGCACGACGGCGGCTCCGCCTGGCACGCGATCGGCGGCGACATCCAGTCGATGGCCATCTCCCCCAACCTGATGCTCACCGCCGTCCAGACCAGCGCCGCCCAGTGGACCTACAACCCCACCGGCACCTGGGTCCGCACCGCCTGACATTCTCCAAGATCGGCCATCTCCCACCGCGGCGAAGGGCGAGGATCACCCCCGAACCGGGGGCGAACACCGCCCTTCGCCGCCGATCTCGTCGAAGTGTCCGGGAAAATCGGCGCCATTTCGAGGAGAAACGGCGCGATGCCCCGGCGCGACCTGAACTCGCGGGCTTCGCCGGCTTACAACGAGGGGCAGTGGAGCGACTCCCGACCGGCCGCATAAGCGAGGCTCGACGCCGATGCCCCCGACCTTTTCGGAACCGCTGGACATCGACCGCGAGGCCCTGACCCGTCGGCCGCCCGGCCGGCCGGTGATGCGGCAGTGCTGGGACCACCTGCTCTTCCTGCACTGGGAGGTGCCGGCGGCGGCGATCGCGCGGTCGTTGCCCCTCGGGCTGGAGGTGGACACGTTCGAGGGGCGGGCTTATGTCGGGCTGGTGCCGTTCGCGATGCGGGGGGTCAGGCCGGCCGGGCTCCCGAGCGTCCGGGGGCTGTCGGACTTCCGGGAGACCAACGTCCGGACCTATGTCCACGCGGGGGGGCGGGAGCCGGGGGTCTGGTTCTTCAGCCTGGATGCGTCGAGCGCGGCGGCCGTGGCGATCGCCCGGGCGTGGTTCCGGCTGCCTTATTTCTACGGCAGGATGACCCTGACCGCCGGGGAAGGCGAGGGCGGCTTCGCGGTCGCCTACGGGTCGAGGCGGCTTTATCCCAAGCCGAGGCCGGCGACGACCCGGATCGTCGCCGAGGTCTCCGGGCCAAGCTTCGGGGCCGAGGTCGGCACGCTCGACTACTTCCTGGCCGAGCGCTACCTGCTGTATACCCGGGGCCGGGCCGGCGGCCTACTCAAGGGGCGGGTCCACCACGCCCCCTATCCGCTCCAGGCCGCCGAGGCCCGCGTGGTCGAAGAATCCGCGCTGGCCGCCGCGGGGATCGACCGGCCCGACGCCGAGCCGATCGTCCGCTACGCCCGGGGGGTGGTGGTCGACGTCTTCGGCCTGGAGCGGGCCGAGGGGGCTTCGATCAGGAGAACCTGAGGTTCAGCGTGACCCTGTTCCCCTTGGCGATCGAGTACAGGGCGGTGACGGTGCCCGAGCCGGTGGCGTGGGCGTAGGAGCCGGTGCCGCCGACGACGGTGTAGGTGGTCGAGCCGCCGTTGCCCGAGGTCAGCAGCGGGCTGCTCTCGGCCAGGACCAGCCGGCCCTTGCGAGCCGAGAGGGTGATCGACGACGGCGGGTTGGCCAGGTCGACCCTCACCTTGGCCGAGGCCGTCCCCACGGCCCCGAGGTTGCCCGAGCCGCTCACCGCCAGGGTCGTCGAGCCCGACAGCTTGCCCGTGGCGTGGATCGTGCCGTGCAGGGCCACCACCGGCGGGGCCGTCGGCGCGATCGTCTTGTGGGCCGCTTCGGCCTGGACGGCGGCGGCGTGGCCGAAGCTGGAGAGCAGCGTGACCGACTCCAGCGTCTCGAGTTCCGGACGCCTGCGGCGCGACATCTTGGCGTTCATGGTGGCTCCGAGTTCCGTCGAAGGTGGATGACCGGGCCGGGCGGGTCGGGGCCGGGCGTTGCCCGCGAGGCATCCGGCCGGGCCGAGAAGCGGACGGTTCTATTATTGGCGCGATGATCTGGGTAACTCAAGGGGTTTGCGGGGCTTTTTTGGCCCAGGATTGTCGGCCCGACCGGGAGTTTTCGCGGGATTCAGGCGACCTCGGCGGGAATGCTGTTAAGCCGCCGCCCCGAAAATGATCCTAAGTGACGGGGGAGCCGTGTGCCCCCCTCGGGACCGGCCGGACGCCGCCCGCACCCATCGGCCCGTCGAGGGGACCTGGAGCCCTCCGGTCAGAGGCCCAACGCCAGGTGCTCGCGTGACTTTCCAGAACCTCCAGGACCGCCAGAACGACCCGCGGTCGACCGGGGGCGGGCGCCCCGACCACCGGAAGGTGATCCAGCCCTTGCCCGACGTGCTCGACGTCGTGGCCGTCGTGTCCAACCCGGTCCGCTACCGGAGCCGCTATGACCTCTTCCGGGCCTTCGAGTCGCATGTCGTCGAGGCGGGGGCCCGCCTCACGGTGGTCGAGCTGGCCCACGGCAACCGCCCCTTCGAGGTCACCCGCCCGGGCGACCCCCGGCACGTCCAGCTCCGCTCGGCCTACGAGCTGTGGCACAAGGAGAACCTGGTCAACCTCGGCGTCGCCCGGCTCCCGCGCGACGCCCGATACGTCGCCTGGGTCGACGCCGACGTCACCTTCGCCCGCCCGGATTGGGTCCAGGAGACGCTCCAGCAGCTCCAGCACCACCCGATCGTCCAGATGTTCGCCGAGGCCCACGACCTCGGCCCCGACGGGACGATCCTCAACTCGTTCCGCTCGTTCGCCTGGAGCCACGCCCACGGCGTCCCCCGGACCCGGGGCGGGGGGGCGGGCTATTACGGAGGGACGCCGACGGCGCCGCCGAACTATCCCCGGATCGCCTACTGGCACCACCCGGGCTTCGCCTGGGCGGCCCGCCGCGAGGCGATCGACACCCTCGGCGGCCTCTTCGACGTCGCCGTGGTCGGCGAGGCCGACTACATCATGGCCAAGTCGCTCGTCGGCGAGGGGCTCGACGTCCTCTATCCCGGCGTCTCGCCCGGCTACCGCAAGGCCGTCGCCGACTGGCAGACCCGGGCCCTCAAGCTCCGCGGCGACCTCGGCCACGTCCCCGGCGCCGTCCTCCACCACTGGCACGGCCGCAAGGCCAGCCGCCACTACTGGGACCGCTGCAAGATCCTCACCGACACCCGGTTCGACCCCACCATCGACCTCAAGCGCGACTGGCAAGGGCTCTACCAGCTCGTCGACCACGACGAAACCCGGTCGATCCTCCTCCGCGACGCCATCCGCGCCTACTTCCGCTCCCGCGACGAAGACGGCAACGAACTCTGATCGATCCGCTCGCTCGGGAGCGATCGGCGGTCAGCGGTCGGCCGATCGCCTTCGGCTTCCCCCCCTTCCCCGACCTCGAGAGCGAGCAGACCGCCGCCACCGGCCACCTCCCGCTCCCCACCCTCGGAGGACCCCCGATCGGGGGCCATGAGGTTCTGATGGTCGGCCACGGCGACGCCACCGCCCTCTTCAAGTGCCGCGACTCCCGGGGCCCCGGCCGGGGCCTCCGGGGCTACTTCACCATGCCCTACGCCTACGCCACCGACCCCGACTTCGCCGCCGACTTCCGCTCGGCCCGCTCGGCGAGCTGACCGCCGGATCGGCACGGCCTCGTCCTCCACGATCGAGCGCCACCCCTCGTCAAGCGATCGATCCCTCGACGATCCGCAGTCCCGGCCCCTGCCACCGAGCACGGGATGAGGATGGACTTCGGGTCGTCCCGACCATTGACATTATTGCGGATTCGATTATTATCCTGCGATTGATCCGGCGGAAATCCCGATAAAAATCGATCTAGGATTTTTCGTGTGGAAGATCGGGCCGACCGGCGTTTTCGATAGGAAAGTGAAATGGTACCAGAAAAAGAAGAAGGCCGAATTGACCGCCGTCCTGAATAATCTCACCACGTTCGTGCTCTCGCTTCGGAGCGGACGGAAACCGAAACCGTTCGCTTACGGCTTCCTCCACGCGGAGCCCTCCGACATCATCGCGATCGATCAGAAGGGGGCGGGATCGAAGCTGGCCGCGACTCGCCTCTACGTCTATCCGGAGATCGTCACCAACACGCTCTACTTGCCGACGATCGGGGGTAAGCCGTCTCAGCCGGCTGACATCGAGGATTGCAAGCGTTTTGTCGCCCAGATCAAGGCCGAGTCGCCCCGGCGAGAGGGAGGGTCCGATGAAGGCGAAGAAGGGGATGGAGAAGCAGGGGCTTGGTGGAGGGTGAACCGATGAGCGTCGTCGGCAAGCAGCACGCGAGCGTCTTGGAGATGGTCCAAGACACCTGCGAGCCCGAGTTTGCCGCCGAATTCGAGGATCACCTCAACCGACATACGATCTCGAAGGTCCTGACGGTCCTCCGGTGCCGGAAAGAGATGACCCAGGCCCAAGTCGCCGAGGAGATGGGTTGCGGCCAGGCGAAGGTGTCCAAGATCGAACGGTCGGCCGATAAGAACCTCGGTTTGGGCGACATCGCCGATTACCTCGGTGCCGTCCGCCAAGACATGATGATTATCTTCGCACCGGTCGGGGCTGATGGGGCCGATCACATCCGGTTCCACGTCAACGCGATCGGGCACCATCTGGACCACTTGGCGAAGCTGGCGGGCACCCACCGCGCGATCGGCGGGGGGACCGAGGCGTTCGCGGTCGAGAACATCCGAGGGCTCATCGCCCTGGTCGGGAGTTCGCTCGATCAATTGCCCCACCGCGAGCCGGAGGTCGGCTCGCCGATCCGCGTCGAAGTCGCGGGCGAGCGGGGAGAGTTCACCTCGGATCGACCCTCCGGGCGGGTCCGGCGGGCATCGAAGAAGCCGATCGGTACGCCTTGAATCAGCGGTCGCCCAGGACCCGGCCGAGCCAGCGCCGGAGCCGGCCGGGCTCGTCGCGGTCGGGCTCGGCCTGGGGTTCGGGCTCGTCGCGGCGGCGGGCCTTCTCCTCCTCGCGGAGCTTTCGGGGCGACGGGTTGACGAAGTTGAGGTGGAGCAGGAAGGTGAACTGGTCGCGCGACTCGAAGTGGTCGTAGCCCCCGCCGGCCTGGAAGAAGGCGTGATCGCCGGTCTCGTAGGTCAGGAACGGGAACGAGAAGTACTCGCCGGAGCGGCCCGAGCCGAAGAACAGGTCGTTCTCGATGCCGAGGGTGGCCTTCTCGGTGAGCCGGTAGAACAGGTCGATGTTGAGCGTCGGCCGCCAGGCGCCATAGGTCCGCTCGTCCCCATTGGCCGCGCCGGCGTTGGCGGCGGGGGTCGGATTGGAGGTGGAGCGGAGGGCGGACGGGCCGTTGGGCCCGAAATTGAACCCGCCGATCAGGGCCCGGTTGGCCCCGAGGAACAGGAGGCTGCTGAACTTCGACTCCTCCTCGGGCTTCCAGCCGAGGACGTAGACGGCCGAGCCGCCGACGAACCGGCTCCGGGTGAAGATGTCGGGCGAGATCTGGAGCCCGGACACCCAGTTCCTCCGCCGGCCGACGCCCAGGGTCCGCTGGTAGAACGGGGTGAGGATCTCGAGGCTGCCGTTGAAGTAAGCTAGGTCGAGCTCGGCGGCGTTCCAGTCGGCGAAGGTGTATTCGTACTCGATCACCTGGAGCGTCGGGGCGTTCCGGGTGCTGGGGTTGAGCAGGTAATTCAGCTCGTTGCCATACTTCAGGTCGCCCAGGGGGCGGCTGACGTCGAAGAACACCGGCTCGCCGATCTTGGGGGCCCGGGGCCTGGCCCGAGGGCCCTCGCCGGGGTCGAGGCCGAGCCCCCGGTCGAGGAGGCGCTGGAGCCCGGCCGGGTCGATCGCCCGGAAGAGCGGGTCGAGCTTGCCCGGCCCCTCCGTCGCGTCGCCGCCTCCGCCTTCGGCCCCTCCCGGCTTCGAGCCTTCCTGCGCACCGACCCGGGCCGTCCCCCCGGGCCCGAAGGCCAGGGCGGCGGCCAGGACGATCGCGCGGCCCAGGGTACCCGTCATCCGCCGCTCCTCGTGAACGCGCCACCCCCGGCCCCGGCCGGCCGGATAGGTATCGTCAAGGGCGGCCCGCCCGGGTGAGCCGGGATGGCGGCGGGACCGCCGATCCGCCGCCTCGGGGCCGCGACGTACCCCGGTCGCCCGCGCGACCGCCGAGGGTGTCACCGCGACGATTCGCGGTCCCATCGAGGCCGTTTCCGGGCCCAACACATCGGCCGTATTATTAATTTTAACAAAATCTCACTCTTGTTGATTCCGCCGAATATCGCGCTGCAATCCGCGGGGGCGGGACGGAAAAAGGCGCGCGGGCCCACCCGGGCGGGGCTGGCGGCACCGCGCTTGCGGGTTGACCGTCGCAGGAGCTTCGGAATCCCCCGCGACGGTCACAGAGGAGATCACCCGATGGCGACGGCAACCGGCACCAACCCGCTCAGCGACCTGATGTACGACTGGGTGACGGTCCTCCAGTCCAAGGCCGAGGGCCTCAGGGCTTACGAGAAGTACATCGAGGACGCCCAGAACGAGAACGCCCAGGAATGCGTCCAGATGTTCCGCAAGCTCCACGAGCACGACGCCCGGCAGGTCCAGGAAGTCCGCGACCACCTGGCCAAGATGATGGCCAAGCAGGGCAAGTAAGACCGCTCGGACGAGCCGCCGCGGCGCGAACACGAGGGGCCCGGGCGACCGTCCGGGCCCTCGTCGTTGTCGGGTTCCCGGGCCGGATCCCCGCTCGCTACGCCATCGGACGTCCCTCCGCCTTGGCGGCGAACCAAGGATAGATCGCCGGCAGGACCAGGGCCGTCAGGAGGGTGGAAGTGACAAGGCCGCCGATGACGACGGTGGCCAGGGGGCGCTGGATCTCGGCCCCGGGGGTGGTGGAAAGGGCCATCGGGATGAAGCCGAAGCCGGCGACCAGCGCGGTCATCAGGATTGGCCGGAGCCGGACCAGCGCGGCCTCGCGGGCGGCCTCGTGGCGCTCGACCCCTTCGGCCCGGAGGTGCTCCACGGCGCTGACCCAGACCAGGCCGTTGAGCACGGCGACGCCGAACAGAGCGATGAAGCCGACCCCGGCGGAGACCGAGAAGGGAAGGTCGCGCGCCGCGAGGGCGAAGACGCCGCCGGTGGCGGCGGTGGGCACCGCCAGGTAGATCAGGGCCGCCAGGCGGAGCGAGCCGAGGCTGCTGTAGAGCAGCAGGAAGATCAGCAGCAGGGCGATCGGCACCACGATCAGGAGGCGCTGGGTCGCCGTCTTGAGGTGCTCGAACTGGCCCCCCCAGCGGAGGATGTAGCCGGGTGGGATCGTCACGCCCTTGGTGATCGCGGCCTGGGCCTCGGCCACGAAGCCGGAGATGTCGCGACCCCGGACGTTGACGCCGACCACCGCCCGGCGCTGGACGTTCTCGCGCTCGATCTCGTTGGGGCCGTCCTCGCTGACGATGTCGGTGAGTTCGCGGAGGGGGGTGGGCCAGCCCGAGGGGTCGGCCACCTTGATCTGGCCGATCCGCTCGGGGTCGTCCCGCCAGCGGAGCGGGAGCCGGACCTGGATCGCGTACCGCTTCTGCCCCTCGAAGAGGGTGCCCACCGTCGTCCCGCCCAGGCCGGCGATGGCGTCGAGCGCGTCGCTGGCCTTGATCCCGTAGCGGCTCAACTGGTCGCGGCGGACCGTGACCCGGAGCATCGGCAGCCGCCCGGCGCTGGGGGACTTGATGTCCTGGGCCCCGGGGACCTTCGCCAGGACCTTCTCGACCTCGGCGGCGAGCCTGGCGAGGACTTCGAGGTCGGGCCCGGCGATCAGGGCGGCGACGTCGCTCTTGACCCCGGCGACGAGCTCGTTGACCCGCATCTCGATCGGCTGGCTGAAGCCGAACTTCACGCCCGGCACGTTCTCCGAGAGGGCCTTGTCCATCTCGGCGATCAGGTCGTCGCGGGTCAGGCCGGCTCGCCACTCGGATTGGGGTTTGAGCATGGTCCAGACATCGGTCTGGTGCACGCCCATCACGTCGTTGGCGATCTCGGGCCGGCCGGTCTTGGAGTAGACCATCCGGACCTCGGGGATCTTCTTGAGGAGCCCCTCGATCTGCGTCGAGGCCGGCACCGCGCCTTCGAGCGAGGCCGAGGGGATCCGCAGGGCCTCGACCACGATGTCGCCCTCGTTGAGCCGGGGCATGAACTCGCCGCCCAGGCCCAGGGCCACCGGCACGCTCGTGCCGATCAGGCCCACGGCCAGGGCCGCCGCGATGATCGGCCGGGCCACCACCGCGTCGAGGCAAGGTCGGTAGATCCGCTTGATCTGGCGGATCAGCCAGACCTCCTCCTCCTTCGTCTTCGAGCTCAGGCCGAGCGAGGCGAGCACCGGCATCAAGGTCATCGACAGGAGCATCGAGCCGGCCAGGGCGAAGATCACCGTCAGGGCCATCGGCCGGAACAGCTTCCCCTCGGTCCCCTGGAGCGCCAGGATCGGCAGGTAGACGATGGCGATGATCAGCTCGCCGAACATCGTCGGCTTGCGGACCTCGACCGCCGCGTCGCGGATGATGTCGAGCTTGGGGCGAGTCCCGCCTTCGTGGGCCAGCCTCCGGACGCAGTTCTCCATCATGATCACGCTCGAATCGACGATCAGGCCGAAGTCGATCGCCCCGAGGCTCATCAGGCTGGCCGTGACCCCGGTGGCGAGCATGATGTTGGCCGCCACCAGCATCGACAGGGGGATGGCCAGGGCCACGATCAACCCCCCCCGGACGTTGCCCAGCAGGAGCAGGAGCACCACCACCACCAGCGTCCCGCCTTCGAGCAGGTTCCGCTCGACGGTCCGCAAGGTCTGGTCGATCAGGTGGGTCCGGTCGTAGAGCGGCTCGATCGTCACCCCTTCGGGGAGCGAGGGGGCGAGCTTGGCGACCTCCTCCTTGACCCGGTTGACGACCTGGCGGCTGTTCTCGCCGATGAGCATCAGGGCCATCCCCAGGACGATCTCGCCCTCGCCGTCGCGGGTGACCAGGCCGGCCCGGATCATCGGCGCCGGGTGGACCGCGGCGACCTGGCCGATCGTCACCGGCACGCCCTCGCGCTCGGTGATGATGATGGCGGCGATGTCCTCGGAGGTGTGGACCTGGCTCTCGCCGAAGATGTAGCGGGACTCGCCGTCCTTGACGAGGTAGCCGCCGCCGACGTTGGCATTATTGGATCGGAGGGCGTTGAACACGTCGGTCATCGACAGCTTGTAGCCGTCGAGCTTGTCGGGGTCGAGCTCGACCTGGTAGGTCTTCAGCTCCCCCCCCTGGGCGTTGACCTCGGTGACGCCGGGGACGGATCGGAGCTGGTAGGAGATGAACCAGTCGAGGATCGTCCGGAGCTCCATCGGGGTGTACCCCTTGCCCCGGACCTGGAACTGGTAGATCTCCCCCAGCGCCGTGGAGATCGGCCCGAGCGTGGGCGTGCCGTACCCCTTGGGGATGGCGTCGGCGGCCCGGGTGAGCCGCTCGCCGACGAGCTGGCGGGCCCGGTAGATGTCGGTCCCCTCGCGGAAGACGATCGTCACCACCGAGATCCCGAACTTGGAGATCGAGCGGATCTGCTCGACCGCGGGCAGGCCGCTCATCGCCATCTCGACCGGGATCGAGAGCAGCTTCTCCACCTCCATCGGGGTCAAGGCCGGGGCGTCGGTGATGACTTGGACCTGGACGTTGGTCAGGTCGGGCACCGCGTCGATCGGCAAACTCAAGGCCGAATACACGCCCATCCCCGCCACCAGCAGCGTGCCCATCAGCACCAGCAGGCGGTTCCGCAAGGCCCCTTCGATCAAGGCGTTGAGCATCGGATGATCCCTCTCAAGAGCGGTCGGCGGTCGGCGGTCGGCGGTCGGCGGTCAGCCAGAGGCCGATGGCGGGGCGGGACTGTGGGGTATGGCGGAGTGGCGGTCAGCATTCAGCCGGACACAGACGGCCTGA
>JAABUQ010011943.1_pt1 | contig 10931 bp, 3 predicted proteins | sample 5560001 | NCBI WGS metagenome assembly JAABUQ01 (sample SAMN10711888, study PRJNA513371) | rock metagenome | isolation source: Antarctica rocks | place: Antarctica: Victoria Land, Finger Mt nord | collected 2015-12-18
TTTTATATATTTTATATATTTTATATATTTTATATATTTTATATATTTTATATATTTTATATATTTTATATATTTTATATATTTTATATATTTTATATATTTTATATATTTTATATATTTTATATAATTATAATTAATTTTATTTTAGCCTTATTAAATTTAAATAATTTTAATTATATTTTTATAATTATAAATAAATTTTCAAAGAAAATTATTATCGCTCCTAAAAGGGATATTTAAATTGTAAAGGATTAAACAAAAGCCTTTTTAAATATTATAATAAATTAAAGAACTTTTTAAGCAATTATTTTAAATAAAGATTTAAATTTTATATTTTAGCTTTAAAAGGTTATTTTCAAAAAATTAAAAATTAATTATTTGGTAATAATAGCTTATTACCTTTGAGTTAATAGGCAATTAAAAAGGATAAATTAAATAATCAAAATTGCTTTATATTTCTATTTTATAAATTACTTTAAAAAACTTTAAAATAAATTCTTAAATATATTAAATTTTATTTTAAATAATTTAATCAATTTTTTTACCGGTAAATCTCCGAACGAAATTATTTATAAAACTAAATTAAATAATAACCTTTTTTTAATTTTAAACGGTATATAAGCCAATACGGATTTAATAGCTTAAAGGATATAATATAAATAAAAATTAAGTAATACCTTTACTTTTATAAATATAAATATAAAATTTATTTATAATATAAAATATTAATTTATATAATTAAAAGAAAGGGGTTTAATTTTTATTAAACTTTATTCGGGGTATTATTTTTTAAATTTTGAAAATTTTAAATTAGAAAATTAGAAAATAAACCTTTTCCGGACCTTAAAAAAAATCGGAAATTATATTTATTAATTAAAATTATTTAATAAATAAAATATTTATTTAATAATATTTATTTTTATATTAAAATTAATATTAAAAGAGCCGGATCCTTATATAAGACTTCGATTAATTAAAAAAAGATTAATATTAATAATAAGATAATTATAAAATTAAAGCCTTATTTAATCGATATATTAAAAAAAAGTAATAAAGCTAAACTTCTTAACCTTAATATTTAATAAAATAGAAAGGTTAAAGTCTTATATATAATTCGTAATACAAAAAAGGAAATTTATATAATACGAAAAAACTAATTTAGAATTATATTAAAAAATATAGAATAAAAAATTAATAAAAGTATAAATTCTTATAAAAAAAATCTTTAATAATAGAATCTATTAATAATTAAGTCAGTAACGTCAAATTAAATATAAAACGAAGTATAACTTTTGAATTCCGAAAGCCTATTTATTAACTTTTTTAAATTAATAAATACTAAGCTATATTTGTTAATAATAATATTTTTCGAACTTTATTTTATTAATTTTTTATAACTTATTATTTATATTTTCTATATATATTATTTATTTCAAAATTATTTTTATATATTTTATTTATTTAAACCTTACTTTATTTAATATATAGGATTTAAAATCCAAATTAATATTATATTAAAAGTAATAAAGCCCGGAATATTTATAAAAATTTAAGCAGAAAATAATAATTATTTAAGAAAAAATTAATTCCTTAAATTCGTAAATATTCTAATAATATTATTTTATTTATTTATAAATCTAGAACAAATTATTTAATAAATTCCTTTTATAAGCTATTTTTTGAATAATATTTATATTATATATATTACGAAAAATAATAAAATCTTAAATTTTTTATTTATTTTTAATAAAAGGAGTTTTAAGAAAGATTTCAGGTATTATAAATAAATAATAAATATAAATATAAAAGATAATAATAATCTGAAATAATATTATAAAATAATATTTAATATTAATTAAATAATAGGAATAGAGGGATTATTAAGCAATATTCGAATAATAATTAAAAGAATAAAGAATATTAATTATTATATTATAATTAAGAACTTCGTTTAAATAAATAATAATAATTATATTTTTAATATTACCTTTAAGAATTCTTTAAATATTATAAATATTTTAGGCTTAATAATTCTTAAATCCTTTATTCTAATTTACCCTTAATAAATATATAATAAAACAATTAAATTTATATATTATAAACTTCGTCTTTATTATAAGAAGAGTTATAAAAAGTTATAAATAAATATGTAAAAATATTTAAAGGCTTCTAGAGATTAAATTATTATTAGTAATAAAATTTTGAAATTAAAAGAAAAGTTAATTATAAATTAAGATTTTAAAAATTCTAAAAGCAAAATTTAATATATATAAGTTTATAATTTAGAATAATAAGTTTAAAATCTAATATAGTATGATATATAATAAATTTAAATTTAAGAATTATTAAAATAAAATATTATAATATTAACAAAAATATTATAAAAATAAAGCTTAATATACCTTATTATTTAAGGTTAAGAAAAGATTATTACTTTGAATATAAAGATATTTATATAATTCTTATAAAATTATATATATAATATTAAATTAAAAACTTTTAATATTTTTAAATTTATAAAATTTATAATTATAAAAGGGATTGTTTTTTAAGTTATATTTATAATTAAGAATATTTATAAGTTTTAAGAATCTAATTCTTTATAATTTAATATTATTATATTAATCTCGAAAAAAGATTTTATATTATATTTATAAAAATACGAATAAGCTATTCAATTTCTTTTCTATTTAAATTCTAAAATATTTAAATTTTATATTTAAATAAAAACTTTAATAAATATATTAATTATAATTTTGGAAAAGACTTTAAAGGAGATAAAAGGCTTAAATAATAAACTCGAAAAAAGGAAGAAGATTTAGGAAGTATTTAAATTAATAAATATTATTATTAAAAAAAATAAAATATTATATTAATTTAGCTTAATTAAAGTTTTAAGAAGAAAGGTTTTATAATTATTAATTTAAAAGATAATATTAATTTAACTTTTTTATATAATATATTAAAAAAGAAGTATAAGCAATTATTTACCGAATTTCAAAATCTTATAAAATCTATTTCTCCTCTTTCTAATTTATAGTAATAACTTAAGGCTATATTAAATAAATTCCCTTATTTTTGTTTAAATCTAAATACTTATTTTTATTTAAACTTTAATATATAATTTTATTTAAATCCTAAAATATAAAACTTTTTTAAGGTTTAAAATATTTTGTATTCAATACTTTTTAATTATAATAATCAAATAAACGAAAACTTATATTCCTTTTCGAATTAAAGTAATAAAATAATTTATTAAAAGGAATATATAAATCCTTAATAGGAAACTTATTTATATTATTAGGATTATAAATTTTAACTTCTGTATATATTTTATTAAGACTTATATATAAATTTATAAAGTTTCTCGAATTCTTATTATTAAGATTTATAATTCAATTTCTAATTTAAGTATTTTTAAAATCTATATAAACCTTAATATATTATATATATAAAGGCTATTTAATAAGGTTTTCAACCTATTTTTATATTTTAACCTATTTCGTATATATTAAAAGTTTAATAGAATTTAAAAAGACTTTATATAAGGGTTGCTACCGTTCGGCTACCGGGCCAAAACGATAGCTACGAGGGTATTAGGCTCTTGCCTTACCCCCTTTATTAAATATTATACCCTTACAATTATCCCCCCTCTTAAAGGAATTCGTCCTCAAATTCTTAAGAAGCAGAAAAATTGGTGCGTTCCTAGGGGGGCCTACTTAGGCACATTTATCCCCCGACGGCTTAGGGTGCGTTCCTGGGGGGGCCCGCTTTAGGGGTATATTTACCCCCCGACGGCTTAGGGTACGTTCCTAGGGGGGCCCGCTTTAGGGGCGTATTTACCCCCCGACGGCTTAGTAATAGTACCGTACTTATATGTTAACCTTGCTTAAGATAATCGAGAAAATTTTTCCTCGGGTAAAAGCCTAATATTATTATAAGGGTTGCTACCGTTCAGCTACCGGGCCAAAACGATAGCTACGAGGGTATTAGACTCTTACCTTACCCCCCTTATTAAGTATTATATCCTTACACTTTATAAATTTCGATTAGTTTTATGTATTAATTATAATAAATATTATTTTATATTTAAATATAATCCAAAATTATAAATTATATTATAAGATATTTAATTTCAAATATTTTAATAAATATTTTTATACAATTTTTAATAAGCTTTATTTAATAAATATTATTAAATTTAAAAAGTCTTTTACTAACTAATTCCGCTTATTTATAAGGATATTGAAATTTATAATAATAATAAAAAATTTAAATTAAATTTTCCGAATTTATATTTTTTAAATCTAATTAAAATTCTCCTTAATTATAATATAATAAAGATTAATTTATAATCAATTTCGTTAAATATAAATTTAATATTTATTCGATATTAATATAATATATCTTTGCTTTCTTTTTACCTTAGATCCAATATTTATATTAATAATATAATCATAATTATAATTCCTTTTATTATAATTTATTATTATCTCAATATATCTTTACTTTCTTTTAACCCTGGATTCAATATTTATACTGGTAATACTTCCAACATCCGCAATATTCATATTTTCTTTCCAATAGTTTTTAATACTTTTAATATTAAAGGAAACTTTAAATAATCGAATAAATAATAAATAATAAATAATATTAATTTTAATTTTATTAACTTTCTATATTCTTAATTTTAATTTTATTATTATTATAACTTTTTATTTTTTAGCTTTTTTATTTTTATTTTTATTGTTTTTTTATACTTTTTATAATACCTTTTACTTTTTTATAAATTTTTTTTATTAATTTTTAAAGATTGTTATATTTTTTTATTATTATTTTGTTATTTTTCTTTCCTTTATAATCTTTAATTTTATAAATTTGGCTTTTTTATAATTATTATAATTATTTCTCTTTTATTTTTATTTATATTAATTAGTTAATATTAATTTTTTGTTAATAATTTATTAAATTTATAAAAAAGTAATAATATTAATAATAGCTTTTATTAACTCTTAAATATAAGGATTTAAATTCTTAATTATTTAAATAAAATTATTAATCTTTATAATATTTTATAATATTTTGATTTTAAAACTATTAATAATAATATTAGCTTTTAAAAGCGTTATTAAATATATATTAATATTAATAAATAATTTTTTAATAATAACTTTAGGATTTAAAAGATATAAACTAAATTTTTTTTTAATATTTTTAATAATATTTTCTTTTTTAATTACCTTCTTTATTTTATAATAATATTTAATAAATTTTTGTTTATTAATTATTTAATAAATAACAAATTAATTAATATTTATTAATATTTTCTAATATATATTAATTAAAAGTCTAAAGAATAAAATGTTAAAAAATTATAATAAATATATTAAATAAACTAATATAAATTAATAATCTTATAAATTAAATAGAATTTAATAATTTTAATAAATAATATATAATTAATAGTTATTAAAGATAAATATTCGATATTTATCTTTTAAACTTTTTCGTTAAATAAAAAAATTAAAGTATTTATAAATTTATTAAAAGTTTAATTTATTACTAATTTAATTATTCGGATTATACATAATATAATTTAATATATATTATTAATTCAAAACTTTTTAAATTATTTTTTATTTTTTATTATTTAATATTTTTAAAAATAATTTATAAATAAAGGAATTTTCTATTAAGCGAAATATATTTAAAAAGAAATATTTATTTTTACTTTTTATAATGAATAATATATAATTAAATAATATATTTCAAAATTATATATTATATTCTTTTTTAAAGTTCTAATAAAATTTAAATTAATAAATGATAATTTTAAAATAATTTAAAAGACGTTAAATAGCCTTATATATTCGATAATAAATATAAAATTTAATATATTTTATATTTTATAATATTTAATTAAAACTAGTTCTAATCTCGACTCTTTTAAGAAACTTAGGAGGTTAATATTAATATTTTTTAAATTAAATAAATTTAAAGGAAGTTTAACAAAGCCTTGGAATATTAATAAGAATATAATAATAATATTTAAAAAATATTATATTATTTAATAGGTAGAAATAGTAGAATTTGCTACTAGCTAACTAGAATAGGACTAATGCCTGGCCGTTGGGGGGTTATGGCCGTTGGGGGGTCAATACGAGTACGAGGAGGGACACTCAGCCTCAACCTACTCCTCGAACATCCATTACAGCGCGGTCCTCCTCAACACTTTCGCGTGCTATGTGAACAGCGGCTTCTGCATCTGATAAACATCTCGATCAACCTCATAGAAAGTTAGGCTTGCGCAAGGACTACTCCAAAGCACACCGCCACGTTATTTGCGCGACGCTCCTGGGACCAAATGTCACACACTCCAGGTCGCTGTCATTCTTGCTGCCTAGAATGCTGCTCGAGTTTCTTCGAAACCTCATTTACTTGCCTCTCATCTTGATCCTGCCGAGGAGGAGCTACACTCCGGACCCTAAGGTAAGAAAGAGCTCAAGAAGCGCAAAGCGAACATCCCAAAGCAAGTGTCTCGTAAGCGTAAAGAGATTCCGGTCGCATACAACCCAGCAACCAACGCATCCTCGCCTCTTCTATGCAAATTACCGATCGAGATCCGGCGAGAAATATATGGCTATGTGCTAGGTCAACAAGTCATACATATCCTGCTTGTCCCCCGCCGAATCAGGCATATCTGCTACACCAGTCCCACTGTCCCCGACTTTACTCGTGACTGCTGCCCTCATCCTGGTATGTCACCCGTTCCCCAGCACGTTCCCATCCCGCCATCCAGAATCGCCGTTGCCATACTACGGACCTGTCGACAAATTTACACAGAAGCACTTCCCGTTCTGTATGCATCGAACACCTTCGACATCAATGACCTCAGCGCTTTTGTCTTCCTCGCCGCAGCCATCCCTCCGAAAGGTCTAGCCTCGATAAGATCCCTTCACGTGCTCTGTTTTGCTGAATTCCCCCCACTTCGAGGTGAATCTTCCAAGTCTGCGTTTGAAGCACCCTTCGACGACGCTACATTCATGCAGTTCTGGACAGTGCTGGCAACGCGGACGCCTGCTTTGAGGGAATTGCGTATGGCGACCCACCATTCAATTTGGACAGGTACGATCGACATAAAGGATGAGTGGGTGCAGCCAGTCAAGAGAGTGAAAGGGCTGGATATATTTGAAATGGGGCTTGCCGGCAATCATTTTACTCAGGACCTTGCCTGTATGAGAAGGGACGAGGCCCATGTAGAGAGATTCTCGGCGAGGTTGCGGGAAACGCTGTGTGACAGACATCACAATGGGTAAAGACATTGTGTTTGTTATTAGGAGTGATAAGGTATCAGCTATATTATATGTTAGCATGCAAGCTCGTCGATTCCCTGCCTACCGTAAGAGGACTCGGCAGAAGGGTTGTTACCGTAGAGAAATCGTGAACTATCGAAATAACTTGAACATGGTCTTCTAAGTCTTTAAAGTTTAGTACAGAGTAATAGTTCTTGATAGTACGTAATTATATTAAGTTGCTTATAATTGAAGGCATTATATCACTTTCATCTTTTCTATCCAAGACAAAGTTATAGTTTCCTCCCCTTACATATTAAGGTTCTCAACAATCTACTATATTGTAATCCTGGCCTCCCACGCAGGGGTCAGAATAAGCTGGACAAGTCCCTTACTAGCGACGATAATCCCCTGTTTTGCCTCCCCTAGTTACCGAGAAATCGGTGTGTCTCCTATATTGACGATAGATTAGAAGGCTTCATTTTGGATCCGAGTAAGCTAATGAAGGTCAGTATAAGCAAAAATAGATGTTTTGGTGGGCCGTCTCTGGTGGGGGCCCAGTCCAGCTTATTCTGACCCCCACGAGCCTCCCAAATTCTAATGTATTCACCTATATTACTATCTTTCCTCTACTCTGCGGAAGTACCCCAGCAATAATTAACCTTGACAACATCCATCATCCTTTCCGCGTGCTTACCACATGCTTGGCTCGACTCAGCGTGGGGGCCTCCCACATCGACCGGTTCACAGACGACTGAACATCGATCTACGCCGAATCGTTGCGTTCCTGTCGCGCTCCGTTCTAGTGCGGACATCTGCCGTAAAGCAAAGATCCCCTCTGTTGGATCTACCCTTGGATCTCATATTCTCCATCTTCGACGAGCTCCGGTGGCCGGAGAAAGTGGTTCTCTCCCAGACTTGCAGAGACCTTTGGCATCAACTGCGCCCGAAATGCTCCTCGACTCTCCGCGAAGCCACAGCTATACAGCGTTTGGAGTATTTGACCACGCTGGGTCACATCTTGCCGGATCATTACCTATGCGCTGGATGCTGTGCCTTACACCTTGTAGACCCTAAAGACATCCCCGTTACAGGCTGTGATGTCTATGGGCACAACCTGTATCGTACGCGATGTCCGTTGCCAGAGCCTCTGTGGAGCCGTCACCGCTCGTACCGCAAATATGCTGTGGCATTTCGCCACGTGCAGCTGGCAATCAAATACTCGCGAATGAAAGGTGTTCATCAGCACTACCGTGCAAGGATAATGCAGAAGTCCGTGGTCTCCCATCCCCAATACTACTCTATTGGAATGACCTTTGTTGCTGAGCCGATTATTGTGTACGGCCGATTCATTCTGATGACAATGTTCGAATTCTATGAGGGTCTTGAGGAGGTTTCGTACTCGACTCTGGTGCAGATACCTGTCCTCTTCTGTCCACATCATTCAATAGGCACGTTCACTAATCACAATGATGCTTTCGTCACATCATTGCGCTCTGCATTCCGTCGATCGAGTGACACTTGTCGCCCGTGCTATAGAGCGTATTCCTGTGATCGATGCCCAAGCGATTATTCGATAGTGATCAAGGACAAAAAGGCGCTTATTTCTATTTGGCATGATCTAGGCACAGGAGTCTCTCCCGAGGATCCATATTGGCAAAGTCATATTTGGGACGACAAAAACAACCATTATAAGGGCACTCAATTCCCATACCAACATGGAAGCATTTTTCGAATGTATTACAGCAGCGGCACTTAATGGGAAACACACTAGGCTGCTTGGCATATCCAGTCAAGAAGTGTATCATTCATGGAAGTATGTTAAGTACACAGTCGATGACACATATTTACTGTCTCTACTAAGAGCCCCACGCATTGTCATCGCTACCTTCGGCAGCATCATCTCGCATATTCACAGTCGGCTGTCCATCACCGGCCATTAAGGATATTCCCTGTTAGACCAAGATGGAATAACGGTGAGGATAGCAGCGAGAGGATGGTATCGAGAGGTTGGTTCCGAGAGGATGGTATCGAAAGGATGGTTTCGAATACATGGTTTCGAGCGGATGGTTTCGAGAGGATGGTTTCGATAGGGAGGGAATGGTCGAGTGCTCGCGTTGGCTTGACCTTGGAAGGCTATTAGACCTCAGCACCACGATGAGGTGCGAGCTTACTGGGGGACACCGAAGGGCGTGAGCCCCTCGATGCCCCAGGTCTATTGTGTCGCCCAAGCTGGAGGGCCTACCTTTGCAGCAAGTCGGTCGGTGAGCATTCTTAGGACCTCAGCCATCTCCCCAAGCACATCGAGGATCCCTTTTTGCTGCTCTTCAAGTGCTTGGATTCTGTCTGCTTGACTTTGGAGTATCTCCTTGAGACGCGCGGGCTCCATGACATCTTGAGGGACAGGGTCGCGGGGTTTGGCTTTGATCCAGGGAAAGGGAATATCGTACGTACGGATGATGGTGATGACTGCCATTACGGCCAAAATTGCAGTGGCAATGGGCTGTTATCCAGTCTGAAAGTGGACTCATAGCAGGCAATCTGGATCTTGGAGGAAAAAGAGAAGAGGAAAGGAGGTAAACAGTGCGGCCGCAGGCATCAAAGGCTGCACGTAAAGGGCTGCACCTTCCTTGCGTGCAAACCATGGGAAAGCAAATCACAGCTGCATAGCAACGCAAATTCGAAGGAAAGATGGGGTGTTCTAGGACCGCAACATGAAAGTAAAGCCGTCTTTGATTGTGAACCTAGTGCGCAACTTGATATTGATAGAAGGGCCATGAGAAGGTCCGACTCTGTTGCGAACAGAGAAGCCCATGGTAGAACCGTAGAAAGGGGTCAATGAAGGATGGTCTCGTAGTGGATGCACCACGCTATGCTCGATTCATCACTTCATACCCGGGCACCTGCCCTTCATTCTTCCATTCTCTCATACCCAATTCGCTCATACCCTATGCATTATCCTCGTCCTCCAACTCCAGACACCTCGCTCGCCCGGTCAAATGCCATGCACCCATTCACTGCTTAGCTATTCCCCTACTGCCCCTCCATAACCCTCCTCTCCAACCTATCAGCCACACTACCATGCTGCACCTCATCATACCCCGGCGGTGGCTCATCAGGCGCCGGAGGCGGCGGTCCCGTCCTTCTCGACGTCCCATTCGTCCCCTGATCTCTCCCACCTGCCGCTGAAAAACTCGGAGGATGCACCATTTCACCCGGACTAATAGGCGTAGGCCTCTGTATCCCCCGCTCTTCCGTCTCGGTAACAACATGCAGCGGCACCGGCCTCCCCGCCTCCTCATACGCAGGAAGTTGTTCTAGATCCGCTCCGGCACCTCCCCGCGTCGCACTTCCGCTGACACCGCCGACTTCTGCGGCTTGGCCGACAACTTCCTTGATGCGCTCGAAGGCGCTGTGGAAGTCGAAGGCGCCGCCTTCTTGGAAGGTGAGTTTGAGGGTTATGGAGCTGTGTTGGGGGGGGAAGCCGCCGGAGGGGGTGGGGAGGAGGACGGCTTGCCAGACATTGGCGCCGAAGAAGGGGGCGGTTACGTAGGAGTCTTGGAGGGAGAGGATGGGGGCGGAGAGGGATTGGAGGGTTGGGGTTGGGATTTTGGGGAGGTAGATTAGCTGGGGGGGATG
>JAABUQ010011944.1_pt1 | contig 10931 bp, 11 predicted proteins | sample 5560001 | NCBI WGS metagenome assembly JAABUQ01 (sample SAMN10711888, study PRJNA513371) | rock metagenome | isolation source: Antarctica rocks | place: Antarctica: Victoria Land, Finger Mt nord | collected 2015-12-18
CATGTACATGCCAGAGTACGTCTTGCGCCTACCCTGGCAGAGGCCGCGCCGGCCACGTCACGAGCGGCAGGCCGGTCGCGCGCTCGATAGTGAGCAGCCGATTGTACTTGGACAGGCGCTCCGAGCCCCGGATCGAGCCGACCTTAATCTGGTCACCGCCCCAACCAACGGCCAGATCGGCCAGCCAGTCGTCCTCGGTCTCGCCGCTGCGCGCGCTGATCGTCACGGCCCAGCCCGCGTCGCGCGCGAGGCGGTAGGCCTCGGCCGCCTCACTCAACGTGCCAATCTGGTTGACCTTGAGCAGCAGGGCGTCGACGGCCCCCAGCGCGACCGCCCGGCGGATGCGCGCGGGGTTCGTACACAGCAGGTCGTCGCCCAGTACCAGCGCCCGCCCCGCCACGCGCGCGCGCAGTTCCGGCCAGGCGACCCAGTCGTCCTCGGCCAGCCCATCCTCGATACTGATGATGGGATAGCGCTCGAGCCAGCCCAGCAGGCGCTCGATCATACCGGCGCTGTCGAGGGACGCGCCGTCGAGGCTGTAGCGGCCGTCCCGGTAGAAATGGCTGGAGGCGACGTCGACGGCGAGCGCGACGTCGCGCCCCGGCTCGAGGCCGGCCGCGCGGATCGCGTCGACCGCGTCCACGAGCATCGCCTCGGCGGAGGAGACCGGCGGCGCCAGCCCGCCCTCGTCGGCGGTCAGCGCGCGCATGGCGTACTTACGGGCGACGAGCTCGGCGGCGGCCGCGTAGACGTCGAAGGTCGTGGCCAGGGCCTCGTCGATCGTGCGCGCCGCGACGGGGACGACCAGCACATCCTGGATCGCCACCTGGCCGCCGGCGTGCTTGCCGCCGCTGAACAGATTGATGGTGGGACGGGGCAGCGCGCGCGGCGGCCGGCCGAGCAGACCGGCGAAATACTGGTAGAGCGGGATGCCCTGTTGAGCGGCGACGGCGCGCGCGAACGCCAGCGACACGGCCAGGATGGCGTTGGCGCCGAGCCGCTTCTTGTTGGGCGTTCCGTCGAGCCCAACCATGGCCGCGTCGAGCGCGGCCTGGTCGACGACGAGTTGTCCGCTCAGGGCATCGTGCAGCGTCGTCCCAACGTTCCGGACGGCGGCGCGGCAACCGAGGCCCCGGTAGCGGCGCGGGTCGCCGTCGCGCAGTTCCAGTGCCTCGGCCGTCCCCGTCGACGCGCCCGAGGGGACCGAGGCCGTCCCCGCGACCCCACCGGCCAGGGCACAGGTCGCGCGTACCGTCGGCCGACCACGGCTGTCCAGGACTTCCCGCGCGAAGAGACGTTCGATCGTAGGCATGGCGCCATACCTCCATGGTCATTGAGAGCGCCGGCTGCAAGCTGGCGCCCTCGGCAGATAGCGTCTACGTAGCGTTACAACTCCACGTTAGCGATGAAACCGGCGACCAGCGCGGCGACTGTTGTGGGAGGCTGCGCTAGCAGGGCTAGGACCACGTCGCGCTGGCGCGCGCGCTTGGCGGCGTCGAGGTACTCCAGGGGGGAGCGCCCGGCCACGCGCGCCAGCAGGCAGGCCAGCGTGTGCCGCGCCGCGCGCTCTTCCAGGTTCGCCCTCCAAGGTACATCGCCGACGGTCGCGGCGTAGGTGTCCCAGTACAGGGTCGCCGCGGCGGCGAAGTCCGCGCGGTGTGCGCGCAGGTGGTGCGCCTTACTGAGTAGGTGCGTCAGCGAGAAGCCCAGGTCGAAGGCAGGGTCGCCGACATGCATCACTTCGTGGTCGAGCAGCACCAACGCTCCCCAAGGGCTCCAGTAATCCTGGGGTTTGGATTTGGCGCCCCAGTACACCAGGATGTTTTTGGGGCTGTAGTCACCGTGGACCAGCGTCAGACGCGTCGCGCGGGTCTCCTCGATCAGCCCCCGCAGGAAGTTTGCCGCCGCGGGTACTTGCTCGGCCGTGTAGCTGTAGTACGGCTCGAGGCGCAGAGACTCGAAAAACGAACGGTCGCCAAAGGCGCGGACGGCCTCGTCATGCCGCTCCGTCCCCGTACTGAACTCACGGTGTATAGCGCCCAGCAGTCGCCCGAACTGCTCCACATGACCTGACTCCAGCCGGCCGGCGAGCAGCAACTCTTTCCAGTTGTCGTGCGGCACGGGCACGGCGCGCATGGCCAGCAGGTGATGGTCATAGTCCTCGAAGACGGGGGCGGCGAACCCCTGCGTGGGGATGATGTGGGCCAGCCAACGCGCTCCCAGCGCCTCACGGTGGATGCGCGCGGGGTCACTGAACCAGTCGACGGCCACGCGCAACTTGGGCAGGGCCTGCTTGAGCACCCAGGACTGGCCGCCCGGCCGCACGACCAGCACCGTGCGGTTCGACACGCCACCGGACAGGACGCGTATCGTTGGCTGTTCTTTACGCCCGATCCGCCCCGTCTGACGCAGGTACGCGATCAGCGCGGCCGGCTGCTCGATGTCCAGGTCCTCGTCCATCACAGTACCTCGTCACTACTGGGAGCGCCAGGGCGTATGGCGATACGCCCCTACACCAGCCGGCTCCCATACCCTACTGGGAAACGCCGGCGCCTACGGTAGGGACCGTTAACTAGCCGCGCCGACCTCTTGCGCGGCCAGCGCCGCGCTCATGCGCCGCAGACCCTCCTCGATCTGGGCCATGCTCGTGGCGTAGGAGAAGCGCAGGTAGCCCGGCGCGCCGAAGGCCTCGCCCGGCACGACAGACACATGCGCCTCCTCCAACAGATAGTCGACGAGGTCGAGCGAGGTCTCGACCCGGCGCCCGCGGTAGGACTGCCCCAGGGCGCCACACACGTTGGGGAAGGCGTAGAAGGCCCCGTCCGGCGTGGCGCAGCGGACACCGGGTATGCTGTTGAGCCCCGCCACGACCACGTCGCGACGGCGCGCGAACTCCCTGCGCATCGCCTCAACCGGCCCCTGGTCGTCGCCGAACGCCGTCACGGCCGCCTTCTGCGAGATCGAGGCGGTGCCCGAGGTGCTGTGGCTCTGCAGATCGCGCAGGGCCTTTGTCAGCGCGCGCGGGCCGGCCGCGAAGCCGACGCGCCAGCCGGTCATGGAGTAGGCCTTGGAGGCGCCGTCGACGAGCACGACCTGGTCGGCCAGATGGCGCAGCGCCGCCGCGGCGCTCGACGCACGCCCCGACGGGCCGTAGGCGATCTTCTTGTAGATCTCATCGGTCAGCAGCGTCACGTCGGGGTGACGCTCCAGCACCGCGCCAAGCGCGCGCAACTCGTCCTCGTCGTAGACGGCGCCGGTGGGGTTGCAGGGCGAGTTCAGGAACAGCAGGCGCGTGCGTGGGGTGATGGCCTCCTCGAGCGCGGCAGGACTAAGCTTGAAGCCGCTCTCCTCGGTCGTGGGAATGATAACCGGCTCGGCGCCGGCCAACCGCACCTGCTCGGCATAGCTGACCCAGTACGGCGCCGGGATAATGGCTTCGTCGCCCTCCTGCAGCAGTACCTGACAGAGGTCGTAGCAGATCTCCTTGGCCCCGTTGCCCACCACGATCGCGTCGGACGCGTAGTCCAGGCCCTCGTCCGCGCGCAGACGAGCCGCGATGGCCTCGCGCAACTCGGGGATGCCGCCGACGGGGGTGTACTTGGTGAAATTGGCCTCAATCGCCGCGGTCCCCGCCTGCTTGGTGAGTTCAGGCGTCGCGAAGTCCGGCTCCCCCGCGTCGAACGCGATGACCGGCACGCCAGCGCGTTGCAACTCTTTGGCCTTGGCGGCGGCGGCCATCGTGGCGGACGGGGCAATGCGGCGGGCGCGGTCGGCGAGCTTCATGGGCGCCTCCTGAGAGCGAAGTGACTAGTGACTAGTGACTAGTGGTCAGTGAGTAGCAGGTAGTTGCCATCGACTACTATTGTAGCGCGCCGGACAGGTCGGGCGCGACTTGGCTCTTGTTAAGTGATCCGGCCATAGCCTGCGCTTGAAAGCGCGTGGCAGGGCACGGACCCTGAAAGGTCTATGTTTTGTTGCTGCCGTATCGACCCTTTAGGGTCCGTGCTCTGCCATGGTCCCTTTAGGGCCAGGCCCACGGCGCTTGCCGCCACCATGGTCCCTTTAGGGCCAGGCCCACGAGGCCAGACCGGCTCTCAGCCGGACGCGGAGCCGGACACGTCCCCGCGCGGGTCGTCGCTCTGACCGAAGCGCTCCACGAGGTCGCGGCGCAGCGCGACGGCGCCGCGCAGGTAGACGTGGCGCATGGCCGCCTGCGGCAGGTCGCTGTTGAGGTGAATGAGGACACGGACACACAGGGGCAGCGCGTTCGGCACATTCATCTCGTGCCCGCACAGCAGCGGGACGGAGAGCCAGCCCAGTTGGCGCGCCGCGTAGGCGGGGAACTCGGCGGTGAGATCGGGCGTCGTGGTGAAGAAGGCCGAAGCGATCTCGGCCGGGTCGAGGCTGTTGCGCTCGACGATCGCCCGCAGCATCTCCTCGGTCGCCGCGATAATAGCGTCCGCGCTGTTCTCCGCGGCCGTCGTGGCCCCGCGGATGCCTCTAACAGGCATCTATACGTGCTCCAACCCGGCGTAGCTGGCGACCAGTTGCTTGCGCACGAGTGCGCCGCGCTTATCCTTGAAGTCGATCGTGACCTCCTCGTCGCCGTTCTCGACCTTGCTCGACACGACGACGCCGATGCCAAAGTGCTTGTGCTGTACTCGCTCCCCGGCGCTGAACTCCGGCTCGGTCTTGGACAGCGCGGGGGCGTCCGTGAAGGCCGCACGCGTGGGTATTGGCGCGCCCCAGCCGTCCGTGTCCCCAGTACTCTTGCCGGCGCCGCTGTTCCTGCCACCGCCGTTGTCGCCCCACCCGGAGCCGCCGCGCGTCGCGGCCATGCGCACGGTACCGCGGCGCGAGCGGCCGCCCATCACGTCGACAAGCTCAGGCGGGACATCCTCGATAAAGCGTGAGGGCTCGTTGGCGTGCCAATTGCCGTACAACTGGCGCCGCTCCGCGCTGACCAGGTAGAGCAGCTTGCGCGCGCGCGTGATGCCGACGTAGGCCAGGCGGCGCTCCTCCTCCATCTGCGCGGGATCTTCGAGCGCGCGGCTGTGCGGGAAGATGCTCTCCTCCAGTCCCGTTAAGAACACGACAGGGAACTCGAGGCCCTTGGCGGCGTGCAGCGTGATCAGCGTGACTTTCTCCTCGTCCTCGCGCAGCTGATCGACGTCGGACACGAGCGCGACGTTTTCTAGAAAGGCCTCCAGGCCCTCGCGCGCCGGCAACTCGGAGTAGTTGCTGGCCACGTTGCCGAGCTCCTGCACGTTGCGCCAGCGGTCCTCGCCCTCGTCGCTGCCGTCGCGTAGGTAGGCGGCGTAGCCGGTGCGCTCGAGCAAGTTCTTGTACAGTTCGTAGACGTTGGTCTCCTCGGCGGGGAGATCGAGTTCGGCCTCGAGGTCGTTGAGCAGGGCCGCGAAGGCGCCGACGGCGCGCGCGGCCTGCGGCGAGAGCCCGACGATATCCGAGGCGTAGTCGCCCGCGACGTGGCGCAGCGCGCCGCGCAGGTTCGTCTTCTGCTCGCGCGCCCAGGCCAGCAGGGCCTGCACGGTCAGGGGGCTGATCTTGCGCGAGGGCACGTTGACGATGCGCTGGAGCGCCACCGTGTCGTCGGGGTTGGCCAGCACGCGCAGGTAGGCCAGCACGTCCTTGACCTCGCGGCGCTCGTAGAAGCGCACGCCGCCGATGAGCATATAGGGCATGCCCTCGCGCACGAACACCGTTTCCAGCGCGCGCGACTGCGCGTTGGTGCGGTACATCACGGCGCAGCCGCTGTAGGTAGCCTCGCCGAGCGCGAAGAGGCGGCGGATCTCGGAGGCGACGAACTCGGCCTCCTGCTCCTCGTCGTAGGCCACCTTGCGCTTGATTAAGGCGCCCCGCTCATTCTCGGTCCACAGGTTCTTGGGCTTGCGCTGTCGATTAAGCGACACAACCCTGTTGGCCGCCTCGAGGATCGTTTGCGTGGAGCGGTAGTTCTGCTCCAGGTGGACGATCACGGCGTCGGGGTAGTCGTTCTCGAACTCGAGAATATTACGAATATCGGCGCCGCGCCATGAGTAAATTCCTTGGTCGCTGTCTCCCACCACACACAAATTGCGGTGCTCGGAGGCGAGCAACTTAGCCAGGAGATACTGCGCGCGGTTCGTATCCTGGTACTCGTCGACCGAAACGTAACGATAGCGATTGGACAGGTGGATGCGGCGCTCGGGGTTCTCTTGCAGATGGCGCACGGTGCGCAGCAACAAATCGTCGAAGTCGAGCGCGCGATTCTCCTCGAGGCGGCGCTGGTACTCCTCATAGACGCGGCGCACCACCTCCTCGAAGTGGCGCTTGGGCTCGTACTGCGCCGGCGACACAAGGTCGTTCTTGGCCTTGGAGATGCCGGCGCGCACAGCCGAGGGGCTGAACGACTTGTCAGAGATGTTGGCGGCGGCCATCGCCTCTTTGACGAGCGCGAGGGCGTCGCCCTCGTCGTAGATGGTGAAGTTGTTGCGCCCCTCGTGGCGCCACTCGATACGCAGGAGGCGCGCGCAGATGGCGTGGAAGGTGCCGACGGTGATGTCGCGCCCCTCGTCGCCGACGAGGCGGTGGATGCGCTCCTTCATCTCGGCGGCCGCCTTATTAGTGAAAGTGACGGCCATGATCTGCCAGGGGCGGGCACGCCCGCTCTCGATGAGGTGGGCGATGCGCTGGGTCAAGACGCGCGTCTTGCCGCTGCCCGCGCCGGCATGGATGAGCAGCGGACCGTCGACGTGCAGGACGGCCAGGCGTTGCTGGTCGTTCAGCCCCTCGAGGGAGCGCAAAGGGGCGTCCGCCCGCGTGGTGGTGATATCTTGGGTAGCCATGTCGTGGGCATTGTAACAGATTGCCACGTCGCGCCGGAGCCGTATCCACAGTGGTGGGGACACGTCACCCCTCGCTCGCGCCGCTCCCCGGCGCGCGGCCACGCGCTAGGTCGGCGAGCAGGGCATGCAAAGCGGCCTCGGCCTGCGCCGCCCGATCCTCCGCCTCCAATCGCGCCTGGTCCGCCTCCAACCGCGCCTCGGACTCCGCGGTCAGTCGCTCCCGCGTCTCGGTCAACTGCTCTTGTGTTTCGACCAACCGCCCCCGAGCCATCGCGAGATCGCGTCGCTCTTCCTCGACGAAGGGTATCGGCTCCCCCGTGCTTGGGTCGACGACGCGCAGCCAGGTCCCCGCGAGCCGCTGCCCCGTTTCCGCCGTCGCCACGGGCCGCAGTTCCGTCCGCAGCAACGGGCTCACAATGCCCCCGCCCGGCAGCGGCGGCAACGGCTCCATGCGCCCCCCACGCCGCGCGAAACCAAGGAGGGACGGCGTCATCCCCTGCTGCGGGTCGTAGATGTAGTACTCTTTCGCCCCTAGCCTGGCGTAGCGCGTCCGCTTACCGTCTGGCGCGTCGCTCAGATCGTTGCGCTGTGTGCTCGGGGAAGTGATCTCGAACACGATGTCGGGGAACCCGTCCTCGACCCACGTTTTCCAGCTGGATGGACCGGGCGGTGGCCGGTCGAAGGCCACGTAGACATCGGGCGAGATGTTGTCGCGCCCGTTGAACCTGTTGTAATAGACAAACTGATTCGCACCCACGGTTGTCATCCCAGCGCGCCCCTGCAAGCCGAACAAGGCGCGTAGCGCCAGGAACAGGTCCATCATCTGGATCACATTGGGGTACGTTTCAGCCATGGGCTGGCCATCGCTCTCGGGAAACGTGGAAAAGTCGATTTCGTCTGGAGTGTGGGTCACCATGGCGCATCATCCCTCCGCTGGCGCGCTGCTATCGTATACCGTGCCTCCAGTCTACCACCGGCGGTATCGTCCTGTCTGGGTAGCGCCTATCAAGCGCGTTGCTGTAAGCCTCACACGCGGGGTGTTGTCGTGGCGACCCAGTCCGCGAAGCGCGCGACGAGTTGCTCGCGGGTGCGCGGGTCCTGCTGATAGGCGCGGTACGACGACTGCACGGTGAACTCGCGCGGCTGGCCCGACCCGCGCGCGACGGCGACAAGGTCCGGACGCGGCCGCGTGACGACCACCGCCGCGTCATCCCAGACCAGGCGCGCCACGATCTCATCGGTGAACTCCTGGAGCGTCAGGATTTCCCGGCCCAACAAACGGGTCGCCAATGACACAGCCCTTCCTCCTCTACACTCTCGCGCCTGCATACTCCGGAGGCGTAGCAGGCCTGCTACCCGTTAGTGTAAGCGCGCGCGCACGCAAGGGTAATAGGATATTAGGCCCCCTCGGGCGCGCCGATCGGCTGGTCGGGGCCGTCCGGCGCCAATAGAGCGGCGCGGACATCGCGGGAAACTCCTTGACAGGTGACCATTTAGTCACGTATTATCCCGTTAGGATGGATAGTGTTTTTAAGGCGCTGGCGGACCCGAGCCGGCGGCGGCTGCTCGACCTGCTCTTCGAGCAGGACGGGCGCACGCTGCTGGAGTTGCAGGGGCGCCTGCCGATGACGCGCTTCGGCGTCATGAAGCATCTCAAGATCCTGGAAGAAGCGGGGTTGGTGACGTCGCGCAAGGTGGGGCGCGAGAAGTTCCACTACCTGAACCCGGTCCCGATCCAGCAGGTGTACGACCGCTGGGTCGGCAAGTATGCCGCGCCGTGGGCGCGCACGCTCACGGGGCTCAAGCACGCGTTGGAGGAAGAGAGCATAATGGACGGTACAGGGAAGAAACCGGCGCACCTCTACGAAATCTACATCCGCGCCACGCCCGAGCGCCTATGGCAGGCGCTGGTCGACGGCGAGTTGACGCGGCGGTACTACTTCGGCTGCCGCGTCGAGTCGGACTGGCGTCCGGGCTCCCCCTACCGCCTCGTCGACGACGACGGCGCCGCGCTGGTCGCGGGCGAAAACATCGCGGTCGACCCGCCGCGCCGCCTCGTGCAGACGTTCGGCGCCCCCTGGGCGCCCGAGGTCGGGCGCGACGGCCCCTCGACCGTCACTTGGGAGATCGAGCCTGTGGGCGACGCGGGCCAGACGTGCCGGCTGACACTCGTCCACGACGGCATCGACCCGGCGAGCGTCCGGGGCAAGGAGATCAGCGCGGGCTGGGCGCAAATCCTCTCGGGCCTCAAAACGCTGCTGGAGACCGGCGAACCCCTGATTGTCGGCTCATTAGGATACAGAGATGGAGGACTCGTCCGTGCGAGAGTTGCCGGAAATTAGCGACGATTTCATGCGGCAGATGCTGGCTAAGACCAAGAGTTATTGCATCGTCCTCTTGAAGGACGGCCCGAACAAGCACGAGCCCGGCGTGGACACGATCATCTGGGAACATGGCCGCCGCAACTTCGCGCTTCGTGGGGACGGGGTGCTCCCCATCGTCTGTCCCGTCGCGGATGGGAGCGATGTCAGGGGCGTCGGCATCTTCAACGCCACGGTCGAGGACGCGCGGACAATAATGGACGACGACCCGGGCGTCCAAGCGGGAGTCTTCGTCTACGAGATTCATGCCTGTCGGGGCTTCCCGGGGGCTAGCTTGCCGGCGTGAAGGACTCCCGACGCCGACGAGCGGAACGTTGGCAGGAAGGACGAGCGGAACGTTGGCAGGAAGGACGATGCCGGATATCGCACAAGAACTCGCGATCGGGGCGCCACCGGAGGCCGTCTTCGCGGCTATTACCCGGCCGGACGAAATCACTCACTGGTGGGCGAATCACGTAACCGCCGAGCCGAGTGTCGGCTCCCTCGCCGAATTCCGCTTCGACAATGGGGAGATCATGACGATGGAGATTACCGACCTCGACGCCGGGAGGAGGCTGTCTTGGTTGGTGAGGCAGGCTCCTCAGTACGCCCATCTGTGGGAAGGGACCACGATTACCTGGGATCTCGCGCCGGCAGCGACCGGAACTACGTTACGCTTCGGTCATCATGGTTTCGCCGTGGTTGACGCCGGCTATGAGCAGACACGCACAGGGTGGACGTATTTCCTGGAGAGCCTGAAGTCCTATCTCGAAACGGGAGAAGGTACGCCCTACACGCATTAGGTCGCGCGTGCGTCGCGCACGTTAGAGGTATCCCTATCATGAATCATCCGCCCATCACCCCCGAAGAACGCTATGCAACACTGGTCGAGGCGCTCCTGGGCGCCACGGACGTCACCCTAGGCTCGCCAGGGAAGAAGGGGTTCGGTTCAGCGGCGCTGCAGGTGGATGGTAAAATCTTCGCCATGCTCGTCGAGGGCCAGCTTGTCGTCAAACTCCCCCGACGGCGCGTGGACGCGCTCATCGCCGCTGGAGACGGGGCACGCTTCGATCCCCGTCGTGATGGCCGGCTCATGAAAGAGTGGCTAGTCGTGGAACAGGCGTCCGATCAACCATGGCTGCCCCTAACGAGAGAAGCGCTGGAGTTCGTGGCCTCGAAGCGCTGAGTCAAGGTATGACCACCGGCCGTGGCCTGCCGTCAGACGGCGCCGGCGTATACTGTGAGGGTGACTCTCTCTCTCCCACACGGTGAAGCGACAACCTCCCCGGCCAGCCCGAACGTCGTCCTTATCTCCACGTACGAGTTGGGGCGCCAGCCGTTCGGGCTGGCCTCGCCGGCCGCGTGGCTGCGCGAGGCCGGCGCGGCGGTGACCACCCTCGACCTCGCGGTGCAACAACTGGACGAGCAGGCCGTCACGGCGGCCGATCTCGTGGCCGTCTACGTGCCCATGCACACGGCCACGCGCCTGGCCGCGACGCTGCTCCCGCGCGTCAAAAGACTCAACCCGCGCGCGCGCCTCTGCTGCTACGGCCTGTACGCGCCGCTCAACGCCCCCTACCTGCGCGCCCTGGGGGCGGACACGATCCTGGGCGGCGAGTTCGAGGAGGGCTTGGTCGCGCTGGTCGCACCGCGTCTACCAGGATCGCCGGTTGCCAGCCTATCCCTACTGGGAGCGCCGGCTGCCAGCCGGCAAAGCGTCAGGGGC
>JAABUQ010011945.1_pt1 | contig 10929 bp, 7 predicted proteins | sample 5560001 | NCBI WGS metagenome assembly JAABUQ01 (sample SAMN10711888, study PRJNA513371) | rock metagenome | isolation source: Antarctica rocks | place: Antarctica: Victoria Land, Finger Mt nord | collected 2015-12-18
GGAGGCAGGGTACCATCTCTCTCACAATCGTGAGGCGCACCCGAGTGAATGAGTGAATGGAGTGAATGGGTGCGCGCCTCACGATTGTGATGGTGATCGCCGTGGGCCTGGCCCTACAGGACCATGGCAGGGACCGGACCTTAAAAGGTCTGCGTGGGGATATGCGCGCATGCTCCACGACCGATCGCGGGTGATCCCGACCCTTGAGGGTCCGTGGCCTGCCATGGTCCTGTAGGGCCAGGCTCCGGTCACAATCGTGGGGCGCGCCCCGAGCGAATTAAGCATCGGTGTGCAGGTGCTCAACAGAGACGCGGCGAGGCGGGCGGAAGTTCTACTCCCGCCCGCCCTCGCCGCATTATCGGCGCAAAAGGTTACTGGCGCGCCGGCTATTGGATAGTGTCGTCGCCCTCCTCGTCTTCACGTTTGGATGTACGACGCGTGCGGCGGCGCTGGTAGAGCAGGATGGCCACGATAGGTACGAGGCCGGTGGCCAGCAACTCGGCGCTGCCCAACTCCGGTGTCGCGTTGCCGCCGCCACCGCCAGGGGCGACGGGCTCCAACTGCAGCTTCCAGATGGCGCGGCCGTGCGTCGCGGCGTAGAGCACGCGCGCGGTCGTGTCGATGGTCAGCCCGTAGGTAGCCACCGGCGGCAGGCCCGTCGCCGCCGTGATCCAGTTCGTCCCCCCGGCGGGCAGGCGCAGCACGCCGAAGTCGGTCGAGGCGTAGAGGTCGCCGCTGGGGTCGTCGCGGCGCAGCGCGGTGACCGGCTGGTCGCCGATGTCGTAGCTGCGGTCGGTCCAGGTGGCCGTGCCGAGGGTGGGGTCGTAGCGCACCTCGTAGACGTGGCCGCCCGGCGCGTAGGCGCTGTAGCCCGAGTAGGAAACGAAGGCGTGGTTGGGATCGGCCGGGTCGATGGTGATACCACTGATGAAGCGAGTCGGCTGCGCGGCAGTGTCGATGCGCGTGAAGATGACCGCGGCGGCGGGGTCGGCGGCGTTCTTGGACACGAAGACGCGGCCGCGGCGCGTCGCCACCCACATCGTCCCTGTGTCACTCCGCGTGCGCTCGACGGCCACCACGTAGCTGCCGCCCTTGTCCGTCCCGTAGACGCTGCCGGTGAGGTCCCCGGGCGTGTTGTTGCCGGACGCGCCGCCGAGCGGCACGAAGTCGCCGCAGGTCGTGCCACGGGCAAAGGCGCCGAAGAACTCGTTGCAGTTCGAGTCGAGGTACGACCGCGGCCCGCCGTCGTCCTTGGTGCGCCAGACGTGCTGCAGGCCGTCGAAGATCGTGCCGCCGACGCGCGGGTCGGCGATGATCGGCGTGTAGAACGACTGCTGCTCGCCGCTGGCTTGCAGCGGATCGGAAACGTAGTCCCAGCCGAGGATGTCGTCGCCCTTGAAGTTCACGTCATGCACCGCATTGAAGAAGGAGTGGAAGCGGATCTGCGGGTTGACGGCGTCGACGCCCGACTGGCCGCCATCGCCGGTGATGGTCTCGAACCAGGGGCCGGGGATGGCGCTGCCGTTGAAATTGCGGTACACCGTGCTGGTGAAGGCCCAGGTGCCGTTGTCCTGCGTTCCGCCGAGCAGGTCGCCCGTCGGGTCCTGTGGGTTGAGCGACACACTCTGGAACTGCAGGGTCGCCAACCCGGCATCCAGGCTAAAGATGGTCGTCGGGATGGCGGAGAGCCAGCGCCGGCAGTCGGTCAGGTCGGCGCCCGCGATAAGATTGCCGTTCGCATCCTTGCGGCTGTTACAGTCGCTCGAGCGGTCGGTGTACAAGCCGTCGGAGCGCACCAGGCCGCCGTCCGAGCCCTCGAACCAGATGTTGAAGTTGTTTGGGTCGAAAACGATGGCGTGCTGGTCGGGGTGGATGCCCTGCGGCGACGACTGGGTGTCCTGCGTCATGTCCGTGAAGCTGACGCCGGAGTTGGTCGAGCGCTGCACGGCGCGTGCATTGGACTCGTGCCCGAGTTCGTCATACTGGTACGAGCCGAGCAGGTAGACCGTGTCCGGTTGTCCGGCCGGCGAGGCCACGGCCATGTCGTAGCTGCACTGGCCGGTGCAGAAGTTGAACGAGTCGTAGCCGGTCGTGCCCTTGGTCGGGCTGGACAGCTGCATGTAGCCCGTATTCGTCATGCTGCTAGTCGTCAGCGATGTCGCCGGCACGTCGACGTTGTCGACGCGGTAGAACTCGGCGCCCCCGTTCGGGGTTATCGAGGACGGCGTCGATCCGTCGGTGTCGCCGACGTAGAGGCGCAGCGCCGCGGGCGCCACGTTGGTCCTGGGCGCGAGCGCGAACATCGTGCGTGAACCGCTTGATGTCCCGGCCGCCCCCGCGCCTGCCGAGGTGAAGACCCTCTTGTACGAGGCGTCACTCCCGCCCTCGTCGACCGGCGAGGAGCGGTAGACGCCGTAGTCGAAGAGCGCCACGAACACGCGCGTCGCCTGCCCCGCGGTGAGGCCCGTGCGGTCGAGCGCGAGCTGGGCTACGCCGCCACGGAAGAAGTCGGAGCCATTCGGAGAGGCCGGGTTGACCGGGTCGGAGGGCCGGCTGAACACGAGGCTGAACGTCGCGCCGCCATCGGTCGATTTGTAGAGGCCGACCTGCGGCGCGCCAGGCGGCGTGAAGCGGCCGCCGTTGACCGACGAAGAACCATGCCGCGCCACGGCCGTGCCGATATAGATCGTCCCGCCCGTCGCATCGGCCGGGTCGATGGCGATGCCCGCGATGGAGCGGTCCTTCGCCGCAGCCACGCTACCCGAAACGAGCGTCCAGGAATCACCGCCGTTCGTGGACTTGAATAAGCCGACGCCGGCCTCGGAATCGCTCGATCCGTTGGGCTCGCCGGTCCCCGCGTAGAGCGTGGCGCCCGACGCATCACTGGGGTCGACCAGGAGTGAGCCGATGGCGTTGGAGGTCAGGCCTTTCGACGACGGCGTCCACGTCGGCGTCGTCGCCAGGGCATCGTCGGTGCGGAAGACGCCGCCGCCGGCCGCGCCGACGTAGACGCGGCAGTTGCCCGGCTGGCAGGTCGGGGCGACGGCGAGCGAGGTGATGCGCCCCGAGTTCGTCGTGACGCGCCCGGTGCGGCTGGCCGTGTCGGGCACGTTGCCGACGACCGGGCCGACCAGTTGCCACGATCCCGAGGGCGCGGCGAAGGGCTGGACGCCCTCGCCCGTCGTCGCTATGCCCAGGGCTCCGGCGGAGCGTTTGCGCATAGGCGATGGCGCCCTGTGGATAGGCGCGGTTGTCGTAGTCTTCCTGCGCGGGGCCAGTCACGATCTCGCCGCTACCGCCATTGAGCTTGTCGCGTATGACGGAGACCGCCTCGGTGCGATGGATGAACTGGGGATGTTCGCGCAAGAAAGAGGAGATACCGAAGGGGTTAGCGGAGTTTGTGCTAGAACTGGCGCTCGTGCCGGCGGAGCTTGTGACCGCGGCGTGCGAGGGCAGGCCGCCGACGAGCGCGACGAGCGCGCCAAGGCCGAGCGGGAGCAGTCTGCGTGCGCCCTTTCCCGTAGCGAATGTTTTCACGCGGGCCTCCTACATATAGAATGATGTCCTGGTTCAGTGGCTTACTCGGCGCGCGCGACCCCTGTCGCACGACCGCCGCCGGGCGTGACAGCGCTCCCCTTTCTATCTATTTCTACGATGTGGTCGAACAAGCCGGCCAGCCGTGAGGAGCTCGCTTTCCCCCCGTCGCGGACGGCGCTCCGCGGATCGAGGAGCGACGGAGATACCGGGCGCAAGCCTCGCCAGCACCGGCATGCGGGCACAACGCCGGTGGGCGCCTCCACAGGCGCCGGGTGCTCCAGTTGGCCTAGGCATCGGGCCGCCTACGCCATGACGGCCACGCCCTCGGGCCGCAGTCGTGAGCCTACGTTAGAGCATAGCACATCGGACGTTGAGATCCGGTTAAGATTTGGTTAAGATCGGCGCGACCGCTTATTTTCTTACGCCATGCTCCGGCGCGCCTCGATGAGGAACCTGTTGGCCGCGTCGTAGTCGGGGCGCTCGGGCAGGCGCGTCGCGGCGTAGGCCGCGTCGAATTGGCGGTGCAGTTCGAGCCGCCAGTGGTTGATCTCGTCCCACGGCAGTTCGCCCCGCTTAATGGTCAGCAGATGCTCGCGGCGCGCCTCGACGCGCATGGGGACGACGCCCTCGCGCAGTATCTCGATGCCCGAGAGCAGCAGACGGATCAGGTGCATGGCGTGCTTCCAGCGCGGCGAGCCCGTTTGGCGCAGGTCGGCCTCCAGGCGCTTAAACTGCGACATGACATAACCATTATACGTCTGGTAGACCAGGCGCGAGAGGAAAAGGGCGCGCCCGTCCAGCAGTTCGCGCGCCAGGGGCGTCGCCGCCTCGACGAGCGGCGTGTACAGGCACTCCAGCACGTTGGGGTTGGCCTTGAGCGCCAGCGTCAGGAACTTCCGCAACTCCCAATACGTTTCTTCGCTCTCTCTGTTCTCCAATTGCTCGGGCAAGCCGTAGAGCGACCAGTGCCGCTCGGCCGGCGGCAGGTAGATGCCGCGGTAGTCCCAGTCCGAGCCGGCGTCGTCGAGGCCGTAGGCGCGCGAGCCGACGACGCAGCGGTAGATGACGTACTGGTAGAGGTCAGCCTCCGCCGCGTCGCCGGCCTGCCGCAGGCTCTCCTGACGGACACTCTTGCGCACGGCGAGGCTCTGTCGAGGTAGGAGGGTCTCGCCGCCGTCGGGGAAGCGCACCCGGTACGCCCGCGCGTCACTGTCGTCGGGCGCGCCGACGATCGCGCCGACCGCCCCGACAGGATACAACAGTACGCCCGCCGGGCTCGTCACGGCAGCCCGCGTGACGACCTGCGTCCCGACCGGGAGGGTCAAAGGCATGCCGGTGGACATAATATTTTCTCTCCGTTCGATCTATCTCGATCGTCTGCGCCCCAGTAGAGCCGCGGCTATCAGCGCGGCGCGGCGGCGATGCGCTGGAGCCATGCGTGCGCGTCCGTCGGGGCCAGGATGTCGATCACGTCCACCCGCGCCGGCATGGTGGGGAATTGGCGGCCCGCGTTCCAGGTGCGCGTGTAGGGCGGGAGACCGAGCAGCACGACGCGCACGCCCTCGAAGGCCGGGATGTCCCGAGGCGTACCCTCGTTCCAGATCCAGAAGCTGCTGTCGCCGACGCCGTCCTCCAGGGCGCCGTCGGGCCGCAAGCCGGGCCAATTCACCAGGTTAAAGACGCCCTCGGCGGTCTCTGCCGAGGGGTCGACCTCCCGATCGCGCGCGGCGGCCGCGACGCGCGGGTCGGGGCGCGTCCCCGGTAACAGGCCGGCGTCCGGGTCGCCGATCAGGGCGTCGGCCAGCAGCGTGTGCAGTTGGAAGTTATCGGCGACGCCGCCGATGCGCACGCGGTAGCCGCGTCCCAGCTCCGGGTGCAGTACGAGCAGTTCCTCGCCGTCGAGCACCCCCAGCAGGGTCGCCAGCCAGCCCACGCCGCCGTGCAGGGGCGCCACGCGCGCGACGCGCTCCATCAGCACGCCGTCGGCGCGCGCGGCCCGCCGGCTCGCCGCCGAGCGCGACAGCATGGCCAGGGCCGGAGGGCACAGCAGGTCGAGCGCCCCCCAGGCGTAGCCGAGCTCCGGCCGGGCGCCGGCCACGCGCGGCGCGTACGTGTCGATGTAGGCGTCGTCCCCCTCGTCGACGGCCGCGCCGTCCGCCGTCGCCGCCGCGCGGCAGGCCTCCTCGAAGGCCGCCGCCTCCGGGAGGGTAGCGGCCAGGCGCGCCAGGACCGCGTCGAGGGCGATGCGCGGATCGGCGCCGTATTCGACCAGGGCGCCGGCGGCGGTCGCGATCAGGGAGGCGCGGCGAAGTTCGGCCGCGGCTATCGCCGGGGCCAGGCGCCTCAGCGCGGCGTCGCGGGCGGCGGCGTCGACCGCCTTGCCCGTGTCCACGACCGCCTTCGCCCGCGCGTACGCGTCCTCGAGCGTGTAGATGACGGCGTTGGCGGAAGAGAGCAGCTTCCGCACGGCGTTGTCGAACTGGTCCCGGGGCATGCGTGCTTCTCCTTACGGCAAGACGTTACTTGCGCGCGTCACGGCCAGGACGACGTATCACTACTCCAACGGATAGCGACTATGGTAGGCCGAGTTGCACACGGATAGCCTGCTCGACCAGCAAGAGGTCGGGACCTGTTAGGGCCGCGACGTAGCCGCCCAAACGCTGTTTGGCCACGGTGCGTATCTGATCGGCTACGGCCTTGCTGGCCGCGCCGTTAACGCGTACAAGGGCTTCCCAACTATGAACCCGTGCTGTGTTGGACGTAAGCGGCACAACCTGGACACGGTTCTGAGCGCCGATCGCGGCGTCATTGCTTATGAGGACCGCGGGGCGGCGTTTGCGTATCTCGCCTCCTACCGCCGGATCAAAGTCCACCCAATATACGTCGCCACGGCGCATCAATCGAGCGCCTCGTCGACGTTGGCCTCGATCCAGTCCCACGCCTCGCGTTCGGCCTCGACATCCCGCGCGGCCTCGCGATATTCGGCTTCGAGCGCGCTATCGGTGACGACATGCGGGCGCACCAAACCTTCGATGAAACGGCTTATGTCGCCCCGACCAACCTTATGATGCAAACCACGGTATACATCGTCCGCGATTGTAATAGTTAACTTGCGCTGCATCGCTACCCACTCTCGATATAACACGTATACACGTATTGTACACCAATTATTGCGTCCTCAGGTACTACAGGCGCGCGAAGACGGCCAGTTGTGACGGCGCGCCCGCGTCGGGGTCCTCCGGGCCGATCGGCAGGAAGCGCACGGCGTAGCCGAAGCGGCCGGCGATGCCGTTGGCCCAGGCCGCGAACTCGGCGCGCATCCACTCGAAGCGGTGGTCCTTGTGGCGCAACGCGCCGGCGAGCAGGCTCGGGAACAGCTTGTTGTACTCCTGGTTCGGCGTCGTCAGCGCGACCGTGCCGGGGCGCGCGACCTCGAACAGGACGCGCTCGAAGGCGGCCAGGCGCGGCGGGTCGAGGTGCTCGACCACCTCTACCACCGCCGCCGCGTCGTAGCCGGCCAGCCGCGTATCGCGGTACAGCAGCGAGCCGTGGATGAGCGTGACGCGCGCCCGCCGCGCCTCGGGCAATCGCTCCAGCCGTAGCCGTTCGCGCGCCCGCTCCAGCGCCCGGTGCGACACGTCCATGCCCGTGATGCGCCCGATCGACGGCTCGTCGAGCAACAACTTGAGCAGCTTGCCCTCGCCGCAGCCGAGGTCGAGCACGCTCGTCGCCCCGCTCTCCCTGATGACCGCCATGACCGCTTGCAGGCGCTCGTCGTGCAAGCTCCATGGCCGCTCGACAACCTCCTCCTCACGGTCTTGGATCTCATCGCCATCGGGGGCGTCGGGGTCGGCGAGCCGGGCCAGCGCGTCGCGCGCCAGGTCGCGCCGGTGCTTGAGGTAGCGGCGCGCGATCAGGTCGCGCGCGGGGTGCGCGGGCAGCCAGGCGGCGCTGTGGCGCAGCAGTTTCTCCACCTCGTCGTCGCCGACCCAGTAGTGCTTGTCGTCGTCTAGCACGGGCATGAGCACGTAGAGGTGCGCCAGCAGATCGCGCAGGCGCGCGTCCCCCGCGAGTTCCAGCGTGTAGTAGCGGCTCTCGCCCCACTCAGGGAAGCGTTCGTCGAGCGCGTGCGGTTGTACGGTCACCGCGTAGCCGAGCGGCGCGAAGAGGCGGCGCAGCAGGTCGGGTCCGCTGCGTGAGGGCACGACGGCGAGCCTCGCCCGCAGGGGTAACGGCGTGTCGGCCAGTTCCGGCCGGTCCTTGCTGCGCCCGGCCAGCGCGCTGCCGAACACCCCCGCGATGGCCACGCTCAGGAACGACGAGGCTACGTAGGGGCGGTCGTTGACGTACTGGTCCAGCGCGAAGCCGCCGTTGTCCTGCCCCTGCCGGCCGCGCAGCAGTCCGACGGGGTCGACGTCGAGCAGCAGCGCCGCCGTACAGCGGGAGGGCGTGGCCTCGGGGTAGAAGACGTGCGCCTGCCCGAAGGAGAGCACGAACGATTGCGGCCGCGCCGGGTTCTTATGCAGCAGGTAGCCCAGGTCCGTCGCCGGCTCATGCGTCGTCGTGATCGTCAGCAGCATCCCTGCCTCACCTGCCCCTTATACCCCGATACCCCGTCCCGTTCAGCGTAGCGCACCAGAACTTTAAGTGGCGTGATCGACCCGCCGGCCAGGCGCTCAAAGGTAAAGCTGAGCGAGGGCTACGGCGACAATCCGTTCCCTCGACATGGCGCGACCCTCGGCCCGCGCCTCGCCAAAGACAGCTTCGCCCAATACAGCGCGCATATCGACCGTGTACCGATCGTGCCGCGCACGCTCACACGGGGGTAGCGGCGCCGCGATCTGATCGCGCACGGCGGCCCCGGCCCCGAATAGGCGCGCCGCCAGTTGCAGGGCTACCGTCGCGTCGCGCCGTTCCTGTTGGTCCGGCGAGGCTGTATCGGCGGAACCTAACGCCTCCGCCGCGACCGCCCGGGCCAGGCCCTCCAGGCAGGTGGAGATGCCCTCCCGATACAACATCCTCGCGCGACAATAGTCCCCTTGCGCCTCCGCCACGCTGCCCAGGCTGCTAAGCGAGATAGGGATCGCGCGTGTGTCGCCGATGTCCCTGCGCAGCGACAGGCCTTCCTCGTGCAAGGTGACGGCTTGCGCATAATCCCCGCGCCAGTTCGCCAACTGACCGAGATTAGTGAGCAGGATCGCTACGATACGCCTGTCCCCTAGCGCACGGTGTAGGGCCAGGCTTTCCTGGAGCAGGCTTGTCGCCCTCCCATCGTCACCCTGGTCCAGGGCCACAAGCCCCAGGTTTCCCAGCGCTATCGCCGCGCCCCGCGCCCGGCCCGTTTCGCGCTGTACGGCCAGGCTCTCCTCAAAGACGGCCCGCGCGCCGGCGTACTCCCCGACCTTACGCATCACGTTACCCAGGCTATTGAGCGCGTCGGCCAGATCGGGCGTGCGGCCGAGGCGACGCTGCATGGCCACGCTCCGCTCGCTCAGGTCCATGGCCCTTTGGTAGTCGCCTTGCGTCCATGCCAGGTTCGCCGCGCCGATGAGGGCGCTGGCCCGCGCCACGGCCGGTACGTCGTCGCGAGCCAGCGCCGCCTCTAGCCAGCCGCGCCCTTCCGTTAGGAGGCCACGCATGTCCCAGAATCGCCACAGGAGGCCGGCCAGCCGCACGCCCGCGGCGCTGCCCCGTTCCTGTATACCCCACCGCAGCGCCGCGCGCAGGTTATCGTGCTCCGCCTCCAATCGCTCCAGCCACGCCGCCTGTTCGGGTCCCGTCAACTCCGGCTCCGCCTGCCGCGCCAGCGCGACGTACCAGGCCACATGCCGATCCTGCACGGCGGCTTGCTCGCGGTCGGCACCCATCTTCTCTCGCCCATACTGCCTGACGACCTCGAGCAGGCGATACCGCGCGTTCCCGTCCGCGTTCTCCACATGTACCAGGGACTTGTCGACGAGTTGGGCAAGGAGGGGCAGCACGTCCCTGTCCTCCATGCCCTCGCCGGCGCAGACCGCCTCCGCAGCCTCTAGCATCCAACCACCAGCGAAGACCGACAACCGGCGCAGCAGGGCGCGCTCCGGCTCGGCGAGGAGGTTGTAGCTCCAGTCTAAGCTGGCCTGCAGCGTTTGCTGGCGGGGGAGGGCCGTGCGGAAGCCGCCGGAGAGCACCCGGAAGCAATCCTCCAATCGATCGGCGATATTCTGTGCCGTGAGCACGTTGATTTTGGCCGCCGCGAGCTCAAGGGCTAGGGGGATGCCGTCGAGTCGGCTGCAGATGCGGACCAGCGCATCGGCGTTGTCGCCCGAGAGGGTGAAGTCGGGGCGCCGCATGCGCGCCCGTTCCACGAACAGTCGCACCGCCGCATAGCGGAGCAGGTCTCCCGGTGGAGGGGGGTGGTGAGGATCGGGCAGGGCGAGAGAGGGCACGCGATACGTCGTTTCCCCAGCCACCATTAAACCCTCCCTGCTGGTCGCGAGCAGCTGCGCGGCGGGGCAAGCGCGCAGCAACGCGGCGGCCAGCGCGGCGCACGCATCGACCAGGTGCTCGCAGTTGTCCAGCACCAGGAGCAGGCGCCGGTCCCCGACGCGTTCGCACAGTGTGGCCACGAGTGAGCGACCCGCTTCTTCATGGACGCCGAGCGTCGCCGCCACCATTTGCGGCGCCAACGTGGGTTCGGTCAGGGGCGCCAGCTCAACCAGCCACACGCCCTGGGGATAGGCCGTCGCGAGGTCCGTCGCCGCCTGCAGGGCAAGGCGCGTCTTGCCGATGCCGCCCGGGCCTGTTAAGGTGAGCAGGCGCACGCCCCTCTCGCGTAGGAGCGTCACGATGGCCGCCACCTCTTGCTCGCGCCCGACCAGCGATGTCAGCGGCGCCGGCAGGGGCGCCGGGAGGGTGTCGCCGTGGGTGGCCGTTTCCGCTCCCCTGGTTGTGCGCGGGGGGCGATGCCGGTCCGCCGTGCGATCGAGCGCGGCGCGGTCGTAGGGGGTCAGGCCGAGGGCGTCGGCCAGCAGGCGGACAGTCTCCCGCTGCGGGCCGCGCCGCTCGCCGCGCTCCAGCGCGCTGATCGCGCGCGGGCTCAGGCCGGCCCGCTCCGCCAACCCCTCCTGCGAGAGCCCCGCCGCCACGCGGTACCGCCGCAACAACTCGCCGAAGGTCCTCGTTTCGATCGCGGTCATCGTCCACCCCCTTCCCTGCCCTCTCGCCAGCGGCCTCCGCGCGGTTCCTGCTCGCGCATCGCGGCCACGCGCTCTCCCGTATCCATCACACCAGCGCCTCCAGGGGGTGTGACTGATTTTTGTGATGGTGGGCGCTGTGGGCCTGCGACCGCGGTCGCCTGGCAGCGCACGCCGACCGCGGTCGGGCCGGGAGCGCGGACAGCGCAGCCCGTCC
>JAABUQ010011947.1_pt1 | contig 10926 bp, 9 predicted proteins | sample 5560001 | NCBI WGS metagenome assembly JAABUQ01 (sample SAMN10711888, study PRJNA513371) | rock metagenome | isolation source: Antarctica rocks | place: Antarctica: Victoria Land, Finger Mt nord | collected 2015-12-18
GATCGCGTTCATGACGAGCGAGATGGGCAGCATCGCCGGTAACACGCAGGGCGGTGCCTACCTCTACCGCGCGAGCAAGGCGGCGCTGAACGCAATGGCCAAGTCCTTCTCGCTATCGAAGCAGGCGCAGGGCCGCACCGTGCTCGCGGTCCACCCTGGCTGGGTGCGGACCGACATGGGCGGGCCGAGCGCGAGCATCGATGTGGCGACGAGCGTGCGCTGCATGGCCGACGTGATCGCGCGCGAAGCGGGCAAGGGCGGCTTCCGCTATCTCGATTATCAAGGGCGCGAACTGCCCTGGTAGGGCTCACTCGAACTCCAGGATCACCTCGTCCGCCGCGACGCTCGTGCCCGGTTGTACCTTGATCGCGCTTACGGTCGCGGCGTGGGGGGCGCGTAGGATGTTCTCCATCTTCATCGCTTCGACGACCGCTACCGGCTGGCCGGCCTCGACCTGGTCGCCGACCGCCACCCGCAACCCGGTCAGCAGGCCTGGCATCGGGCTCATCAGCAGGCGTGAGGTGTCAGGCGGCGGGCGGTCGATCATGTGGCGCGCGAGGTCGGCGGCGAACGGTGTCAGCACGCGCGCGAGGTGTTTGCCGCCGCGCGCGGTCAGGCGGTAGGCGACGCCGACGCGCTCGACCGCAACCGCGAGCGCCGCGCCGTCGATGCTGGCCTCGAACAGCGGATCGCCGGGCTGCCAGCCGCTTTCGACGTTGCGCGCGCGGCCTTCCCATTCGACGCTGGTCGACTCGCCCGCGTCGAGGACGCGCACGTCGTGGCGCGCGCCGTCGAGCATCACCGACCATGTTTCGCCCCACTCGGGGCCGTGGCCGTTCAACTGACCCGTCAGCGTGGCCGCGCGCGCCGCGAGGCGGGCGTGGACGGTGGCGGCGGCGGCGATCAGGTGCGCCTGCGTGTCGCTGACCATCGGCGCGCCGTGGAAGCCGTCGGGATATTCCTCGGCGATGAAGCCGGTGGTGAGTTCGCCGGCGCGGAAACGCTGGTGCTGGTAGATCGCCGACAGGAAATCGAGGTTGTGGCCGAGCCCCCGGATCACATAGCGGTCGATCGCGGCGATTTGTTGGTCTATCGCGGCCTCGCGGGTGGAGCCGTGCGTGATAAGTTTGGCGATCAGCGGATCGTAGTGGATCGAGATTTCCGCGCCCTCGACGACGCCGGTGTCGATCCGCACCGTCGGCGAGGTGGCGGGTTGGCGCAGCGTGGTCAGCCGTCCGATAGAAGGCAGGAAGCCGCGATACGGGTCCTCGGCATAGACGCGCGATTCGACCGACCAGCCGTCGACCCGGACGTCCTCCTGCCGGAGCGGCAACGGCTCGCCCGCCGCGACACGGATCATCAGCTCAACGAGATCGAGGCCGGTCGTCATCTCGGTAACAGGGTGCTCGACCTGGAGCCGGGTGTTCATCTCGAGGAAGTAGAAGCTGCGGTCCGCGCCGACGATGAACTCGACCGTGCCCGCGCTGGTGTAGCCGACCGCGCGGGCAAGCGCGACCGATTGCTCGCCCATCTGGCGGCGCATCGGGGGGGTGACGAACGGCGACGGCGCCTCCTCGATCACCTTCTGGTGGCGGCGCTGCACCGAGCATTCGCGCTCGTTCAGGTAGAGGAGGTTGCCGTGCTGGTCGCCGATGAGCTGGATTTCGATGTGGCGCGGCGACTGCACGAATTTCTCGATGAACAGCCGGTCGTCGCCGAACGAGGCGAGTGCCTCGTTCCTGACCGACTGGTACCCCTCGCGCAGTTCGGCTTCGGACCACGCGAGCCGCATCCCCTTGCCGCCGCCGCCCGCCGAGGCCTTCATCATCACCGGGTAGCCGATCTCGGCGGCGATGCGCGCGGCATGATCGGCATCGTCGATCTCGCCGACGAAGCCCGGCACGACCGACACCCCGGTGGCGCGCGCGAGTTTCTTCGATTCGATCTTGTCGCCCATCGCGGCGATGGCGCTCGCGGGTGGCCCGATGAAAGCGATCCCGGCGGCTTCGAGCGTGGCGGCGAAGCTGGTGCGTTCGGACAGGAAACCATAGCCCGGATGCACCGCCTGCGTGCCGGTAGACAGACACGCCGCGACGATCGCGTCGGCCAACAGATAGGATTGCGCGGCCGGAGGCGGCCCCAGCCGCACCGCCTCGTCGGCCATCTCGACATGGAGCGCCCCCGCGTCCGCGTCCGAATACACCGCGACGGTCGCGATCCCCATCGCGCGCGCGGTGCGGATGACGCGGCACGCAATCTCGCCCCGGTTGGCGATCAGAATTTTGGTGAACATGGGGGTGGGTTGACGGGGGAGACGAAGGGCGTCAAGCGCGCGCTGCGGGCTCGTGCGTTCTGGGCTGGGCGGCTTTCGATGCGGTGAGGACGTTCTCACGTAACGTGAATGGCCATAAGATTTCGAGGTTGCTCATATGCCACGGGTCAGGAGAGGGTAGCGCGCGAGCCATCTCTTTTCGGTCACGCGCCGCTCGAAAATCTCCGGCTTTCTAGATCGAAAAGGCGCGGTGGGTACAAGGCGGAGCATGAAAAGATCAGCTAACCCAAGTGGCGCGTTGATCTCCAATTCGTTGCAGGCTATTTGTCGAACGGCAACGGCTGTCGCAGTCTCGGGCCATGATCGCATTGCGTCGGCTACCGACGAGTAGGGCGCATCGTGGTTACGCAAGTGCATCCGCGCTTGATTTTTCACCGACCAAACTAAACCGGGCTGGGGCGATTTCAGCCTTGCTTCAAGATCACGGTCCAAGTCCGCATCTGTCCGACCGACATCGAACCATATCACGTCCACGTCCCCGAACGGCGGTGCGATCGGGCGGCCATGAAGCCGATCCCAAATGGCATCGCGAACGAAGCCCGCTCCAATCCAGCAGTCGGGCAATTCCAGGGATTTAACGTTGTCCAAGGCCGACAAACGGAGTTTGTCCCTGACCATAATGTTGGAAAGTGGCTTTCGAAGCTCACGCCTACCTTTAAGGTCAACAGCGGGACGTCCACGTCTACTAATCGGGTTTCTCTCGAAAGCCGCCGGTCCGCTTCGCTCCCGGGTCGGACGATGGAGTTTGCGCTACCCGCCCCCACGCGCGCCAAGCAACCGCAGCGGATCGACCGGCGTGCGCCCGCGCCGAACCTCGAAGTGCAACTGCGGTTCGTCGACCTCGCCGGTTGCGCCCGCTTTGGCGATGGGCTGGCCGGCGCGCACGGTGTCGCCCTTCGCCACTAGCAGTGCTTCGCAATGCGCATATGCCGTGAGCCAGCCGCCCGGGTGGCGCAGCAGGATGAGGCCGCCGAACGCCGCGACGCCGTTCCCGGCGTACGCGACCACCCCGTCCGCCGCCGCGCGCACCGGCGCGCCTGCGACCGATGCGATGTTGATGCCGTCGTTGAAGCGGCCACCGGGTTTGGCGCCGAACGCGGAGAGGATGCGGCCGGTGAGCGGCCATTCGAGGTGGATGGCGGCTGCGATGGGTTCGGTCCCGACCCCCTCCGCCCTGCCGCCACCTCCCCCAGCGGGGGAGGAGGGACCCTCCTCCCCCTCGGGGGGAGGTGGCGGCGAAGCCGACGGAGGGGGTCGGGGCCGTACGGGCTGCACCCGCCGCATCTGCGACTCACCGCGAAGCAGCTTGTCGATGTCGAGATTATACGCCTGCGCGCGCGCCTCCACGGTGGCGGGCGTCGGTATCGACGGCGTCGCGGCGGGTTCGGCCGCCTTTGCCCTGGGCGGCACCGTAAAGCGCGCGCTCGGCCGGGGCGGTGACACCGGGATCAGCAGCCGGTCGCCGACCTCGAGCGCGTAGGGCGGGGTGAGGCCGTTCGCGCGGACGACGCGCGGCCATGCCGCCCCGTAGGCGCGCGCGATGGCGATCCCGGTTTCGCCCGCGCGCACGATGTGCCAGCGCCCGGCGGGAACGATCAGCCGCTGGCCGGGCGCGAGCGTATAGGGCGGCGCGACATGGTTCGCCGCCACGAGCGCGCCAACCGATGCGCCCGCGCGCTCGGCGACGGTCGCCAGCGTATCGCCGGGGAGTACGGCGGTGGCACGCTCGGGCGTGGACGATGCGTCGGCGCGCACGCGGATGGGGTGCCAGCGCGGGGCGGATGCGGTTGGGGGTGGCGTTAGGGCTTGCCGGGGCGGGGGCGTGGCTTCGGGCGGCGGCGGCGCGGGCGCGGGCGCCTCGCCCGCGCAACCCGCCAGCATCAGCGCTGCGGCGATCCCCCAGCGCCGCATCGCCCTACGCCAGATCGGCGAGCGCGGTCCTCAGTCCCGCGATGGTCGGGTAGTGCGTCAGGTCGAGGTGCAGCGGGGTGACACTGACATAGCCTTCGCGCATCGCCTTCAGGTCGGTTTCGTGCGCGGGGCTGGCCGATTCGCGCCCCAGCCCGAACCAATGGTATTGGAAGCCGCGCATGTCGGTGCGGGTCTCGATCGCGATCTCGCCGTAGTCGCGGAAGCCCTGCTCGGTGATTTTGACGCCGCGCACGCGCTCCAGCGGCCCGCGCGGGAAGTTGATGTTGACGAGCACGCCGGGCGCGAAGGGCATCGCCAACAACGGCGCGATTACGCGCGGACCCCACGCGCGCGCGACCTCGAAGGCTTCCTCGCCCACCGCGCGCTCCTCGGTCGACTGACTGAGCGCGATCGAGCGGATGTTCGCAAGCGTTCCCTCCATAGCGGCCGAGACGGTCCCGCTATAGGTGACATCCTCCGCCATGTTCGGGCCTCGGTTGACGCCGGACAGGATCAGATCGGGCTTGTGGTCCTTCATCAGCAGGCCGAGCGCGATCATCACGCTGTCGGTCGGCGTAAACCGCACCGCGTAGCGCTTGTCCCCGAACTGCTGGACACGGATCGGCTGGGTGAGCGTCAGGCTATGCCCAGCGCCCGATTGTTCGTCCGAGGGAGCGACCACCCACACGTCGTCGCTAAGCTCGCGCGCGATCTGCTCGAGCACGGCAAGGCCGGGCGCGTGGATGCCATCGTCGTTGGTGACCAGGATCCGCATCGGCTGTAGGTTAGCCGAGCGCTTTGATGAGGGTGACGGTCGCGCCGATGGTGGCGATCAACATTCCACCAATCCAGACAAGCAAGCGGTTTTGTCCGGCTTGAATCCTCGTTTCGAGCTGGGCAATGTCGCTTTTGACCTCGAGGCGAAGGGTGTTCAGACCGGTCTCCAGATCGGTCTTGCTTGCAATTCTAAGCGACTCCAGATCGGCCTTGGTCGCCAACCTGAGCGCTTCCAAATCCGCTTTAGTCGCCACATCGTCACGAGCAAACGCGGTCGATTCGGCAAACGTCTTGGCCATCGCCTCCGCGACCGGCTCGGTCGCACCAGCGTCGCGCATACGGCGGGATATTTGAAGCGTGTCCATCATCACCGCAATCGCCATCACGGCCATATAGCGACGATTTCGAGCCGCGTCACGGCATCAAAGCATCCACTCCGGACATATACGGCCGCAGCGCTTCCGGCACCGCGACCAATCCATCCGCACGCTGGTAGTTCTCGAGCACCGCGACCAGCGCGCGGCCGACGGCCAAGCCGCTGCCGTTTAGCGTGTGGACGAACTCGGTACCCTTGGCTCCGGCGGGGCGGAAGCGCGCGTCCATGCGTCGGGCCTGGAAATCGCCGCAGTTCGAGCAGCTCGAAACTTCTCGGTAGCGGTCCTGGCCGGGGAGCCAGACTTCGAGGTCGTAGGTCTTGACCGCGCTGAAGCCCATGTCGCCGGCGCACAGCAGCATCCGGCGGTAGGGGAGGTGGAGCTGGTCGAGGATGGCTTCGGCGTGGGCGGTCAGGCGTTCATGTTCGGCCGCGCTGTCCTCGGGGCGGACGATCGCCACGAGTTCCACCTTGTCGAATTGATGCTGGCGGATGAGGCCGCGGGTGTCCTTGCCCGCCGAGCCGGCTTCCTGGCGGAAGCACGGCGTGAGCGCGGCGAAGCGTAAGGGGAGGTTGCTCTCGGGCAGGATTTGTTCACGAACAAGGTTGGTGAGCGACACTTCGGCGGTCGGGATCAGCCAGCGGTCGTCGGTGGTGTGGAAGCTGTCCTCGGCGAATTTGGGGAGCTGGCCGGTGCCGAGCATCGCGTGGCCGCGCACGAGCAGCGGCGGGGCGACTTCGGTATAGCCGTGTTCGCGCGTCTGGACGTCGAGCATCCACTGACCGAGCGCCCTGTGCAGCCTCGCCAACGGCCCTTTCAACACCGCGAAGCGCGCGCCTGCGATCGCGGCGGCGGCATCGGGATCGTAGCCGAGCCGCGCTGCGATGGCGTCGTGCTCCTGCGGAGGGAAATCGAACATGGGCTTGGTGCCACGCTCGTGAACGAGGACGTTCGCGCTCTCGTCCGCCCCATCGGGCACGTCGTCGGCGGCCAGGTTGGGGACGGCGAGCAGCGCCTGAGTGCGTGCGGCTTCGAGCGCGCGCCCGGCCTCCTCCGCTTCGGCAATGCGCGCCTTGACCTGGGCGACTTCGATAATGAGCGCTTCGGGCACCGGCTCGCCCGAGCGTGCGGCGACGCCGATGCGCTTCGATAATTCCCCACGCCAGGCGAGGTCCTTTTGCGTTTCGGTCTGAACGGCGCGCAGCTCGGTATCCATTGCCAAAATTGCCGCCGACTCCGGCGCGGCCCCGCGTCGCGTGAGGCCCGCGTCGAACGCAATGGGATCGGCGCGGATGGCTTTGATGTCGTGCATGGGGCAGGCTATGGCTGCGGAGGCGCGGCCCGGCAAGCAATGGCGATCAGCCGTCCAGCCCTCGATCGCTGCGACGAACGCGGTCAGCCACGCGTTCGATTGGTGGCACGACGCCCGCCTCGGGAGCGGAACACCTCGACCGCGACGTCGTCGGTTCCAACTCCGCCAGCGGCTCGTACTTGTCGACCGGATCGCCGACCTCGCCGCCGCGCTCCTTGGTGCCGCCTCGCAGCGCCCGACCATCGCGCCCAGGTGACCAACGTGATGTCGTTGCCCGCCACCACGACACGGGGCGCGGCCGAAGGGCAGCACATGGTCGTCGCCCGGATAAAGTCGCAAGGCGGGCGCGGCGTCGAGTAGCGCACGATGCTCGAAGAACAGGACCGGGTCCTGCCCGCTCAGGCCCGCACGCAACAGGCCGACCGCGTCGGCGGCGTTCGAGGGGACCGCGACTTTCCAGCCGGGCGAGTGGACGAAAGTGCACCTCGTGGGTCTGGCTATGCCACGGATCGCCCGCGCGCAGGTAGCGCCGGCGTCCTGAGCACCATCGGGCAGGCGAAGCGCCCGCCGTCCGCCAGCGCCGCGTGCCCGCGTCGGCGATTGTTCGGCGGCGGGATCGGGTATTGGCGGAACTGGATTTCGGGGCAGGGCATCAGCCCCGCCAAGGCCATGCCGACCGCGCAACCGACGATGCCCTCCTCCGAGGGCGAGGTGTCGAACATGGAGCGCGGTTGCCAGGGACGGTCAACGCCCTAGACCGACCGACGGGCAGGTGAACAGGGCGGGTCCGTGCGTTCGGCGCGCCCGGCTGCTAAGCGCGGCGGCTTCGACACGGATGGCGGGGCGGATGGCGCGGACACAGGCGGCGGACTACGAGGCGCGGCGGAGGCGCATATTAGACGCCGCCGCCGAGCTGATCGCGCGCGAGGGGCTTGCCAGTGCGTCCATAGCGGCGATCGCCGAGCGGTGCGGGGCGTCCAAGAGCCTGATCTACCACTACTATGCCGCGAAGGAGGACATATTGTTCGCGGTGATGCAGGGGCATCTGACCGCGCTGCTGACGGCGGCACGCACGGTGCCGACTGGCCCTGCGGATGCAAGGCTGCAGGCGCTCGCGGCGGCGCTGATGCGCGAATATGCGGGCGCGGCGGCGTCGCAGAAAGTGCTGCTGAACGAGCTGGACCGGCTGCCGACCGAGCGCCGCGCGGCCATTGTGGCCGAGCAACGCGAGCTGATCGGCATGGTGGAGGGGATCGTCGGCGAACTCGCGCCCGCGCTCGATGCGCGGCAAAGGTTTGCCGCCGCGATGCTGTTTTTCGGCATGGTCAATTGGACTCACACGTGGTGGAACCCGGCGGGGGCGCTCGGGGCGGACGATATGGCCGCGATGGCAGCGGGAGTTTTCCTGGGGGGAGTTGGGCCGCGCATCGACGATCGAGGCTAACCCGTCCTGCCGCCGTCCAGGAATGCCGCTGCCGCCCCCAGCAAGCCCGGCTGCGGGTGGGTGCAGACGTAGACGGGCATCGCCGCCATCAGCGCCTCGAAGCGCCCTTTTGCGCGGAAGCGGCCGGAGAAGCCCGAAGCTCGGAGTTGCGGCAGGAAGCGGGGCGGCAGCCCGCCGGCGAGTACCAGCCCCGCCGCGCCGTGAACGAGCGCATAGTCGCCACACGCGGTGCCGAGCGCCTGGGCGAAGCGCTCGAGCGCCGCAACGGCGAGCGGGTTGGTGCCCGAGATCGCGCCGCTCCACAGCGCGCGGTCCTCCAAGATCGTCACCGGGCGGCCCTCGGCGATCGCGAGCGCCTCGTAGATGCGCGCGAGGCCCGGCCCCGAGCAGACGCGCTCGACCGAGACGCGGATGAGTCGCGCGCGCAGCCGGGCGAGAAGCTGATCCTCGATCGGATCGACGGGGGCGAAATCGGCGTGGCCGCCCTCGGTTTCGATGACGTGGTTGTGGCCGTTGCGGCGAAGCAAATAACTGACACCCAGCCCGGTGCCGGGGCCGACGACGCTTACGACACCTTGCGCCGGGACCCCTGTGTCCGGTCCGCAAAGATGCGCGAGGTCGCCCGCGCCGAGCCAGGCGACCGCGTGGGTGATCGCGCCGAAATCGTTCAGCAATAACAGTTGATCGACGCCGAGTTCGTGCGCGAGCGTCGAGGGGCGGATCACCCACGGGTTGTTGGTGAGCTTTAGCGCGTCGCCCGCGATGAAGGTGGCGATCGCGACCGAGGCGGCTTCGGGCCGCTCGGGAAGGTGTTCGACCCACGAGTGCCATGCGGCGGCGAAGCTCGGGTAATCGGCGGTGTGGATCGTCGTGACTTCGCCGACCAGCGCGGGAGCCGAGCCGGGCGCGACGCGCGCGAGCGAGAAGCGGCAATTGGTGCCGCCGACATCGGCGACCGCGAGCGTGACGGGAGCGATTTCAGGGGTCGATGCCATCGGTCGGTTCCATGCTGCGGGAATGGTGTTAGGCGAGCGTTCGCCTGCCGACCAGCCGCGTTCGATGACACCGCATCACGCGCGCATACTCCCTACATAGAGGTGCTAGGGTGGTGCCGATGGGCGCGCGCCCGCAATCAGGACTAACATGACCCTCGACGATCTTCCCCCGCCCCTGGGCGCGACGCTTGCCGCGCGCGGTTACGCCGAACTGACGCCGGTGCAGGAGGCGGTACTCCAGCCCGAAGCGCTGGGCCGCGACCTGCTCGTTTCGGCGCGCACCGGATCGGGCAAGACCGTCGCGTTCGGACTGGCGATGGCAGACGTGCTGATCGACGGTGGGCGCGGCGCGCGAACGCCGTTGGCGCTGATCGTCGCGCCGACGCGCGAACTCGCGTTGCAGGTCAGCCGCGAGCTGGCGTGGCTGTTCGAGGGCACCGGCGCGAAGATCGTCACTGCGGTGGGCGGCATGGACCCGCAAGCTGAACGCCGCGCCTTGAACGCCGGGGCGGCGGTGGTCGTCGGCACGCCGGGGCGGTTGCGCGATCATCTGGAGCGCGGGGCGCTGGACTTGTCGGGGCTGCGCGTGGCGGTACTCGACGAGGCGGACGAGATGCTCGACATGGGATTCCGCGAGGAACTCGAGGAAATCCTGGACTCGACCCCGCCGGGCCGCCGCACCCTGATGTTCTCGGCGACGATCCCCAAGCCGATCGCGGCGCTGGCCAAGCGCTACCAGACGAACGCGTTTCGCATCTCGACGGTGGGCGAGGAGCGCGGCCACGAGGACATCGCCTATCAGGCGGTGACCGTCGCCCCCGCCGATATCGAGAGCGCGGTCGTGAACCTGTTGCGGCTGCACGAGGCGGAGACCGCGATGATGTTCTGCGCGACGCGGGACAATGTGCGGCGGCTACACGCGAGCCTGGTGGACCGGGGGTTCGACGCGGTGGCGCTTTCGGGCGAGAACAGCCAGTCCGAGCGCAACGCGGCGTTGCAAGCCTTGCGCGACCGCCGCGCGCGGGTGTGCGTCGCGACCGATGTCGCCGCGCGGGGCATTGATCTGCCGACGCTCAGCCTGGTGATCCACGTCGAACCGCCGCGCGACGCGGAGGCGCTGCAGCACCGCTCGGGCCGCACCGGCCGCGCGGGCAAGAAGGGCACCGCCGTGCTGATCGTGCCTTATCCGCAACGGCACCGGGTCGAGACGATGCTGCGAATGGTGAAGATCGCGGCGGAGTGGATCAAGCCGCCGACGCCCGAGGACATCCGGTTGGCGGACCGCGAGCGGCTGCTGGCGGCGTTGCTGGCTCCAGGGCCGGTGGAGCCCGACGAGGAGGACCGGGCGCTGGCGGCGCGGCTGCTCGCCGAGCGCTCGCCCGAGGACATCGCGGCGGCGCTGGTGCGCGCGCACCGGGCACGATTGCCCGCCGCCGAGGCGCTGCTCGACGCTCAGCCCGCCGAGCGCCGCGCGCGCGGCGAGCCGGGGACCGCGAAGGAGCACCGGCCGGGGTTCGAGGATACCGTATGGTTCCGCATGGACATCGGCCGCAGGCAGAACGCCGATCCGCGCTGGATTTTGCCGCTGATCTGTCGGCGCGGGCACCTGAGCCGCAACGAAATTGGCGCGATCCGTATCGGCCCGGGCGAGACTTTCTTCCAGGTGCCGCGCGCGCTGGCGGCGGGGTTCGTCGGCGCGGTCAAGCGGACGGCGGGAGCGAACGATGATGGCGCCCACGTGCGCATCGAACCGTCCGAGCGAGGGCCAGAGCCGGCGGGCG
>JAABUQ010011948.1_pt1 | contig 10925 bp, 10 predicted proteins | sample 5560001 | NCBI WGS metagenome assembly JAABUQ01 (sample SAMN10711888, study PRJNA513371) | rock metagenome | isolation source: Antarctica rocks | place: Antarctica: Victoria Land, Finger Mt nord | collected 2015-12-18
GACCCCTCTTGCTGGTTATGCGCATCAATGATTTTCTGGCGCAGGTCTACAGAGTATGCTTTCATCCGGATTCTGTGCAGTCTACTCCTTGACTGTATTTTACTCAATCAAGAACCGCTGTAAGTTGCAAATTTGGGCGACCTGGTTGTTCTATGCAGTGCTGGTGGACTTAGGCGATGCTGTTGCCGATGAGGTGGGAGTGCCGTTTGAACAAATTTCCTTAGAGATGCTTTACCGGGGGCTTTACCATTTCTCCGTCGCTTACAACAAGGGAAAAGCCACTGACCCGATTTCCTACTTCGCCGCACCTCAAAATCAAGATTTGAGAGTTGTCAAGATCCGTAAAAAAGAACCCCTGCTTGACTTATCACCATTTCCCAAACCCCACTTGACTTTTGTCCCATCTTCTTAACTTGTCAAGGATGCCTTTGATTAAGTATTTCTATGGGTAGACCCCAAACAGTTTTGCATTCCGAGGCAATGGAGTAGATTGTATAAATTCTTGCTACATCCTAGATTGGTCAATGCAGCAAAGCAGTGACTACTGGTTCCGTCTAATCAAATCTAGGGTTCGCTGATAGTTAGTCCTATCACCTTGGTTCAAGAACAACTTTGCCGCCTGTCGCAAATCTTTAACTCCTTGCTGCTTATCTCCTAGCCGATATCGGGCAATACCTCGATCAGCATAGGCTTCAGCAAAGCCAGGATTGAGGCGAATCGCTTGGGTAAAATCTGCAATTGCTCTTTGCTCATCTCCCAAGCTATCTTGAACAATGCCTCGATTGTAGTACGCCTCAGAATCTTGAGGATCAATCCGTAAAGCCTGATTGAAGTCACTGATAGCACCCTGCCAATCTCCGATTGCTTGGCGGGCATCCCCCCGACCAACATAGGCTTCAACAAGGATAGGATTGATAGCAATTGCCTGGGTATAGTCTTGAATCGCTCCCTGATAGTCGGCTAAAGCATTGCGGGCAACACCCCGGCTTAGATAAGCTGGCGCATAAGCAGGATTCAGTTGCAAAGACTGATTGAGGATTTCAATTGCTTCCTGATAGTTTTGGGTCTTGATTTTGTTAAAGCCCTGCTCATACAAGTTCTCAGATCGGGTGTAGGCTCTAGGTCTGTTAAGAACAGTTGCTGTGTCGGCAATATTTTCAATACCTAAACTGCTAGCAATATTCAAAATGATAATGACTTGATGAAAAGATATCACTAGGGAATATGCGCCCACTGCGGATTGTACTTTAAAGATGGAGATTTTATGGGATATGGATGAGCGACGATGGTGGCAGGGGTTGAGGTTAGAGCTAGTAGCAGCTATTACATTCTATACTTGCATTCCGATCCCAGGGACTGGGAATTTAGACTTCCGGGGCGTGGCTCGTCTGGCTCCGATGATCGGGTTAATGATTGGAGGAATTTTGGGACTGGTGGATGCGGGGCTGCACCAACTGGGTATCCCAGTGCTGACTCGTAGCGCCTTGGTAGTTGCCTCCTGGATTGCCCTCACCGGAGGACTTCACTTGGATGGGGCGATGGACACTGCCGATGGACTGGCAGTGCAAGATCCGCAACGGCGGTTGCAGGTCATGGCAGATAGTGCTACGGGTGCGTTTGGGGCAATGGCAGCGCTCGCGATCCTACTGTTAAAAACAACCGCCTTAACTGACCTACATTCCTATCGCTGGTTGGCGTTAATGGCGGCTTCAGGATGGGGGCGTTGGGGGCAACAGGTGGCGATCGCCCAATATAGCAACCTCAAACCAACTGGCAAAGGCGCTTTGCACAAAGCGGCGATTCGTTCTCTCCTGGATGTGTTGCCGGGACTGCTGTTGTTACTGAGCTTGAGCGGTTTAGAAATTCTGCTAGACCGCGATCGCACTTTTGTGGCAGTGGGGATGGCTCTGGCTGGGGGTGCGATCGCTGTTCTAATTGGTGCCTGGTTCAATCACCAGCTAGGCGGTCATACAGGAGATACCTATGGGGCAGTAGTCGAGTGGACTGAAGCCTTATTCCTCTGTCTGCTGACTGCATTTTAGCCGCCGGTAGTTGGGATTAGACTGGTCGCAGCCGTGTGACCTTGAGTTTGAAAGGTCCAAACCCTGTTTGACCAAAAGCATGGATGCGAATGATGTAGGTACCTGTCTTGGTGATCCGCATAAACAGGAGAGAATTTGTGGTCCCGTCGGGACCGTCATCATTCTCTTCTGCCGTTGAGCCATCAGGAGCCAGCAGGGTGACAATTGTATCAAAACTGTCAGACGTTAGCTCAATCGCCACATTATCTCCCGCATTCAACTTCACAGAGTAATCACGGGCAAATCCGCCCTGCCCAGTAGGAATATCTTTGTCTGAGAGCGTATCAGAAACCTGATGACTGAGGGGTAAAGGAATTGGAGCATACAACTTGCTTTGAGCTAAAGATGTTGTTGCACTTATGCCAACTGTCAGTAACGTGGCAATCAGGAGCAGGACTTGGCTCAAGGCAGCTACAAAAGCTTTAATCATCATCCAGGGCAGTATTCTCGCAAAAATAGCCTTAGCCCGTCCATTATACGGGTCGGCTAGCAGAGAGCGCCACTACACCACATACTGGAATATCCTGTTGCTGCAACGTCTGGGCAGCAGACCTGGCAGTTGCACCAGTAGTATAAACATCATCAAATAAAAGTACTGGTAAAGCTGGGCGGTGGCGGCGAAATCCTGACCCTAGCCCAAAGGCCATTGCTAAGTTTTTTTCTCGGTCTTTTGCCGATATACCGAACTGGGCTTCAGTTGCCCGAATCCGCTCTAATCCCATTTGTTGCAAATACAACCCAGTGGTATCGCAAAAACTTTGAGCTAGCAGCGCTGCCTGGTTGTAGCCTCGCTGCTTTTGCTTATTAGCGTGCAGCGGGATGGGAACAACAATTAGCGCTTTAGCAGCAAATTGCGAACTTAACCAGGATTTCGCCAGCCAGTGACCCAAAGGTCGAGCTAGCTGGGGTTGGTTTTCGTATTTCAGTGCCGCGATCGCTCTTTTAAGAGTACCGCCATACGCCCCCCAGGCAAACACTGGTAATTGTCCTTGCCAGAGCTTGCTGGGGTCGGGCAGTTTTTGATGTTGCATCTGCCTGGCACAATCTTGACAGAACTCTTTGGCAGTCTGGCGCTGACACAGGGGGCAGTTAGACTGGAGAAAAAAGTTTAGTAGGCCCTTGAGATCGCGAGTCCCATTGCGCATCAGTTAGCCAGGTAATAAATGGACATATTAGTCGTAGCACTCGGCTACTATGCCTGCACATGTGTTAAAACACTTAGGAGTCACCATCACACCCCAGTTCGGAGTGACTACAATGACTGAACCAAGCGTTGGTTCAGTGTTCAAAGTGCTAAAACCCTTAAATTATCTAGCATGAGAAGAACTCCTAAACGCTTGGCAAGTTTTCGCAAGGCTAAAACCCATAAACGCTCTAGAAGGCGAAAGATTCCTAAAAACCTGGTGACAGGAATCTGCTTGACGCTTTTTTCCGTCACGATTGGAGCCGCGTGGATGCTGACAAGGGAATCTGCAACGATAGCCAATGTTCCAGTACCGCTATTTGTGAAAGCCTTTGAAGATGGAACTGCACGTAATTATTTCCTAGTAGGGAATACAAGGGCATTTCACGATCGCTTAGAGCGGATGGGTATAAAGGATGCAATTAAAGCTTTTTATCGGCCTAAAATCCACGATGAAGTCAAACTAGACCAATATATTCACCAAATCTTCTACGAAGATACTGGTTTTGTCGGTGACGCTTATTACGTAGACTCTCAGGGAATCTTGACTTTGAAAAATCCAGCAGCTTCAGTGTCACAGCTTACTGCTGGTGACTTCCAACAGTGGTTTCAATTGGCACGCGCCGCAGGGGTAGTTGTTGGTAGTAAGCAGGAAAACGGGGTTCAGTACGTTATTAGTCCCACAGGCAAGGTAGCACCTTACAGGGATGTCGCTGCTGCTTTCCCACCGGAAGAGCTGCGCAACCTCCTAGAGATTAGGCGACAGACTATTATGTCACCAAGATAGGACTCCCTACTCCCTCTTCAAAGGCTCTGACCCGTTAAATTCACAACTTAAAGCTGAACACGCAGGATCTTGAGGTCCGGTATCGGGTAGTTGAGTTTCTTTGAGGTGGAAATTGAGAAGTTGCAAGAAGTCATTTGACTTTTTACTGCGCAGGACTCTAGCTCGAAGTAGCTGGTATTCCTCTCTAGATATTCTTTGGAACGGCAATCGTGGGAAGGGTGCATCAAATCTTGCTAATAGTGCCGACGAGATATAGCCTTCATCATCCCTAATAGCTTCATAAATCTGTTGCCCTAGAGGTTCAACTTCTGCTTCTGTGAGCAGGATAGTGGCAGAAGTGTTGTGGGTAGTCCAGTATTTCTGCACAGCCATATAAAAGTCAAAGATTGTGGTGGCACTAAACTTCTCTACCTCAATTTCCTCGACCTCTGGCAGATTTACCCAAGCCACCTCGACAGGGATCTCAACCAGCCATTCCCTCACCCTCTCGTCAAAGGGATCGTTTAGTAAGTTTCCTTGCTCGTCTTTATCTGATTGCCCTGGGACAACAGAATAACCATAATCAAGACAAGCTAAAGCTACAGGGTCATTCTTGGCACAAGTGATGCGCCTAATCCATCGCAGTCCAAAAGGCGGATGCCACCCTGACGATGCACCAGTTAGCAAGGATTTCGTGCCGGAAGGTTGCACAGTTGTACAGCGATTAGGACGCTTGATGCTGTGGCGATCGCAGTAGTCCCAGACCACTCGATGCACGATCTCTTTCCAACGGGTCAGATAATCCCGCTCCTGCCGCTTAAACTCTATTCCGGCTTGAGTTTCAGGTCGTCCTTCTTGCCACCAGCGTAGCCAGTCTATACCAAAGGCAGCCACGAAGAAATCGAAAAGCCCTGTAAAGGAAACGCCGACAATCGGGTCTAATTCTCGACTGTATTGATAACGCGGTTCAACAAACTTGTGGTTTAACAGTGCTGCTACAGACAGCGCTCCAGCCGTGAAAGCATCTTCTTGTTCCTGATAGTTATGTGGATCAATTAGATTCAGGTGGATTTCTGAGAGGTTGCAGTGGAAATTACTGCCCAATATTTCACCGCAAGGGTTCAAACCATATCGACTGAGGCGATGTTCGATTTCATCTTTGGGCATTCTAGGGTAGTTATTTTCGAGCCAGTGTCTGACTTGCCCCCGATCATAAGCCTTTAAAAATTCTGTCTTGGCGGCATTTGTCGTCAACAAGTCACAGTTAGCTCTGGCTATGGCTTCACCAGCCCACTGAATTGCACCTTCGCCGGAATAATACTGTTTACGAACAGCCTCAACACACTCTTCGAGAGTGGGCTTGTGGTGAAACACGCGGGTGTGGTTCGCCATTCTTAAAGCGTCTCGTTCTGGATCGATTCGCCAGTTGCCGTGTTCGTCCTGTTGCCACAAATTATCCTTGGCGTTAATGAACGAATTGTCTTTGCTATCTCCCTGCCTCATCCCCGCCGAGCGTCTAACGTTGCCTGCTACTACTACTACTGCTGCCTCGTCAATCAGTAAGCAGCACTCAACCGAATTTAGCTGCCGTCCCACTGCCTTGTTGAGGATTGATGCACAGCGCTCATAGAGTTCTGGCAACTTAACTGGGTTAGCAACGCCCCCAAAGCCTTTGAGGGCTTCTCCTGTGGGACGAACATTGCTGAGGCCGATTTGAATTTTCACCTCCCCTGAAAACCGCTGATCGCTAGAGAGTTCCAGCAGGGTTTGATAAGACTTGATCCAACCTTGGCGACTGTCTCCGACATGGAGTGTGACGCAACTGCCCTCAATCTCGATTTCCGTCTGTTCACGACGCAGGTGGGCAGGGGTAGTACCAATATCACGCTGAACAGTCACGAGCAACTGATTGTGGATGGGCGGTAGTTGGCTAATGTATTTCGGTTCAAGTACGGCTCCCGTGCCACAGCCCATCATGGCTAGGTCCATCATTAAACCAAAGGCCCGCCAGTCCAGTACGTTAGTACTGGTGCAGTTGTATGCACCTGAGAAGTTCTCTGGCTTTGAGATCCACTCAGTGCCACCTACCCAGAGCCAGCGCCCACTTGGGAGAGACTTCATCTGGCGCTGCATGCGGTCAATTAGAGCTATCTCTTCGGCGGTGAGCTTGCCCAACGGGATTAATCCTTGAAGAGTGCGATCGCATACCTGAGCCCACGTCTCACGCCCCGCTGACTTGTCGCGACGGCTATAAGTCCTAAAAAATACTGGATTAGCAGCAGGGGCAGTTTCAGGAAACTGGCTATTCTGGCGTATGCGCTCAAGGTCTCGAACCATAAGTCGTCTTGTTGCTTTAGGATTGATTATGACTATAGGCGATATTAGATGTAGGGTAAAGAGGCTAGAAGAACTAAAGATTGACGCTAGCCGTAGGGTACAAAAAGGGGCGCTTAGGCGCTTAGGCTAGGGGAAGAAATAACTCTAGCCTCTTTTTGTCAAGCTTGCTGAAACGGATTTGAAGCCAGAGGCAGTGCAGGCGGTTACCGAGGCTGTTAACACGTTAATCGCCGATGCCTTCGCGCTCTACGTTAAAACCAAAAACTACCACTGGCACCTAGCTAGCTCCCACTTTCGTGACGATCATCTGCTATTCGACGAGCAAGCCGACGATACCTTCGAGTCAATGATATGATGGCAGAGCGGGTGCGTCGGATCGGCGGCACAACCATCCGCAGCATCACGCACATCAGCCAACTGCAGACTATTGAGGACGACAACGACGACTTCGTGCTGCCAGAGCAGATGTTCCAGCACTTGATTGACGATAATCGGCACATTGCCGAGAAGCAGCGTGCGCCATTAAAATCTGTGACGAGCACGGTGATTCGCCGACTGCTAACATCTTGGAAGAAATTCTTGACCAAACCGAGAAGCGGATCTGGTTTCTGTATGAGGTCAGTCAGGGTGGTCACAACATGGAATAAATGGTGTGGCTTGACTAAGGTTTTAATAACAAAGACTGGTACTAGGATAAGTGCCAGTCTTTTGCATCCCTTACAACAGCTGGAATTTGTCAATGTCTCTTGCTCCCTGGCGATCGCCCCTCGCTCGTGCCCTGGATCGCAACCGCAGCCTTGCTTATGCCCGCTATCTACAGTTGGCAACCGTCCGGGCAGACAATCGTCCAGCGAATCGTACTGTCGTCTTTCGCGGCTTTCTCGAAGACACCAACCAGTTGAAATTTGTTGTGGATGCTCGAAGTCAGAAAATTGACCAAGTTGCTAACCAGCCTTGGGCGGAGGCTTGCTGGTACTTTCCCACAACCCGCGAACAATTCCGCTTCACTGGCTGCTTAACCCTAGTTGGAGCAACTCACCCCAACTCCGCTTTACAGCAAGCCCGTACCTCGACTTGGCAGGAACTTAGCGATTCAACCCGTATACAATTTGCGTGGCCCCATCCAGGTAAACCGAGAGCTGATGCTGCTGACTTTGAGCTACCGCCACCGGATGCTAGTGAGCCGCTATCAGATTTTTGTCTTTTATTGCTGGAACCCATACAGGTCGATCACTTGGAACTGCGCGGAGAACCCCAAAACCGATGCTTTTACTGCTGCAACGGTAAGCAAGACTGGTCTACTGAAGCTATTAATCCTTGACTGTTTGCGGTACTAATCCGAGATTTTTAGGTCAAGCGGCTGCGAAGTAGGAAGGTCCACGAAGGTAGTGGTTTAGTTAAGGCTCGCTCTTATTATCCCTGAATAAATTGCACATCGTGTAAAGGTTGTCGAATCCACTCATGCCGTCTATTTGGCACCTCTTCAAATCCGAAGCGATCTAAAAGCGCAGTAATTGTATTTTCTTCTATTCCCAAATCCATTGCCGCACGTTTAACATCAAACCGAACCTTCACCGGCAGATGCTGCTGTTGCATTGCTAAAAGTTCGTTCATCTCGTCTCGGATTCGATCGTGAACCTCGAAAAATTGATCGACCAAGGGACCTTTAATCCGTTCGGTAGCCATGCGCACAGCCTGCTGAATCGGTACTTTATTTTCCACTATCGTTAATCCATGCGTTAGCCCCATCGCGATGATTCGATCGTGGATTTGCCGAATCCTATCAAAATTAGCCTGATACCGTTTGGCATTTCGCTGCGCCGCTGATTGAGACCGAAGGGTAAAATGCTGCCAATGCTGTTGAGGATCGACCTGCACAATGAGCCAATCCAGATTGAGGAGTTCAAAGATTGGCTCTGATAATAACCCCGGCATCAGTCCTACTCCTTCAATCAACGCCGATGTGTTTTGTTTGTGTAATCGTTGAATCAATCCTTCCACCCCGATCGTGGTCAAAATCGATTGAAAGTAATACGACTGTATGCTTCCCTCAAACGAGGACTGGTATAAGGCGGGAAAAGCGTTAGCAGCCTCTTCTTCACCGAAGAGAAAATCTAGAATCGCTTTGGTATTAGCTCGTCCAGCCTCATCAGTAGAAAACAACTTTTGAATTCCAAACGCTTGAGCTAGTTGCGTCGAGAGAGTTGATTTGCCTGAACCGGATGCCCCACTGACCAAAATAATCGTCGGCTTAGTCAAGTCTTTCCACTGCGGCAAGTCATACACCCGCAGCATCAAACCTCGTATAAATCGATCGAGTTCCTCCGGTGTAAATTGTTCGCGCACCTCGTCTAATAGAGCATCTCGATACAAGGCGATTTTCTCCCGCTCTTTGAGAGTTTTCCAATCTAGATACTGCTGGAAATAAGTACTCTCTAGCTGATGGATTTCCTGCTCCCATTCAGTAACCATGCGTTCTAGCGGTATTAAATCGATTGATGTCTGTTGCGCGTCTTCTTCTAACTGCTGATACCATTCGTCTAGTTGACGTAATAAACATGTTTGAGGCGCTTGTAAGCTCAATGATGGTTGCGGACTCAAAGCTAGCGTCTCTCGCAGCTTCTTAAACGATTGCTCGATCTGCTGCCACGGCACAAGTCGAATCGATTTCAAAACAATAAGCTGTTGTAGTAACTGCCCCATAAATTGCTTGAGCGTCTCTAGGTCGTTTACTTTGGTTTGCAGCAGGCTCACCAAGGCTTGAATGATGGGCTGACGGGAGAAATCCAACACATCGATGTACTCAATAATCTTGCGTTTAATCTCTGGTAGTAAGCTTTTCTTAAGGATAGACTCTCTTTCCTCTACGTCACCTAAATCAGTTGTAGTGTCTTCCGGTATTTCGGTCTCCTTCCAGGGATAAAGATCGCGGTTCTGGTCGAAAAACAGATTTGATGTTTCGAAGAGTTCCAGTACAATCTGACGAGCTGCATCATAGGTGTATTCAGGTAATACGGCGAGTCGATGAATGAGAGCATATTGATGACTCACCAATTGGCCCAACTTAAAGTGCGTTGCATAAAGCTGCTCGTAATGCTGCTGAAGGAGCGTATAAATCTGCTTGTCTGATACTGCATCAATAATCTGCTGATGTTTTTTTGCATGCGCCTGCCAAATCAGTTTCTCGTGGCGAATGCGAAACGGCATCAACTGTTCAAGGGCTTGCTCGGCTCGCTGCCCCAAGGAATCCTCAACTGCCGTGAGTTCCCTTAATACTCGGACTACTTGCTTGAGGTGTTCCTGCTTCAATAATTCTCTAAAAATGGGTTGAGCCCTTAACGTTTGCCCTTCATTTGAATCATAATAAACTCCCAGTATTCCTTCATATTTAAAGGCTTGATTTAAGTTTTTGATTTTATCATCTACAAAAATTGTTTGCTCTCCAATTCGGTCGTATTGATTCGCCCAAAAATCCAACCACCGGTTGGCAAATAAAGTCACATCAACTGGAGCATGGCTAAGTTCCTTTAAGACCCGATTATATTGCTCGATCGCATACTGACTCACTTGTTCTAAGCTAATTCTTTGCTGCTCGTATGCCACAAAATTATGAGCTTTCTCGGCGTCTTCTTGAAATACAACTTGCCATAGCTGAGCGATTGCCTGATTTGGTAAGCTTACCTGGAATACATCCTTGGCAAACCGATCGAGAAAAACATGCTGTTTGAAAAATAAGTATATTCTTGGATCGGGTTTACTGACACCAATTTTTTCGGACACGATCACAATTATTCCTTGTAAATAATCGAACTCATTTTGTTCCAAGAAATATTCGATTTTCGCCATAAAGTTATTGGTTAACCCATACTGGCGGATTCCTAATCGCTCGATACACTGCAATACGTCGCGATTTTCATGCTTGGGATCGTAATGACTGTAGTAGAGAGTTAGAAAAGTGTGAATTTCTTTGTCTGTAATCTCAATAGGTTCTTTTCCTGCTGCGGTAAATGCGGTATTAAAATGTTTGATTGCGTGATAGGCAAATTGTTCAGGAGTTGCCTGGCCGATCTTTAGGGCATCATAATTAACTCCAGGAATAGGATCGCTTTTAAAGATGATCTGCCAAAGTTGGGTCAATTGTTCTCTGCTTAGATCGACTCCCTTTGAGCGTGCATACAGTTCGATAAAAAATTTATTATGTCCATCCATTAGGACGCCACCAAAATCCCAGGCGATAGCATACGTATTGTGAATGCGCAAAAGAATTTTTTCGATTTGTTCTAATGCTTTGATACGCGAATCTTCTGTACCATTTTTTACAACATCAAGATACTCTTGAATATTCTCCAGCCGATAACGGTCTTGATGCCGGTAAGCAAGTTTTTCTTCAAGATTTTTTAGCATTTGTAACATAACCTCTATGTAGTTAATCCTTAGACTTGTCCGAAAATTTGCAACACCCTCTGGGCCTGGCTTTGGACAGCGTTGACTGTTAACCAGATCCAACGTAAGAATAAGGGTTGGGGATAGTTACTGATAGCAACTATCTGTAAAAGTT
>JAABUQ010011949.1_pt1 | contig 10925 bp, 9 predicted proteins | sample 5560001 | NCBI WGS metagenome assembly JAABUQ01 (sample SAMN10711888, study PRJNA513371) | rock metagenome | isolation source: Antarctica rocks | place: Antarctica: Victoria Land, Finger Mt nord | collected 2015-12-18
ATCGGAAAGAGGCCGTTCAAAATGCCGTACAGCGTCGAAAGAGCAGCAAGCTTGACCGGCATCCCAAAGGCCAAAACGGCGACCGTCAGGCCAAGGATCAGGGTGCAGACGGCGGCGAGATGGCCTGCCAGTTTCTTGGTGATCAAGAGGAGAAACAGGGCAATGATAGGAAGAGACGCCGCACCGGCGGAGAGCGCGATCTGATGGAAGGGGTTCGTTGCTTGCTGCCACATAGAAGTTTGCTTCGTGCGCCTGTGCTAAAGGTTTACCTGGCCCTAAAGGGCCAGGCTATGCCCGGCTCCGTCGGTGGGCCGCCCCTCCGAATAGACCCGGTCTTCGGGTCGGGTTTGACCGTATTTAGCCCGCCGCAAGCGCCCAGGCTTCAGGATTAAGTCTTTAGCGGGGCGTTCCACTTCGGAACTTTAGTTGAAAACCTTTGGTTAGGCGGGCTTACCCAGCCCTGCGAAACAGAGGCTTTAGCCCGATCGAAGTGAGTTTGCCTGTTGTAGTTTGACATCGTTTTCGGTACAATGCTTATGTGAACGAGAATGGCGTCAAACCCATCAAGTGCTATAAGTACAGGCTTTTCCCAACGCGGGCGCAGGAGACGGCCCTGAACGCGACACTGGACACCCTGCGCCTCGTCTACAACTCGCTTCTTAACGAGCGCAAGTTCCTGTACGAGACGACGGGCAAGGGCGTCAGCCAGTACGCCCAGGAGAAGCACTTCGCCCCGTGGCGCAAGGACTTCCCCGAACTGGCCGATGTCCACAGCCACCTCTTGCAGAACGCCGCTCTGCGCGTCAACCTGGCCTTCACCGCCTTCTTCCGCAGGGTCAAGGCGGGAGACACGCCTGGGTTCCCGCGCTTCAAGGGCGGCGGCCAGTACGGCTCGCTCGGTTTCAAGGAGTGGGGCAACGGCATCTCGTTCAAGAGTGGGAACCTGTACGTCAGCAAGGTCGGCCACATCAAGGGCAAGTTCCACCGCCCCACGGAGGGGACACCCAAGACGGCGGCCATCCGTCGTCAGGCGGGCAAGTGGTTCGTCTGCATCGCCTGCGAAATCATGTCCGAAGGTCTGCCGCCGTCCGAGGAGGCCGTGGGCATAGATGTTGGGCTGAAAACCTTCGCGGCCCTGTCCAACGGCGAGTTCATTGAGAACCCGCGCTTCTTCCGCAGGGACGAGAAGGCACTGGCGAAGGCAGGGCGTAGGCAAGCCAAGACGAAGAAGCGTTCCAAAGAGCGGCGCAAGGCCAACAAGGTTCTGTCTGGCATTCACGAGCGCATCCGTAACCGCCGCCATGATTTCTGTCATCAGAACGCCCGCCGTCTCGTCAACCGTTTCGGCGTCATTGCCGTTGAAAAACTGAACGTCAGGGGCATGGTGAAGAGCCATAGCCTCGCCAAGAGCATCAGTGATGCCGCCTGGTCACAGTTCCGCGAGTGTCTCACGAGTAAGGCTGATACGAAGTAATGCCCTCCTGGGCATAGAGTGCCAGCCGTGAGTTCTACGCGGCAGACCCGTCCTACACGAGTCAGGACTGCCACCAGTGCGGGCACAGGGCCAAGAAGAAACTGAGCGAACGCTGGCGCCTGTGTCCGATGTGCGGCGCGTCCCTCGACAGGGACACCAACGCCGCCATCAACATCTACAACCGCATTGGGGCTACAATGCGTGGTCGGTATACCGACCGAGAAGCCGTCGGGCTTTAGGATTTAGTCTTTAGCCCGTGCGGAGTAGTCACCTAAAGACTCAGGTTGCCGGCCTGCATGATGATCTTGCTGCCGGTTTGGAGGCTGACGCCCCCGGCACAGAAATTGCCGGTCGCCAGGAACTGCCGCGTGGCGGGGCCGGAGTAAAAGTCCGGTCTGCCGTCCAGCCGGAAGTCGCACCCCAGGACGCGCACGTCGCCCCCGTTGGCCTGGATGCAGGCGTCGCGGTTCTCCTGGATGTCCCAGGTCTGGAACTGGCAGCTCGTAAACGTCGCTTCGGGGCTGGAGACGTTCGGCGGCCCGTAAGGCGCGGCGTTGATGACGACAGCCGCCCCAAAGGCGTTCCAGAAATTGCAGTTGACGAACGAGAGCCGCCCGGTGAACGTCGGGGCCGTGTAAACCAGATGGTTGCCGACGGAGTCGTCCAGCCCGGCGAAGTCGCAGTCCGTGAAGGTGATGCCGAGGATGTCCGTGTCGTCCACAAAGCATGGCTGGGCCGTCAGGTCCGCCCCGCAGCCGATCAGCCGGCCATAGGGCCGGTTGCCCTTGTTGGGACCGGCGCTCGGGTTGACGGCGAAGTGGAAGCCGCGCCAATATCCCAGGCAGAAACAGTCGAGGAGACGGAACTGGTCGTCCCGCCCGATCTCGAAGGCCGTCCCATGCTGCTGCTGCCACTGCCAGAGGCCCGGCGTGCTGACAGCGCCGGGGAGCAGCGTCGTGTTGTTGTTGAACTGCGGGACGAAATGGATGGCCTCGACGCGGTCCACATCCCCTCCGTTGTCAATGCTGATGCCTTTGAACGTCGGTTGGCCGGTGATGTGGTCTATCCAGTGCCGGTCGCCGCTCCAGGCCCGGATGCCCTGATAGACGTTGACCAGGTTGATATTCGAGACGCGGTCCGCATTGCCGGTCAGGCTGATCGCCCACGGCGCGGGCGTCGGGGCGCGAAGGGTTTCGTCGTTGCCCTGGAGCGGGCAATCAATCGCCACCCCTTCCACGACCGCGTTCGTGCCGACCGTGAGGAACGGGGGCGCGTCCGCGTGGCCGAAGCCCTCCACCATGCCTAGGGTCGTGCCGCCGTCCAGCGGCCCGTCGCCGGGGAACTGATGCCCCGGCAGCGCGCCCCACAGGTGGGACGGCAACAGCAGCGCCCCGTGCAGACGCACGAACTTGGGCACCGCAAGCGTTCCCAGAACCAGATACGCCCCGGCGGGCAGGCTGACTGCGCCGCCCCCGGCACGGCCCTGCGCGTCCAGAGCGGCCTGAAAGGCGGCGGTGTCGTCGGTTCCGTAAGCGGCTTGGGCGTGGATCACCGTCGCCGACGCCGTCGCCCGCAGAGTGGCATGGCCCCGATCCTGTACGGCGGCGATAGTCGTGGACAATGCGCCCCCGCCGGCCCCGGCCCCGGCGATGAGAATGGCTTTGCCCACATCGTTCGGAGCGAGCGAGGCGGACGCAGACGACAGGCGCTGTGAGCCGCTTTGGATCGCGGCGTCCGAAAGCGCCTTCATGTCGGCCCTTGCGTGGAAGGGCGCTTCGGTGACGCTGCGGTCGGCGGGCGGGCTGACGGACGCCGACCAAGCCGGCAGGGCGAGAGCAAGCAGCGCGAGGGTGACGAAGTTGGAGGCGACGGGCAGGGTGTCCAGGGTCATCAGCTTCCCTTCAGGCTCAACGTCAGGCCGTCGTCCAGCGGCAGGTCCACCGTGTGCAGGCCGGGGTCGGCGTGAACGAACTCCAGATAGTCCTGCATCTGGCCGGCCAGGGAGGTCGTGTCGTCCCCGATCAGCAGGCCGCCGGGGCGCAGCTTGGGCAGGGCCAGACGCGCATAGGCCAAGTACTGCGGCTTGTCGGCATCCAGGAACACGAGATCATAAGGCCCTGCGAGGCCGGGCAGGATTTGCAGCGCGTCCCCGTGATGCAGGGTGACGCGCTCGGCAAGGCCGGAGGCGGCGACGTTCGCGCGGGCGGCGGCGTGCCGGGCGGGATCGGCTTCGATGGTGTCCAGGCGGCCGTCCGTGTGCCGCAGGGCGTCGGCCAGCCACAACGCCGAGTAGCCGTTGCTGGCGCCGACCTCAAGGATACGGCGGGCGCCGAGGGCGCGGGCGAGGAAGTTCAGGAACTGACCGTTCTCGCGGCTGACGTTCCAGAAGTCATCGGCGGTCTGCTCCAGGCGGACGAGGATGTCTGCCAGGGCGCTGTCGGTGGGCGCTGTCATCGGTGTCCTTCCAGCGGGGGCCACTCGGTGGGGCCGAAGGAGACGTTCCGGCGCGTTTCCAGAGTCACCCGGTCGTCCGTGAAGCGGGCCGTGTGGGTGAGGGTGAATGGGGTCTCGTAGAAGCAGACCGTCAGCGTGTAGGTGTCCTCGCCCGTCCATGCGCCACGGGCGGCCAGGGGCCGCGCTTCGCCCCAGCCGAGGGCGGTCGTCCCCAGCCGCCACAGGTCCGCGCCAATCTCGATCCGGTGTTCGCCGTTCTTGTCGCGCAACGTAAGCACGGCCCCGTCTTCGCCGAAGTCCCAGGTGGCCGATTCGGTGCCGGGGTCGTCTTCCTCCGGCGCGTCGAGGCGCGGAAAATGGTAGGTGAAGCCCGACACGCGGGCCGCTGTCGGCGATGAGTGGCGCCCTTCAGGGGCGGGCAGAGAGAGACTCGCCAGGCGCTGCGCCAGCCGCCTCTGTGCATCGGGATCGTCTGCCAACGGGGCGGGCTGCATCGCAGGGAGCAGGTGTTCCCAGATCAGGTTCAGCACGCCGCCGAGGTCGCGCGTCCCCGCCGTCATCGCCACCATGGCGTCCTGGTCCGGCAGGACAACGCAAAGCTGCCCAAAGGCGCCGTCGCCCCGATAGGCGTCGTGCCGGCAGCGCCAGAATTGGAAGCCATACCCAGCGGCCCAATCGTTATTGGAGTCGGCGCCGTTCGAGACCTGCTTGGCCGTCGCTTCGGCCACCCACGCCTCGGGCAGCAGGCGCTCCCCACGCCAGACACCCTTTTGGAGATACAACTGGCCGAAGCGGGCGATATCCTCGGTTTTGATGCTCAGGCCCCAGCCGCCGACGTTGATGCCCTGCGGGTTGCTTTCCCACGTCTGGCCTTCAATGCCAAGCGGGTCGAAGAGGCGCGGACGCAGGTAGTCCAGCAGGGTCTGCCCCGTCACTTTCTGCACGATGGCCGAGACCATGTAGGTCGCGCCGCTGTTGTAGACGAAATGTGAACCCGGCGCGCGCTCGACGGGCAGGGATAGGAATGTCTTTACCCAGTCGCCGCCGTCTCCATCCCGCAGGCGGCCGGTCGTGTCCTGGTCGTGCCCGGTAGACATCGAGAGAAGATGACGGACGCGCATCGCGGCCAGATTCGCGTCAGTCTGGGGCGGCGCCAGATCGGGAAAGAAGGACAGAACCGTATCGTCGAGCGAGAGCAGCCCTTCCGAAGCAGCCAGGCCCGCCGCCGTGGAGGCAAAGCTTTTGGACAGCGAGAACAGCATGTGCGGTCGGTCACGCCCGTAAGGCTCCCACCAGACTTCAGCGACGGCGTGGCCGTGGCGCAGGACCATCAGGCTGTGCAGTCCCAAGTCTTTTCGCTCGGCCTCGTCCACCAGGGCAAGGACAGCGTTGGAGGGGATGCCCTGGGACTCCGGGGTGCTGCGGGGCAGGGCCTGCGAGGAGGCATTCAGAGAGGAGGATTCTTCGGTCACGCGGTTTCTCCTTTGATGTCATTGTTTCCAAGAGACGACGCCAGGCGCACCGGACGACCGCCCTCGTCGGAGGACTGGTGCAGGGCGAGCACGATTTCCTGGTCCAGCCGCGCCTGCCATGCCCCATAAGTCGGCTCGGTGTCGTTCCGCACGGCGTCCACCAGACTTTGAATGCAGCCCGCGACGCCGATCTCGTCGTCGTGCCACTGCGGGCCGTGCCCCTGGACAGTGGGCCGGAACGGGTTTTCCCAGGTCACGGTGGGCCGGCCGAGGTCGCCGGTGTGCGCGACCATCGCCGTCAGCGCCCCGCCATCAATCCGTTCCAGCCGCCGCTCCAACGTGATCCGCTGCGCCGCCTGGCCGTCGGGAGTCAGCAGGGTCAGGTGCTCCTCCACGTCCGGGTACATCCCCGTCGTCACCCCCATGCCCCGCTCCGCCAGGAACCGGCTGGATCGCCACCAGCGCAAGGGCGAATCGTAGCCCACACTGGTCCAGTGGAACAGCCCGATCTGCCCGCCCTCGAACTCGACCATCGCGTGTTCCTGCGTCTCGTCCCGCGCCCTGCTCGCCGTGCCCAGATACGGCCAGTGGGACGCCAGCGGATAGGAGCGCACCGCCCCCGTCACTTGGAGGGGCTTCGCGTCGAAGCCCAGGTAGCTGCGCATGACGCTGACGCCATGGTAGCCGTGCCCGGCGAAGTCGTTGAACGAAGTGTGGACGCGCCCGAACAGGCCGGAGGCGATGAGTTTGAGCTTGATTTGCTCCGGGGGGCGGCGGTGGAACTGCTCGGCGACCTCGACCTTCAGCCCCCGCTCCTGTGCGGCGGCGATGATGGCGTCGGCTTCGGCCAGCTCGTGGGCGATAGGCGTTTCCAGCAGGACGTGCAGGCCGTGCTCAACGGCCATCAGACCAACCTGCCCGTTGGCGCTGTAGGACACGGAGACGATGCCGATCCGGGGCTGCGTCTCGGTGACCAGACGAGCCATGTCCGTGTAGGCGGGCACGTCCAGGCTTGCGCCCAGTCGGCGGGCCGAGTCCTCGCTCCGGCCCCAGACGCCGACCAACTCGACGCCGGGCAACGCCTTCAGGAGCGGCCCGTAGAGGTAATCGGAGCGCTTCGCGGTCCCGACGATGACTACCCGCAGCGGTGTGTCTGTCATGGCGCTTCCCCTTTCATACGCTGCACAAATCAAAAGCCGCCTTCAAGGCGGCGACGGGATCACCTTTCGGGATGAACTCATGGCCGACGTAGCCGTCGTAGCCCGTTTGGGCAATGGCGCGCAGGATCGGCGGGTAGTTCAGTTCCTGCGCGTCGTCCAAGTCATGCCGCCCTGGATTGCCCGCCGTGTGGTAATGCAGGAAGTGGGCGTGGTGCTGCCCAATGGGTTCGTACTATGTCGCCCTCTCTCGGTGACATTCGTAGCGATCATGTTACCAGAACGATTCGACATGAAGCGCTTGATTGCCCGTACTCGCATTTCCGTGTCCGGTGTGATTCTGACGGATACAGAATGTTATCATACATATCCGTTCGACAGGGGAGGGGCGATCTCCTACCGAAATTTGCGGATTATGTGACACCGTTTTAGACGGAGAGAGTGAATATCGGAGCGATTAGACTGCCAAAAAGCACATTTTGGAAGGTGCTCGGGGCAAGAAAAAAGATCGCCTGCCGAGGCGCTCATATGGAGGTATCAAAGACGCACCTGGTATTGTTCGTCGCTGACCTTTTCCATCCAGTCAACGACCTGGCCGTTGAAATTTTCCTGAATGGCGATGTGCGTCATGGCAGTGGTCGGCGCAGCCCCATGCCAATGCTTCTCCCCCGGCGCGAACCAAACCACATCACCCGGTCGGATTTCCTCGATGGGGCCGCCCTCGCGCTGCGCCCACCCGCACCCGGCCGTCACGATCAGGGTCTGCCCCAGCGGATGAGTGTGCCAGGCAGTACGCGCACCTGGCTCGAAGGTGACACTTGCGCCGCTGGCGCGTGCGGGCGCGTCCGCTTGGAGGAGGGGGTCAACGCGCACAGTGCCAGTAAACCAGTCTCCCGGCCCCTTGCCAGAGGGCTGAGACCCGTTTCTTTTGATTTCCATGGTTTTTCTCCGTGCTCTCTTACTCGATTTTCCATTTAGCGGCCTGTCATTTGTTCCAGTTTTTCGGGGTATCTCGCCCCCTGCACCGTGATCTTGAAGGCGGTATCATCGATATTACGCAGGTCGTCCGACGTGAGTTCGACGGAGGCTGCCCCGATATTCTCCTTCAGGCGATGCAGTTTCGTCGTTCCTGGAATGGGAACAATCCACGGTTTCTGAGCCTGTAGCCAGGCGAGCGCGATTTGAGCAGGGGTCGCCTTCTTCCGTTCTGCGATGTTGCCGAGCAGGTCTACCAGGGTCTGGTTCACCTTTGTCCACCCTTTCAATACCTTTAGGCGCTTGTCCTCGTTCCACGGTCTTCTGCATCTGGTTAGGACTAAGGGCCGCCATAGGTTCTCCTCCGATGAGCCATGTTTCATAATTTCCCCACGAACCGGCCCGGATTCCACATTCGGTCCGGGTCCAGGGTCTCTTTCAGGCGGGCCATCAGGCCAAAATCGGACAGCAGCGGGGACCAGACGGGCACGTCGCGGGCGCGCAGGATGTCCGGCATCCGTTCAAGGATGAAGCTGCCGCCGCAGCGGTCGGCCTTGTCCTTGAGGTCGGCGTAGAAGACGGTCCAGTCGGCGTCCTCGCGGGCGGGCGCAAAGTGGGCGGTCATCAGGCCCAGGGCGGCGTCGGCGGCGACGCGGGCGGCGAATCCGGCGCGGCGGGCGATCCATTCGACCATACGGGAGAACGCGCCGACCTGGGACGAGAGGATGCGGAACGAGGCCGTCATCAGAGCGTCGTCCAGCGAGAAGTCGCGCAGGCGGGCGCGGGTCAGCACGGCGGCCTCTTCGGATAACGGGGCGGCGCCCAATGTTTCGGTCTGCCAGGCCACGGCCTCCGGGTCGCCGTCAAAGCCGATGACGACGTACTGCGCGGAGGAGGCTTCCGGCAGAACGGACTCGGCGGCGGCGGGATTCAGCAGGAACAGAAACGAGGGGGCTAACTCCGAGGCCAGCAGGCGATCCAAGACATCCTCGCTGTTGTGGTTCGCGTCCAGCGACAGGGCGACGGTGGCCTCGGCGGGGGGCAGCGGCGCGACTTTGAACGTGGCCTCGGCGATCAGGCCCAGGGTCCCGAACGAGCCGCAGTAGAGCTTCGGCAGGTCGTAGCCGGCGACGTTCTTGACGACCTTGCCGCCGCCGAGGACCCATTCGCCCCGGCTGTTGAGGACGGTGACGCCCAGCAGCGAGTCGCGCACACTGCCATAGGTGAGACGACGCAGGCTGTCCGCGCGGGCCGCGATCATGCCGCCGACGGTCTGCCGCGCGGGCAGGGCGACGTCGAGCGGCAGGAACTGCCCGTGCGCGGCCAGGGTCTCCTGAAGCTGCGCCAGCGTCACCCCCGCCTGCGCCGTCACGGTCAGGTCGGCGGGCGAGTAATCGGTGATCCGGTTCAGCTTGGCCGTGGAAAGCGCTATGTCATAGCGGGCGGACGGGTAGCCCAGATGCCGGCGCGTTCCCCCACCCCAGGGCACGATCCCCTTCCCAGCGGCCTGCCGCACAATCTCCTGGGCTTCGTCGGACGACTCGGGCGTGAAGGTCGAAGCGGGGAAGTGGCCGAAGAGATCGCAGGACGGCTCCATCATGCCCTTAGTATATCATTTTTGACGGCGAGGGTCAACTGGAACTCATCCCCAAATCAGCCCTGGATCGCCGCCATCAGATCCGGCAGGAACAGAAGCACCGTTTTTGTGGCAAGCGCGAGCGGTTCGGGATCGGCCAGGCCCTGAGCGACGCCCGGCAGGTTGATGAGCAAGGTCCGCCCGCGCATACCGGCAACCCCGCGCGACAGCACCGCATCGGTCTGACCGGCGTCGAACGCCGCGCAGCGCAGGGTTTCCACGATGCCGGGAGCGGGACGCTTGAGCAGCGCCTGCGTGGCCTCCGGCATCACGTCGGCGTCCGAATAACCGGTGCCGCCGACGGTCAGAATCAGGTCACACCGCGCCGATTCGTTGGGAACGTCGCACCAGTCGCGCAGGATGTGCTCGACTCTCGCGCGGGCGCTGCGGATGACGAGCGGGCGATGGACGGTGTAAAGCCCCCCGCCCGCCGTCATCAGGACTTGCTCGACGGCGGCGCAGCCCGCTTCCTCCCAAGACCGCACGCCCACCTCGGCAAAGGTCCCTTCGCGGCGGGCCAGCCCCAGAATGCCGACTCGTATCATTTACTGCCTGATTTCCGGCAGCCGCGTCCTTGAGGCCGTGGCTACCCCCATGGGAAGGTCGTCTTGCTTATCGTAATGCGCGTAAAACCCACTTGATTTATCGGTGGGATATAAGCGCGGAAACTTTCCGAAGTTTCCTTCTGTGGCGTTTCGGGTATAATACAGGCATATAAATACTGTCATACAAATACTGTTTAGGCATCTATATGCGGCCTCCGAGTCATCGCCTGCTTGTTTTTGCGAGAGAGCCTATGGACAGGCTAGTGCTTAGAACAAGCGGAACGAGTTTGAGTTTACTTCATCACTGGATAAGCCTCCAACGCATAGAAACAGTCATAGAACATAATAAACTTGCCCTGGGATAACAGGGCCTCGGTGTAAGACCGGAGTAGCCCTCTAAAGGTGTTCGTGTTTTAGGCTTGCCTAAGATGCCCATAGCCTTTAGGCATGGGAGTTGTCACTGAACGAGTCCCTTCGTCACCTTCATAAAGATGTCTTCAAGGTCTGTTTCCTGCTCGGAGAAGGTCTGGACGCGCAGGCCGCTGTCCACCAGGAGCTTGTTCAGGCCGGCCTGCGCTTCGAGGTCGCCGGTGAACTCGACGTGCAGGTGAGCGTTGACGGGCCGGACGGCGCGGACGCCGGGCGCGTCGGCGAGAATCTGTAATGCCCGGTCGTGGCCGTCCAGCAGCTTGATTTCCAGCGTCTTGCCGCCGGTCACCTGGGCCATGATGTCCTGGACGTCGCCCGACACGAGAAGCTCACCGCGCTCGATGATGCCGACCTTGTTGCAGAAGTCGGCCAGCTCGGGCAGGATGTGCGAGGAGATGATGATGGTCTTTCCCATCGCCTTCAGCTCCTTGAACAGCTCCTTGATCTCGATGCGCGCACGCGGGTCCAGGCCGGACGCCGGCTCGTCCAGCAGCAGGACTTTGGGGTCATGGATCAGCGTTTTCGCGAGACACAGCCGCTGCTTCATGCCCGTGGACAATTCTTCCACGTAGTTGTCCTTTTTTCCTGTCAGATCGGTGAGATTAAGAACATCGTCTATGATGCGCGGGCGCTGCGCCCTGGGCAGACGGTAAGCCCCCGCGAAGAAGTCCAGATATTCCCAGACCCGCATGTCGTCGTAGATGCCGAAGAAAGCGGGCATGTAGCCGATGCGCCCGCGCACCGCTTCAGGATTCTCCACCACATCAATGCCGTCAATCAGCG
>JAABUQ010011950.1_pt1 | contig 10925 bp, 8 predicted proteins | sample 5560001 | NCBI WGS metagenome assembly JAABUQ01 (sample SAMN10711888, study PRJNA513371) | rock metagenome | isolation source: Antarctica rocks | place: Antarctica: Victoria Land, Finger Mt nord | collected 2015-12-18
CAGCGGCTCGGCCGCGAGGTCACGCACGTCGTGTTCCGGCGCGACTGCGGCGCCGAGCGCGCGGCCGAGGACGCGCACCTGCGCGAGCTCTTCGAGCGCGCCGCCCGGGCACAGGCGCGCACCGTCGTTTTGCAAGTGATGTTGACGTCGAGCCTTCCGTTTGCAGCTCAAGGCAGGACGGTTGCCTACTATGGCGGACGGGGCTGCTTGTGTGCAGGTACTATGGTTGCGCGGTCGCGGTGTTGCGCCCGTGTGTCTGCTGCATGTGTACCCAGTGCTTTCCTTGTGTGCCCTGACGGCGCTGAGGTCCCAGCAGCTTGTGATGCAAGCATGTGTGCAACCTACGCAGGTGTCCCAGCTGCAACCCGCGCATAGCAAGCAAGTGAGGTTTGGAGCAATTGCGCGCGCAGAGCAATGTCCCCATCCATTTTATCGAGCCGCTCTGGGTGGACAACTGCGTGCGCACGGACAGCCGCGCACAGGTCTGGCCTCAGCTTTTGCCCCATGCTGTGCTGCGTCTGCACTGTACGAGGGCGCCGCGGCTGACCCGTGCCGACCCTGGCCGCAGGAGCAGGCCTTCTCGATTCCCTGTCCAGCAGCCGCCCTGCTCAAGGCTAGGACGCCGACATCTGGCACAGGCACGCCCCCTCCTTCACCACACTTGGCTTGGGGACAAAGGCGGCTGCTTGGGGCGCACGGCGACAACAGCTGCTGCGCCCCAAGCGCCGCTCTGCACCACGTAGCGAAGTTGTCAATGCCAGGGTTCCTGTTTGCCGTTACGCAGCCCGCTGGGCGCTTCCGACAGCGCCCCGCGCGCGCAGGCAAGAAGCGCAAGCGCTCGCTCGCGCCGCGCGCGGCCGAGGAGCTGGCGCTCGACGTGACCGCGGCGGAGCTGTCCAGCTCGCAGCAGTTTGCCGCGCCGCTGGCCGCGCTGCCGGGCGCGCGCGCAGGTGCCGGCCCGCGCGGCGCTGGCGCAGCGCCCCGCTTTGCTGGGGCACGCGGTGGCATCGCCCTGCTCTGCTCTCGTCCTGTCGAACCAAGCGCCGCATGCGTGCGCAGCCCTTGCCATACCACCAGTGAGGCCCAAACCTGGAGGCTGCGGGCGCAACGTTACACCACAGACTTTGGAACTCACCCTGGATTGCAATGACCAAGCGGCAGCACCGCGGGCCGCGCAGGGCCGGCGCGCGCGCACGCCACGGCAGCCCAGCGCGGCTGGGACCGGGGCGCGGCCGCGGCTCGCGCGCGCGAGGTACGCCCGTCCAGCGGCCCACCCGCCAAGCGCCAACGCGGCGTCACCTGGGGTGCGAGCGCGCCGGCTGACGCCGCGCCGAGCCGGCCGCTTGCGCGCCCCGCCGTCGCGGCGGGTGCGCACCGGCCGCTCGAGCCGGGCGCACCGCCTTTGCGCTGGGCTGGCCTCTCGGCAGACGCCCCCGTGGCCGCAGCAGCCGCGGGCGCGGGCCGGACAAACGCGACTGTAGCACCAGACATCATAGATGGGGCCGTGGCTGCTTGTCCGACAGTGGAGCAAGCGGGCGCCGCGGCCGGCGAGCGTGCAAAGGCGGCAGCCTCGGTTGCGGCGTCTGGCGCCTGCTTGCTGGGCGCGAGCGGCGAGGCAGGCGAGGGCGGGGGCGCGCTGGGGCAGCCGCCGCCGCGCGCCTGGGGCGAGGACACGCAGGCTGCCGCCGAGACCCTGGAGCAGCTGCTGTGCGCGGCGCGGCTGCCTGGTGCGCCGCGCTGTCCAGGAGGGTTGCCAATACAGGCACGTGAGTGACGGACGAGGACAGGTTTGGAGTGTGAATTTGCAGATGCTTTGGTGCCCGCTTGCTTGTTAAGCCTCTACCTGGGTTAGACGCCGCGTGCCACTCAGAGGACGGCTGTGCGGCGCAGGCGCGGGGCGCGCTGCTGCCGCGCGCCCCGACTGCAGCTACGCCGCGACGGGCGGCGCCGGCGCAGCCGCGGCGCAGCCCGGCGCTGCTGCCGCGGCGCCCGCCGGCTTGCGCTCCAGCGCGCGCGTGCGCGCGCGGCGCGGCGGTCAGTCGCCGGTGGTGGCTGCGCCGCGCTCGGCGCCGCGCGGGGTGCTGCGGCGCGCAGCGCAGCCGGCAGTGGCAGAGGGGGCTGAGCTCGCGCGCGTCACCACGCCAGGCGGCGCTGCACAGCCCACGGCCGGTGCACCAGTGCAGGGCCGGGCGCGCCGCGGGTCCGGCTCCGGCGGGGCGCCTCCGGCCAGCGCCAGGGCCGCCGCGTCGCGCGCGCCCTCAGGCAGGAGGCGCGCGGCGAGCGCGCGCGCCGCCGGCGAGCGCGTGTCCACACCTCCCACAGGTGCGCCCTTCACAACTTTGTGTTGACCCGCTTCCCCAGCCCTTGCCGACCAGGGACACAGCGAGAACAGCGGCCTGCGGGACTGTATAGGATTGTATGTACATCTCGTGCGGCCCCTTGCGCGAGCAAGCATTGATGTCTGCCCTCACCTCTCAGTGACCGCCTGTGCTCGGTGAGACAGTGCTCAAATATTTGATATGCTGCAAGGGACCTGCGAGGCTCCCATATTCGCGTCCCTGCTCGAGCACTGCTCCAAGCCGCGGCGGGGTGCCTGGCAGGTGCAGCGGTGCCGCGGCGGCTGCGCTCGCGTGCAGGGCGCCTGTCCGCGCCCGCGTGCAGCGCCGCCGCAGACGCGCGCGCGCAGCCGCCCGCACGCCCTGCCATGGCGCCGGAATCAAAACAGTCTTGTGCAGGAGAGGATGCAGCGCATGCCGCGAGCGGCGTGGCGCATGCATGGCCGCGCCCAGCGCTGCCGCGCCCGGACGGGGCGGCGCCGGCGCGCGCAGCCGAGCGGACCAGCGCAAGCGCTGCGCACGGCGCCGGCCCCGAAGGCAGCGTACGGGGGCCGTCCGGCGTGGCCGCCAGGCAGGCCTACCAGGCTCGCACTCAGACCCCGTACGCATCGCAGCGGCGACGGGCACGCAAGGGGCGGCCGCGCGGGCCCCGCCAGCCGCCGCAGCGGCCGGGCGCGCGACGCCGGCGGGCGCCGAGCGGGCGCCTGGTGTGTCAATCGGGGGCGCGTCGCGCCAAAAGGTGGCCCCAGCCGGTGCAGCGGGCTGGGCCAGGAAGCGCGCCGCCAGCGCTATGGGCTTCCAGGGGCTCCCGGTGACGCCCGGCCGCGCGGGGCCGCGCGCTCGCAGCCCAGATGAGAACGACGCCGGCGCGTGCAACGCGCCGCGCTCGCGCGGCCCGGAGCGCGGTCCCGCCTCGGGCGCGCCGCCGGGCGCCGCGCGCGCGGCCGCGCCGCAGCGCGCGCCCTTTGGCGTGCTGGCGGCGGGCGGCGCGGCGGGGCTCGGGGCAGGGCCAGGCACGGAGGGCGCGCCTGCGGGCCCCGCGCCGGCAGCGCTGCTCCTCCGCGCGCAGGGCGGCGGCGAGGGGCCGCGCCACGGCATCCTCGGCGTCTCCTCAGGCGCGCGCGCGGGAGCTTGCCGCGCCCCTGCCGCCTGTCTATGGGACGGCATGAGCACTGACAGCTGAATTGTCCCTTAGGCGCCTGGACGGCGAGCCTTTGCTACTGCAGTGCAGTGCCATGCCATTTTGCCGCATGCACCGCGGACCACGCGGCCGTGTGGCACGCTGCGGTCCAGGGTGCGGTCTGGGGTGGCCGCGCGCACCAGCTGCAGCGGCCCCGCTCGGCGCGTCACACTCACCGTGCATCCTGTGCAAGCCAGAGCCCACGGCCTGAGCTCGCTGCCTGCTGCGGCCCCGCGCAGTGGCGCCCGGGCAGGCGGACGTGCCCGCGGCGGCCCGGCGGCTGCGCGGCCTGCGGCTGTGCATGGCCGGGCGGGAGGAAACCGTCACGCACCTGGTCATCGGCGCGCCGCGGCGCACGCTCAAGGCGTGCCCATCTCCGCCCTGTTTGCATAGAGCTGCCACCGCTGCGCTTTGCATGAAGGGGTTTGCTGCGCGCTGGGCCCCAGCCACTCGCCAGGCCTCCGTTCCCAGGCACCAGGCGCTTGACTAGGAGGTGGGAGTGAAGCCGCGTGCGCATGTGCGCCACTGCATGTCTCGCGTGTCACAAAGACGGGAGGAGCAGAGGCCCTGCACCATGTGTGCAGGTGTATACACAGCGAAACCCTCTCCGCACAAGCGTCTCACCACAGGCTGCGGGTCGCCAAGGGCTCTCAGCGGCTGCGCAAGAGCCCTGACCCTCGGGGCGCTCGGGGCCGCCCGCGCAGGTGCTGCTGGCCGTTGCAGCCGGCGCCTGGCTGCTGGCGCCGGAGTGGGTGTGTGCGTCGCTGGAGGCCGGCCACTGGCTGCCCGAGGCGCCGTTCGTGGCGCAGGCGCGCTCGCCAGCCGCCGTGCCTGCCGCGGCGTGTGTTGAAAACAGCAGGGCCGTGCTGGGCCTGCAGCAGATGGCCCCTGCCGGCGCCCTTTCAAGCGTGACTGCCACTGCTTCTAGCGATGCGCAACAGTCCCTGGCGGCCTGTTGGCACCAGCTGCGTCCTTTGTGCCCTGAGCCTGGGCACGACTGCCAAGCACAGGCAGTGCCGTCGCAGAGGTGGCAGCGCAGGCGCTGTCATCAGGGTGCCTGGGGCGCAGACGCGTGCGTGACACAGTGCCTGACGGCCGACCTTGCGCAAGGGCCGAGATAGAGGGCTGCTGCCATTGTACCAACACACCACAAACCCGTGCAGATCACTTTTGCCGATGCGGCCGTCCGCGCGCGCGCCGCGCGCGCTGCCGGCTGCGCCCCGCTGCTGGCCGGCGAGCGCGTGCACGTGTGCGGGGACGCCGGCGGCGGCGCCGGCAGCGGCGCCATGCTGCGGCGCCTGGCGGCCGCCCTGGGCGCCAAGGTGAGCACGTCGGGCCGCTCGCATGGCTATGGCAGAAGCCTGTGGGCTGCAGCAGGGGCTATCATGCAGTGTGGCGTGGCTGCGGCTGTGTCTCTGCCGCTGGCTCATGACACAGGGTCCTGTGAGCGCCTCTGCACATCTCCTGTGCTGCGTCCTGCCTGAGGCTCCTTACCAAGTGCTCAGGAGCAACAGCCCGCGCTTGCAGGTAGTGGGCGCGCGCGGCTGCACGCTGGCGGTGGTGGTGGGCGGCGAGGTGGCGCCGGCCGGCGTGCCCGCCGCTACGCGCTGCGTGCGCGAGGAGTGGCTCCTCACGGCCGCCGCGCAGCACCGCCGCCCGCCGGAGGGCTTTGCCGCACTCAAGGCGCCTCGCAACGAGCCTGGCAACTGGTTCGCGTGCAACCAGAGCGCCGAAGTTGCCTGCTGACCTCGGACAGCCGGAGAGCGCCAGTGCCCTGGCGTCAGCACGCAGCCAGCCTGCCTGGCTGCTCAGTGGCTCAGCGCGAGCGCACATGGTAGAGGGTCAAACTTTGAGGTTGCCAGTACTTTGCAGGCCTCACGCGTGCAGACAGCTTTGCTACGCCCGCGCTTAACGCGGCGAGCCACAGTAGCCCGTTGGTTGTGCGCGCCGTACACCTTTGACAGCAGTGCGCATCAGTGTGGCCGCTACGATGAGACATGCCCCGCTGGCACAGGCTTCCAGCACAAGCTACCCATCACAGCAAGACTTATAACTTATACAGTCTTGCTCATACACTTTAAGCAATCTAGCTTGACAAGAAACAGGACAAGGGCTGCGTGCGTAGTGGAATGCTGGGCAACATCCATGCCGATACACAGCACAACCACCCCGAGCAAGAGCGGCGAGAGTGGCGTGAACTGCGCTATCTCTGCAAGGAGTACCTGGTCAGCTCTACTTTTAGTGCCCGACCTAGCTGCAGTGATCAGTCTCGGTGCGAGCCTCGGCCACCTTGTACAACACACGGTAGGGATTACGGCCAGGGTAGCAGGCACCGTTTGACGAGTTCCCGGCTCTCGCTCGGACTCGACCAAGTGCGCGTGCTGTACACGCTCTGTGATTGGCTATAGCTTGGCCTGTATTGCACTGAGGCTGGGCTGGCGGGCTCTCTGCAAGTTGCGGAATAGCGTGCCGCCTGGCTACGTGTGCGACCGGTCGTTGCTGAGCCGCTCGGAGGGCGGAGGTCTTAGGTAAAGATGGCACCTCTGCTGCTGAGATCGCCGGTGGCGCCGGCGCTGGGACGCCCGGCAGCATGCAGGCCACCTCGCCGCTGCCGCCTGCCGCCGGCTGCTCAGGCCGCGCCGTCGCCTGACATGGACAGGTGAGTGACCCCGAGGGCCTGCAGCGCTGGCGCTGAGAAGCTGTTGACATCACAGCGAGATGTGCACAAGCTGGCTCCAAGGTTCCGTGACTGCCTGCCAGCCGTTCGAGCGTCTGTACGCCTGTGGCCGAAAGGTCGGGACCTGCAGTACGCTAGGCCGACTGTTGGTGGGGGTGATTCTGGCTCAGGATCAGTTGCGGGCAGTGCCAGGTTGACAGCCGGCATGCCCTGATTGTATTCCGCCTCGGCTAGGAATGTGGGACGCCAAGCGGTGCAACGCCTGCAGCTCGCCTCCAAAGACACCTGATGGTTGCTGTCGCGTGGTGGCAGGCAGCTGCCGAGCCGCCAGGGCGAGCGCACGCGCAAGGCGCCCGCGGCACCGGCAGCCGTGGCAACCCAGGCGCCGCCAGCGCCGCCGCAGCAGCTGCAGGCTCGCACGGCGACTGCGCCACTTACGACGGCGATGGCGTGCGAGCTGGCCAACGCGCACGCGCCCTACATGCAGCTGGGCTCTGTCACCGTGGGCATGGGCGCCGCGGCTGGAGTCTTCGAGCGCGAGTCGCTGCTGCTGTCCGAGAACCGCAGCCCGATGAGCACGCAGGTGCGCGACCTCCTCCCGGTCGCCTCGCCACTGGCAGCTCCGCAGCGCCCGTCTGCCCATCGAGCCTGGCGTGGACGTTGCTGGACCTGTTGCCGGCGAGACGCGCTGCTGCGAAACACCGCGTATGCATGATGATTGCCAGGCCCCTGGCAGGCAGTCACCGCGCCTCTCCCCGACGTCGCGCAGGAGCTCACGCGGCACGCGGCCAACCTGGGCATGCTGGCCGTGACCACGGTCAACCCCGCGCGCAGCAAGCACTTTTACCTGGGCTTCCAGGCGGAGCACAAGCTGGGCGCTGGTGCGCCCCTTGCCCCGCGGGCCCGCCCGCCTGCCGGTGCTCTCTGCTGCCTGCATGTGGCCGGCAGCGTGCGCCCCCTTGCAACCTGAGCGGAAAACCTCTCAGATTGGCTGCTACTTTTAGGATGGCAGGCTGCATGCGCCATCAGCATGCAGTGCTTCCCTGCTGCCATCGATCGGAGACCAGCCTCGCAGTGCTGGGCGCTGGCAGCCGCGTGCAGCCGTGGTCAGCCCTGTTTGGGTCCTCTCCGGCACTGGCCCTGCTTTGCAGCCGTCTGTCGGTCAGACTCTGTCCTGCACGCCACAGTGCGCGCGTGCGCAGAGCGGTGCGAGCTTTCCTGGATGCGCCGCGCGCAGGCGCCGAGGCCGCGCAGGACCTGAGCGCGCACAGGGAGGTGCGCATGGAGGCCAAGGTGGGCGTGTTCGGGCGCGGCATGGCGTCCGTCAAGATCCAGTACTTTGTCGAGGGCCAGGCGTACGGCCTGTTCAAGGCGCGCCCCCGACGCCGCTCCCTCGCTTGCGCAGGCAGCGCTGCTCCGCGTCTGGCGTAGCCGCCGCAACCCTGGTGCTCACGCCCGCCTGCCAGCCGCGCCCTGCCGCTCCCGCACTGCCGCACGCAGCAGGGCGGCCTGCCGCGTGTGCGGCTCCCGTACTGCTATGCGCAGCAGGGCGGCCTGTCGCGTGCTGACAGGCGGGCAGCGGGCGGCGCAGGTGCGCTACCTGGTGGTGCCGGAGGAGGACTACCGGCAGAAGTGCGCGCGCGCGCTGCTGTCGCCCGCGGAGGCCGCCGCCTACCAGGAGGTCTGCGCGGGCCTGGTGGAGCCGTACAAGAACGTCGTGCGCTTTGACGGCGCGCGCGCCCAACCCCTTTGCAGCCGGCGTGGCTGTTCCAGAATGTTGTGCCTGGCCCGGCTGCTGCTAGGGCTGCGTTGCAGTGACAGCAACGCCATGAGACCGACACACATGTTATGACCATCACATGTGAGGATCTCATGGGTGCAGCTGCACTTCATCATCATGCCGCTCGGTGGACCACAGGCCCTCAGAGACCCAGCATGCGTCGGACCGACATGCACGGCACCCGCTGCGCAGAGACAGCCGCGCCGGCGCCCGACGTGCGCGTGGCCAAGTTCACGATCGGCGACCCGGCGCGCGTGGCGGGGCATTTCCCGGACGCGCCCATGGCGCCCGCGTCGCTGCTGGTCGGCCACGGCTTTGAGACGATCGGCCTGTTTGCGGACGCGGACGCGCGCCTCGCGGCCGGCTACACCGTGCTGTCCTACAAGGGCGGCTGCGAGCGCACGCCCTGGCTCAACGAGCAGGCGATCATCACGACCACGCGCACCGGCGACACGAGCTTCCACGTGGCCATGACCGGCGCGGTCGGCGGCAACGTGCTCGCCTTTGACGTGGCCGTCGCGCTGCATGCGTGAGCGCCCGAGGCGCCGGGGCCAGGGAAGCGCGGACGCGCGATACAGGTAACATTTTTGACGGGGTCGAAGCGACCTGGGACGCGGGCTATGGCACGTCGCGCCGCGCGAGCGGCGGACCTGCGGGCCGGGGCCACAACCCTCGCGACGCAGTTTTGACAGAGGCAGGCCCGACATTTCATCGGCGGTGTGGCAGCGACGCGCCGTAACTTGTACAACCTGCACGATAGCACCTGCCTGCCGCCTTCATAGCACAACTCAGTGTGCGCCTCCGGGTGTGCGTAGTGGTGGTACTCTTGGGCAGCGCTAGCGCCGGCCCGTCGCGCTTGCCTGTCAGCACTGAAGTGTATAACAACGGGCGGGTGCGAGTGTCGTGCCTAGAAACTCACTTTGTCGCGCTCTGGCAGCTGTGGAGTACATAGCAGTATGAAGCTGGGGTCTGCACATGCGCCCAGGTTAGGACTTGAGCTGTGCACATTAGGTCGCATGGGCTGTCTTCCTTTGGGGCCTGCATTGTTGCGGGATCTGTCTAAATACTCTTCTTCCAGAGCCCTTTTCACAATGTAGGGTGCCTGCGCACCGGCAGTCAGGCAGCGCGTTGTGCGGCATGCTGCCCCTTCTGCCCCCTTTTGCTCGCACCAAGTGGCCTTGCCGCTCAGAACAGACGCTGGGCGGCAGTACTCGCTGTGGACCTGCATGTGCCGCCCCTTGTGAGACTGCAGGCCTGCGAGGCATCGATGTGCGTGTGCTTAGGCAGCCATGCCACACTTGCCATGGCTCGATGCCCTCCTATGCGAGGCGCACCGGCATCTAGTCGGGCTGGGAAATTTCATGGGTGCTTTTGCAGCTGCCGCGCCTGGGTGTATGACCCTGTTGGGCATGAAAGAGCGCGCTCCGCCCGAGATAAGATGGTCAGGGTGCGATTGTGTAACATTGACCGCATGCAGCCAACGCCGTGAAGCGGCCCACATCCTGTGCATCCCTCCTCTGTCAGGCAACCTTGCCCCACTCATTTCACACTCTTGACAGGCAGATCTGCGCAAGCCTCTGCGCACATGCATTCTATGCCACGCACATGCACATACGCACTGTCCCTGGCTGCGGCACAGTGTTCAACTCTCATCCACTCCCACAACCAGGCAGCTCTCAGCGTCGTGCATGCTCACCCGGCGACCGCATATCCAGCCAGACTTGCACCTCAGCCTCAGACGCGGCACACAGGCGCAGTGTCAGCACAGCCGCCGCTGTCTGCCCTCCAGCACGCACATCGCCCGGCCTGATAACACACCTATGGGCGCTCAGCTGGCCATGGCGTCCAGCTCAGCCAGGAACTCGGCCTCGGGGCGCACGTGCCCGCACAGGCTGCACTCGAGCGGGTCGCCGCCGGGCCGCGGCGCGACCGTGCCGAAGCATTCGGGCCGCGGGCACGTGTACCTGCGCGCGCGTGCGGGCGCGTCAGTTCTCGGGGAGCGCTCTCTCTCAGGGTGCTGAGGGCCACTTGTCGGCCACCCGGCATCATGGCAAGGTCGCAAGGTGCGCCTGCGAGCCATGCCCCAAGAAGCCTGCCAGAGACCAGCTGAACCAAGGGGCACCCTGGGGAGCTGAGGCAAGCTTGCGAGCCAATGGGTCCAGAGGCTGACAGCGCCGGCGCGCGGGGCCGGCAGCGGACGGTGGCAAGCGCGCTTGCGCGGAGGGTTTTGGGCAGGGTCGCGCACTTGAGCATGAAAACCTGGACGTACGCGCCGTCTACGGCGGGGGCGCCCGGCGCGGCGCCCGCGCCGCCGGGCGGGCCAGCCGCGTCCATGCCCTCGGCAGAGCCCTCATCGTCCTCTTCCTCCTCTGCGTCGGCGCCCCCGAGGTCCTCGTCCTCGTCGCTGCCCGCCGCGCCCTGCCAGGCCGCCTCCTCCTGTGCAGCGGCTGCAGCTGGGTTACGGCAAGAGCAGTCTTATAATGGCTGGGGCGTAGAGCCTGCCCTGAGCCGCCTGTGCTGCAGCACACCGGCGCCTGGGTGGTGCGGAGCAGCGAGGAGGTGGAAGCGGCTGTGAGGCAGGTACAGGCGCGGGGCCTCAGGCAGGCAGGCGCCAGAGCCTGTGATACATGAGCGCGAGGCCTTGCATGCGTCTGCCCGCTTGGCTGCTGACAGCAGAGCAGGGCGTCGTCCGAGAGGCAGCGCAGGGCGGGGCCTTTGTACACCCGATACGACGTCGCGTGCATGCAGTGCGATCGTGCGGGGGACATGTGGGCCAACGCGCGCTCCGCGCCTGGCAGCGCGGGCACGCGCAGTCGAAGCCGTACTGCTCGCGGCAGCGCGCCTGGCGCTCGGCCAGGTCCAGGTGCAGCGGGAAGTACGCCGTCGTCAGCTCCTCGCCCGCTGGCAGCGCGTGCAGCGCGCGGAAGGCGATGCGCGCGTTGCCGCCCGGGT
>JAABUQ010011951.1_pt1 | contig 10925 bp, 10 predicted proteins | sample 5560001 | NCBI WGS metagenome assembly JAABUQ01 (sample SAMN10711888, study PRJNA513371) | rock metagenome | isolation source: Antarctica rocks | place: Antarctica: Victoria Land, Finger Mt nord | collected 2015-12-18
GCCGTCAACGACCGTCGAACGCACGGCCGACCCCGTGTTCCTCTACGATCCACCGAGCGACGCCGTCGATCTCGCGCAAGCCGGCCTCGGCGACGGCAGCGATCCGCTCGTTGTCGTCTGCGGGCGCAAGACCGCAGATCAGAACGAGGGTGTCACCGCGATCGCCGCCGCCATCGATCGGCTGGCGTTCGAGCACGGCGCGCGGGTCGCGTTCGTTCCATTTGGTGGGACGCCGGATGCGGAAGCATCGACGCTGATCATCCGTAAGTGCAAGTCGCGACCGATGCTCGTCGCGCTCGGCTCACTCGACGAAGTCGCGGCGGCGATCGGTCGCGCGCGGCTCGTCATCGGGGTTCGGCTGCACGCGCTGATCCTCGCCGTGCGCCTCGGCGTGCCGTTTCTTGCGATTCCCTATGATCCGAAGATAACCGGTTTGTGCGAGGACGTGCGCTATCCGCTGGATCCGCTTTGGGCTCCGGGTACTCGGCCGTCGCTCGCGCAGGTCGAGGCCTCGGTCGACGACGCGTGGGCGCGTCACGATGAGATCGCGCAGCACCTCGCGGTCGCCAGTGCCGAACAGCGCGCGCGGGCCGAACGGAATTTTACCGTCCTCGACGGGCTGGTTCGGAAAACGTAACACTGCAAGAGGCGTTTTCGCGGCCGATCGACGCGCTCGTGCAGTTCCTTCGCGGCTATCCGGTCGCGCCCGCGCACAACGACGCGCGCGATGTGTTCTTCGACATTTCCGATCACGGACCGCGCCCGAACCTGCTGCGCAGCATGATCGACGACCCCCGTATGCGCGAACGCTTCGTCACACCGTCGCGGGAGACGGTGCTGTACGGGATGGAACGCGCACGCCGCTTTAGCGCGACGCTTCGACGCGCGCGATCCGATCGTCGAGCCCGACCACAGCCACCTTCACCGCGACGGCTTCATGTTCGAGGGCTTCCAACCGTCGGTCGACGTCGATCGCGCGCTCGCGCAGCTCGACGAGACCGTGCTCGACCCGGGGTCACCCGTTGCTTCAAATCGCGGATTTCCGTCTCGACGTTCCCGAGTCGGTCCTCGACGTCGGTGAGGCGATGCTCGACCTTTGCTAGCCGGTCCTTGACGTAGCCAAGTTCGCGCTCGACACCGGCGAGCCGACCCTCGACGGAGGTCACGCGGGCTTCTAGTCGATCGAAGCGCTCGTCCATCCGCCGGAATCCGAGTTCGGTCGCGTCCTTCAGACTCAGGACGGCCACGAGAATCGCTTCGCCATCAATCATGTCGCCGTATCATCGCGACTTCCGCTCCGTCTGACAAGTCCCGGATTGCGAACTCGTGCGACGCCCGGGACGCTCCGCGCGCCGGCGCGAATCCATCGTATTCCATGTCATCCAACGAGACGCTCGCGACCGACTACCGCTCGACGCTGAACCTGCCGACGACCGACTTTCCGATGCGTGGTGATCTACCGAAGAAAGAGCCGGAGCGCGTCGCGTGGTGGCGGGAGCAAGGCGTGTACGCGCGGCGCCTCGCGGCGAACGCCGGCAATCCGCAGTGGATCCTCCACGACGGTCCGCCGTACGCGAACGGCAACATGCACATGGGGCACTTCGTGAATCGCGTCCTCAAGGACGTGTTCGTCAAGGTGCATCTCCTCGACGGCTTCGACGCGCGCTTCGTGCCGGGCTGGGACATGCACGGGCTACCGATCGAATTCGAGACGCTCAAGCATCTCGGGCTCGACTTCCATAAGATCGATCCGATCGAACTGCGCGCGAAGTGTCGCGAACGCGCGATCCACTGGCTCGGCATCCAGCGCGACACGATCCTGCGCATGGGCGTGCTCGGCGATTACGATCATCCGTATCGCACGATCGATAAGGAATTCGAAGCGACGATCGTCGACACGCTCGCCGATCTCGCCGAAGCCGGGCAGATGTACAAGGGCTTGCGCGCGACGCTCTGGTGCCCGCACGACGAAACGGCACTCGCCGAAGCCGAGATCGAATATAAGGACAAGGTCTCGCCGTCGATCTACGTGCGCTTCGCCGCGAACACCGAACAGCGTGCGAATCTGCTGCAGCGCTTCGGCCTCGATGCTTCGGGTGACGCGCAAGTCTCGATCGTAATCTGGACCACGACGCCATGGACGCTTCCCGCGAACGTCGCGATCGCGGTGAAGCCCGATGCGACCTACGCGCTGCACCGCATCGCCTACGACGATGGGTCGACGGAATACGTCGTCGTCGCCGAAGCGCTCGCGGCGTCGCTCGTCGAGAGGCTCGGCGCCAGCGCGAGCGTCTCGCAACGCGCGATCGTGTCATCGGATCGCGCGGGCGATGCGGTGCTCGGCACCGTACTCGTCGGCGCGAACGTCCGCCATCCGTTCCTCGATCGCGATTCGCTCGTCGTCGGTGCGGACTACGTCGAACTCGACACGGGCACGGGCGCCGTCCACACCGCACCCGGCCATGGCGCGGACGACTTCGATACCGGGATGCGCTTCGGGTTGCCGATCCTCAACCCGGTCGATGGCTCGGGACATTTTCTCGCCGACGCCGGTCCCTACGCGGGCTTGGAAATCTTCGCCGCAAACGATCGCATCATCGCGGATCTCGCGGCGAGCGGCGCGCTCGTGCAACGCGAAGATTACCGGCATTCCTATCCGCACTGCTGGCGCTGCAAGAATCCGGTGATCTTCCGCTCGACCGCGCAGTGGTTCATCGCAATGGACGTTAACCGCTTGCGCAAGCGGATCGAGTCGCACATTCCGGGCGTCGGTTGGTATCCGTCGTGGGGCGAGAACCGTATGACGCAGATGATCGAGAATCACCCCGAGTGGTGTGTCTCGCGACAGCGCACGTGGGGCACGCCGATTCCGGCGGTCGTCTGCCGCGGATGCAACGAGACGATCCTGGATCCCGAGGTCGCCCGTATCGTCGCGCGCGCATTTCGCGAACGCGGCGTCGAAGGCCACAACGCGAGCGATCTCTGGTGGACGGAGCCCGTCGAGACGTTCTTGCCGGAAGGCTTCGCGTGCGCGTCGTGCGGCGGTCGCGCGTTCGATAAAGAGAAGAACATCGTCGACATCTGGTTCGAGTCGGGAGTGACGCACCGCGCGGTGTTGCGTCAGCGCGGCATGCATTGGCCCGCCGACCTCTACCTCGAGGGCAGCGATCAATTCCGCGGCTGGTTTCGCAGCAACCTCATCACCGCCGTCGCAACGAACGGCGCGCCGCCGTACAAGAACGTCGTTTCGACGGGTTGGGTGGTCGATGCGGAAGGCCGCGCGATGCACAAATCGACGGGCAACTATATCGGTGCCGAAGACGGCATGAACCAATACGGCGCCGACGTCTTGCGCCTATGGGTGGCGTCGGTGGAATTTACGGCCGATATGCGCTTGGGCGACGCGCTGCTCAAGTCGATCGGGCAAGTCTACCGCAACCTGCGCAATCGCCTGCGCATGCTGCTCGGACTCATCGACGATCTGAAGCCGCAGAATCTCGTGCCGCGTCACGAGCTCGTCGACATCGACCGGCTCGCGCTCGTGCGGCTCGACGACGTCGCGCATCGCGTCGCCGAAGCATACGGGAGCTATCGCCTGCACGACGTCTACCTCGCACTCGTCGAGTTCGATACGGCGGACCTCTCGAGTTTCTACGTCGACCTGCTCAAGGATCCGCTCTACTCGGGCGATCGCGACGGCGTGCGTCGCCGCTCGGCGCAGACCGCGATCTACACGATCCTCGAATCGCTTTGCGCGCTCTTCGCACCACTGCTCTCGTTCACGTCGGAAGAAGCGTGGCAATACGTTCCGCCGGCACTGCGCGGCACGCGCGAAAGCGTGTTCGATCTCGCGCTTCCCCGCGGTAGTGCGCGCGGCGCGACGGAAGCGGCCGATCTCGAACTCTGGGACGTGCTGCGGAGCTTGCGCACGATCGTCGCTGCGAGCGACGGCGAACGCGATTTCGCGCTTGCGGCGCGCGTCTACGCCGGCAGCGCGCTCGCGCCGCGGTTGGAGGCGCTCGGCGATGGATTACGCGAGGCGCTCGTCGTGTCGGCGTGCACGCTGCACGTCGATTCCGATCTCACGGACGATGCCCGTGTCGAACTATCGGCGGCGCCTGGCGCGAAGTGTCCGCGCTGCCGCAAGACGCTGCCTCCGTCGGGCGACACCGTGCATCCGACCCTCTGCGAGCCGTGCGTCGCGATCGTTCGCGCCTTCGACGCACGGCTCGCGAACGATACCTCGCACGCAGGTTCGGCGACGTAATACCGTCGCGCGTACCGCGAGTCTGACGAGAAAGCGACCGCACCTGAGAAGATGCGGTCGCTTTCGCGGGATTAGCGCTTGGCTTTTTTCGCCGTCGACTTCTTGGCGGTCGTCTTCTTCGCAGTCGTCTTCTTTACGGCCGTTTTCTTTGCGGCGGGCGCTGCTTTCTTCGCCGCCGTCTTCTTCGCGGTAGTCTTTTTCGCGGTGCCGCCACGTTTGGGCGCGCCGACCGCTTCCTTCAGCGGTTTACCGGGGATGAACTTGAGGACGCGCTTCGCGGGAACGTTGACGGGTTCGCCCGTTTGCGGATTGCGCGCGACGCGTGCCGCGCGATCGCGAATTTTGAATTGACCGAACGGCGTGAGCTGGACTTTGTCGCCGGACTTGAGGACTTCGGTCATTTTGTCGAGGATCGATTCGACCATCTCGGAGACTTGTTTGCGCGGAAGCTCGAAATCTTCCGCAAGTTCTCGCACGAGTTCGTTCTTAGTCATGGGTCCTTTCGGGTGACGGGCTCGGTGCCACAGATGGGGCCGATGTTGCGCGCATTATAATATGATTCGTTCGATTTCGTACGGAAATTTACGGAAAATCAAAGAAATTTTCGTACGTGCGCCGCGGATGATGGCACGCACGGGTGCTTTGCGTCTCCGGGTGCGCGTTCATCCTTCCAAGCTCGAAGTTCGTGCGGGTGCACGAAAATTGGCAACACCGCGTTCGTCTGCTCGTCACGCGCGTGCGCGATACTGGCGCCCATGGACGGCATACATCTCATGGCCACGGCGCTCCAGGCCGCGAAAACCCGGCTCGACGTCTCGGCGGCTAATCTCGCAAACGTATCGAGTGACGGCTTTCATAAGAGCGTCGTCCGCGCGACGCTGACGCACGAGGGACTCATCACGCGTAGCGTCGTCGATGCGACGTCCGGGCCGCTACGCCGAACGGGGCGCTCGTTCGATGTCGCGACGGCGGGCGCGGGCGGTTTTTGCATTCGTACGCCGGGCGGAGTCGTCACTCGGGAGCGCTCGGCGTCGTTCGATCGTACGGCCGACGGACGACTCGTCGATGCGCGCGGAAACGCGCTCCTGGGGGAAGCCGGTCCGCTGGTCGTGAGCGCGGATGCGCAGATCGACGCGCGCGGCGCGGTCCGAGCCGCGGGACGCCTCGAGGGCCACGTGCGCGTCGCTGCGGGCAGCGCGCTGCAGAGTGGGTTTCTCGAATCCGCCAATGTCGACAGCGTCCGTGAGATGGTCGACGTGCTGGGCGAACAGCGCGCCTTCGAAACGGCGCAGAAAACGCTCTCCGCGCTCGACGACGCCCGCCAGAAAGACGTCAACGACGTCGTCCGGCTCAAGACGTAAGGAGCGAAGATGAATCGAGCGATGTTCGCCTCCGCTAGCGGCATGGCGGCACAACAGAAAAATCTCGACGTCGTTGCGGATAATCTCGCCAACGCCGACGTCGCGGGCTTCAAGGGCGCGCAAGCGACCTTCGCCGCCATCGGCGGCAACACGCAACTCGGAACGGCGGCGACGGGGACGCGCGCGAACGTCGCGCAGGGCAAACTCGAAAAGTCGGGCGGTGCTTTCGACATCGCGATCGATGGTGCGGGGTTCTTCGCCGTCGATCGCGACGGCGAGCGCGGTTACACGCGCGCGGGTTCGTTCTCTCGCGCGGCCGACGGCACGCTGCGTAATGCCGACGGTTGGACGCTGCACGGCGTGCGTTTGCCGCAAAACGCCGCGATGGTCACGGTCGCGCCGGACGGTGCGGTACGCGTCCGCGGGTCGACGGGCACCGAAAGAATCGTCGCGCACATCGCACTCGCGGGTTTCGATGCGGCCGAGAAGTTGCGGCCGATCGGCTCGGCCGTTTATGCCGCCACGCCGGAATCCGGACGCGCGCGCACGCTACCCGCAGGCGGCGATCGACAATCGCACATCGCCTTTGGCATGCTCGAGAAATCCAACGTTTCGATCGTCGAGTCGATGATGGCGATCCTCGCGGCGCAACGCGCCTACGAAGCCAACGCGAAAGGCGTGCAGGCCGCCGATGAAATGCTGCGGATCGCGAACAACCTCCACCGTTCCTGAAGACTCAGCGTAGCGCGACCCGGAGGCTCGGCTCGGCCCGTATGCCACGTCAACGCCGGCTTCGCCGAGTGCGCCGAGAATGGTGCGGATGCGATCGGGCTCCGGATGGATTGCCGTCAGCGAGTCGAGCGCGAGCATTGTCGGCATCGATGCGCCGGGATTTGGCGAGCTTCCCCAATCGATATAGAACGGCAGCACGCCGTCGCGCGTCGCGAATGGCGACGTCAGTCGCCACGAGATCGTGGTTCCATCGTGCCGCGTTCGCGACATCGAGAAAATCTCACCGAGCTCGAGCCCTGCGGCGCGCGCGATCGCGACGGTTTCTTCAAGGGGACGCGGCGCCCGCGCGCACCACGCCGCAATGTAGGGTCGAACGTGCGCGTCGAGTCCGAAAAATCGCCGGGATGCGGGAACGTCTTGTTGCGGGTCGACGGCCATAAGTTCGAGGTACGCCGCGTTGCCCAATCCGATCAACGCGTTTCGCGTGCCGAACCCCAGATGTTGGCCTCCTGCCAGCGGCGCGATGCCATAGGTCTCGGAAAATGTGGAGATGGCGCGGTCGAGGTCGGGGTCTGCGTAGATAATATGGTCGATCAACAGCGGCCTCGTTTGCGGACCATCCCGCGTTCGGAAATCCGAAACATTCTCCTTACGGCAGCGACATACGCGCCGATTATCGTTTGGCCGAGACCTCGTGTGCATCGTTGCCGACGAGAGGCAATTGCGAAAGAAGTGCAGGCCGCCGATGAAATGCTACGGATCGCCAACAACCTCCACCGTTTCCGATCGATCGACCGCGCGCACGCGGTCGGGCGGTGAAGCCGCCGAAGCAACGGCCGCGCGCGATGCGGCCGCGAGTTTCGAAGCACTCCTGCTGCAACAGGCGTTCGCACCGCTCGCGAAAGCGATCGGCTTCTACGGCGACGCCGTCGTCGCGGCCGCGACGCGTGCGATGATGCGTGCCCATCACGACGGCTTCGTCGATATGCTCGCTTCAAGCCGCGACGAGGTGATCCGATGAGCGCCGAACGGGACGCAACGATCGCGCGATTCGTGCCCGTCGTGCGGCAGATCGCCCGACGCGTCGCGCGCGTCGTCACCGGTGCCGATCTCGACGACCTCGTAGGCGACGGCTCCCTCGGACTCATTCGCGCGGTCGATACCTACGACGCGACGCGTGGCACGGTGCTCGAATCGTACGCGCGGCGGCTCATCGTGGGCGCGATGCTCAACGGTTTGCGGCGTCGCGATCCCGTATCCGAGCGCGTGCGACGGACCCTGCGGCGGGCGGAACAACGGCGCTTCGCGATCGCGCAAGAACGCGGTACGCTTCCCGGCTTTGCGGAGTTGGAACGCAGCGATCCGGCGCTCCGCCGTGCGCGCGTCGCGGCGCACCGTCAGGCGCCTCTCTCGCTCGATGCAACATCATCGTTCGCTCGGGATCCGCTCGCGGACTGGTCTGCCGATCCGAGCATCGAGGCGCTGGCACGAGCGAAACGTACGGCTTTACGAGAAGCGATCGCGCTTTTGCCCGAACGCGAGCGCCGCATTCTTTCGCTCCATTACGCGGGCGAGCTCAGCCTGCACTCGATCGGTGCCCGCATGCTCGTCTCGCCACAACGCGTCTCGCAACTCCATTTGAGCGCGCTTACGCGCCTTCGGCGTGCGGCAGCGACGCTATGAGCGCGCGCATCGATCCCGACGGCGGCGCGGGGGCGAATCTCGCGCTCGGCGCCGCCGGCGAAAGCGCGCCGCTCGCACCGCTTGCGGTCGATGCCGACGACCGTTTCGAAGGGCCGGCGCTCCCGCACGATCATCCGGCGTGGATGCGGGACGCCGTCGCCCTCTCACAACGCGCGCGCGCGCTCATCGCGTCGCTGCGGCCCGTCGTGCTACGCGTGGTCGGTGCCTGGGAACATCGCGTGCGCTCGGTCGTCATCGGCGGCCGCAGCGTGACGATCGACGCGAGCGGTTCGTACCGCGTCCCGTGACCCGCATCGGCGGGATGCTCGCGCGCTAATTCCCCCTCCCCCATCTCGATGCGTGCCATGGAAATGCTGCTCCTGAGCGAGTTGGGCCGCGCAAATCAGCCGGCGTTCTCCACCGATCTCACGACATTTGCGTACGGCCTGCTGCTCGATCCGGCGGCCACGTCGTCGGTGACGCTCAACGGCCGCACACCGAACGGGTACGAACCCCACGGGCTTGCCCGGTACCTGCGACGCAACGGGCCTCGCCGTTTCGAACAACCGCGCGTTCTACGTGCCCTCGAGCGGCGTCGCGGCGTTCGAGCACCCCGAGCGATTCGCAAACCGCTCGTCTCGATCGCGGGTAGCGCCGACGTGTTCATCACGCCGGCGAACGACGCGGAAACTCTTTTCGATGCCGTCAATGCGAGCGGCAACGACGGTCACTTTTGGCAATATCTTGTCACCGACGGAATACGCGTCGGTACGTTCGCGCGGCTCGGGTACGGACTGCAGCCGCAATTGCCGTTCGCGTGGCGGCCTTCAATCAACTCGCCGCGATCGTCGAACGCGCGTTCACACAGATCTCGTCGTAGCGCGGAAGGCTTCGTCTGCGCAGCTACGAAGCGCGCCCGCATGTCATTCGCCGCCGACGACCGTTCGGACCGAACGTGAGCCGTGCGGCAGCGTCGCCGGCGGGACGAGTGCCACAAACGGCACTCGTCCTCATCACCGTACTGGCGCTCGCAGTCGGGATCTGGGCGCGCTTCAGCAACGTCACGCACAAGATCTACTATCAAGACGAAGCGATTACGTCGATCCGCACGGCAGGCTTTTTACTCGCCGACGTCAACGCGGTCTTCGACGGTAAGCCGCACACGTTCGCCGACCTTCAACGGCTCGAGCGGCCGGGGCCGGATCGCGACGTTCGCGCAACGATCGCTTCGCTCGCCCTGGAAGACCCGCAGCATCCGCCGCTCTATTATGTCGCGCAGGCACTTTGGATGCGCGCCGTGGGCTGGGAGCCGGCACAAATGCGCGTTCTGCCCGTACTCTTGAGCCTGGTCGCACTGCCTCTAGGCTACTGGTGCGCGCTCGAACTGTTCGGTTCGCGCACGAGTGCGCTCGTCTTCACGGCTCTGCTTGCCGTGTCGCCGTTCCAAGTGCTCTATAGCTACCAAACGCGCGAATACGGACTGCTGACCGTCGCGATCCTCGCGGCGAGCTGGGCGCTGTTGCGCGCGCTACGACTGCGCGATTCACCGCGCGCGTGGCTCGCGTACGCGCTTGCGGTCGCGCTCGGACTCTACACCTACTTATTGTTTGCCTACGTCGTCATCGCGCACGCGCTCTACGTCGCGCTACTCGAGCGGTCGCCGACGTTGCGATTGCGGCGTTTCGTGATCGCCTGCGGCAGCGGCGTCGCACTCGCCGGACCGTGGCTCGCCATCGTCGTCGCACGGCGGCAGACGATCTCGGGCGACCTCGATTGGGCGCAAACGGCGTATCCACTGATGTTCATGGCATCGAAGTGGGCCTTCTTCGCGAGCGCGACGTTCTGCGATCTCGCCTATGCGAACGTACGGTTCGCCCCGGTCGCCCTCGCGGTCGTAACGTTCGCACTCTACGCCCTCATACGTGCCAGCCGCGACGCAACGCCGCGCATCGCGCTCTTCATCGTTGCGACGACGGCGACTGCGGCGGTGCTGCTGGTTGGCCAAGATCTCGCGTTACACGAACGCTTCTCGACGATCGCGCGCTATCTGGCGCCGACGTGGCTGGGATTACAGCTCGCGGTCGCCTATGTGATCGGCACGGCGCTCGATGAGGCGCGCAGCGCACGCACGTCTCGCCTTTGGACCGCCGCGTGCGCGCTCATCGTGCTGGCTGGCGCGGGCGCCGATGCCATCAATTCGCGCGCGCCGTCGTGGTGGGAGAACAGCGGCAATCGCCCGCTGCCGGCGATGGCGGTCGTGCTGGCGGCCAAGCCGCATGCAATCGTCGTGGTCCAGAACGAATATGCGCCGATGCTCTCACTGGCGTTTCTCGTGGAAGGCACGCTCCGCTTGCAAGGAACGCTCGGTGGACGGACGCCACGTGTCGACGTCGCCGCAGGTGATCCCGTCTATCTCTTCACGCCGAGCGACGCGCTACGAGCGCACCTGGCGATGCTCCAACATCTCCGTTTCCGTAGCGTCTACGACTCGCACGATTCGAAGCTCGCGGTGAGCCAATTCCGCGGCGCGGTCGCTTCCGCGAAGTACGGCCGCGGAAACGCTTGGGGTGACGGGTCGCTCTGGAAGTTGCAGCGGCCCTGAGCGCGGCATGAGTCATTTTGGGGGATCTCGCTATTCGTAGCGCTGGTATTCGCCGTCGCCCTCAAGACGTGGATGCTCGCGCGAGACGGCGATGCCGGGCATCACGTTATAGCCGCGTCGTTCGTCGCACTCGTCGCACTCGTCGCGCTCTTCGTGCTCATGACGCGAATGCACGATCGCTACTTGATGCCGGGCCTGGTCGTCGGCGCGATCGTCGCCTGCCCGAACCATCGATATTTCGTCGCGGAAGCGATTTTCGTCTTCACATTTACCGTCAACT
>JAABUQ010011952.1_pt1 | contig 10924 bp, 3 predicted proteins | sample 5560001 | NCBI WGS metagenome assembly JAABUQ01 (sample SAMN10711888, study PRJNA513371) | rock metagenome | isolation source: Antarctica rocks | place: Antarctica: Victoria Land, Finger Mt nord | collected 2015-12-18
AACAAGCTCAATGGAATGGTTGCCGGTAAAATCGGTAATCGGGGAGAAACTCTCGAACAGCTCCTTCAGGCCTTCTTGGAGGAACCAGCGATACGAGTCTAATTGGAGTTCGACAAGGTTGGGAACGTCCACCACATGCGCCGTCTGCTTTGTGGCGTGCTGTATCTCTTTCAAAAACAAACCCTCCTGTGCCAACGCACGAACCTATATCATACCAAAATGCCCAGTAAAAGTCAAGCAATATTTTGGGGAACCCGCGTTTATACCCAAGCCTTTGCCCTCGTTAAACCTCATTGGGCGCAAAAGTTCGTGGAGGCGCAATAATGGAACGCAAACAAGCGCAGACAAGTTCCCTTGACTGCGCTTCCTGCACATTCACGCTGAAAACAACGGTTGGTTTTGGCTCGGAGATTATCCTGGCAGGCTGTGGTCGTTCGCTGTCGGCACACTGAAAGCGGCGGCGAGGAGAGAGAAGAAGTGTGGCTTGGTGGAGGGGCTTACTCTGCCTGTAGGCGTAAAGGATGACGCCGCCCGTGCGGCCCTTCAGGTTGCGAGTGAGGAACCCGCCTGCGCTAGGGTCGTAGCAACGGAAGGTGAGCAGGCATAGGCCGGTCTTGGCGTTTGTGCAGCAGCCTGCCCTGCCCGGTAACCGAACACGTCTACCCCGCCCCCATGCCCTTACTGCTGAACGGGTCGGGGTGCGTGTCCGTCGTGGCTTCATGCCCCTGCGCATCGTAAGATGGACGAACACAGCACAGACCCGTCATGCCCCACCTTCTGGGACAGGCACCCTTGCGGGTCAAACGTGTAAAACCAGTCCGTCACCTGCGTGTGACGCGCCCACACGCCATCGGCCCCGAAGTCGTTGACTGCCGTCAGGCTGCCGCTGCTGTTCATCTCGCACACCGGCTCGCTGCCGTCGTACAGGAAGTACGTGCGCGCCCCCGACGAGTTCTGCTTCCATGCCCGCTGCCCGTCCCCCTCGGTAGCCCGCCGTCAGGCTGCTGCCCTACTGGGTCAAACGGCCTTCTGGGTCGTAGCTGCCGTAGCCTAGGGAGTTGCCGACGGGTCGCCGCCATATGATTGTTTATCTACAGTTCCACGATAGCAGGATGAAACAAATGCACGATCATCAATAGTAATACGCAAATTAGAAAACTGACCATTCCTAGAATTGCTCTTCGAAACTCTTTGTGGACAGGGTTTCTGCTATTGTTAAACATATCGACATAAGATTCCCAATTTTGGGCTGGAGCATCTGCTCTATGACGAAATTGGTAATGTTTCATCCGAATAAACCCACTTACACTCCACAACCACGAACATATGGCTGCGAACAAAAGAAGCTTTATCAAAAATACGAGCATGGTCTGAAGAGTTCTAGATTATGATCTATGATGTTGTCACTTGGATATTAGGGGGTTACGCGATTGAGCGTGAGTTACACTCACAGCAATACAATCTTTGCTCTAGAAACGAGTTCAACTGCGTAACTCCTATGTCAGTTAATTCAAGTTCATCAAGGTGTGTAACCAACGGTTCCACGAGGTGGTTGACGCGGCTGATCGCAGGGTGGTGGTGGGTTCCCATTAAAATTAGAAAAGGGGTCTGGAAGATGGCCTATTATATATGTAGTTGTTGTAGAAACGCCAGCCCCCACGAATGCTCCACCTCCCTCACCCACGCTAACAGCTACCGTTGTAGGACCGCTCATACCTGGAAGAGGAGTGTTAACAGAAGCACCACCACCAACAACAGAACCGCCTTGCCCTCCAACAGTACCTGTTTCAACTGTTCCATTCGTGAGAACTCCGGTAGAGACAGTACCCACGCCTCCAAACTCGTATCCAGCCCCGCCGCCACCGGTTGCAGTACTTCCAACACCAGCAAGGGCACCAGCTCCAGCACCATAGCCAGTTCCGGTAATAACAACTCCAACATTGCCATCTGTATCGACTGAAATAGTTACACTTCCTGCTGCGCCTCCTCCGGCTCCGAACACGCCTGCCCCAGCCCCCGCTGAGCCTCCAATTCCAAAGACCGTTAATCCGCTAGGATCAGCCCGATTAACCGGGTCATTCCCCGTGTACGCATACACATTCACCCCGCCCCGGTAGCCGATAGGGTCCCTATTGATGAACCGTCCTGCATTGGGGTCATAGAACCGGTGCCCCAGCAGGTACAGGCATGACCCGCCATTGTCCCCGCTCGTCTCCCAGTCTCCGTAGTAGCCCCACTGACCGCCATAGCCGCTGAACGGGTCGGGGTGCGTGTCTGTGGTGGCTTCATGCCCCTGCGCATCGTAGATGGACGAGCACAGCACAGACCCGTCACGCCCTATCTTCTGGGACAGGCACCCTTGCGGGTCAAACGTGTAGAACCAGTCCGTCACCTGCGTGTGACGCGCCCACACGCCATCGGCCCCGAAGTCGTTGAATGCCACCACCGCCCCGCTGCCGTCCATCTCGCACACCGGCTGGCTGCCGTCGTACAGGAAGTACGTGCGTGCTCCCGCCGAGTTCTGCTTCCACGCACGCTGCCCGTCCCCATTGTAGCCACAGGCAAGGACGTTCCCCCACCGCGTCATCCGGTTCTCCGGGTCAAACGTCACGCTCTGCCCGCTGCACACGATAGGGTTGCCGTTGCCGTCATAGGTGTTGGCCACATCCTGGTTGTCCGCGTTGTACGCGTGGCCTTGCCCCTTGAAGCTGGTGATGTTGCCCGCACTGTCATAGCCGAACCCGTTGGTGTAGTTGAAGGCCGTGGACGCCTCCTGCGTCAGTTGGTTCTTGCCGTCATAGGTGTAGCCCGTCGTCCGGCTGTACTGAGGCATGGCCGGAACCGTGCTCACCCACGCCGTCCGGTTGCCTGCCCCGTCGTACACCATGCCAGACACCGGCCCCGCATAGTCGGACAGGGTGGCGTTGCTCACGCTGCGGTTTCTCAGCCCTGTTAGCTCGCCGCGCTGGTCGTAGTAGTGGCTTGTGACCGTGACTGGCGTTCCGGCATTGCTGAGGGTGCGATGGTCAGCCCAGCCGTTGTCCAGGTAGCTCCAAGCCGCCGTCTGGCCGTAGGGGTTGGTCATGCCGGTCAAGCGGCCCACCGCATCGTAGGTGTAGTTGTAGGAGCCGACCGGGCTGGTCATGCTCTGGCGGCTGCCGTTAGGCCAGTAGCTGTAGGAGACCATGTAGGCGGACAGCCCCGTGTAGGTCGTGGTGACAGACAGCGGGGCATCCCCATCATCATAAGCAAAGGACTGGCGGCCTGTTCCATCGGTCATGCCCGCCCGCCGTCCATAAGCATCATAAGCCAGAGAGACATCGCCCGTCTTGCCGCCCATGTAGGATGGATAAACGTAGTGGATGTTCGTTAGCAAGCTTTGCGGATCGTTGTAGGTGTAGGTCGTGGTGAAGTTGTTGCCGTCAATGCGCCGCAGCAGGTTGCCGTTGGCGTCATAGGCAGGGTAGCGCACGCTGTCCTTTCCACTAATGTTGTCGTAGTCATCGACAGTCGCGTTGTAGACAGGCGCAGGGCCAACATAGCCGGGGTAGGTGACAGCGTCCAGGTACCCTTGCTGCTTGTAGTAGTAGCGCGTGGCATGGCCGTTGCCGTCCGTCAAAGCGGACAGCCGGTACAGGGCATCATAGGTGTACGTGGCGGGTTCCGCACTGCCGCTGACACCCAGGGTCTCGCCTTCCTGTCCGTAGGCGTAGCTGACCTGCCGGATGGCCGCGCCGGTTTCGTCGGTGGTGGTGACGCCAGTGAGCGGCCCACCGGGATAAAGGTAGGCGCTGGTTAGGGTGGTGCGTCCGCTGCCCTGCTGGTTGGCGGCGGGACAGAGGGTTTGCAGTGGCTGGTCGGCAATGTTGTAGGTGAAGTCGTACTGGTCGGGGAACCAGGAGGAGATGGCATCGGCAACGGACAGGCAGTTGCCCCGGCTGTCATAGCGCAGGTGGGTGACTTTGCCCAGGTTGTCCGCGACCGTCAGCGGCTGCCCGATAGCGGCTGTTTGGGTGTAGCCATTGTCCGTAGTGTAGCCGAAGGTCGTAGTAATCGCACTGGCGGCGTTATTGCCGGGAGTGGTGACAGTAAGTAAGTTTCCCAAACCTTGGTGCGTGACGTTTCCGTTGCTGTCATAGGTCGTTAGGTCATAGGTGTAGGTGGTGGGAGTTGGATTGACCGTGCCAGGGGAACCGGGGAGCGGCCCTTGAACGGATGCCGCCAGGCCGCTCGGCTCATAGTAGGTGTAGGAGGTCGGTGCTTTCGAGCCTTGCTGTACTTGAGCCAACTCGCCCAGTGGAAATACATTGGGATGGTCGGCATCTGGAAACTTGTACGTGTACGTTGTTTTGGCGGGAGTGCGTGTGCCGTTGGAGGGCGGCGTCATCGTCAGCATATTGCCGTACTGATCCCATGTGTAGCTACTGACATTGCCGTTGCCGTCCTGCGTCTGTGCCGGGCGATAAGGATCGTTTGTAGACCATTGCAACACTTGATAGACGGGCGTATTAGCGCCATCCGTTTCGGTCTGCTTGCTCATGTGACTGTCAAAGCCGGATGTGCTGGAGAAGACCGTCTGATTCTGCGCATTGGTGACGGTCACTTTAGTATGCGTTCCATCTACCACCGTATACGTGCGCGTGTTGCCGTTGCTATCCACCAGGCTGGACACATAGCAGGTGTTGGGGCTGTAGTTGATGTAAGACGAACTCGTGCCCGCCATGCCCGCAGACAAACTCCCGGAAGCCGGGTTGGCGCTGGAAGGCGCGGGCACCGTAATGCTGTGCAGGAACGAAATCGTTTCGCCCCCGCCTCCTGTTCCCCCATCGCCATTGTTGACGCCGACATAGCCGTAGGCATAACGATCCGGCCCGCTGGTCAGGCTGTCCGGCACAACTTGCGAAACATGATCTAGTTCCAGATAAGATTGTGGATAGTTAGTTGGTACATTGGTCGTATTGTACGTTCCTACATGGTAGCAGACACGGCGATGATAGCAGTCGGTGATGGTGCTGATAGTGCTGTTGGAATAGCTCACCGACAGCAAAGCGGTTCCGGCATCATTGTTGATGGCATAGCCGGTGCTTGTCTGCGAGAACCGTAAGCTGTGTCCGTTGCGATCAACAATGGCAGTCAGCCCCATAGTATAAACACCGGAGACTTGCGAACTATTGTAAACATTGCCAACCCCAGTTGTGCGTTTATTCGGCTCAAATAGCCAGGAAGTTCTGTCAGGAAATGTCACCTTGAAACCGGTCAGCATGGTTCCATAATCAGTCAAGCCCTGGCTATCAAAATGGCGGAAGGTAGCAGTTACGCCAACCCCCCCACCTGTATCTACGCTGCACTTGCTAGAAAAAGGAGCACTAGTCCGAACAGCAAAAAGACAGTCGGCATCACTAGAATAGTAAGGAGTGTAAAAATGTATGCTTGAGCCGTTAGGCATCACCAAATTGCAAGATGTATGGTTGGATGGAGAGGCACGGACATAAACGTCATACGGGTTGTTCCACCCGGAACCAAAGCTGCCTGTCGGATAGTAGTCCTGAGAGTTGTCCCGCAGGCTGTTGTAGACCCGGCTCCAAACCACCGACGGCCCCACCGGATTGTACACTGTCAAGTCCGCCGCAGGATGATATTCTTCTTCACCAGTAGCCAGGTTGACCGGGTCACCGTCTGAGGGTCCCTGGTTCATGGCGTGGCCTAGGTTGGTTGGGCAACTCATAGGGCAGGTGATATAAGAGGGACACTGCTGCGCCGTCGGCTTGTAGCCGCACGACACTGGCGCTGTCAGACCCTGGTAGCGCAACACATGCCCGCGCAGCAAAGACAGCGACGGCAGCAGGGCAGACACCTGCGCCACGCCCAGCCCCACCAGAGGCCGCGCACTCGCCAGACGCACAGAAGAAGCAGTGGCAGGCAGTGGAGCCAGCACCGAAGCTAGCTTCTTGTCCCACGCGCTCCCCGGCTTCATCACCGAACCATATAGGCCGGGGCTGAGCGAGTGCCACTGTGCCCACGTCAGGTTCACCCGCCCCCCCGGCCACGGCCCGCAGTCCGAACACAGGTAAGATACGCCCGCTTTATCCGCCCGCACCAGTGCAACAAAGTGATCCTGCTCCACATACGCCACCAGCGGCTTGGGCAGAGCCATCAGGCCGGTATCATCGGCAGTGATGGCCCGCCCGGTGAGGCCCAGCTTCTGCGCCGCCTCCAGCACATCCTGCAAGGAACTGCCTTCGCCCGTCACCCGGCACGCCGCCAGCACGGTTTTGCGGTCGGAGGGCACAGCCAGCCCGCGCAGGCACGCCGCGAGAGCCGCCGCCCCGCAGTCCGGGTCCAGGCGCGGCGGTTCGGGGATGCCCAGCTTTTCATGGTCGGCATGGCTGCCCGCGCAGGCGGCGGCATGGCGATACCAGCGCGCGCAGGTGCGGCGGCTGTAGCCCGGCAAGCAGGTTTGCAGCACAAGCAGGCGGTGGAAGGCGTCCTGCGCATCTCTGTAAGCGCCTTCGTAGAACAGCGCCGTTGCCGTGTCGTAGGCCGCCAGCCAGTACACATCGTCTTTGGCAGTGGTGAGCCGCTGCGCCTGCGCGAACTGCGCCCGTGCCGCGCGGGGCTGCTGATTGGCCGCTAGTTCCCACTCTCCCAGCCACAGGTGCAGCAGGGCGGCACGAGTGGGGGCAGGAGATTGCGTGTGCAACTCGCGTTTCCAGCCTGCCGCTTCCGCAGGAGCCACTGCCCGCGCCAGCCGCCCGACTTCATCCAGCAAGGTCACGGACGCAGGGCGCGGCGGCGCAGTATTAAGCAGAACGGGAGCCGCAGACGCTGGGAGAGAGGCAGGAGCGGACACGCGCGGCGCGGCATACGGCGTGTTCGCCAGGCGATTGGCGGGACTTGGAACCGGCGGGGCGGGGTGCGCTTTTGCTTGCTTTTCCATCTGCTGAAGCTGTAGCACAGTGGCAAGAGCCGAATGGGCCGGGGGAGTATCGGCACGCGCTGACGGCGCGAAAGGCAGGCACAGCGGCAGCGCCATCAGACACGCGAGGGCAGAAGCCAATCCGCGCAGGGCAGGCAGGCGGCGGGCAACACGGAACACGGCAGGGGTGACGGAACGGGAAGTGACAGAACAAGAGCGCATAGCGTTTTCTCCGAAGAAGAGCCACAGGGGAGGTGGCAGGAACAACACGAACGACGTACACGGGCAATCCAACCAGCGTTGGAACCGAACGACAACTTCGCACTGCTTCCGCCTAAACTGCGGGAGGAAAGCAAGGGGGGCAGCCCGGCATGTTTACCAGGATGCCCCCATACTAACACACGGCTTGATTTTTGTCAAGCATAATTTTCGCGTGGTTTTACTGATGTTACGCAGCGGGAGTAAGCTGACCCAAAACGTGCGGAATGCCGGGGGTATCAAACCTCCGTGAGTGCGTCTTCGCGCTGGACACAAAGATGAGGCCATGCCCTCGCGGGCGTAAAAGATAACGGGCAATGTCTTTCTTGCGCCCGAAGGACGCGGCCTCGTCCCTTGCCGGGGATTATCAAACCCCCAGCACAAACCACTCCCAATGGCTTGATACCCCGGCGCTCCGCGTAACATCAGCGATTTAAGTGAGCAAGAAAAGCCTTTCCCACGACAGAACAAACTACTGCAAACAAAGGCGCGGCTGGCCGGCGAGTATGCCGTCGCTTGCTGCCACAGGCATTGCCCCCGCTTTGCCTGGGCATCGTAAGCGCATACCGACGACGGAACAGTTTCTTCCGTCGTCGGTACACGGGGGAAACACGGAAGCAGCACGGCAGCAAGCCCTGCGGCACGGCCTCTTGCCCTGAAACAAAACCGCCCCAAGGTTTGCCATAATAAGCCATGACACAAATTGCGATCTTGGGGGCGGGAAGCTGGGGCAGCGCATTGGCCTCCCTGCTGGGCGGCAAGCAGTATGCCGTGACCCTGTGGGACAGGGACGAAAACTTGACCGGGCAAATCCGGGAACTGGGCGTCAACCCTAAGTATCTGCCGGATGTTGCTTTGGGCGAAACTGTCACCGCGACACATCTGCTGCCGGACGCGCTGGCCGGGGCGGACTGGCTGATATTGGCGGTCGCGTCCCATGGGGCGCGGGCTGTTTTGTCCGAGGCGGCGGCATCGCTGGAGCCGCAGACGACCCTTCTCAGCGCGACCAAGGGGCTGGACTCGGAAACCGGCCTGACCATGTCGGAACTTGCCGCGCTGCTGCTCGCCGATACGGCCTACGCGGGCTTGGCCGTCTTGTCCGGCCCGAACCTGGCAAAAGAGCTGCTGCGGGGCGTGCCCACGGCTTCGGTGGTCGCCAGCGCCGACCCCGCTGTGGCGCGCGGCGCACAGGCATTACTCATGACCGAGCAGGCGTTTCGCGTTTACACCCATTCGGATGTCAAGGGCGTGGAACTCGGCGGGGCATTGAAGAACGTGCTGGCAATCGGGGCGGGCCTGTCCGACGGCCTGGGGTTTGGCGACAACACCAAAGCGGCTTTGATGACGCGCGGCCTGATGGAGATGACGCAGCTTGGGGTTGCGGCGGGCGGGCAGGCCTTGACGTTTCTGGGCCTGAGCGGGGTCGGCGATTTGATCGCCACGGCAGGCTCGCGCTTGTCCCGCAACTACCGGGTGGGACTGGGGCTGGCGCAGGGGCAAAGCGTCGCGCAGATTTTGGGCGACCTGCACCAGGCCGCCGAGGGTGTGCCGACCGCCGAGGCCGTGCAGCACTTGCTTCGCCGGTACGGCGTGCAGGCTCCGGTTTTCACCACCATCCACGACGTTTTGCAGGGCAGCATGACACCGACCGACGCGGTGCATACCCTGATGCAGCGCGCGGCCCGCGATGAGTTTGTGCTTTGATAGCGCGGGGCGTCCGCTCTGAAAGCGAAAGGGGTAGCCTTGCCATGAAGCTCTTTTGGACGCTGTTTTTGCTTGCCTGCGCCCTGCCGGACTGTCCCGCAGCAGCCTCCCCTGCCCTGCCGGCGCGCGCCAGCGGGAGCAAGCCGCTGCCGTTCACCGGCGTCAACATCGCGGGGGGCGAGTTCGATCACCTCAAGCCGGGCGGCACGGGTCGCTACGGCACCGATTACACGTTTCCTACGCCGTTCGAACTGGACTATTTCGCGGGCAAAGGCGTGAACATCATCCGCCTGCCGTTCCGCTGGGAAGACCTCCAGCCCCGGCTCGGGCAGCCGCTCGACCTGGCTGACCTGGGCCGCCTTCAAGCGGTCGTCAGCGACGCGACCCGCCGGGGCATGGTGGTCATTCTCGACCCGCACAATTATGCGCGGTATTACGACAAGCTCGTCGGCAGTGCGGATGTCCCCAACGCTGCCTTTGCGGACTTTTGGGGCCGTCTGGCGGGGCAGTTCAAGGACAACCCGCGCGTATGGCTGGGCCTCATAAACGAACCTTACGGCATGACTCCGGGGCAGTGGCTCCAATCGGCGAATGCGGCGATCGGGGCTATACGCAAGGCGGGCGCGCGCAACTTGATTCTGGTGCCGGGTGTCGCCTACTCCGGCGCGCATAGCTGGATAGCCAGCGGCAACGGCGCAGCGATGCTTCATGTCAAAGACCCTGCGCACCACTTTGTTTTTGACGTGCATCAGTACCTGGACGAGGACAGTTCGGGCACAAAGCCGGACGTGGTCAGCGCGACCATCGGCAGCGAGCGTCTGGCGCAGTTTACGCTTTGGTGCCGGCAGCACCACCGGCGCGGTTTTTTGGGGGAGTTCGCGGCAGGCGATACCCCGACGGGCAGGCGGGCCGTGGAAGACATGCTAACGTTTATGGAAAAGAACCGGGACGTGTGGGCCGGGTATACATGGTGGGCGGCGGGGGCATGGTGGGGCGACTACATGTTCAGCGTGGAGCCGAAGAACGGAACGGACGCGCCTCTGCTGTCCTTGCTGACGCCTCATCTCCAGCCCCGCTCGGGGCCGGACGCTGCGAGGCGGGAACGACACAACTAGCCATCCTGGTGTGCTTGTCGGCGCTGCCAACTGGGGGTGGCCTATTCCAGGTAATCATGCAGGCGGCGGCAGCGGGTCGGTTGGCGCAGCTTTTTGAGGGCCTTGCTTTCGATCTGGCGGATACGCTCGCGCGTGACCTGGAAGTGCTTGCCCACTTCTTCCAGGGTGTGCGGATAGCCGTCATCCAGGCCAAAGCGCATTTTGAGAACGTCGCGCTCGCGGGAGGTGAGCTGGTCTAAGGCTTCTTCGATCTTCTCTCGCAGGATTTGGAATGTGGCGGAATCGGTGGGGGACGCCGAGTAGTCGTCGCGCAGAAAGTCCGCAAGGTGGCTGTCTTCTTCTTCGCCGACTGGCGTTTCCAGGGACAGGGGTTCGGGGGCGATACGGATGATCTCGGACACGCGCTCCAGAGGCAAGTCCAGGGCGCGGGCGATTTCTTCCAGGCTCGGCTCGCGCCCCAGGTCTTGCAAGAGTTGGCCGCTGGTCTTTACCAGGCGGTTAATGGTTTCCACCATATGCACAGGGATACGGATGGTGCGGCCCTGGTCGGCGATAGCCCGCGTGATGGCCTGACGAATCCACCACGTCGCATACGTGCTGAACTTGTAGCCTTTGCGGTAGTCGAACTTTTCGACGGCGCGGATCAGGCCGATGTTGCCTTCCTGGATCAGGTCGGGAAAAGACATGCCGCGCAGGGTGTAACGCTTGGCAATGCTCACGACCAGCCGCAGGTTGGCCTGGGTGAGAACCGCTTTGGCTTCGGCATCGCCCCGCTCGATCCGCTTGGCAAGCCGGATTTCCTCGTGCAGCGACAGCAAATGGATGCGCCCGACCTCGCGCAGCCACATGCGCACCGAGTCGTCGAGAGGCAGGCCGTCCAGCGCCGTTAAGTCTTCGTCACCGGCCTCCTGATCCCCGGCGGCAAGGTCGC
>JAABUQ010011953.1_pt1 | contig 10924 bp, 11 predicted proteins | sample 5560001 | NCBI WGS metagenome assembly JAABUQ01 (sample SAMN10711888, study PRJNA513371) | rock metagenome | isolation source: Antarctica rocks | place: Antarctica: Victoria Land, Finger Mt nord | collected 2015-12-18
CGCCTCCCCGGTCCACGTGATACAGCGCGATGCCGCGACGTGCGAGCTGACGCGGGGTGAGCAGGACGTTTTCCACCTTGCCGCGCCGGCCCAGGGTAAAGGTGTGAGGATGCTCCAGGAGCAGCAACGTATCCGGGATACGATCGCAATTCCGAGCCTCAGCGAGCCGCTGCTGGAGTGCCCATGCCTCCTGATAGCCAATGAGACCCAAGCGGACTACCCGCAGCGGCGTCCTCTCCCCTAACCCTCCCTCGCGACGCAGAGCGGAACACTCTTGCTGTGACACCGCCGTTGTCCACTTTGCCCTGGGCGGCCCAGGCGCTCCCCCCCTCGCCCCTGGAGGGAGAGGGGGCCGGGGGGAGAGGGGGCCGTTACCCGTACTTGTACGAAACGCCAAAGCCGCCTCGCGGCATGACACATGAAATATTGTTGTACGGGCAGATCATCCGGCAGGCGCCGCACTCGATGCAGTTCTCGTAGGAGACCACCGTCTTCTGCTGCTCCTCGTCCCACTGATAGACCTCGGCCGGGCAGACAATAGTGCACGGCTTGTCCGGGCAGCGGGCACACACATCCTGGTCAACAATGTCGATGTGCGACTGCTCGTCCCAGTTGAACTTCAGCAGATAGAGTTTGTCTTCCAGCTTCATGGCTGCATCCTCCTCGCTCGAAGTGCTTCCGATTGCTCGTGGGCATGATAGGAACTGCGCACCAGCGGACCTGATTCGACGTGGCTGAAACCAAGTCCGAGACCGTGGGCGCGCAATTCGGCAAACTCATCGGGGTGATAGTAGCGATCGATCGGTACGTGTTTGGGGGTTGGCTGCAAGTATTGCCCGATGGTCATGATATCGACGTTTGCTCCGCGCAGATCGCGCATGGTATCGACCACCTCGTCCATGGTCTCGCCCAATCCCACCATCAAGCCGGACTTGGTGAGACCGTCGGGATACATCTCTTTGGCTCGGCGGAGAACCTCTATCGATATATGGTATTTGGAGCGACCAGGTCGCACACGGCGGAAGACGCGCGGAACGGTCTCGATGTTGTGATTAAAGATCTCGGGCCGAGCCTCCATAAGTATCTGAAGCTGGTCATCTCGCCCCTGGAAGTCCGGGGTCAGCACCTCGACCGCGCAGTCCGGGTTCAACTCATGAATCTTCCGGATGGTGGCGGCGAACAGCGCCGCGCCGCCGTCCTCCAGGTCATCGCGGTCGACCGAGGTAACCACCGCGTGTTTGAGACCCATCTTCTGGACCGCTTCGGCCACGCGCTTCGGCTCGCCCACATCCAGGGTCTGCGGTTTGCCTGAGGTCACCGCGCAGTAGCGGCAGGCTCGCGTGCACACATCGCCCAGAATCATAAAGGTCGCAGTGCCGTGGCCCCAGCACTCTCCGATGTTGGGGCAGCGAGCCTCCTCGCACACCGTGTGCAACTCCATGTCCCGCATCATGTTCTTCAATTCGATGTAGCGCGGCCCGGCCGGCAGGCGTACCTTGAGCCAATCGGGGCGCTTGGGAGCCACCGGCTCCAGCCTGATCTCAGTTACCACCATGGTTCCTTCATTGCTAAACAGTGCCTCACCCCATTATGAGGGGACCAGGAAGTCTGGCGGGCAGGTAGGCACCGGCGTCTCAATAGACGGGGTACTCTGCCTTCCAGCCCTCCAGTTTCTCCTTCACGGCGTTCAGAAAGGCGGCGGAGTACCCGCCGTCAAGCAGCCGGTGATCGAAGGAGAAGGACAGGTTCATCATACTGCGCACCGCGATCAAATCCTGGCCGTCCTGCTCCACCACGACCGGCCGCTTGACAATGGCGGCTGCGGCCAGGATGCCTCCCTGAGGGTAGTTGATGATAGAGATCGACCAGATGGAGCCGAGCGCGCCGGTGTTATTGACCGTGAAGCTGCCGCCCTGCATGTCTTCGATCCGCAGCTTGCGCCCGCGGGCCCGAATCGCCAGGTCGGAGATCGACTTGGAGAGACCAGCCAGGCTCTTCTCATCGGCATGATGGATGACCGGCGTGGTCAAGCCTTCCGGTGCATCCACGGCCACGTTGATATTGATGTCGCCCTTGCGGATGATATAGTCGCCGGCCCACTCCGCGTTGACGTCCGGGTACTCCTTGAGCGCCTCAACCGTGGCCTTGATCACGAAGGCCACGTAGGATAGGGGCACGTTTTCACGCTGTCGGAACTCGTCCTTCTTGGACTCGCGGAAGCGTACCACGTTGGTCATATCGACTTCGACGATGGTGGTGGCGTGCGGCAGCGTCGTCTTGCTCAGCACCATTCGCTCGGCGATCAGCTTACGAATGGCCGGAACCGGCACCAGTTCTTCGTTGGGGCCAAGATTGCGCATCGCGGCCGGCTGTGCCGGTTGGGACGCGGCAGCGACAGTGGATGGCGCGGGAATGGTCTGCGGCGGAGCGGGCGGCGTCGGAGCGGAGGCCAGTGCCGGAGCGACAGGTTCGGTGGCACTCTGTTGCTGGTCGACAAAGGACAAAATGTCCTGTTTGCTCACACGGCCGCCGATGCCGGTACCGATCACGGCATCGAGACTGATGCCATACTGTTCAGCGAGACGGCGGACTAAGGGTGACGAGCGGACACGCTCACCACGGCCGTTCTCCGCACTGCCATCGGCAGGCTCGAAATTCCCCTCCAGGTGAGGACGAGCCTGGGGCGGAGCCGTCGCGACCGCTGTACCCCCCGAGGACTGGGCATTTCCCCCGGCACTGCCGGCCGGAATAGGTTGCTTGCTGCCGCCTTCAGCTCGGCCGGCGTCGGGCTGAGCCCCACTCCCGGTACCATCTCCGATCAGGGCAATCTCCTGACCAACGGCCACGGTGGCGCCCTCGGGCTGCGTGATCCGCTCCAGAGTGCCAGCCACCGGGGAGGGGATTTCGGCGTTCACCTTGTCGGTTATTACCTCGACAATCGGCTCATCGCGCTCGATTTGGTCGCCCTCGTTCTTGAGCCATTTTCCGATTACGCCCTCGGCCACGGACTCACCGAGCTGTGGCATGACAATGGTCGTCGACATCACGTGCTCCTCTTGATTGCGCCCTTCATGGCAGGTTTCCGTCTCAATACGCCGCGAGCTGGCGGGCGGCGGCAACAATCTTTTCGGTGTTGGGCAGGAAGGCTTGTTCCAGCGGTGGACTGAATGGCACCGGTGTGTCCGGGGCAGTGACCCGCATGATCGGCCCATCGAGCATGTCGAACGCTTCCTCGGCCAGAATCGCCGCCACCTCGGCCCCGACTCCCAGCGTACGCGTGTCCTCATGCACAATCAGCGCCTTGCTGGTCTTGGCAATGGATCGAAGAATAGCCTCGCGATCGAGCGGCAGCAGGGTTCGCAGGTCGATCACCTCGACGGAGACGTCTTCGTCCGCCAATTCCGCTGCTGCAGCCAGAGACTGCTCGACCATCCAGCCATAGGTATAGATGGTCATGTCGGCGCCCTCCTGAACCACCCGCGCTTCACCGATGGGAATGATGTAGTCTTCGGCCGGCAGTTCGGTCTTGAGACGGCGGTACAGATACTTGTGCTCAAAGAACAGCACCGGGTTGTCGTCTCGCACGGCCGCCTTGATCAGGCCATAGGCATCCAGGGCACTACCCGGCGCGACCACCTTAAGGCCCGGGCAATGAATGAACCAGGCCTCCGGATTCTGTGAGTGGAACGGCCCTCCGTGTACACCGCCGCCAGATGGGCCGCGAATAACCATGGGCACGGCCATCCCGTTGCGATAGTGCAGCTTGGCCGCCATATTCACGATTTGATCGAAGCCGCATGCGATAAAGTCCATGAACTGCATCTCGGCAATCGGGCGCTGCCCCATCAAGGCAGACCCAACCGCGGCGCCGACGATGGCGGACTCGGAGAGCGGGGTGTCGATCACGCGCAACGGGCCGAACTCGTCCAGCAGCCCAGCCGTCACCTTGAAGGCGCCGCCGTAGACGCCGACATCTTCGCCCAGGATGTAGACGCTCTGGTCGCGCTGCATCTCTTCGCGCATACCCTGCTTGATCGCTTCGAGATACGTGACTTCACTCGTGGCTGCCACTCTCGCTCCTCCCGTACACGCCCCGCAGGGCGCTATCCGGATCGGGAAGTGGCTGCTGGTCCGCCCATTGCGCAGCCTCATCCACCAGCCGTCCAGCTTCGGCCCTGATCTCGTCCCGGGTATCGTGATCCATGATACCGCCCTGCAGCAGCCATCGTTCATAGCGGTCGATTGGATCCTTTGCCTCCCACTCAGCCAGTAACTCGCGTGGCACATAGGACGCATCGTCCTGTTCGGAGTGGCCGCGCATTCGCATGGTCACGCACTCGATCAGCGTCGGCCCTTCGCCGCGGCGTGCCCGCTCGACGGCTTGAAGGGTAGTCCGGTAGACTGCCAGCATGTCGTTCCCGTCGATACGTATGCCGGGGATACCGTAGCCAACGGCGCGCGTAGCGATTTCGTCAAAGCAGATCTGCTTTGACACTGGAGTGGAATACGCGTACTGGTTGTTTTCCACGATCAGGATCATGGGCAGGCGCAGCGCCGCCGCAAAGTTTAGTCCTTCATGAAAATCACCGGTGTTGATCGCCCCATCGCCAACGTAGGTCAACGCCACCAGATCTTCGCCGCGCTGGCGGCCGGTCAGCGCGGCGCCGGCGGCCAGGGGGATCGACGAGCCGAGCATGCTGATCTGCGGCAGCACTCGTCGCTCCTGATCTCCAATGTGTAGCGCGTTGTCCTTGCCGGCGGTGAAACCGGTGGCGCGGGCCATGATCTGCGCCAGGATCTTTCCTGGTTCCATGCCGCGAACCAGGTGGGCCCCCATGTCGCGGTGCATGGGCGCAATAACATCGCTGGGTCGGAGCGCGTAGGCGGTCCCTACCGAGATCGCCTCGTGGCCCAACTGGCTGTATACGCCGCCGGAAACCTTTCCCTGCAGGTAGAGCGCCCGGATACGAGCGTCCATCGCGCGGGTCAAGACCATATACCGCAATAGATCCAGCAACTGACCGCGGTCTACATCAGCCGGCGCCAGGTCCGGCACAGCTTCAATCATCAAATCTCGTTACTTCTCCGGTAGATAGTCCATTCTACGAGGAACCGTTCAGGACGGCTCAGCATCGCCGGGATCGGCCACCCGTTGCTGTATCAATTCCGCCAGGCCATCAACAAAGTCTGGGGCGGCATTGAGCATCTCCGTCCGTTTGAGCGTGACGCCATGCTCCTTGGCCGCCTGCTGCGCTTCGTAATCGATGTCGTACAGGATCTCCAGGTGGTCGGAGACAAAGCCAATGGGGGCAACGAGAACGTGTCGCACGCCGCCGTCCGCCAGGTCATGAATGGTCTCGACCAAATCCGGTCCTAGCCACGGGTCGTCGGTGCGGCCGGCGCTTTGAAAGGAAAAGGTCCAACGAGGTAGCTGAAGCATCCGGGCCAGTGCCTCGCTGGTCTCGCGCAATTGCTCCGGATAGGGATCGCCCGTCGCTACAATTTTCTCCGGCAGACTGTGCGCCGTAAAGATCACGGTCACCTCCGAGCCACACAGAAACTCAGCCAGACGGGCGCGGATACGCGCGGCGACCGCCTCCAGATAGGCGGGGTGCAGATGCCAGCTATCGATGCGTTCAAACTGGATATCTGTGCCCAGCTTGCGCTGCGCCTGCTCGATGTAGTCGTAGTAGCCGGCGATACTCATGCTCGAAAAGTGCGGCGCCAGCACCAAACCGACCGCCCGACGGATGCCCTCGGCGGCCAGCTCACCCACCGCCTGCTCGATGTACGGATGCCAGTGCTTCATGCCCAGAATCACGCGATAGGTGCCGGCGCCATCCGCGTTGAGGCGCTCCTCCAGGCCGGCTCTGACGGCCGCCGAGACATCCGAGAGCGGAGTCCGGCCGCCCACAAGTCGATACCGTTCCCGCAGATCTTGCAGCAGTTCAAGGGGCGGCTTTCGCCCGCGCCGGATATGGGTGTAGTACGGCTCGACATCTTCGGCCTTATCGGGCGTACCATATGCCATCAGCAGTACGCCTATATCATCACTCTGGCTCATTGCTCTGCTCCACTCGATAAAGGTTGACGATAGCCCGCACCAGTCCGTCCAGAGTATGCTCCTCAGCCACGGACGTAGGCCGCAGATTGAGGTCTCTTACCGCCGCGGCAGTGCTGGGACCGATGCAGACCAACCGGGCGTCCTGCAGCATGGCACAATCGCCCTGGGAAGAGAGTATGTGCGCCAGGTTATGTACGGCGGAGGGGCTAGCCAGTGCCACCACGTCGACCTCACCGCGCCGCACAGCTTCCAGTACAGAGCGATCGAGGGCCGGAGGTTGGATAGTTTGATAGGAGATCACCGCGTCCACCGTCGCCCCCGATCGCTCCAGATCGTCCTGCAATTCTCGGCCAGACAGATTTCCCTGGGGCAGCAGGACGCGCGTGCCGCTCACTCCTCGCCTCCGTAGCTGTGCTGACAGGAAACTGACCGCGGCGCTCTCTGGAACAGCATCGACATAGACTCCACGCCGGCGTAAGTCGGCTGCCGTGGCCGGTCCGACCGCAGCCACCCAGAGCGTCACCGGGAAGACCGGTGGACTCCTCAGGGCAGCCAGTCGCTCGAACACAGCTTCCACCGCGTTGCGGCTAGTGAAGACGATCCAGTCGTACTCGGACAGGGTAGAGATGGCAGCATCCAGCGGGCCGTAGCTCTCCGGCGCCTCAACGACGATGGTGGGCAGATCGAGCACGAGCGCCCCGGCTGCACGCAAGGAGCGACGCAGCGGCTCCCCCTCAGCACGCGGACGGGTGACCAGCACGCGAACGCCCCGCAGCGGCGCCTCAACCGGAGGCGGAAGCGGTGCGCTCATGGACATAGGTGACCAGGCGTTCAAGCTGTTCAGGCGATGTATCGGGATGAATGCCATGCCCCACGTTGAAGATGTGGCCGGGCCGTCCGGCGGCGCGCCTCAAAATTGCGTCGGCCTCTCGCTGCACGACCTCCCAGGGCGCCTGCAATACCAGGGGGTCCAGGTTGCCCTGGACGCCACAGTGATAGCCGATGCGCTCCCAGGCCAGGTCGAGTGGGATGCGCCAGTCCACGCCAACGGTGCTGGCGCCGGCGTCGCGCATCGCTTCCAACAACGCGCCAGTGCTGGTGCCGAAGTGAATCAGCGGCAAGCCCGCCGTCGCCACGCGGTCGCACACCAGCCGGGAGTATGGTTGCACATAGCGGCAATAATCGTCGACCGACAGCATGCCGACCCAGCTATCGAACAACTGCAGCACATGCACTCCGGCGCGAGCCTGCGCCAGAAGATAGCTGCCCACGATCTCCGCCAGGCGCTGCATGAGTTCGTGCCAGACAGCAGGCGAGCCGTACATCAAGCGCTTGGTATGCAGAAAGTCGCGAGATGGCCGGCCCTCGACCAGATAGCTGGCCAGGGTGAAGGGCGCGCCGGAGAAACCGATCAGCGGCAGCGCGCCATCCAGCCTGGCCAGCACAGCCTGGATATCCTCTAGCACGAAGGCCAGGTCGCTGTCCGGCTTGAGTGGCCGCAACCGGCTCACGTCACGCGCCGCTCGGATGGGCTGGGCGATGACTGGGCCAACCTTTTCCACGATCTCCAGGTCGATACCGACGCCGATCAGCGGGTGCATGATGTCAGCATAGAGGATAGCAGCATCGACGCCCAGGCGCTGCACCGGCTGCAGCGTTACCTCCGCGCACAACTCCGGACGCCGGCAGATCTCCAGCAAGCTGAAGTGCTGCTTAATGGCCCGATACTCAGGCAGAGACCGGCCGGCCTGCCGCATGAACCAGATTGGCGTGCGGTCGACCGGCTCGCGGCGCAAGGCGCGAAGCAAGCGATCCTGCTTGGGCCGCGTCACCGGTGCTTGGGTAGCCGGAGCGATCATACCAGCAATTCGAGTGCGTCGCGTAGCGGTCGGTGGACGCAGGTGAAGATCGGCGTGTCGGAGAGCGTGTACTTCCGTCCATCGGTGGAACGCAGTTCCATCACCAGCGACTGGAACTCCATCAGATCTTCCGCTTCATAGGCCACCACGAATTCTTGATCGTCGAGCCCAAAGGAGTGGACCAGTACCTGCTTGATATGCTCGTACTCATGCCCCACTTTGATGTGCTCGTTCATCATGCCCTGCCGCGTGGCCTTGCCCAGCAGGTACCAATCGATGGTCTTGGTGAAGGGATAGATGATCAGATAGGTGCCGCGTTCCGTCTCCAGCACCGCCTGCTCCTGCGGGGTCTGGCGCCGGACATAAGTCGAAACCCGAATCAATCCCAGGTAGGAGTAGGCGATATCGAGATAGCGCCCCAGCGTGGTCTGCTGCAGGCGGCTGGCCGACGACTGCAGTTCGGCCAGGTTGGTCCCATGCCGCCACAGCAGCAGGTCGGTCCCGGCTTTCATGCCGGTCATGTTGTAGGCGTGAGTCGTTATCCCCTCGGCGCCCTCGACGGCCTCGGCGAACTCCGTGCTGCGGCAGGCCCGCTCCTCTTCCGGGAGGCGCCGCCAGGCAGGATCGAGACGATAAAAGAGAAACTGTACAAATATTGTGTCCATGCAAATCCATTCCAGATAGACGGCGTACTAAGCCTGTCTGAACATACCACCGCCGGGCGTGCACGATGGTTTCCCGGTACTACACCACCTGAGCCTGTTTGAGCGGGACGGCGTGACGCACATGGCGATTGGCCAGGGTGATCACCGCCAATAGCAGCTGGACGCCGGCAAAGATAAAGACCGTGGTGGTGGCGCCGAAGAGTTGCAGAAAAACGCCGGTCAGGGCGAAGCCCACCGGCTGAAAGCCGAAGGCTAATAATCGAAACGAACTGTTCACCCGGCCCTGCAGTTCATCGGGGATCAGGGCCAGCCGGTAGCTAAACTGCACCACGTTGTAGGCCGGTCCGGCCAGAAAAATGCCGGCCTCGATGACACCCAGCAGCACCGCATTCGGCGCCACGGCGAACAGTGGAAACAGGATTGTCTGGAGCCAAACCAGGCCGATGATCGCCTGACCAAAGGTAAAGCGTCTTTGAATTATCGGCCCCAACAGGGAGCCAATAATGCCGCCGACGCTGCCGATAGCAAACATCAAACCAATCACGGTGGGCGAGGCGCCCTGATTCTTGGCAATCACAATCAAGAGCAGAAGACTTCCGGAACTGACGAAGTTTAAGCCTCCGGTGAGAAAGGCCATGAAGCGAATCAATGGCTGACGCCAGAGCCAGGCAACACCTTCCTTGATCTCGCCACGCAGGTCACGTGGCCTTGCCACCCGCTCCGCTTGAAACTCCACCTTGATCAATAAGAGGGAGACGACCGAGACCAGATAGGAGATCGAGTCGACCAGATAGGGGACGGTTTTTCCCGCCACCTGAAACAGGAACCCTCCCAGGGGCGGTCCCGCCAGGAAGGAGGCAACCTGGCCGGCCTGATTCTGCGAGGTGGCGGCCGGTAGCTGTTCTTTGCTCACCACGCGCGGCAGGCAGGCCACCTCGGCAATGTTAAAGAAGGTGAAGAGGATGCCTTCGATGGTGACCGCCAGGTAGAGCTGGATGATGGTGAGATGCCCCAGCGCATAGGCCAGCGGGATGCTGCCCAGCGCGATGGCTCGGCCCAGGTCACAGCGAATCATCACTTTCTTGCGATCCCACCGGTCAACCAGCGCCCCGGCCGGCAGACTGAGCAGCACGAACGGCAGGGTAGCGAAGAAGCCCGCCAACCCGGCCTGAGCGGGAGATTTGGTCAGGTACAGAATTAGCAGGGGAAGCGTGATGCCGGACATGGCATTGCCCAGGCTGGAGAGATTCTGGCCGCCCCACAGAATGAGATAGTCTCGGTTTCGCCAGAGCGATGGCGTCGAGCCGGGAGGCGGCGTCCCTGCACCAGCGGTCATCTTCTCGTCCACATGAGTTTCCACAGGCAATTTTAGCAACACGCGGCATACAGTTGAGAAGGACTCCGCTGATCGGCATGGTGGACCCTTGGAGAGGACAACGGAACATGAATATCCGCGCGGCTCAACCAGGCGATGCGGCCGGAATCGCACGGGTACACGTGGATGGCTGGCGCACCACCTACCCTGGTATCCTGCCCGCGGAAGTGCTGGCATCGCTTTCCTACCAGCGTCGTGAAACGGCGTGGGCCGAACTTCTGGCTCACCGGGAGGGGGTCAACCTGGTGGCCGAGGCTCCGTCCGGCCAGATCGTCGGGTTCGCCAGCGGCGGTCCGAATCGCGAGGACCATCCGCAATTCGCCGGCGAGCTGTACGCGATCTATCTCCTGGCCACAGCCCAGGGCAAGGGGGTTGGGCGGCGACTGACGCACGAGACGATGGCATGGCTCGCCGAACACGGGATGCATTCCATGCTGGTCTGGGTTGCGGCAGCCAATCCATCTCGCCGCTTCTATGAGTCGCTCGGCGGCCAGTTTGTGGGGAGCAGGATAGCAGTCGTAGCCGGCGTCGAGATTGAAGAGGCCTCCTACGGTTGGGCCGATACGGCGCTTATACTGAAGGAACTCTAACAGGCGGGAGCGAAGATGACCTGGGCACACGTCCTCTCGTCCTCGCGCATCGTCGCTGCACCCTTCGTAGCGGCGCTGATTCTGGCACGTCGCGGGGACCTATACCTGGTCGCTGCCGCCCTTTTTGCGCTCGCCGCCTTCACCGACCTGATCGATGGCAAGCTGGCGCGCCATACCAAGCAGGTCTCACCACTGGGAGTCTTCCTGGACACCAGTGCCGACAAGGTGTTCGTCAGTCTGGCCCTGGTCGCCATGGCCATCGGAGGCCTCTCTCCGGGCTGGGTGCCGCTGGTGATTATCGGACGCGAGTTCCTCATCTCCGGACTGCGCAGCTACGCTGCATCGCGCGATCGGATCATTTCGGCGCACAT
>JAABUQ010011921.1_pt1 | contig 10923 bp, 8 predicted proteins | sample 5560001 | NCBI WGS metagenome assembly JAABUQ01 (sample SAMN10711888, study PRJNA513371) | rock metagenome | isolation source: Antarctica rocks | place: Antarctica: Victoria Land, Finger Mt nord | collected 2015-12-18
TGCGTGCGGACTGATGTTGGTTAAATCCGTCCACACGGCCTAGTCTCCGGCGGCAACGGCGGCACGGTGCCCCTGAACAGCTACGTCTTCGAGTTGAACGCGCATCTGCAGGTGGTCTCGGCGATCGCCTTCGAGCCTGTGGTCCAATACCTCGTCCATCCCAACGACTTCTACAATCCGTACAGCGCACGCCGGGCGAGGGACGGCGTCTATGTCGGAGGTACCCTGGTTGTGCCGATCGGCGTCATGCTCGGGCTTGCAAAGCTCTGACGCGGAATCGGGCAACGCCAGGCTTGTCCTGCGTTGCCCTCCTCGCGGCATGGGAAAGGCGCCAGATCCCCAGGCGTCAGGCGGCGTCCGAAAGGCGCCTGCCCGGACGACTGGAGGCTCGAGAATCAGCAGGCTTCCTCCTCGGCGCCCGTTCCCCTGGGTTTTTCCGCATTACGCGAGACCAGGGTTGGTCGCGGACAGTCTTGGAAGCGCCGGATGACTTCGATCGTCGGCCTGGCCGTGGCGCGATGTCGTGCTCTCACCCCTGTTCCAGCAGCCGCGCCGCCATTGCCGCCGCCGAGGAGCGGTTCTCCACCCCGAGCTTGGCGAACACCTGCTCCAGGTGCTTGTTCACGGTGCGCGGGCTGAGCGAGAGGATGTCGGCGATGTCCTTGTTCGACTTGCCCTGCGCCACCCAAAACAGCACCTCCGCCTCGCGCGGCGTCAGCCCGAGGCGCTGTCGCAGCAGCCCCTCCGCCCCAGCCACCGCGGCGACCAGCCGCAGTAGCAGCTCGTCGGGCCCGGTCTCGCCCACGTAGGAGAACTCCAGCAGCTGGTCGCCCGCTGCCGAGGGCGCCACCGCCTGCCGCTGCGAGGACCCCAGCGGCCCGAGCCGGACCCAGGCGCGAATCGCCGCCGGCAGCACCGGGGCCGTCTCTCCCGCGGCGGTGATCAGGCTCGCAGCCTGCGGGGTGCACCACAGCACATCGCCGGACCGGTTCACCGCCAGCAGGAACCGGCCGGAGACGTCGAGCGCCGCCCGCGCGCTGCGGGTCAGCCGGGCGTTGGCCAGGTGCACGGCGATGCGCGCCACCACCTCGTCGGGCGAGACCGGCTTGGTCACGTAGTCCACGCCCCCCGCCTCCAGGCCGCGCACCACGTGCTCGCTCTCGGTCAGCCCGGTCATGAACACGATCGGCGTCGAGGCCAGGGCGTGGATCTGCTTGAGACGGCGGCAGGCCTCGAACCCGTCCATGCCCGGCATCACCGCGTCCAGCAGCACGATGTCCGGCGTCACCCGCTCCACCAGCGCCAGCGCGGCGAGTGCCGACTGCGCCACCAGCACCGTGTAGCCCGCCAGCTCCAGCGTGTCGTTGAGCATGCCCAGCGTCCCCGGACTGTCGTCGATCACCAGCACGATGTCGCCCTGCGTCACGCCGGCCTACCCTGCTGGACAGGCGCGGACCCTGTCTCGCCGACGGCGCCCCCGGGCACGTCGCGTGCGCCGGCAGGCTCGCCGGGCGGGTCCGCCCGCTCCGGCGTGGCACACAGGGTGGCGGCGTCGAGCGCGGTCATGAACTCGTCCATGCGGAACTCCGACACGAGAACGCGCAGGTGAGCGACGTAGGCGGCGGCGTCGGGACTCCCCTGCTCCAGCAGGTCGAGGCGCGCGTGGATGCCGCGCACGTAGCCGATCGCGCCGAGCTGGCGCAGCTCATCAAGCTGGCGCGGCGTCAGCGCTGCGGAACTGGGTGCCGGGGTCCGGTCCGGCGGTGCAACGGAGCACCAGGTCACGCCGAGCACCTGCTCGATGCGGTCCAGGATCGCGTCGAGTGACACCGGCTTGGTCAGGATGCCGTCATGGTCGGTGTCCGCCCCGGCCTGCTGCCGCAGCTCGCCGGCGTTGGCGGACACGACGAGGATCGGCACGCGCGGCCCCGGCCGCGCGCGCAGCCGGCGCGCCAGCTCCCACCCGCTCATCCCCGGCATGGCGATGTCGATCAGGAACAGGTCGGGCATCCGTGCCTCCGCCAGCCGCAGGCAGGCCTCGCCGTCCGCCGCATGGCGCAGCGCGAAGCCGAGCGGCACCAGCAGCGCGTCCAGCAGCCCGCGGTGCGCCGCGTCGTCGTCGGCCACCACGATGTCACGCCGCCGGCCCTCGTAGCCGCCCACCCGGCGCTCCTGCGGCGTCGCGCACCCTGTGGCCCCCCTGGCCGCGGTGTGCACGGTCGCGAGCATCAGCCGCACCCGGAACCGGCTGCCCCGCCCGGGCGCGCTGTCCAGGGTGATCTCGCCGCCCATGATCTGCACCAGGAGCCGCGTCAGCGTCAGCCCGAGCCCCACCCCCTCGGTCGGCGCGCCGGGGTCCTCGATGCGCTGGAACGGCTCGAAGATGCGTTCGTGGTCGTCCGTCGCGATGCCGATCCCGGTGTCCTCCACCACGAACTCCGCCACCTCGTTACGATACAGCAGCCCGAGCCGCACCTGTCCTGCCGCGGTGAACTTCAGCGCGTTGGACAGCAGGTTGATCAACACCTGGCGCAGCCGACGCTCGTCGGTGACCACGCGCTCCGGCAGCACCTGCGGCCTCGTGAACACGAATCCGATGCCCTTCGCCTCGGCCTGCAGGCGGAACATGCTGACGATCTGCTCCAGGAACTCGCCGAGCCGCACCTCGTCGCGGTACACGTCGATCCGTCCCGCCTCGATCTTGGAGATGTCGAGCAGTCCCTCGATCAGCCCGGCCAGGTGCTCGCCGCTGCGCCGGATCACCCGCAGGCTGTGCCGCCGCCGCTCGGGGATCGACGGGTCGCGCTCCAGCAGCTGCGCGTAGCCCAGGATGGCGTTGAGCGGCGTGCGCAGCTCGTGGCTGATACCGACGACGTAGCGGCTCTTGGCGACGTTCGCCGCCTCCGCCACCTCCTTGGCGCGCTGCAGCTTGGCGTCGGTCCGCGTGTGCGCCTCGATCTCGCGCAGCAGCAGCCCGGTCTGCTGGTGGCTCTCCGCCTGCGCCGCCCGCCGGCTCTCCTGCGCCAGCACCAGCAGCCAGGCGACCACGCCCGCGATCATCGCCAGAACCACGAACGCCTGCGCCAGCGCGGTCGCCACCACCGTGCGGTCCCCGGCCCCCGCCGTCACGGTCTGCGCATACACCCCCAGCAGCAGCATGCTGATCGCCACCAGCAGCAGGCACAGCACCCCGGCGAAGCGCCCGAGCGGGCCGCTCGTGAGCCGGCTCATCCGCGCCGGCAGCAGCCGGCGCAGCGGCCCGAGCAGCTGCGCGCCGATGCGCGCGTGCGGCCGGCACATGTCCTGGCAGCGCGCGTCGAGCGAGCAGCACAGCGAGCAGATCGCGCCCCCGTAGGCCGGGCAGGATGCCATGTCCTCCGGCTCGAACGCGTTCTCGCACACCACGCACGTCAGCGAGGACAGCCGTCCCCATGCCGCCCGCGGCTTGCGCGCGAGATAGTAGCGCCCCCTTGTTGCCCACGCGATCACGGGGGCGGTCGCGAAGGCGGTCGCGAAGCCCAGGAACGGCGCCCCCGCCTGCGCCAGGCCCCCGAGCCCCCCCAGATACGCCCCCAGGGCCAGCATCACGCCCAGCAGCATCGCCCCCACGCCCACCGGGTTCACGTCGTAGAGGTGGGCGCGCTTGAACTCGATCCCCGGCGGGCTGAGCCCGAGCGGCTTGTTGACCACGAGGTCCGCGACCAGCGCGCCCACCCAGGCGGCGGCGACGCTGGAATACACCACCAGCGTGTGCTCGATCGCCCGATAGACCCCAAGCTCCATCAGCATCAGCGCGATGGCCACGTTGAACACCACCCACACGACGCGTCCCGGATGGCTGTGCGTGAGGCGCGAGAAGAAGTTCGACCAGGCGATCGAGCCGGCATAGGCATTGGTCACGTTGATCTTGAGCTGCGAGACCACGACGAAGCAGCTCGCCAGCGCCAGCGAGGCCGCCGCAGACGGCAGCACGTAGCCGAACGCCACCCGGTACATCAGCGCGGGCTGCGCCGCGTCCGCCCCGGCGATCCCGGCATGCACCGCGAGGCACGCGAGGAACGAGCCCGCCAGCAGCTTCAGCGCCCCCGGCACGATCCACCCCGGTCCTCCGGCCAGCAGCGCCGACCACCACACCACGCCCCGGCTGCTCTCGCGCGGCGGCAGGAAGCGGAGGAAATCCACCTGCTCGCCGATTTGCGACACCAGGGAGAAGATCACCGCGCCCGCCGCGGCCACCGACGGCAGCGCCAGCCCGCCCCCCGTGCTGCCAGCGAAGTGCGTCCACTCCGACACGGCCCCTGGGTTGGCGCGCAGCACGAACACGAACGGCAGCACGTTGAGCGCGACCCACACCGGCTGCGTCACCAGGTGCAGCCGCCCGATGAACGTGACTCCATGCGTGACCAGCGGGATCACCACCACGACGCAGACGATGTAGCCGAACCACTCCGGCAGCCCGAGCCAGGCGTGCAGCGTGGCCGCCAGGATCACCGCCTCCAGCGCGAAGAAAATGAACGTGAAGCTCGCGTAGATGAGCGACGTCAGCGTCGAGCCGAAGTACCCGAAACCCGCGCCACGCGTCAGCAGGTCGATGTCCACCCCGTGGCGCGCCGCGTGGTAGCTGATCGGCACCCCCGTCGCGAAGATCAGGCATGACACCAGCAGCACCGCCGGCAGTACGTTGGCGAAACCGTAGCGCAGCGTCAGCGTGCCGCCGATCGCCTCCAGCATCAGGAACGAGATTGCCCCCAGCGCAGTGTTGGCCACGCTGGCCGCCGACCACCGCCGCGCCGTCTTCGCGGTGAAGCGCAGCGCGTAGTCCTCCAGCGTCTGGTTTGCGACCCACTGGTTGTAGTCCCGCCGAATGCGCGGGATCCGCTGCCGCGCTGCCATGATGAGGCCTGGACCTTTCCTCGCACGATGGTCTTACGGCATAGGGCTCGAAGCAAGACAAGGCAGGTCCTGGTGGCTCCCAGGTCGGGGTTCCGCCCGGCTCGACCGGGCAGAACCCCGGCCCGGCCGGCACCGTGGAAGAACGCCCGCCTTGGTGATTCTCCTCCTGGGGTCCGCCTTGAGCGGCGTCCACAGGCAGCGCCGTGGCCCGTTTTCGCCGTGGCAGAGTCCGCTCACTGATACGTCATTCGACGTATTCCGCGACGCAGGGTCGCACGCCCAGCATGCTTGCCGGACGCCGCACGGCGCGGCGCGGTTTCGGGATGCCAGCATTGAACGACGACGACACGACCCAGCACGGCCCCGCGGCCCGCGGCACCCTGCGCCGCGCCCTGCTCAAGGGCATGGTCGGCCTTCCTGCGGCGGCGCTGTTCGTCCCCGCGATGTCGTCCGGCCGCGCCGAGGCCGCGACGCTGCCGACGGCCCAGGTGAACACGTCGGGCCTCGCGGTGAGCGACAGCGAGGTCACGGTGGGCATCCTGCACTCGACCAGCGGCACGATGGCGCTAAGCGAGACCGGCGCGACCGAGGCGGAGAAGCTGGCGATCTCGCAGATCAACGAGGCCGGCGGCGTGCTGGGTCGCAAGATCAAGGTGATCCAGGAGGACGGCGCGTCGGACTGGCCGACGTTCGCGGAGAAGGCGAAGAAGCTGCTGCAGAACGACCATGCGGCGGCGATCTTCGGCTGCTGGACCTCGGCGTCGCGCAAGGCGGTGCTGCCGGTGATCGAGCAGTACAACGGGATGCTGTACTACCCGACGTTCTACGAGGGCCTCGAGCAGTCCAAGAACGTGATCTACACCGGGCAGGAGGCGACGCAGCAGATCCTCGCCGGACTGGACTGGGTGATCAAGGACAAGGCCGCCAAGACGTTCTTCTTGATCGGCTCGGACTACATCTGGCCGCGCACCTCGAACAAGATCGCGCGCCGCCACATCGAGGGCGTGCACAAGCTCAAGGTGGTGGACGAGCAGTACTTCCCGCTCGGCTCGACGCAGTTCAACTCGGTGATCAACAAGATCAAGCTGTACAAGCCGGATGTGATCTACACCGAGATCGTCGGTGGCTCGAACGTCGCGTTCTACAAGCAGCTCAAGGCGGCGGGCATCGACCTCTCCAAGCAGAACCTGATGACCATCTCGGTCACCGAGGACGAGATCGTCGGCATCGGCGGCGAGAACATCGCCGGCGCGTATGCCTGCATGAAGTACTTCCAGTCGCTGGACAACGCCAACAACAAGGCGTTCGTCGCCGCCTTCAAGAAGATGTACGGCGAAGCCGCGGTGATCGGCGACGTGACGCAGGCGGCGTATCTCGGGCCGTGGCTGTGGAAGCTCGCGGTGGAGAAGGCCGGCAGCTTCGACGTCGACAAGATCGCCGTCGCCTCGGGCGGCATCGTGTTCGACAAGGCGCCGGAGGGCTACGTGCGCATCCACGACGCCAACCACCATTTGTGGAGCCGTACCCGCGTCGGCCGCGCGCGCACCGATGGCCAGTTCGACGTGATTTACGAGACGCCGGAGCTGATCGAGCCCAACCCGTTCCCGAAAGGATACCAGCAGAAGCAGGGTCAGAGGCCCTGCCTGCGGACTCCCCCGGAGGCCGAGCCTGCGGGAACCAGTCCGGAGGGGGTTCCTTGCACGGGTCTTGCAAAGGAGCTTCCGGGGGCCGGTTAGGGGCGCTGCCCTCGGCGGGTTCCTGCCTGCAAGCATGGGGCAGGGTCCTGGTCTTTTCGGTGCAAGGAGGCACGCATGGCTGGCTATTCGCTCGGTGATCTGGGCGCGATCTTCGCCATGCAGGGTTTTGCCGGTCTGATCCTGTTCTCGGTGTTCGTGCTGATGGCGCTGGGGCTTGCGATCATCTTCGGGCAGATGGGCGTGATCAACATGGCGCACGGCGAGTTCATGATCCTCGGCGCGTACACGACGTTCCTGTGCTCGCGCCTGGTGCACGACCATGCCCCGGGGCTGTTCGGCGTGTACTTCTACGGGGCGATCGTGCTGGCGTTCTGCGTGTCGGGCGCGTTCGGGATGTTCGTGGAGTGGGCGCTGATCCGCCACCTGTACAAGCGGCCGCTGGACACGCTGCTGGCGACGTGGGGGCTGAGCCTGATCATGCAGCAGGGGTTCCGCTCGGTGTTCGGGGCGCGCGAGGTGGGCGTCGACCTGCCGGACTGGATGATGGGCTCGGCCTCGGTGAGCGAGACGGTCCAGGTGCCGATCAACGGCCTGATCGTGATCGCGGTCACGGTGCTGGTGACGGCTTCGGTGTACGTGCTGCTGTTCCGCTCGGGGTGGGGCAGGCGGGTGCGCGCGGTGACGCAGAACCGGGCGATGGCGGGTGCGGTGGGCATCGACACCGAGCGGGTGGACCGGGCGACGTTCGGCATCGGCTGCGGCATCGCGGGGATCGCGGGGGCGGCGTTCACCATGATGGGCTCGACCAGTCCGACGGCGGGGCAGCTCTACATCGTGGACACGTTCCTGATCGTGGTGTTCGGCGGCGCGCAGAGCATCCTGGGCACCATCGCCTCGGCGTTCACCATCTCGCAGACGCGCTCGACGCTGGAGTTCTTCCTGACCGGGTCGATGGCGCAGGTGATCGTGCTGCTTGCGGTGGTTGGCATCCTGATGCTGCGTCCGCAGGGCCTGTTCACGCTGAAGGTTCGGCGGTGAGCGGCGCGGGTCGCCCAGGCGGCACGGGCCGCACGCGCGGCACGGGCGTGGTCGGCGCGGGCGTGGTCGAGCCGGAGGCCGGGTTCATGGGCCGCAAGGACGTGGTGTTTGTGGGCGTTTTCGTGCTTGTGGTGATGGGGGTGATCCCGCTGGCGCTGGACCCGTTCCGCCTCAGCCTGGTTGGCAAGTATCTGACGTTCGGCTTCGTGGCGCTGGGTCTGGTGCTGTGCTGGGGCGACGCTGGCATCCTGAGCCTGGGGCAGGGGATCTTCTTCGGGCTCGGCGGCTACTGCATGGCGATGTATCTCAAGCTGGAGGCGTCGACGCCGGAGGCCACCAGGATCCAGACCACGCCGGGCATCCCGGACTTCATGGACTGGAACCAGATGAGCGGGCTGCCGTGGTTCTGGCGGCCGTTCCGCTCCCTGGCGTTCACGCTGGCCGCGGTGCCGCTGGTGCCGGTGCTGCTGGCGCTGCTGATCGGGGTGGCGATGTTCAAGCGGCGCGTGGGCGGCACGTATTTCGCGATCATCACCCAGGCGATCGCCTCGATCCTGACCATCCTGATCGTGGGGCAGCAGGGCTACACCGGCGGCATCAACGGCATCACCGACCTGCGCAGCCTGGCGGGCTGGGACATCCGCTCGGACCGGGCGCACGAGGTGCTGTATTTCGTCAGCGCGGCGCTGCTGGTCGCGAGCCTGCTCGCCTGCCAGTTCGTGCGGCGCTCCAAGCTGGGGCGCATCCTGGTGGCGATGCGCGACCGCGAGGACCGGGTGCGGTTCTCCGGCTACAGCGTGGCGGACTTCAAGATCTTCGTCTTCGCGCTCTCTGCCGCGCTGGCCGGGATCGGCGGCGCGATGTTCACGCTGCAGGTGGGGTTCATGTCGCCCTCGTTCGTGGGCATCGTGCCGTCGATCGAGATGGTGATCTACGTCGCCGTCGGCGGGCGCACCTCGCTGCTGGGCGCGATCTACGGGGCGCTGCTGGTGGGCTGGGCGCGCACCACGTTCTCCGAGCAGGTGCCGTCGCTGTGGCTGTTCGCGATGGGCGCGCTGTTCATCGGCGTGGTGGTGGCGTTCCCGGGCGGGCTGGCGGAGCTGTGGCGCGGCGGCAGGCTGGACCGCGGCGTGGACCGGCTGCTGCGGCGCGGGCCGGCGCGGCGCGGCGCGCCGGCGCCGGCGCGGATGCTGCCGGCGGGCGCGGGCGACGAGCCGGGGGGGGCGGCCACCGCGCCGCCCGGGACCGTGGCGGGCGGCGTGGCGGCGGCGGTGACGAAGTGAGCGGCGTGGCGGCGGCGCTGGAGGGTCTCAGGGCCGGGGTGGCGGGCGCCACGGGGTCGGACCCGCTGCTCGCGGTGGACGGGCTCGGCGTCTCGTTCGACGGGTTCCGCGCGGTGGACGACCTGTCGTTCACCATGGCGCCCAACGAGATCCGGGTGATCATCGGGCCGAACGGCGCGGGCAAGACCACGGTGCTCGACCTGATCTGCGGGCGCACCAGGGCGAGCGCCGGCTCGGTGCGGTTCCGCGGCCGCGAGCTGACCCGGCTCAAGGAGCACCAGATCGTGCACGAGGGCGTGGGCCGCAAGTTCCAGACGCCGTCGATCTACGAGGACCTCACGGTGTTCGAGAACCTGGAGATCTCGTTCCCGCGCGGGCGCACGGTGTTCGGCGCGCTGCTGTTCCGCCGCGACGCCGCGGTGCGCGAGCGGGTCGAGGAGGTGGCCGCCAGCGTGTTCCTCGCGGACGCGCTCGGCCGGCGGGCGGAGTTCCTCAGCCACGGGCAGAAGCAGTGGCTGGAGATCGGCATGCTGCTGATCCAGGACCCGGCGCTGATGATGCTCGACGAGCCGGTCGCCGGCATGAGCGTCGCCGAGCGGCACAGGACCGCGGAGCTGCTGCACCGGATCATCCAGCACCGCTCCGTGCTGGTGATCGAGCACGACATGGGCTTCGTCGAGGACATCGCCCACAAGGTCACCGTGCTGCACCAGGGGCGGATCATCTCGGAGGGCTCGATGGCGCACGTCAAGGCCGACCCGCGCGTGGTCGAGGTCTACCTTGGGCACTGAGCCGGGCTTGGGCACCGAGCCGGGCTGCGCGGGCGCGCAGGCAAGCAAGGCCAGGGCTCTGCCCCATCGCCTGGAAGCGGAGACCCGCCAGGGCGAGCCGGCCTGGACCGGCGCACGATGACCCTCCCGTCCCGCCACCTCCCCCTGCGCACGACCCCCCTGCGCACGACCCCCCTGCGCACGACAACGTCGGAGGCCGGGGCGAGGTGCCCGGCTGCGGGCGGCAGGCGGTGAGCGGGCAGGAGCATCTGCCGCCGCCGGACGCGGGGCTGTCGCCGAACGCGGCGGCGTCGCTGGCGGCCGGCCGCGCCCAGGCCGGCGCCCAGGCCGGGGTGCTGAGCCTGCGCGGGCTGCGCGCGGCCTACGGGCAGAGCGAGGTGCTGCACGGGCTCGACCTGGAGGTGGCGCCAGGCGAGATCGTGGCCGTGCTCGGGCGCAACGGCATGGGCAAGACCACGCTGATGAAGTCGCTGATCGGCCTGGTGCCGGCGAGCGGCGGCGAGGTCCTGCTCGGCGGGCGCTCGCTCAACGCGCTGCGCACGCACCAGAGGGTGGCGGCGGGCCTCGCCTACGTGCCGCAGGGCCGGATGATCTTCCCGGCGATGACGGTGCAGGAGAACATCGAGACCGGCCTGTTCGTGCGCGGCGCCACGGCGGTGCCGCCGCACCTCTACGAGCTGTTCCCGGTGCTGCTGGAGATGCGCAGCAGGCGCGGCGGCAACCTCTCCGGCGGCCAGCAGCAGCAGCTCGCGATCGCGCGCGCGCTGGCGACCGGCCCGTCGGTGCTGCTGCTCGACGAGCCCACCGAGGGCATCCAGCCCTCGATCATCCTCGAGCTGGCACGCACCCTGCGGCGCATCCGCGACGAGACCGGACTGAGCATCGTGGTCTCCGAACAGGTGCTCAGCTTCGCGCTCAGCTTCGCCGACCGCGTCCTGGTCATCGAGGGCGGACGCATCGTCCACCAAAGCCCGCGAACACAAATCGACGAAACAAAAATCGCGCGGTTCCTCGCCGTGTAAGGGACGACCTTCGAGACGTCGGCCCAGGAGCGCCGCCCCGGGCGGGTCCCCGCCTCCAGGCATGGGGCGGAGAGCCGGCCTTTCTTCCAACCTTCAAGGGAGCCAAGCAATGACCGAGACCCTGATCAAGGTGGACCTCTCGCAGTCCCCCTACGAGAACGACATGGTGCACAACCGCTGGCACCATGGCCTGCCGATG
>JAABUQ010011954.1_pt1 | contig 10922 bp, 14 predicted proteins | sample 5560001 | NCBI WGS metagenome assembly JAABUQ01 (sample SAMN10711888, study PRJNA513371) | rock metagenome | isolation source: Antarctica rocks | place: Antarctica: Victoria Land, Finger Mt nord | collected 2015-12-18
GAACGGTATCCAGAGGGAAGCGCCGCGGAAGCCGTCGAGGACCAGTATGGCTTGCAGCTGCTCGCTCGCGAGCGCATCTCGGAATACGGCAGCCGCGGTAAAAATGGATTCGTCGGTCGCCGTGCCACGCGGTGCGAGGATAAGCCGCCCGAAAGCGGCGCGCGTCGGATCGTCACTCGTCGGCGACCACGAGTCGAATTCGACCGCACAGCGGCCGGCGACGAGCCACGTAAGATTGTGCGCGTCGAGACGGACGTAGGGGTGGCTCCCGGTCGAGGTGCGCACATCGATCGTGGCAATCGTCTTGGTCCGTCGGTCAAACTCTTATGATAGACCGGTTCGGAAGCGAGCCCGCTCGGAAACGTTGCTGCAATTACCGGTGTGCCGCCGAAATGATGCACGAGCCAATCGATCGCCCGTTCGTAATGTAACCGGATGCGAGCGTGTTCGGGCTCGGTGATCTCGAACGCACCGTCGTTTCGCGGGAGAAGAATCATAGCCTGCGCTGCCTTCGCTTAATCTCCAAGCGCACATGCGTAGGCGAACGTACCCCTTAACGACCGAGAGCGGGAACGCTGCCGCCGTCCGACCCATTGCGCGGCGATGCGTCATACGGCTACGAGTTCCGGCCCTACGTCGGACTGCGCCCCTGCGAAGACTTGCAGGAGGTGATCCGCATCCCGCTGTGCCTGAGCAGCCGTCGCTTCGTACTCAGCTTCGTCGCCCTGGATCGCAAAGGCAGCGAGCGTGGATGCATAACCGTTTTCAAGCGCTTCGCGTAAGCCGCGTAACGTATCGTTCTTCGCTGCGACGTCGGCTACGTTTGTTGACGGCTCGTCGGCAGTCGGTATTGCAGCGGTGCGATTGCTGAGCGTCCGCTTCAAGATTAGAAACACTGGTATGGCGGCTAGCGGTACGGCAATCGCCGCACCCTTACGATTCATGCGAGGTCCTTGTTAAAAGCTGCTGGGTGATGAAACTGTGGTTAAACATCTTTAAGCCTATCTGGTTGGAAGGCGGTCGGAACGGCTATAGACGATGGAGATGCTTCATCGAATTCGTGCTTCCAGCTGCCGTGCGAGTGCCACGGCGCTCAGCCGTGCTTTCCTTGCGGCCTCGGTCGTCGTCGGCGCAAGAGCCGGTGCGCTTGCCGATCCGACACCGCAACCGGCATCGGCGCCGTCGAGTTGAACGTCGCTCCGGTCGTGAATAGGCTCTATATCGGCCTCGCCTTTGGGCTTGGTGGTCGTGAGACGGCGGCAAGCTCGCCGAGAAGTCGGCCGCGCAACTTGAGACAAGCGCCAAGAAGGTGCAAGCTGTACCGCCCAAGCCGAAAACGGGTATCCACAATTCCGAACAGCGGAGCAGCAGCGAAAACCATTCCACGTCGAGCTAAACCGCTCTACTCGTAGTGAGACAAGAAAGTAGAACTGCCATGGGACTAAAAGACGAACTCAACAAGGTTGTCGACAACGTCAAGGACGCAGCAAGCGAGGCTGGCCACAAGTCGGCTGCGGAGGGCGAGCAAGCCAAACGCGACGTCGCAGGCGACGACATGACGGCCGGCGAGAAGGCCGGCTCGATGTTCAATCAGGCTAAGAACAGCGTCCAAGCCGACGCCGATTCGACGAAGCAAGATATTCGCAACAGTTAGGAATCTCGCTCACAAGAGGGTCGGGAGGAGCGGTTGCGGCTTTATTGCGGCCGTCTGTCGCTTCACTCGTGTCCATCACTCACTTTAAAGGACGTACCAACAATGGCAACATCGAAAGCAGCGGAGCATCACACGAAGGCTGCGGAGCATCACGCAAAAGCTGCGGAGCACCACAAAACCGCCGCAGAGCATCACACGGCGGGAGACGCCGACAAGGCCGCCAATCATGCCCACGCGGCGCGTGGACATGAAGCCCATGCCGAAGAGCATTCGAAAGAAGCGAGTAAAGCTCACGCGGCGGAGCATAAACCTTCCGCAAAGAGCAGTTCGAAGAACTAGCTCGCCGATTTAGCCCGGCGCGGTAACGCGCCGGCTCACCAATCGCCCCAACACGGATCGGCTCTACTCGTTGATCCGTGTTTTCTTGCGAAAAGCTAAAGAGCATCCGAGTAGACCATGACTGAATCGCTTGCTGCGAGTGTAGCTTTTCTGCCGTGGCTCGGTCGTAGGCCGCGCAAAGCGCCAGGTGGGATTCGCACCCCTGCCGCTCTTTTTGCACACCAGATCGGAGCAGCGTCAGACGAACGTTAACCCGGAATTGCGACGGGAACATCTTTGATCGGTTCGCCTGCGGCCGCTGCGTCGTTGCCAACGTCGTCCGTCGAAGACTTCACCGCATCGATTTGCTGCGGTTCAGCCTTACCTGAATGCATCGCTGACCCGACGCTTGCGAACGTCGCGCCGAGGGCAAGAAGCTTCCCGTCGAGCTTGTGTAGCAATGGCGAGTTGCTGTTGTGCGCAATTTTCTGGGCGACATGCAGCTCGTGTACGGCGAAGAGCATGGCTGCGCCACCCTTCACGATATTGCCGGTGCGACCGCTCGCGCCGTTATCGAACTTATGCTGCTGGTACGGCGCGAGTACGAAGTGATGGAAACAAAAGTACGCGACGCCGAGGTGTGCGGCGAAGCGAGTTTTGTCGAGCAATGCGGACGACGGCTGCACCGTCGCGAAGAGCATCGCGATCGCAATTGTCGCGGGGACGATGAAGCGAGTGCGCGGTTCAACTGTTTGCATAGATCCCTCATGATAAAGAGCGAAGCCCGGTCTCTCAAACAGGCTTACGCTCGTTGGTGGAGGCTAGAGTGTAGCACGGACGTCCGTGACCTATATCACCTGTTCCGGAAAACCGGGCGAAGTGGGTAGAGACAGGCGCCTTGCCCGCTAGCAGGAAGCGGAGAACGGAGACTCTTCAAGCTTTGTCAATAAGTCGGCCGGGTCGTCGTAAACGGCAATGGCGTCCTTAAGACCGACATTATCCCATCCGCCGCACCGAAATGCCACCGTCGGCACGCCGGCTTTGGTTGCCGCTTCGATATCATACGGTGTGTCACCGATCATGACTGCCGTCGTTGAGGGCGTCTTCGCTTTCTTGAGAGCAACTTCGATGATCTCGGGAGCCGGCTTCGACTGACCTGCGTCGTCAGACGTGGTACTCAGGTCAACTAAATCCGTGACATCCGCGACCGCAAGTAGAGCGTCTAGTTCGGCTTGCGTCGCGGAGCTGGCAATAACGATTTTTAAGCCGCAAGCGTGAAGCCGCACGAGCATCTCCCGAGCGCCATTTGTCGGCTGGAGGTGGCTGAGGTAACGCTCCTTGAAAATCTCGCCCCGTCGAAAGGCAATGCTCTTTCCGGGGTCCGCCTCGTCGTTGAGTTTCGGATCGATCGCGGGCAAGACTTTATCGCCACCCATACCGATCATCCGGCGCAAGCGATCGTACGAAACATCATAGCCAAACTCTTTTAACGCCGCTTGCCATGACTTGGCGTGCGCATCATTGCTCGACACAAGCGTTCCATCGACATCGATCAACGCAACCGTAAAGCCACTCGCGTTTTCCATCCCCGTCGGTACGCCGATGCGGTGGAGAAGCCTGTCATAGAAATCGGGTGAAGGTCGCGAGCGCCAGACGTGAAGCCGGCGTCATGGTCTTGTCGTCGCGCTTTTCTCTTAACCGAGAAGCCGTAGCGTAGCGTAACGATCGCTACAACTGAGAAGGCGCGATCTGATTGTCGTGGACAAGCGGTCCATAATAGTATCAAAGTGTCTCACGCACTGCGGCCGGGGCCACAAATCCGCAATGCTGGATCGCGAACGACACAAACTGCTGGACGGGTTGACGACAATCGCGATCGTGCGCTGCGACGAGATGCCACTGCCGGTCGAGCGGGGTGAAGGGCGTTGAGATTTGCTGCACCGTGCCCCCGCGAAGCTCGTCCTCTACGCCGTCGCGGGAAACGAGAGAGAAGCCGAGGCCGGCTCGCACGCACGCGCTGATTGCGCCGTTGGATGCGATACAGAGCCGCGGCGGATCGATTCCGAGCGCCGAGAAACACTCCTCGCTCACCACGCGCGTGCCCGAGCCGGTCTCGCGCACGAGCCAGGTCGCCGCTCCGAGCGGCATCTGCGCAAAGCGCTCCCCTGCCGGTGCGATGACAATCATCTCGTGCGCGCGCGTCGCGAGCGTCCGAAAGGGAGCATCGTGCGGAGGCCGGCCGGCGATTACCAAATCGACTTCCCAATGTCGCAGCCGGTTCCAAACGTGCACGTGGTTACCGACGTCGAGTTCAACGGCGACGGCCGGTCGTTGCTGTTGAAAACTCTGAAGCAGCTCCGCAGCCGTCGTGACCGCCGCGATGCCGAAGCGGCTCGCCGAGATATCGGCCAGTTCGCGCGCGCACCGCTCCCCTTCATCAAGAAGCGCGAAGACGCGGCGACCGTAGAGTTCAAAAGGCCTTGCCGGCCTCGGTGAGGCGGATCTTACGCCCATCGCGTTCCGTGAGCTTGACGCCAATCGAACGCTGTAGCGCCGCCACCGCTGCGGAGATTGCCAGCTGTGAACGCTGCGCAAGCTGCGCGCGGATGGTGGGATCGGGTCCTGAGACTTCGGCGAGTACCGTCGCGCGTACCGGTGGTCCAGGTGGTTCTTCGACGAGCTTCACAAACGCGCCGTAGGGCGCCGCGACGCGTGCGAGTTCGGGACGCAGCTCGCGCACGAGAGCGTCGCTCGCGGTGGTACGATCGTGCGCGTCGATGAGGTTCACGCGCAGGTCCGCCTCCCAACCCTGGTCGCGAAAGAACAGGCCTTGTAGGAGCGCGTTGAAATCCGGGACGGCGTGCGCTCCGACGGAGATCTCAACGTCGTGCCCATTTGGGTCGGCAAGCAGCCGATGCATAAGCATCTGCGCGACGACTCGCGTGCGATCGAGGTCCGTGCCCGCCCGCAGATCGAGCGTCACGAGAAACGTGTTCTCGTTCTGCGAGGGCAGCATGCGAAAGCGAACGGTGGTCGTCACCGGCAGCGCGAACGCAATGAGTAACGCCGCCACGAGCGCGCCGTAGAACCAGCGCCTCGTGGTTCGATCGTCGAGAGGCCCAAGGACGGCTGCAAAGCGCGGACGCAACAGATCTCAGCCGCGCGGGGCGCCCTCGAACGAGCGATGGTCGAAGTTATCGTCGGGAGTCTCGCCGATTGTCTTCGCACCGACGACGGCAAAGTCGATGAGGAGAACATCCACAACGTCACCGCGTCCTTCGCGCGGTTGCTGTAGTAAGCGAGCCCGACCTAAAACTCGGTTCAAGCCGCTCGCAACGTGTCTCGCATTGATTCGACGTCCAACGGTTTGTCCGAACTCTCAATAGACAAAAGGAATAAATCGCTTTGTCGTCGCCGCGTACGCGTCGTATTTGGAATAACGCTCCCGGAGAAGCGCGTCCTCGTGGCGAGCCTTCACGTTTAAGAATGATATCAGCGCAAGCAGGGCGATGAAGCGTGCGATGCTTAGCCCAGCTAACGAGTATCCGATGGCCAAGAACATCACCGCCATATACATCGGGTGACGAACGAACCGGTATGGCCCGAGTTGGGTTAATCGCCCGCGAGCTGACGGTCTGGGGAAGGGAGTTAACGAGGGACCCAGGGCAACCGCGGACCACGCGAGCATCGCGACTCCGAGCAGGGAGAACGGTGCGGATACCAACGTCCACTCGACGCGCGGCGCGGGCGCGACGAAAAATAGGCTAACCAACACGGCCTGTATGATTACCCAAGCCAACGAAGTCAGGCTTTGCGGATGTCGCAGCCGCGGAACGGCGAGCCGAAGACGCGGCCTAGCGGGCACCAGTCGAAGACGCCGGCCGCAAGCGGCACGAGCCCGACGACGGCGAGAACCCATCCGGCGGTTGAGTGCATAGTTGCGCCTGCGATGATCAGCGCGACGCCGACGGCCGCACGCGCGAAACGCCCGAGCGGGCTTGCCATAAATTTCGGAAACGACATCATTTCATACATCCTTAGGGAGTGATCCGCAGAGCGGCATGCCAAAAGAATGCTCCGGAGTTTCGACTAGGTCTATAGCGAAAATAGCAGAATTGTGGAGTTGTGCGCGATGTTATTTTGACGTTGGTCAAGCGCGAGGGGCCACTCTCGTTGCAGGCGATCGGTCTCAGGTGCAACCTATCCGCAACAACCGTCCGCCATCACCTCGGGCGACTGCGGCATGAAGGGCTCGTCGAATCCGTTCCCTCTGAAGGTTGCGGCGTGGGCCGGCCGCCCGTCAATTATGCGGCGACCGCCCGTGCAGAGGGCCACTTTCCCAAACGCTACGCGGAGTTGCTGCACGTCGTCCTCGAGGAAGCCGAGTCCAGCCTCGTCATCGCCGCGCTAATGGAACGGGTCGTCGCACGGTTGGCCCAACCGTTGACGGAGCGCCTGCGGCGAACACCGCATGAGGGCCGGCTTCGCGCAATGCTCGATTCGCTGGATTACGGCGAAATGCTCGCGAGCGTCGAGTCAATCGGCGACGGCAGTCACGAACTGCATGCCGCGAACTGCCTCTATCGGGACACCGGTCAGCAATTTGTGCAGGTATGCGACCTGCTGCCGCGCGCCATCACCGCGACCGGATTCTTTAGTGCCGAACGCATCGAATGCCAGCGCGACGGCGCTCGAACATGCGACTTCTTGATCGAAGCGTGCCGGGACTGGCGTTGACCGAATTCTTTTGCCGTACTTCAGCATCAATCGCGATGCCACTTCGAAGACAACGCGTCCGGTGAGTGACGTGAGCCGGCCGCTGCTCTACCCGCGAAATTACGGAGCTCGCTCCCGAGATCTTATCGCCAAGAAGGGTGAGCCGCCGATCCGCACGCGGCCGGTCGACGCGCGGTTCCGGAAGTACGAAAGAACCGCACGATCTTGCCTTCAAGGCTTGAATGCGGACGAGACCCGTTGTACAGCTGGCGTATCTTTTCAAAGTCGTGGGCAACGCGAGTGATCCGTTTGTAGATATCGACGCGTTTCACCATATGAGCGGCGGTCCGCAGGACGTTGATCCACGTCGGCAGCCGTCGCCTCATGCTTAGCGAATTAAGGGTGGCTTACGATGCGGTTATTGACGTGCTGACGCGCACGCGTTCTCTTTATCGCGCATTGTGCGCTCTTATCGTCCTCTTCGGCGCGATCGCTGCGAGACCGGCACCAGCCGATGCACCGTTCATCGCAGCGAACAGCAGCGCGATGAACTCGATGATGGCGGCGATGACGATTGTTCCTTCCGGCGACGCCGACGTGGATTTCGTCGCGATGATGACACCGCACCATAAGGGCGCGATCGCGATGGCGCAAGCGGAGATACGTTACGGTCGAAACGAGCTGTTGCATCGGTTAGCCCAGGAAATCATTGTAACGCAGCAACAGGAAATCACCGCCATGAAGGTTGCGCTCGGTTCCAGACCCACCCGCGCAAGAGGAGTTTCTCCATGAGATTGCCGATCTTCATCGGTGCTGTACTTGCCGCCGCGCTGTTCACGCCGAAGGCTGCCGACGCGGGCCAAGTGCCGCTGCCCGCTTCCGCGAGCGACATTCCGATCACTCATCACGATCGCATCTACGCAGCCGAGCAGTTCTCCAATACGGTGTCGGTCAGCGATCCCGTCGACAACAAACTGCTCGGCATCATTCGGTTAGGTGACCCGTCTCCCGGGAATTTCAGCCCGCTTTACCGAGGTCAATTGCTGGTGCACGGGTTGGGATTCTCGCCCGACCATCGCACGCTCGCCGTGGTTTCGATCGGATCGAACTCGGTCTCGTTCATCGACACATCGACGAATGCCGTGTCGCACGTAACGTATATCGGTCGCTCGCCGCACGAGGCCTTCTACACTCCCGACGGCAAGGAAGTCTGGGTAACGGTTCGCGGCGAGAATTATGTGTCGGTCATCGACGCGGCAACGTATGAGGAAAAGACGCGTATCGTCGTGCCGCCCGGGCCCGGCATGCAGATCTTTTCACCCGATGGAAAGTATGCATACGTCTGTTCGTCGTTCACCCCGGAGACGGTCGTGATCAACGTCGCCCGGCGTCAAATCGTCGGCCGCGTGCCGCAAGCGAGCCCGTTCTGTCCGAATATCTCCGCAACGCCCGACGGCAGTCAGGTGTGGTTCACGCTCAAGGATTCCGGCAAGACCCAGGTCTTCGACGCGCACCCGCCATTCCAGTTACTCAAAACGCTCGATACAGGGCCGATCACGAACCACGTAAACATCGTTCGCAATGCTCACGGACAATTCGCCTACGTCACCGTCGGCGGGCTCAACCTCGTCAAGGTCTTTCGTACCGCTGATTTCGAGCTCGTCGCGACAATTCCAGTCGGAAAGCTTCCGCATGCCGTTTGGCCGTCAGGGGACGGGAGGCGGGTGTATGTGGGTATCGAGAATGGCGATGCTTTGACCGCCGTCGACACGCTGACGAACAAGGTAATTGGCGAAGTCCCGATCGGGCAGGCCCCGCAAGCGATCGTGTACGTGCCTAACGCCGTTTCGATGGGAGACGAGACGGCGGGTCTTCAGCCGCTCGGTGTCGCCGGAGAAGCCGCACATCTTGTGCTCGCCGCGCCGGGAGCCGCGAGCGAAAGCGCGCCACCCACGAGCGTGACGCTCTTCGACCAGGGACTCGTGCAAGTGTTGGAAGCTGCCGTGACCGGCTTACTTCCGAAGGAGAAATACGTGCTCGCGTTGTCGCGGCACGCCGACGGTAGCGGCAAACTTCAGCCGTTATCAACGTTTACGACCAATCCGGCCGGGTCGGCGATCGTGAACGCCGTGGGTCCGATCCGTCAGCTCGTTGGCGCTGACGTGGCGGAATATCGGCAATACTTTGTTATCGTATCAGCGAACGAACTCGGCTCGCCTGTGCAAGTACAGAGCCGCTAGCGTCGCACGCGCCAGCGGTCAATGCCGTAGAGCGGCGACTCCTCGCTGATGTGGATCTCGCTGTGGAAGCAACGCACGCCGCGTTCATGCGCTTGAGGAAGGATGCCGCCACGCTTGATCCCGACAGTCAATACGCGCATGGCTCTCGACCGTCGCGCACCACTACGCCATTGATCGGCGTCGCCGCGAGCGTCGCGACCACCGAACTCGACAACGTTCGCGACCACGCCACCCAAGGAGCTGGATCCCGCCGATGCCGCAATCATGGCGATGTCAGCGGCGAGCCGCTCGGAACGTTAGAATGCCGCATTCGACTTGGGATGCAACGCTTACGAAAGGCCATGTCGGTCGCCGGAGGTCCAGCGTGAACCTTGATGCAAGCCGACAAGAAGAAGTTGAAGCCCTATGTCCTCTGCACGCTCAACGACGACGAAAACGCGGCGTTTGAGCAGCATCTTCGGCAATGCGCCCAGAAGCGTGAAGCGATATTCGACGGGGTCTCGGTGCGGTCAAGCCTGAGACGGGTCTGGCTTAGGATACAGCGGCGGGTCTGCCGTCACATCAATCGAAGCGATGGCGCGATGCGTTCGATTATCCACGCCGTGTCTGCTGCGTCGCTCATAGTATATGTCATCTCGCAAACGGCTGGCGCCGCGGCCTCACAACGTGATGATCTCAACGCGGTCGTGACGCAAACCGTTCGCCCAGTGATGAATCAGTACGGCATCGCAGGGATGGCGGTCGGAGTCACGCTTGACGGACGCCACTACGTCTTCGACTACGGCGTCGCATCGAAAGCGACCAGAAAGCCCGTCGACGGTAGTACTCTGTTCGAGATCGGTTCGATCACGAAGACGTTCACGGCGAGTCTCGTATCCTACGCGCAGCTTACCGGTAAGCTCTCGCTTTCAGACGAAGTGAGTGCTGACCTTCCGTCCCTGCGCGGCACGACCTTCGATCACGTCCGTCTTATGAATTTGGGGACGCATACCGCGGGCGGCTTGCCGCTGCAATTTCCGGACGACGTCAAGAACGATGAGGACGCGATCGATTATTACAAGCGATGGAAGCCGTCGCACTCGCCCGGCACGTACCGGCTCTATTCGAACCCGAGCATCATGCTGCTCGGGTTCATCGCGGCGAAAAAGATGCACGGCGACTTCACAACGTTGATGCGGCGCGAGTTGTTCACAACTATCGGGCTCAGCAACACATTCTTGGTTGTCCCAAAAGATCAATTGTCGCGTTACGCTCAGGGCTACACGGGTGCAGACAAACCGAGGCGAATGTTGCCCGGACCTCTAGCCGCAGAAGCGTATGGTATCCGAACGACGGCGACCGACGTGCTTCGCTTCATCGACGCTAACATGGATCTGCTTAAGCTCGACGACGCGCTGCGCCGCGCAATTATTGATACGCATACCGGATATTACCGGATCGGTATGATGACGCAGGACCTGATCTGGGAGCAGTACCGCTACCCGATTCCGTTGTCGGATTTGCTGCAAGGCAACTCCGACCAAGTGATATTTGAAGACAACCGTGCGGTGAACATTTACCCGCCGTCGCAGCCAAAAAGCGATGTCGTGATCAACAAGACGGGCTCGACGAGCGGCTTCGGTGCGTACGTCGCCTTCATTCCCCGACGGAAGACGGGGATCGTTCTGCTCGCGAACAAATCGTATCCGATTAAGGCGAAGGTCACGGCCGCCTATCGCATCTTGACGCGTCTGGGCGAGAAGACGTCACGGTCAGAACGCTAGGTCGCGTATGCAGCCAAATCTATACCGAGTTCGTGTCGGTCATAGCCGGCCAATAGATCGTTGAGCCGCGGCATCAGATCGGGCAACGTCACCAACGGCAAGCGGATCCGACGACGCCCGCGCTGCACCTTATCGACGGCAGTTGAGGCGTTGTCGAAGACGCCTTCGCGCGTCACGCCGCCGAACTCGACGCCCGTACGAGTTAGCCCATCGAAGAGTGCTGGTTGATCC
>JAABUQ010011955.1_pt1 | contig 10921 bp, 11 predicted proteins | sample 5560001 | NCBI WGS metagenome assembly JAABUQ01 (sample SAMN10711888, study PRJNA513371) | rock metagenome | isolation source: Antarctica rocks | place: Antarctica: Victoria Land, Finger Mt nord | collected 2015-12-18
TGTTCGGGCAGGGAGTCGACGGCGCTCACCTGCCGCTCCTACCCGCGGGCCGCGACCGGACGCTGCGACACCGTCGGCGGGTCAGTGCCCATGGGCGCCCATTGTTCAGTGCCCAGTTCAGTTCCCAGCTCAGTGCCCCATCCCCATGCCGCCGTCGACGGGCAGCACGGCCCCGGTCACGAAGGCTGCGGCGGGCGACGCCAGGTAGGCGACGGCAGCGGCTACCTCCTCGGGCTCGGCCATCCGCCCGAGCGGCGTGGCCGCAACGGCGGCGGCGCGCTGCTCGTCGGTGAGCGCACCGGTCATGTCGGTGCGGACCGGGCCCGGGGCGACGACGTTGGCGGTGATGCCCCGCGGCGCGAGCTCGCGCGCCAAGGAGCGGGCCAGCCCGACCAGCCCGGCCTTGGCAGCGGCGTAGTTCGCCTGCCCCGCCGAGCCCGACAGCCCGACGACCGAGGAGACGAAGACCAGCCGGCCGCGGCGCAGCCGCAGCATCCCCCTGGCCGCCCGCTTCGCGACCCGGTAGGCACCGACGAGATTGGTGTCGATCACGCCCTCGAACGCCTCTTCGGACATGGTGAGCAGCAGCCCGTCCTGCACGACACCAGCGTTGGATACGAGGACCTCCACCGGCCCGAGGTCGCCCTCCACCGCCTTGAACGCCGCGTCGACCGAGGCCGCATCGGTGACGTCGCAGGCCACGCCGTACATGCCCTCGGCCGACGACCCGTTGCGGGAGGCCACCGCAACCCGGTCGCCGCTGGCAAGCAGCGCTGCCGCGATGGCGGCTCCGATTCCGCGGTTGCCGCCGGTGACCAGCGCCACCCGGCCGGGGCCGCCGCCTGGCTGCACCGGTTGGTCGCTCACGTGGCCGCCAGATGGGTCAGCAGGCGTTCGGTGACGACCTCGGCCGCCGTCTCGGGCACCCAGTGCCCGACACCCGGCAGCGGGACGAACGTGTACGGCCCGGCGACGTGCGCGGCGGTGGCCTCGGCCGCGTCGCGACCCAGCGCGGGGTCGTCCTCGCCCCAGATGTACAGCGTGGGGACGCTGACGTCTCCGGTCGTCTCCGCGTCGGTGCGCCGCATCGCGCGGTACCAGTTCAACGCGCCGGTGAGGGTCTCGCGGTCGCGGAACGCGTCGACGTAGGGCTCGACCTCCTCGACGCCGTCGAACAGGCGACGCAGCCGGACGAGGTCGTCGGCCATCAGCAGATCCTCGGCGCGCCCCTCCTCGCGGAACACCTGCATGTAGGCCGACATCGTCCGCTGCGGACCTCCCGAGTCGATGGCTGCCGTCATTGCGAGTGGATGCGGGGTCGAGCAGACCGTCAGCGACCGCACCCGCTCCGGGTGGCGCCCCGCCACATGCCAGGCCACTGCTCCGCCCCAGTCGTGCCCGACGACGTCGATCCGGTCCAGATTGAGGGCGCCTGCCAAACCGAGGACGTCGCCCACGAGCTCGTCCATCCGGTACGCGTCGACGGCCGGCGGCCGGGCGGTGGCGGTGTAGCCCCGCTGGTCCGGGGCGATGGCCCGGTACCCGGCGGCGCCCAGGGCGGACAGCTGCGCCCGCCACTCGTAGGAGGTCTGCGGGAAGCCGTGCAGCAGCAGCACGGGGCGGCCGTCACCAGGCCCGGCGGTCCTGACCGGAAAGGTCAGGTCACCCACGTCGACAAGAGGCACGGCTGGACCATATGGCGCCCTGCCCGGGGCGGTCGAGAAAGCCCAGGTCGAGAAGGCCCAGGCGGGGAACACCGGCGGCGTGTACTCGGTCGAGCTGCTGCCCGACGCCGAGCTCGCTGCCGAGGTGCGGCGGCTCTGGCGGCTGCTTGCCGATGCCGGGCTGCCAAGCCTCGCCAACCACGGCCACCCCACGAACCGGCCGCACGTGACGGTGGGCCTGACCGGTGACCTGGCACCGGTCCGTGCCGACCTGGCGCGGGTGGTGCTGCCGGCGCTGCCGGTCGAGGCGGTCGTCGCCGACGTGACCCTGTTCGCCGGGCCGCGGCGCAACACCCTCGTCCTCGAGCTGCACCCCGGACCAGCCCTCGTCGCGCTGCACGAGCAGGTGTGGCGGGTGCTCACCATGGGGCACCCCGACGGCATGGGGCACCCCGCCGGCATGGGGCGCCCCGCCGGCACGGGGCAACCCTCGCCGCACCTGGCCCCAGGTGCGTGGCGGCCGCACCTGACGCTGGCGCTGCGGCTTCGTCACGAGCAGACCGGCGCCGCGCTGGCGCTGCTGTCGCCGCCGCACGCCCGCCAGCTCACCGGCAGCCTGGTGGGGGCTCGCTGCTACGACACGGTCACGAGACGGGTCGACGAGCTCGTGCCCGCTGACGGTGACGTGCCGTACGAGACCCATTAGCGTCACCTGCCTGGCGCAGCACCGGCGGCTGGCGGCAGCGGGAAGGAGCACAGCGTGGACGACGCTGCGGACCACGCTGTGGAGCGGGCCGTGGAGCGGGCCGACTGCCCGTTCTGCCTGGCTGTCGACGGCCGGGCGCCGGCGCATGTCGTCGCGTCCGACGACGACACCGTGACGATTTTGACGAGAAGCCCAGCCTCGACCGGCCACCTGCTCGTCCTCCCCCGGCGGCACGTGACCGAACTGTGGTCGGCCAGCAGCGACGAGGCAGCTGCCCTGGGCCGGGCCACGGCCCGGATGGCGCGGCTGCTGCGCGACCGGCTTGCCCCGGACGGCGTCACGGTGCGGCAGAACAACGGTGCCGCGAGCGGGCAGCGCATCGCCCACCTGCACGTCCACCTGGTCCCTCGTTGGCACGGGGACGGGAGCATCGGATGGCCGGCGCCGCCGGTGCAGCCGCCCGATCCGGACGAGGTGTTGGCCCGCCTGAGCGCGTGATGGCCCTCCCAGGCCATCCGGCCTCCTCGGCCGTCCATGCCCGGTGCGGCACACTGGAGCCGTGCCTCGCTCGCCCGTCCAGCTCGTGCGGCGGATCGCCGTCACCGTGGCCGGGGCGCTGATCCTGGCTGTCGGCGTGGTGCTGCTCGTCGCGCCCGGCCCGGGTGTGTTGGTGATCGCCTTTGGCTTCTTCGTGCTCGGGCTCGAGTACGAGTGGGCGCAGCGCCGGTTCGTCCATGCGCGCCGCACGGCCGGCGAGGTTGCCGACAAGGCCGTGTCCAGCCCCGGCTCGACGGCGCTCAGCGTCGTCGGCTGCCTAGCGATCGTGGCCGCCGGGATCGGCTACGGCGTCGTCGACACGCTGCCCGGATCCTCCTGGTGGGTGGCCGGCACGGTCGTGGCAGGCGGCATCATCGCCCTGACGACGGTCGTGGTGAGCCTGGTGCAGGCGCGCGCGCAGCACGGCGAGCACGGCGAGCGCTCCTCGTCGCTGCCCCAGCGGTGACGGGTCAGCCGCCGTTGGACTCCTCGTTGACGCCCCGCACGCCCGGTCGCCCGTTGAGGCAGCGGTAGAGGGCGCTCTTGTCCTGCGCCGACGCGCGGGTGACGTCGTAGCGCAGTGGGTAGGTGCGCGAGCTCGGCAGGTTGTTGCGGTCGGGCGGCTCCTGCATCGCCTGACCGACCGACAGGCACGCCGTCCGCACCGCCTGCTGCTGCTGCGCGGTGACGCCGGGGGTGAAGGTGACCACCGCCTCGACCCGGTCCGGCTTGATCCCGCAGCCTGCCAGCATCACGCTCGCACCGAGGACAAGGGCGCCCGAGGCCAGCCGGCAGGCTCCGCGCCCACTCCCCCCCGGCCCGCTCACCCGTCCGACGGTAGTCGGGCCGGCTGTCAGCCGGCGCTCGTCGGCATCCGCAGCACTCGCGGAGTGGGGACGGGGCCGGTGTGCCAGCGGCTCGCCCACGAGGCGAAGGCGGCTGCCGGCAGCGGGCGGCTGAGCAGGTAGCCCTGGGCGATGTCGCAGCCCATCCGCAGCAGCTCCAGGCGCGCGGCCTCGTCCTCGACGCCCTCGGCCACGACCCGCAGCCCGAGGTGGTGCGCCAGCCCCACAATGGCCCGGACGATGGCAGCGCACGCGGCGTCCTCCTGCATCGGCAGGACGAACGACTTGTCGATCTTCACCTCGTGGACGGGCAGGACGCGCAGGAACGACAGGGACGAGTAGCCGGTGCCGAAGTCGTCCAGCGACAGGCGGATGCCGAGCGCGGCGAGCTCGTGCAGCACGGCTGTTGCGGCGTCGGGGTCGAGCATCACGCCCGACTCGGTCACCTCGAGCACGAGCCGCTCGGGCGGCAGCCCCGTCTCGTGCAGCAGGTCCGAGACGGTCGTGAGCAGGGTGGGGTCGAGCAGAGACCGGGGGCTGAGGTTGACGGCGACCGAGACGGGGTGGCCGCGCTCCTCCCAGGTGGCGCAGCAGCGGACGGCGTCGCCGAGGACGACCCGCGTCAGCTCGCTGATCGAGCCGCTCTGCTCCGCGACCGCGATGAACTCGTCCGGCATGAGCAGGCCGCGCTCGGGGTGCTGCCAGCGCACCAGAGCCTCGACCCCGACCAGCTGGGAGGTGGCCAGCTCGACCTGCGGCTGGTAGTGCACCACCAGCTGTCCGTCTCGGAGGCCGCGCCGCAGCTCGCTGGCGAGGGTCAGCTTGTCCCTGCTGCCCGAGAGCGAGCCGATCTCGTGCACGTGCACGCCGGCACCGGACCGCTTCGCGGCGTACATCGCCGCGTCGGCCCGTTGCAGCAGCGGAAGCGGGGTCGTGCCGTGGTCGGGCACCAGCGCGACGCCGATCGAGACGTCGACCTCGAGACCGAGGCCGTCCACGTGGAAGGTGTGCGCGATCGTCTGCCGAAGCTCGTCGGCCGACGCGAGCGCCACCTTCCGGGTGGCTCCTGGCAGCAGGACGGCGAACTCGTCGCCCCCGAGCCGCGCCACCGTGGCCTTAGGTGGCACCATGGCCGCCAGCCGCTGCGAGATCTCGCGCAGCAGCAGGTCGCCGGTGTGGTGGCCGAGGGTGTCGTTGACGTCCTTGAACCCGTCGAGGTCGAGCAGGAGCACTGCAGCAGAGGTGCCGGGCTCGAGCCGCTCGATGCCGTCGAACAGCAGGCTGCGGTTGGCCAGACCGGTCAGCCCGTCGTGCGTCGCCTCGTGGCGCAGCCGGTCGAGCAGCCGGCCGTTGGCGAGCGCGACCGACGCGTGCGCGCCCAGGGTGGCCAGCGCTTGCACGTCGGTGTCGGTGAAGGTGCGCATGTCACCCCGCCGGTCGGCGGCCTCGAGGACGGCGACCTCCACTCCGGCTTCGACGTCCCACTGCAGGGGGACGAGCAGTGCGTCGCGCTGGCCCCGGTCGGACAGCCGCTCCCGGCGCGGACCGTCCGACCCGCGGCGCGGCAGCAGCATCGCCCGGCCACTGCTGCGGACCTGCTCCACGAGCGGGTCGGCCTCAACTGCATCCTCACGGGGGCCCTGCCCCGCGATGTGCAGGGTGGCGTAGGAGCAGTTGACGAGCTCGGCGGCGGCCGCCACGACGCCCGCGGAGATCTCCTCGAACGTGCCGTGCTGCTGGGCCGACCGGGTGAAGGCGTACATGCGCGACAGGCTGCGATGCCGCTCGACGAGCGTGCTGTAGAGGCGGTAGGCGACGACGAGGGCGGCGGCGAGCACGGCGAGCAGCACGACGGCTCCGGCATGGCTCCGCACCGCGAGCAAGGCGACCAGTGCCAGCGTGACGTTGATCAGGCTGCCGAGCCCGGCCGAGGCCAGCATCCCCTGCACGTCGTCCCTGGTCGGATGCCCGTTGAGGATGCGGATGGCGAACAGCACGGCGCAGCCACCTGCCGCGGCGACGCCGAGCACCAGCCCGTAGCAGACGGCCCACGAGACCGGCCCCAGGCCGGCGGGGAGCAGCAGGTGCCCGAGCACCGCGACTGACGCGGCCTCCGCCGCGAACTTTCCGACGTTGAACACGGACTTGTGCACGCTCGTTCGCTGCCACAGCATCGCCGCGGTCGCGCCCGCAGCCTGCGCGACCACGAGCGCGGGGGGCGCAACGAGGTAGAGCCCCAGCACCAGTGGGATCTCCGAGGCCGAGGCCGAGAAGGTCAGGCTACGGAACTCGATCAGCACCTGCGTGCGCTGGGCCACCGCGAACAGCGCGCCCAGCACCAGCACATGCCACAGCGGGCCGAAGCGGTGGGGCGGGACGAGGAGCCCGGCTGCGATCGCGTAGGAGAAGAACAGCACGCCGAGCCCGATGAGGCGTCGCTCCCCGACCTCCCACGGCTCGGGAGCGCCGGCCGGCCGGAACCGCAGTGGACCCGTCGAGCGCACCGGAACCGTTGCGGGCACAGGAACCGTTGCGGGCACAGGGGCGGCTGCCGGGTGAGGCCCCCGGCTGGCGCTGGGTGCCGGTCGGGGCTGCGGGACGACGCCGGGTGGTGGCCCCGCGGGAGGAGACGCACGCGCACCCGGCGCGGCGGTGCCGGCCGGGTGTGCGGGAATGCGTCGTCGCTGCGGCACCGGTCAGCCCGGTCCGAGCGCGCCGCAGGAGCGCTGGGTCATCGAAGGATGGCGGTCCCGTTGGACGAGATGCCACCGTGGCGCAGGATGGCCGTGCCTGCCATCGTGTGCGTGACGGAGTGGCGAAGGATCGCGGTGCCGGCAACGGTCTCGGTCGCTCCGGTGACGACGACCGGCAGGGCGATGCCCACCGCGGCGACGGCTAGAGCCAGACGAGCGGCGGGGCGGGTCGGTCGGCGGTGACGGGTCATCTCATTGTCTCCCTCGGCAGAAAACCCGCTGGGCTGCAGGCACCAAAGGCTTCGGCTACACGGCGTAACCGATAGCCACCCATGCGGGGGATGTTCTCGCCGCCCAGTACTACCGAGGGCTACCGGTCGCCAGGACCAGCGCAAGCCTCAGGGAGCAGCGGATCCCCGCGCCCGCTCCTGGTCGAGCAGCTCGCCGAGGTCCTTCAGCCGCCGGCGACCGTCGAGAGCGCGGCGCATCCGCGGGTTGCCGGCCAGCCGATCGGCCTGCCGGTCGAGGAAAGCCCAGTAGCCCGCCGTGTACGGGCACGCGGCCGCGCCCACACGCACCTTCGGGTTGTACGCGCAGCCGCCGCAGTAGTCGCTCATCCGGTCGATGTAGGCGCCACCGGCGGCGTACGGCTTGGTCGCCAGCACCCCGCCGTCGGCGTGCTGGCTCATGCCGACGACGTTGCTGACCATCACCCAGGAGTAGCCGTCGACGAAGCTCTCGTGGAACCAGCGGGCAAGCTCGGCCGGGTCCCAGCCGCGCTGCAGCCCGTAGTTGCCGAGCACCATCAGGCGCGGGATGTGATGCACCCAGCCGCGGTCACGGACGCCGGCCAGCACGTCGGACAGGCAGCGCGCCTGCACAGCGTCGGCGTCGAGGGTCCTGAACCAGTCCGGCAGCGGCTCGTAGGCCTCAAGCGCGTTGCGCTGCGGGAAGTCTCGCCCCTCGTACCAGTAGAGCTGCCAGATGTACTCCCGCCAGCCGAGGACCTGGCGGATGAACCCCTCGACCGAGTTCAGCGGCGCGTCACCTCGCAGGTAGGCGGCCTCGGCCGCCCGGACCACCTCCAGCGGCGAGAGCAGCCCGAGGTTGAGCGGCGCCGAGAGCAGGCTGTGCGACATCGTCCAGTCGGCCGCGAGCATCGCATCCTCGTGCGGGCCGAAGCCGGGCAGGCGGGTGCGGACGAAGTGCTCGAGCGCGGCCAGGGCCTCGGCTCGGGTGGCGGCGAACAGGCGGGGCCCGTCGCGCCCGACGAAGCTGGCCTCGCCACTGGCCTGCATCGTGTCGAGGTCCCGCCGGACCTCGTCGTCGATCTCGTCCTCCACCGGCCACCACGGCTCCTCGGCTCCGAGCACGGCCCGCTTGGGCGGCGGCTCCCGGTTGTCGTGGTCGAGGTTCCACTTGTTGCCGCGGGGCTCGCTGCCGTCCATGAGGACGTCGAACCGGCGGCGCTGGCCACGGTAGAAGTCGTCCATCAGCAGCCGGCGCGAGCCCCGGCTGTCGGCCCACGCGACGAACTCCTCACGCGGGCAGGCGAAGCCGGCGGTAGGGACGACGGTGACCTCGGGCCGGCGCTCGACGAGGTCGACGGCCTCCCAGGAGGTGGGATGGGGCACCTCGAGCGGCTCGCCGCCGCGGGCGTCGAGCGCCTCGGCGTAGCGGGCGACCCGTACGTACTGCGCCTGCGCCCCGAGCTCGGCGGCCCGGTGGCGCAACGCCGAGAGCACCAGGTGCGCCTTCTGCCGGTGGAACCGGCGCCGGCCGAGCACGCGGGTCGACTCGATCAGCAGCACCGGCTGGTCCGGGTCGTCAAGGAAGTGCGGTCCTAGCTGGTCTGCAAACAGCCAGCGGCGCACGGGAACTCCTCATAACCGGGCGAGCAGGGACCAGGCCGGTGGGCCGGATCCCATCATCCCACCTGGCGCTCGCGTCCCTGCCAGTACTGCTCCCGCAGTTTGAACTTCTGCACCTTCCCGGTCGCCGTACGCGGGATGGCCTCGCGCACCTCGACCGAGGTCGGCGCCTTGTACCGGGCCAGGCGCTCCTTGCACCAGGCGATGAGGTCGGCCTCGGTCGCCTGCTCGCCGGGAGCGAGCACGACGAGCCCCTTGATCGTCTCGCCCCACCTGTCGTCGGGAACGCCGATGACGGCAGCCTCCGCAACGGCAGGATGGCTGAACAGGGCGTCCTCGACCTCGATCGACGACACGTTCTCGCCGCCGGTGATGATCACGTCCTTCTTGCGGTCGGAGATCACCAGGTAGCTGTCCTTGTCGACCACGCCGCCGTCGCCGGTGTGGAACCAGCCGCCCTCGAGCGCGTCGGCGCTCACCTCCGGCTGCTGCCAGTACCCCGAGAGGACGGTGTTGCTGCGGGCCAGGATCTCGCCCGAGTCGCTGATTGAGATGCGGCAGCCGAGCGCGGGCACGCCGGCCCGGGTGAGCAGCCGGCCCTGCTCGTCGCCCGGCAGTTCGTCCCACTCCGACCGCATCCGGTTCACGGTCAGCAAAGGAGAAGTTTCGGTGAGCCCGTAGATCTGGTTGAAGCTCCAGCCGAGCTCGGCCTGCAGCCGCACGACCGTGCGGGTGGGCGGCGGCGCGCCGGCGACGATGACGCGCATCGCGTCGCGGCCGGGGATCTCGCCGTCCCAGTCGGTCGCGGCGTCGAGGACCATGTTCCAGACGGCAGGGGCCCCGCAGGCATAGCTGACCTGGTGCTGCTGCACGCGCCGCAGGATCTCGGCGCCGTCGACCTTGCGCAGCACGATCTGCTTCACGCCCATGGCGGCAGCGGCGTAGAGCATCCCCCAGCCGTTGCAGTGGAACATCGGCAGCGTGTGCAGGTAGACGTCGCGGTCGTTGACACCCATGTGCCAGCCGAAGGTCGTGGCATTGGTCCAGATGTTGCGGTGGGTGATCTGCACACCCTTGGGGCGCGCCGTGGTCCCGGAGGTGTAGTTGATCGTGGCGGTGGCGTTCTCGTCGGGCTCCGCCCAGGGCGCGGGCTCGGTCCCGGTCACGAGCAAGTGCGTGTCGTAGTCCTCACCGAGCACGAAGCGGTGGCGCGCTGACAGGTGCGAGAGCCGCTCGTCGTGCTCGGGGTCGACCAGCAGGACCGATGCGCCGCAGTGCTCCACGATGTACTCGATCTCCGTGGCCTGCAGCCGGAAGTTGATCGGGACGCACACCCTGCCGTACGCGGTCACTCCCAGCAGCAGCTCCAGCAGCCTGGCCGAGTTCTCGCTGACGACGGCTACGCGCTCCCCCTCGCCGACGCCGAGGGCGTCAAGCCCGGCGGCGATGGCACGGGCCCGGACGGCCACCTCGCGGTAGGTCAGCTCGCCGAGGGAGGGCGCCGGCTGGGTGGGCTCGTCGACGACACCCACCCGGTCGCCGTAGACGTGCTCCGCGCGGTACAGGAAGTCGGCGGTGGTCAGCGGTACCTGCATGGGCAGAATCTAGCGTCGTCCGACCCGCTGGTGCGCCCGGGTCACGCGCTCGCCTGCGGTTCCTGACCCTCCCCCCGGGAACACTGCGGCCATGGGTGAGCTCATGCTTCGCGCCACGGGGCCTCGTCCTGCCGACGAGGTCTGGGAGCGCTACGCCGACCCACAGCGCTGGTCCTCCTGGTCCCCGCAGATCCGCCGGGTCGACGCGGTCGGCCGCATCCGGCCCGGACTGACCGGCCGGGTCGCGTCGTGGGTCCCCGGGCTGCAGCTCGGCTTCCGCGTCCTCGAGGTCGACGCGCGCCGGCGCACCTGGTCGTGGTCGGTCCGCAGCGGTCCGCTCGACCTCGTCCTCGAGCACGGGGTGGCGGGCGCGGGCAATGGGCGCAGCTCGACCTGGCTGCGGCTGCACGGCCCGAGCCTGGTGCTGCTCGCCTACGCCCCGCTGGCCCGTCTGGCCTTGCGCCGGCTCGTGCACTGACCCGTCTGGCCGGTGCTCACGAGGCGGCGACCTGCTGCTTCTCAAGAAAGCCGGGCTCGATGTAGCCGGTGTCGCCATGCGCGTCGACGCTGGCGCGGACCTTGTCGAGGATCTCCGCAACCGGCGCCTCGAGGTCAACGCCCTCCAGGTACACCTGACGGGCCTTGAGGCCGGTCGGCCAGTACACCTCGTTGCGGTTGCCCTCCGGGTCGTAGAAGTAGACCCCGATGGCGTTGCCGTGGTTGACCTCCATGTCGAGCGCCACGCCGTGCTCGATGAGCCGGTGGTGGTAGCCGATGACATCGTCCAGGCTCGAACACCGCCAGGAGATCTGCTGCAGCATCAGGGTGCCGGCAGGAGAGGTGCGGCCCCCTGCGATCAGCAGCTCGTGGTGCTCGACGTCCGGCCGCGAGCTGAGGAAGGTCATGCCCAGCTCCGGCTCGGAGTCGGTGACCTGCAGGCCGAGAACGTCCCGGTAGAACGCCACCGCCCGGTCGTGGTCCTCGACGTGGATGCCGACGTGTGCCAGCCG
>JAABUQ010011957.1_pt1 | contig 10921 bp, 8 predicted proteins | sample 5560001 | NCBI WGS metagenome assembly JAABUQ01 (sample SAMN10711888, study PRJNA513371) | rock metagenome | isolation source: Antarctica rocks | place: Antarctica: Victoria Land, Finger Mt nord | collected 2015-12-18
GCGTTTTTGCTCGTGGAGCAGGAGAGAGTGGAGGGCTAGTGGGTTGTTGGGGTTGTAGGTTTGCTTTATGGAGAGGGGGACGTTGCGGAGGTGGACGTGAACGCGTGTGCCTGCGGGGATGCCGCCGGCTAGGGCCTCATATTCAGCGCTCTTACGCGCTTTTTTGTAGTCTGGGATTGGGAGCAGACGGGGCCAGTCTTCTGGTTCATACGATTTGTCTTCCGAGGTTTCCCAGTGGCTTGTTTTCAGGGATTTGAGGCCGCGGTATTTGGCTAGGCGTTCGCGCGCGAGGACGTTGGGGTGGAGCTCGATTTCGTCGGGGAATTCGAGGTCGTCTTTGGCTTCGGTTTTGCGGTTGGCTCGATATTCGGCCAGTTGGGTTGCTTCGTCTGAAGGAGAGGGATCCAGGAACATTTCCGACTGTGGGTATTCGGAGGGGTTGGCTTCTGTAGAATCTGGGTGGGTGGTGCCTTCAATGCCATCTTCAGGCAGTGCTAGGAAGTCCATTTCCACGTCGCCTTCGCCTTCAACGTCTTCATAGTCGGAGCCAGAGTCTGACATGTCGCCGAGAAACCACGCTGACTGATATGACGACGTCCCTTTTGGTAGCCGTTTGGGGGCTTCGGGCAGGTTTGTCTCACCATCGGAGAAGTAGTGGTGATCGTCCAGAAGTACTCCTCGTCGTTCAGTCGGTGTTTGGGAGACTGAAAACGTATCAACATCTTCCATCTCGGCCTCGTACGGAGCGAGCTCAGCAAGATCCTCTTGTTCGCTATTCGGTGCTTCAAGCACAAACACCGATTGCGGCTCTTGATCGATTGCCATCTCGTTCGCTTTCCTTTTCCTGGATTCTGGTAGTGTTGCATCTGTAACCTTCTCGATCTGGTAATGTCCCCAATCTCCGACTTGGACGAGTCGGTTCGCCTTCAAACCCCTGCCACGAACGACTCCCGTGAGGACGACCTCATTCTGCATCCCTCCAGAGTCATTTCCTGTTTCCGGCCATCTAACATCCTCGACAAGCATCCAGCTCCTGTCCTCCCGCCACTTGACTCCCTTCGGCGTAATTGTACATAGCGACCTCACAGCATTGGCACACTCACTTTCCGAGTCCAGAGACAACACTTTCTCTTGATTCGGGAAGAAGTGGGTGATATAAGTCTTCAGCGAAGCCACAACCTGTGGCCTTTTTTTAGGCGCCTCAATGCCATCCAGACCTTGCACCATCACCAGCGCGTTCGACACCCCTTGCCCCTCAATCGTCCGCAATAAGAGCTCCCCTTGCTCATCTGGCTCTTCCATTGGAGACAGCAAAAAGACCACAAAGTCTGCGACCCGGCACGCATCTAATGCGGGCAATAGACTCCTTTCCACAGGCACATATAGCAGATTCTGCTTGAAACGATCCACCCTGACCCTCATATGACCCTCTCTCGAACCCACCAAATCAGCGCCTTCCCCATCGCCCAATTTTATAACCGCCCTCATCGCATCACAATCCGTACACAACGGCACCACAGCCACAACCCTCGGCGCTCCATTCTGCCCCGCAAACACACTCGTACTCTTCACATTCTGCTCATGTTTGACCTGCCGTATCTGCTTCGCATGGTTCCTCCGGTCGAATTTTGACATGACCTGCTGATGCGGCGTCTTTCTGCTTTTCTTCTCAATCCCTGCGGTCTTGCCTTTTGCGAGTTCTTTGATTAGGGATTTGGTAGCGTGCCGGGATTTGAAGGGTTTGTGAGAGGATTTGGTGGAGTTGCGGTGGTGGTGGACTTCTGGCATTGGGGCCATGGCGGGGCCGGCTTTGAATCGGAAGGGGAGGGATGGAGGCGGGGGTGTCATTGGTGTTGTATCTACTACGTACTCTGTGGAATCATATCTTTGTGGCGGATTTTGTCGTCGAAATTCTGAAGCGAGTGCGGGCAAGTTCCGCCCCCGCAAAATTTCTTTTTGCCTGACTTCGACTCTTCTCATCTTTCATCTCTTATCCTTCATCGAGGATCGAAGTCGCCGAGATGTCTTTCTACGACGAGATCGAAATCGAAGACATGACCTACCATGAAGTCACGACCCTGTATACTTATCCCTGCCCCTGCGGCGACCAGTTTGAGATCTTGCTGGCGGACCTCCGAGACGGGGAAGAAGTGGCTGTGTGCCCCAGTTGCAGTCTGATGATCAAGGTTATCTTTGAGGCAGTGAGTTGTCCAAGATTAAGAGGATACAGCGAGATGCTGACTGTGGGACAGGAAAATCTACCGAGAGACGAAGGTGCAGACAGTGCCCCAGTGCCGGTGCAGGTTGCGGCGTGAATGGACACGATTGAGTGGACACGAAATTCCAAGGGTCAATGACGAGATAGTATGAAAACGTCTGGTCGCTGAAAGATGTTGCTTCGAGGCGGGGATGCCCATCGAACGACTTCAAGTGAGAAGGAATGACTGCAGAGCAAATACCGATGGTTATACTCAGAGTAGGGCCCTGCGCATAAATGCAGGTGGTTGGACTGGGCTCTGGCCGAGGGAAGTCTACGGAAGGTGGGAACTGTTTCGAGGATCTGTATAAGAGATGGCATCGGGAGAGTGGGTATGTTTATGGATTCCATTTGACTCCTGTTCATACCATAATGATACCGATTATCCCAAAGGGCAATGTCCTTCGCTTCCAAGTTAACGCCTCCGAAATGATTGAGTAGAATTATGCACGCATGAGACATAAGAACGCCAAAGCGATTGAGTCCTCCGGCATGGTCGCCGTCTCCTTATATGGTTCTGAATGACCAGACCTTTCTGAGTCTGCAGACTCATGCGCTCTCTTTCCCAGCTATTTCCTTGCCCTTTGTCTCCTTCATCTTGATCTTGTCATGGTGAAATTCCAACGCTGCCATCATTAGACACGGCTGCCCATGCTGATAGCACTCGTCTTTACATTTCGATGCTAAGTGACAGTTAATGAGTTTGAAACGAAACATATCTAGGTCTTCCTCGTATTTTGCGACTGCAGACAATGTCCCTTTATTCCCAATTTTCAATACCGGCAGGTCTGGGCAGCATTCTGTGTCGCAAATATCTTTCAGTGTCATAAGAATATCGCAAGGGCCGAAAGCGTCGTCGCACTGCTTCCTGCATCTCTTTTTCAGAGCCCATATCATATCAGTGCGGTTGTCATCGAGATTCCTCATTCGCTCCATGCCTGCTTTGATGGCATCGCGATCTATGATCACGACTTCGGTCGTGGCGTTCCCACTTGCTACTTCGCCCACTGCGCTCACCACTGAAGTGACTTTTGTCTTCGGGGCCAAGGTGTTCTGGATTTTGGAGGGCTCATCCAGTATCGCTTTGTGATGGGAAGGAAAAAGAGATCCTACGCCTCCAAAATGATAGATCATAGTACCAGCAAGGCCGAGGAAGGTTCCGTAGACTGGGCCGTAAGTCTCGAGATGTGTAGCCCACGGACCCTCTTTGCCTGTAGTTCGTGGTCAATAGAATGTCATTTGCAGCTCCTGGAAGTGGTTTCCGTACCAGTTCCGGCTTCATCATTGGTATGGTTCAGTCTAACATTCAGACATCTTGGAGTACGAGGCAAGGTACGAGGGACGGCACGACGGAGGTGACGCCGTGCCGCCGGCGACATGAATCGGAATATGGTCGGGGTCTTCGAATAGTCTGCGAGACTTTTTGCTGATGACTGGGTAATTTGGTTGCTGTTGATAATGCAAGGTTGTTGATGATACCAGGGTTCTCTTGAATTGCGTTGTATGTCTTGGTGTGGAAAATTGGTGAGATCGAAAGAGATGAAAGTACGAGATGAAGAATAGAGAACAAGAATGCCACGGCTTTGAATCTGTAAATCTGTAAACCTTCAACTCGGCAGGCGCTGCAAAGTTTTCTCCTACCATACAATAGAATTCAGTAGTGCTGTTCCTTCCTGATTAGTTACACATAAGAATCGATAAAGCTGTCGTACTAAGCAAGGTTGCACGATGTATCCCCTAGTTTTTCTTTTCTCTTTGAGATTGTATGGCGGAAGGGAAAGCCCGGCATTGAATAAAATGATCGGACAGGACAGCCATGGATTTTAGGGCTATCCTAGCATTATACCCACACGCTTCTTAAAATCCTAGCAGAGTGGCAAATCCACATCTGAAATCCGGTTCCTCGAACCTCCATGCCGTGTCATCTTACAGAATCAGCCTGATCGCAGGTAATCTCTTCCTGCACCATCATCATCATTCCTGGGAGGAGAGTCAACGGTCAGATCTCCAGATTCCGATACACCATTTACGGCAATCACAACGTCCTCTCCCATCCCAGCCGTCATCCCGTCGTTCGTAGGTTCCGGCTTTGTCCGCGAGGGGTTGAGGGGAGATGGAGATGGAAAGAGAGGAAAGCCGCTAGGGTTGTCAGAACCATCCGGTGGTCCGGTCGGACGGGCAAGTTCTAGGCCAGTAAAGTCAGCATATCGATCAATTAATACTCATGTGAAGAGACCCAAAAGACAAGAGAAAGAGCGTACCACTATCAGACATAGCAGCATTATAGATCCTCTTCCCAAGATTAACCAAGTCAGGCATATCTTTGGTATAGAAAGTCCATTTCATATTCCCAAACTCCATTGCCACAGCCTTTCTTGCCGCGGACGTCTTCTTGAAATCCAGCAACGCATCCGCCATAGCGACCATGTTCTTCCTCTTCAACAGCTCATTATGACACATATCCCGTACCAGGGCGGGTTCCATGTCTCCCTTCCCTTGCTCCTTCGCCAATCCCGTAAGACGCACCCAGTCCTTCTCGAGAATCTCGTGGTATGTATGGGAATCGAGCAGCACACGATGCGCGGCGTACACTTTTGTATGGGCCACGTAGTACTTCTTACGGGCGTCTGCGAGATAGTCAAAGCGTTTCAAGGTGTGTTTGTCCAAATGGGAGCGAGTGGCTGAGATGAGTGTGTTGAGGAGGCAGTAGTCGAGGTAAGGGAGGGGTTCGGTGTCACGGTTAGAGGTGTTGTCGTTGGAAGCTGGGGGAAGAGCGAATGTAATCGATTGCTGAAGATGGTAGTGAGATGTAATCAGATTTGGGTGTAATTGGGCTGCAACAGTGTCTGGATCTGCTGGGGCAATATGCGCATGATGGTCGTAGAAATAGTCCATGTTAAGCATTTGATTGGAGCAGGTTTCGGTGGATTTGGGATCGGGCTCGAGCTTTGAGGTGAGCGTCTGAACGTGAGGTGTCGCAAGAGAGATGTTGGGGAATAGACGAGACAAGGTGCGGAAATTGGATGTCGGAGGTCAGCCCGGGACTTGACGTGTTGAGTGTAAATCTTCAAGGGTGAGATGTTGAGAAGCTGGGAAGAAAGGTTCTTACATGCATATGTGATGCTTTCACTTCAGTCATGTTGGTGGATCAAGTCTCAATCACTAGCTTAAGTAGTAAGGCAACCCCGGCTCCCTCTTCTCACTCTGCACCTCGCATTGGAAGATCCACATCCACCACCCAAGGAGCGTTCGTAGGCTGATACCTCAGATTCATGATCGCAGCATTGATAAACATTGTTTCTTCACCAAACCTCAACGGGTTTGGCCCCTTGTCACTCAAATCAATCTGAGCCGAACGGTCCTGAAGAACCTGTCTTTCGTCAAAATGAAGCCGGTGAAGTTTTCCAGTACTCCAATCCATCCTCTCAGCACCCCATCCCTCATGAATGTGCCCAAAGCAGTGTAGGAGCGGACGACATCGTCGGTCCGCCCTCCGGAGGTGCTCGCAGCCTGCGGCCTCACCACGACTTGTCATATCAAGAATCCCATGAGGCGGACCATGGGTGAGCATGATATCGACATCTGGAAAATCAGGAACTGGGTTTGCCGCTTTCTTTTTCGAGACTGGTTTGCTGGGATTGAATCGATCTTCGTCTCTCCGATAGGGGAACGCCCAATCGCAGAACTCCGGCTGGTATGGGGAGGAATAAATAGTGAACCTAGCCCCGTTCTTACACTCAAGTGTTGATATCCCCTCTTCAAGATAAATGATTCCGGCCTTCCGGGCTTCTTCTCCAGTCCACATCTTCTTCGCTATGTCCAAATCTTCCAACCTTTCCCCCTTGAAGTGTGACTCGTAATATTCTCTGTCGAGCGTAATGTCATGGTTGCCGGCTATTACGATTTTCAACTGCGCTGGGGCTGCTCTCAGTACTTCCAACATGGTTTCATACTCGGCAAAGTCTCCCCGTTTTGTGATGTCACCACAATGGAGAAGAATTTCACAGGCGGGAAGAGGATAGCGGTACGCATAAGCTGTGGAGTCGGAGGGGCGAGGTTTGGCTGTATGGGTATCTGAGATGATGCAAATTCGAGTCCGCATGCTGGACGTGCGACTCTTTGCCAGGCTCGGCGTGTAGCGCTGAAAGGCTTACCCTTGAACCTTGGGATTTATCTTAGGAAAGGACAAGACTTGGGGTTCGGCGAGATGAGTGGTATTGATCTTATTAGATTGTCTGTCAAGATGCGATGGCACCGTGATTCTGGGTGGTTTTGACAACTTCTTGAATTGTATTACTAGGTCGTAGACAGCGTACTATTGGTACCAGCTCAGCCGACGGTACTCCCCTGATGAGCATTCGAGAGTCCGATGCTAGCACGATGCTTCCTTAGAGTTGCAGCTGGGCGCCTTAATCTGGTGGAAGAACAGCATTGGTAGACATGCCTGTTTTACAAGAGAAATAGCGGAGGTGCTCGGCTGATTTTATGTTTTACTAGCCCTCCTAGCGGGGTAGAACCGTTCGTGGAATCAATATGATTTTGCTCCACAGTTGTCGAAGATCAATTCTAGAATATAAAGGATACGTTCTCTTTCTATCTCCTGCTTCTTTAAACGGGATCAAACATTTTGCCATTCAATCCTACCTTCCATGTGACTATTCACTCGATAAGCTAAAGCACGTTCACCGTATCAAGTCTCTATGCTAACCAGTATCGTTGTCTACGTAGAGAAATACTCTGGATGCTGAGTACTATCGCATTGACAGCCCCAATCTTAAGCAACCGGGTTGTCGGAAGCTATATGTTCGCGCGGGAATTTGGGTCAAATCATCCCGAGCCATAGTCCCTCCCGACGATAGCTCGACACTTTCACATCGCCATCAAACAGATCAAGTGGCTCAGCCTGTCTCTCTATCTGCCGTTCTAGTGCTTACATTTGGGCATCTCTGCAGACTATCGAGATGAGTCCACAAGAGTATTGGTCTCTCTTGCTATCAGACTTATCCTATCTTGACTTCTTGCCTCATGGTTCGGACTACTCCTTCTATTAGCATCTTCTACTCCTCTCATCTTCATGTCTTCTACGTCGTCTTTCACCATGATTCACGATAGCCAAGAGCACGGAACAATAACCGATGTACGTCATTTCTTTTATGCTGCGAGAACCACATGCGGAAACACTACCAAACAAGATATATGAAGGTCGACTTGCTGGCTGAACAGTCAACAGATAAAACGCCAGCAGTATTTGATTCAAAGTGAGAGAAAATTGTAAGCATTGAATCTATAGCTCTAGAAATGCCACCTCTGGTAGCCTTTGTTTGTAGCCAGTTTTCTCCAATACGGCCTCGAAAGGATATTACGCGAACCGGACGGTCAGAAAGACGAACCTACTCGACCACGACAAATTTGCTGTACAGGGTCTCAAAGACCAGTGGTACGATGTCACTGCAATTGTCACTGACGACAAGATGTTGACAGACAAAATCAAAGAATGGGTTTGTAGCTCCTCTTATGCTCAGACATCGAGTATTGATCATCAATAGACTGGATACGACATGCCTACTATTGTACCACAGGAATTGCAAGGTGGAACATTCCATTTGGGGTTCTCACCTAGACCTTACGGTCTGCTTGTAAAGAGGAGAGAGACAATGGGCAGATTCGAGACGTTCAGCCCAGACGGAGTACTTTCCTTGTGTAAAGTGCACTCATCGTCAGTCCAGCCGGATGAGACGATCTGTATGGTTGTGAAACCCAGCCAGACCTGCTGGATTACGGGGAGTCAGACTCTACGCATGTGTATGTAAGGGAATGGCAGACAGCAGGAAAAGCCATACACAAACCCTTTCGAAGGGCGACGGGACAGCCAGACATTAGATCCATGGAAAACAGCAAACGATGAAGTGCAGCATCAACAAGCCTAATTGAGTCGACATTTTGATCTTTTGAAGCGCAATTATTGAGCTATAACAGCACTCCATCGACGTCTACTATCATCTCGATTTCTACAGCGCTGAGCACTGCCAAACGATTACATTCCCCTCTGTTGTCAAATCCCAAACCCTCACGATTAAAGAGTACTGCGACAACGAGGGCCTGGTCAGTATTGCTAAGCCAAATGGCCCGGGCATACTAGTTCTGTTTCTTGCTTGAACCAAGTATGGATGTCAATGTAAACTCGACGCCTTCAACTTGCAATCAAGCAGGGTCTGGAAACGCCTTATCCCTCTTTTCTCGGCGTGACAATTCCCTCTATCTTTCTTCTCAAGCCTTGAGGCATTGCTTGGTACCCTCTTGTATACAGTTCAATATTGCTGCTCTCTGATTTATTTGCACGCTTTAAAGCTATCAAGTAAAACAAAGCAAGCGATCACAAGCCAATAGTAGAAGTTCGTCAACCACGGTGCATTTTATTGGAAGGATGATGAGGGTTGAAGGAGCATGTGTGCTTCGTTTTCAGCATCATGTCCTTGCTTGTCGATTTAACAATCTCGTTCTTCCTAAGTTCTAATACTTTAGCCGATATCAACCCTACAATCATATTCGCCTTGATCAATATTGAAGGTCTCATCCTGAGTCTCACATGCAAATCTTTCGTCAGCGTCGCTCTTTGGTGTGTAAGTCATGAAGCCTCGCCTATTTCGTGTGTCGTTGAAGCCTTCATGGGCAGCTGTCTATGCCATGTTGCCTCTTAATTGTTCTCGTGTGTTTGCCACGAAAGCCAAATCGGGCACGCCGAGCCCCAGGTGCACGAGAACGACAAGGAACTATGGTCGTCTCTTCATGGCTGCCGGTAAGAATAGAAAGCCAAATGTTTGTCCTATGAAGGGTACATAATACTTGGCTTGCTGCGGGGAGATGCCGAAAGAAAATCCAAGAATCAGGTAGCGAAAAGCCTGCAAACAACAAAGTTCAGTCTGCTCCTGCTACTATGAACCTACTAATCTTCTGTGTAAGCATCGACCGAGCATCAGCCACTGCTTAGATGGAGCCCACAGTGATTCCCTCGACTAATCTGGAGGTCATCAAATCGAACCGGAATGACGACTCTGAATTCCCTGTTTGCAGTGAAGTGGGGCAGTGTGCTAATCTCATGCTACACCCACTCTCCCCATTCAGCATTGATTATTTCAGACGTGACGGAGAGCAGAAAAATTTTGTCGAAATAGCGGTTGCTACCTCCTGACCACCCCAAATCTTTTTAGAGCTAATAACTCATTTCATCAACAGACCGGCTATGAGCTTGCCTTTATCTCACCCCCCCAGACACTCCCAGGCAATGAAAAGGCAAAATGCAAATCCTCGCCAATCAACCCCCACATATGGCTCTTGAATAGAAAGAATGCGCCCGGCAGACTCGAAATCCGCTCCGAAAACAAGCCCACCTCCTCCCTCATAATCCAAACGTCGGAGACACAGCCCGATGAGATATGGGTGGTGATTGCGAAAACCGGGCAGACCATCACAGTGGAGGGTGCTTTGACATTGCGCGCATGTTACGTTGCGTCCGACGGAGAGCAGCCCAGACGCCGGAACTCGGCGTATGCAGACTTTCTGGCATCGGACCCAGGGATATCTCGAAACAGCGAGTGGTATCGTTACCAGGAAATTGCGAGGATGGACTACGAATGGGGACGGCGTGGACCTGTGCCCTGAATTTCAGACTCAAACCAAGAAGACTGAGCAACCAGTGACTAAGCAAAAACATTGCTGCCTTCTCCCAAGCGTCTGGACAAGTCCTGCTACGGAAACGTTGTGATAGAACCTTGTTTGACCCAATTTCCCAGCCATTGACCCTGTGGGTTCCTCTGCTCACGCATACCAGGAAATTTCCAGTCATTTCCCACTCCCGGACCAACATAGCGCATGACCCTCCTCTTTATTGTATCTCATACCACGGTACCCATTTCCTTCTCAGTAACAGCACATCCACCCCTATAACCTCACGAAAAATAACACATCACCCCCCTTTCCCCTCCTCCAACCAAACAAGGGCACATCACCCTTCCCCATCTCATCTACCCCTTACCACAAACAAAAACGCCCCTCACACCAAAAAACCCATGACCCATCACACCTACCCACCCAAAAGATCAACTACCCTCTCGACAAACCCTCCACTATAGCCCCAATACATTCAGAACCGGCACTTTGTATACCCCCCTTCTCTTTTTTTGCCCAGGGGAAGAACACCTTACAGCCGGCCGCGCGATCTCTATCACTCCCAAGCGGTGAGGCCCACGAACCGATTACACCCCTAGTGCTGCACCCACAATTTTGGCAAACCCACCGTGTAATACGTGGGGGGTGAATTGAGATGATGTGGATGTGTATACTGTATGCTCAGCCGCGCAAGTAAACGCAGCACGACCCCACAGAGTAGAATCCTAGGCCTGTCAAGCGGGATTCACTGGGCGGCGTCAGACCAACTCAACCCTTTTCGATCCCCGGAGATGTAGAGGCAGTCTTATCTACTGTATTAAATCCTCTTAAGGGGGCTAGAAAACGGGCGTGAACCTTGACGGAAGAAGATTACCTCTTTTGGGGGAGGATTGGGGGGAGGAATATAAAATAAGATTTGGTTTGGTTCCTTTTTCTTCGAAACAAGGGAAGGATTGTGGAATTGTTTGTGGGAGGGAGGGGGGAGGGGTTCGACAGGGG
>JAABUQ010011959.1_pt1 | contig 10920 bp, 8 predicted proteins | sample 5560001 | NCBI WGS metagenome assembly JAABUQ01 (sample SAMN10711888, study PRJNA513371) | rock metagenome | isolation source: Antarctica rocks | place: Antarctica: Victoria Land, Finger Mt nord | collected 2015-12-18
CTTTGCCTTCAACATCCTCAAGGCCAACCAGACCGACACGCTCAGCCAGGACCGCTACCGCGCCGGTCTCGCAGGCATCAAAAACCTGCTCTCACTCACCGTCATTCGGGAGCGTTGAACAGCCCTGATTACCTGGCACTGACCACCTTGTGGGACTTCGTGCAGCGCGCGTTGGAACGCCGCTTCGGCCGGGGTTACGGCCCGGCGCCGGTCCGCTCGCTGGCGGAGCAGGCATGATCCCCGCAGGGAACCTTTGATCCCTGCGGGGCCGGGCCGCTGGCACGGCATCTATCCCAGTACCGTCCTGCCCATGCGGGCGGACTTCGCGCCGGACTGGGACGCCTACGCCGCGCACACCGCTGCCTGCGGCCTGCACCCCGGTATCGCCGGCCTGCTGTGCAACGGCCATGCGGGCGAGAACTCCGTGCTCTCTACGGAGGAAAAGCGCCGTGCGGTCGCAGAAACCGTGGCGGTGGCCGGGGCCACCCGGATCGTCGTCGCGGGGGTGAACGCGGAAGGGAGCCTGGACGCGGCGCGGGAGGCCGCGGCGGCGGCGGCCGGAGCCGATGCGCTGATGGTGTTCGCGCCCAACAGCTTTGCCCTGTTCGGCAGCATGGCGGCGGCGGTGCTGCACCACCAGACCGTTGCCGCCGCCGTGCCCGGCGTGCCGCTGTTCCTGTTCCAGGGCAGCCATGCCGCCGGACGCATGGCCTATGCGCCGGACGTGCTGGACCGCCTGCTCGACTTGCCGGCCGTCGTCGGCATCAAGGAGGGCAGCTGGGAGGTCAACCGCTACGACGCGCTGCGGCGCCAGGTCGGCGTCCGCCGCCCGGACGTGGCGGTGCTGGCCAGCGGGGACGAGCACCTGCTCGCCTGCATGGCGCACGGCAGTGACGGCAGCATGGTGTCCCTAGCGGGCCTGGTGCCTGGCGACATCCTGGCGCTGGACGCCGCCATGCGCCGCTCCGACTTGCCGGCGGCGCGTGCGGTGCACGAGCGGATTGAGCCGCTGGCCGACGCCATCTACGGCCAGCCGCCGCCGGGCCGGGCGACGGCGCGGATCAAGTGGTGCCTCCACGCGCTCGGCCGCATACCGTGCCCGGCCGTGCGCCCGCCGGTGGCGCCGGTGGACCACAAGGAAGCGGCAATTCTGCGGACGGCGCTGGGCACCTTATAGGCCGAACGCCCCTGGCAGCGCTGCCCGCCCCCTCACCGCATCCGCCAGCATCCGCCCTGCTATCGGCCCAAGTGTGTAGCCGTTCCCCGTCACGCCGTGCCACAGTCCTGGCTGTCCCGGCGTTCCGCTGATGACCGGCCCGCGCTCCAGGTGCAGTGCCAGCCCGGTCCAAGCGCGCAGCACATGCACCCCGCGCAAGCCCGGCAGCGCGCGGCAGGCCAGTGCGACGTTGCCCTCCAAGCTGCTTCGCAACACATGCGCCGCGCCGTGCTCGTCCTGCGTGCCGGGCCAGCCGCCGCCCAGCAGCAGGTGGCCGCCATTACCCTGTTTGAGCGACAGATGCCGCCCGGTCCAGGCGACGAGCTGGCGCAGCATGGGCGGCGCTGCCTCCGTCGCGACCACCTGCTGCACCAGGGCGTGCATCGGCAGCTGCACGCCCGCCAGTGCCGCGATGCGCCCGGCCTGCACACCCGCTGCGTTCACCACCTGCCCGGCGCGTACCGGTCCGGCGCCCGTCAGCACCCGCCAGCCCGCTCCGTCCCGTTCCAGCCCCAGCACATCCAGCCCCGGCGCTAGGCGTACCCCGGCACGGCGGGCGAGCGCCAGCAGGGCCATCGTGCCGCGCAACGGGTCACCCTGCCCTTCCAGCGGGCAGAACGCGGCGCCCGTGAACCGCCCGTCCAGGCCGGGAGCGATCCGGCGCAGGTCGTCTGCGCCCACCACCTCAGTCGGGATGCCGCGCGACCGCTCGAACGCCGCCTTGGCGCGCAGCAGGTCCAGCTCCGCCGCTGTTTCCGCCAGGATCAGGCCGCCTTCGACCCGTAGGCCCAGGTCCTCGTTGGCGTCCCGCGCCAGGTCCCGCCACAGGGCGATGCTGGCGGGGCCGAGCGGCAGGGCCGCCGCCATCGGGCCGCCGCTGCCGGCGGCATACACGTAGGGCACGAGCTGGACGTGCAGGCTGCCGGCATTGGCGGTGCTGGCGGCCATGCCGGGTTCGCCGCGGTCCAGCACCAGCACGTCGGCCCCGTCGCGCGCTAAATACAGCGCCGTTGCCAGGCCGACGATGCCGCCGCCGATCACGACAACCTCCGCCCCGTCCGGCAAGGGACCAGGCGGGGCGGTGGTCCAGCGGGTCGGCAGCGGCGCGGACAGGGCAACGTCCGCCGGCTCCGGGTGGTCGGCCAGGATGGCGCCGGCCGGCACGGGGCGAAGCGGCAACCGTGGGGCGGCAAACCCGGCCTCCTCCGCAGCGCCGCACAGGCGGGCCAAGACGGCGGCGCAGAAGCGGCCGGCGCAGCGACCCATGCCGGCGCGGGTTGCGCGCTTCAGGGTGGCCAGGGACGCCGCCCCGACGCCCATAGCGCTGCGCAGCGCGCCGGCCGTCACCTCCTCGCACCGGCAAACAACAGCGTCGTCCGGCAGGTCCGCCGGGTCGGGCGGCGGGGCGGCGTAGGCGGCCCATAAGGCGCGCTGGAACCGCTCGGCCCGGCGCAGCGCGGCGCGGGGTGGCGGGGGTGAGGAATGCCCCAAGGCGCGGGCAGCGGCCAATCCCGCCGCGCGCCCGCGGTGCAGCGCGGCCTGCGCCCCACCCATGCGCGCGCCATCGCCGGCCGCGAACACGCCAGGCAGGCTGGTGCGGCCCGCCGCGTCCGTCACCGTTTCCAGCCGCCCCGCCACGACGCGATGCGCAGCGCCCAGGGCACGGGCCAATCCCGTCTCGGCCTGGAAGCCCCAGTTCAGCGCCACAGCATCGGCCGGGATGGTAGAGGTCCCGTCGGGCCCGGCGACGTGCAGCCCCTCCACCCGGTCCCTGCCCAGCACTGCGACGGGTCGCGTGCGCCACAGCACCGGCACGCCAGCCCGGCGCAGCGCCGCCAGCATCCCCAAGCCCCTCCAGGCCAGGGCAGGGGAGGCCGCCGCCATCCCGAACCCGGCGGGGCGCGCCGCGGCCTCCACGACAGCGGCCACCCTGCCCCCTGCCCGCAGCAGCTCCACCGCCACCTGCAGGTTAAGCGGCCCGTTGCCGGCCACCACCACGCGCCGCCCGGGGCTGACGCGGTGCGTCCGCACCAGGCCCTGCAGCGCGCCGGCTGTCATGCAGCCCGGCAGTGTCCAGCCTGGTAGGCAAACCGGCGCTTCATGCGCGCCCGGCGCCAGGATCAGTTGCCGGGGTCGCAGGACCAGGCGGGCCGTGGCGGACACGGCGGCAAGCTCCGGCCCGGGGAAGGCGCCCCAGACTGCCGCCCGCACGGTGGGCAGCCCGGCGACACGGGCGCGCAGCCGTTCGCCGCGCCGGGCCCATAGGTCGGGGGTGGCGGAGGGCTTGTAGTATTGGCCGCCCAAGCTCCCGCGCTCGTCCAGCAGCAGCACGTCCGCTCCAGCCTCCCCCGCTGCAGCGGCCGCCGACAGCCCGGCCGGACCGCCGCCGACCACGAGCACACCGGGTGTCAAGACCTGCTCCGGCAAGGCGTCCGGCAAGGGGTGCTCAGGGCCGGGGCCAACCGTCATGCCGTCCGCCACGGGCGTCATGCAGGCGCGCTGCGACGGGCGACCGTTGATGGTGACAATGCAGTCGAAGCAGGCGCCCATGCCGCAATGCAGTCCGCGCGGCGCCCCGCTCGGCGTGCGCCGGAACGCCATGTACCCGGCAGACGTCAGGGCTGCGGCGACGGTCTCCCCGTGCCGGGCCGGGACCGCCTCTCCCTCGAAGGTGATTGTGACGGGGCGCGCCGGCGGGCGCGGGTCATGGAGGCGCATCGGCGCGAGACTTGCACGGCGGTTGCCCGCCTGCCAAGGAAGCCGCCATGCCCCGCCCCTTTCACGGCACGCACACCGTGCTCGTCACCCCGTTCACCCCCGACGGGTCCGCCGTGGACCTGCGGGCGCTGGAGCGTCTGGTCGCGTTCCAGATTGCGGAGGGAGTGGAGGGCCTGATCCCGCTCGGCTCCACCGGCGAATTCCTGTCCGTCAGCCGGGAGGAGCGCACCGCCATCACCGAAACCGTGGTCCGCGCCGCCGCCGGACGCGTGCCCGTGCTGATCGGCACCGGCGCGGAGGACACACGGGAGGCCGTCGCCCTGGCGCGTGAGGCGGACAGGATGGGCGCTGACGGCGTCCTGGTCATCCCACCCTTTTATAGCGTCCCGACGGAGGACGAGCTTTACGTCCACTACAAGACCATAGCGGACGCCATCGGCATTCCCGTCATGGTTTACAACAACCCGGCGACCGCCAACGTGGACTTGACGCCGTCCATCCTGTCCCGCCTGTCCACCATTGCCGGCTGCCGCTACGTGAAGGAAAGCACCCTAGAGGTGACGCGGGTGCGCGACATTCTGGCGGCGTGCGACGGGCGCATGACGGTGTTCGCCGGCGTGCTTGGCTATGAAAGCGCCTGGCTGGGCGCGGCGGGCTGGGTGGCGGTGTGCAGCAACGTGGCGCCGCGCTTATCCGCCGACATGTTCCGCGCCGCCGTGGCCGGGGACCGCGCGGCGGCGCTGCCGCTGTATCGCCGGTTGGCACCGCTGCTGTCCTGGGTCGGCGGGCCACGCTATGTCAGCGGGACTAAGGCCGCGCTGCGGCTGACAGGCATGGACATGGGGCCGCCGCGCCCGCCGCGCCTGCCCCTGCCCGCCCGGGACCTACCCGGGTTGGAGCAGGTTCTCAGGACCATGGCGCTGCTGCCGCTGACGAGCGGAGCTGTGCCCTAACTTCGTCATGGGCCCGCGACGCCCGTGCGCGCCCACGCGATTGCCGCGGCGGTAAGGCGTCAACAGTTTCGCATGGAACACCTTCGGGTTCGAGTAGATCTTGACCGACTCTACGTTGTGAGGCCTAGCCGACGCCCTGAAACAATCAAGCGCCACCGGGTCGAATGCAGCCGCTTTTCGCATCCGCCTCAGTTCGGGTGCGGCTGCTAGTCACAAGGCCAAGGCGAACTGTGCTGCATCCCGGCCCGGCTTGGCATCCAGGTTCGACAGCGTGACCCCGAGCAGGCGCACCCCGAGCCGCGGCGGGAACAGCGGCCGCAGCAGATCGAGGCTGACCTGTTCCAGCGCCACCTGCGTCGCAACCGGGGCGGCGCCCGACCGGCTGCGCGTGACCTGCTGGAAGTCGGTATACTTGACCTTGACCGTCACGGTGCGTCCCATATGCCCGCCCCGGGTGCAGGCCGCCCAGACCTGGCCGAACACCGGCTCCAGTGCCGGCGCGACCTCCTCCCAGCGCAGCAGATCGCGCTCGAAGGTGGTTTCAGCACCGACCGACTTGCGCAAGCGGTCGGCCTCCACGGGCCGGTCGTCCACACCGCGGGCCACCCCGTACAGGTAGTCACCCGCCTTGCCGAAGTGCTCGGCTAGGAGCGCGCGCGACTGTGCCCGCAGGTCGAGGCCGGTGTGGATGCCGAGCGCGTTCATGCGCGCCGCCGTCTTCGGGCCGATGCCGTGGAACTTGGCCACCGGCAGGCCCTCCACGAAGCCAGGTCCCATGCGGGGCGTGATGACGAACAGCCCGTCGGGCTTGCGGTGGTCCGACGCAAGCTTGGCCAGGAACTTGTTGTAGGACACCCCGGCGGACGCCGTGAGGCCCGTCTCGTCCCGGATGGCCGCGCGTATCTCGGCGGCGATGGCGGTGGCTGAGCCGCGGTCCAGCAGCGGCGCAGTCACGTCGAGGTAGGCCTCGTCCAGCGACAGCGGCTGGATCAGCGGCGTGTAGCGGGCGAAGATGGCGTGGACCTGAGCCGACACCGCCTTGTAGGCGTCGAAGCGGGGGCGGACGAACACCAGCTCTGGGCAGCGCCGCCGGGCAGTGACGGCGGGCATGGCGGAATGTACGCCAAAGCGCCGGGCCTCGTAGCTGGCCGCGGCCACGACGCCGCGCTCGCGCGAGCCGCCGACGGCCAGCGGCACGCCGCGCAGGCCTGGGTCGTCACGCTGCTCCACGGACGCATAGAAGGCGTCCATGTCCAAGTGGATGATGCGGCGCTGGGCGGGAGCCGGGTCCGGTGGCGGTGTCATGGCAGATGCAGGATAGCCGATCGGTCATCGTCTAAGAACAAACAGGAACCATTGCCGGTTTGCTGCTCGCCCCGGATGAAACTTGGCCAGGTGGGCGGTCGTGCCAACGCAAGGCCAAGAAGCAGCCGGAATGGCGCGTGGTGCAGGACCACGGCCCAACCTGGTCTCCCGTCGAGCCACTAAGCTGCGCCGTCAGCCCGGGGCTGCCGGTGCCGGACGGCCCTACTTCAGGTGCTGGGCGAGGTGCTTGTTCATCTCGAACATGGTCACCCGGTCCTTGCCGAACACCCGGCGCAGCTTGTCGTCGGCGATGATCTCGCGTCCGTCGTCCGGGTTCTGCAGATGGTGCGCCTTGATGTACTCCCACACCTTGCTCACCACCTCGCCGCGCGCCATCGTCTCCTCCTCCACGACGGCGGCCAGCTCCGGCGACGGCTGCAGCGGCTGCTGCAAGGCGTTCGGCTTCTGCCCGGCCCTCGGCTTCTCGACCAGGGTGCCGTGCGGCGGCGCCTCGTCCTTGTTGGCCGTGCTGATCGCGGCTTTGGTCTTCGCGGCCTTCGTTGTCGGAGCTTTGGTCATCGGAACACCTCAAGGTTGGTCTCGGCCATACGCTGGCGGCAGAACGCCAGAGAACGGCTCTGTGTCGCGCCGGGGAAGACGGGATCGGCGGCTTGGCCCGAGATGTCGCCCGGCTGCAACAGTCTGCCATGCACGGCGAGGTGGATCGCAATGGACTGGCAGCGGGCCTGCCTCGGACGGCGCGTGCCTATCGTGGTTGGTGCAGGTCAGCACGGGGTTTCACCCGGCAGCGTTGCATCAGCAGCCGGCCCGGCGTGCTATGGCGTCCGCCATGTCTGAAGCCAAGCCACCCTCCCCACCTGCCGCCTTCACGCCTGCCGAGCGCGACTACATACGCCGCGAACTCGACATGTTCTTCTCGACGCTGCCCAGCGTCGCCGAGGGCTTCCACCTCAAGACGTGGCGGGGCGGCCCGCAGGCAGGCCAGCCCAAGGTGCCGCAGGCTGCGGCAGGCCTGCTCGAACGTGGGCTGATGCGCCTTGACGCGACGACCCGCTGGCCGCGGCTGTTCTTCACCGACGCTGGACTGGCTGCGCTGCAGACGATGATGGCCGACCGGCGTTTCGCCGACCCGGCCAAATTCGCGCACGTGCGACAGGAACTCGGCCTCGACCCAGTCCCGGGCCATGCCGAGCAGCCGTGACGCGGTCGCCTCGGGGGGACGAGAACAGTTCCTCTCTCAGCGGGCTGGTTCTCACCGCCCCGCCGATGCCGTATCAGCACGGCTCTGAACCACAAGGATCGCAGATGGCCCGCAAGCCGAAAGCCGCCAGCAGTAACGCGTTCGCCGTCTCCCCCGAAGAGGTCTTGGCCGCCCTGAGTGACGCCCCTGCCCCGATGCGCCGAGGACGCAAGCCGAAGGGGGCTGCCTCAGCCGAACCGCTGGCCACGATGGACAGCGACGATGCCGCGGGCGGCAGCGTCGACGCCGATGGCAGCATCGCCGACCCGGTCGCAGCGCCCGTGCGCAAACGGCCCGGTCCCAAGCCGAAGCAGCGGGCTGGCGGAGACGCGGCGGCCCCGCTCCGGAAGGGTGCTAGGGCGAAGCCCGGACGAGAGGCCCGCGCATCGGATGCCACTCCGGAACCCATGTCGGCTGCAGACGGCAAGCCAAACGCCGGGACAGATGGCCAGCAGGACCAGCAAGAGCAGCGCCGTGGCCCTGAACCCGCCACTCTGGAGCCCACCTCTGCCTCGACCGCCAGTAACGCAGCGACCTCGGCGCAGCCTGCGGCCCAGTGGGACCGGGCCACAGACACGGTGCGGTTCGACTGGGCCGAGATCGAGCGCACGGCGTCGCAGGACGGCCCCAACCAGGTCATGGCCAAGCTGCTGGTTGCTGCCCGTGCCGAGGGTGCCAACTCGCGCTGGCCCTTGCAGTCGTAAGCCTATGGCTCTTGTTGGATTCCGGGGTGGTGAGATCAGGGCCGGGGCGTAAAGCTGAGGAGGTCTGGTGCGTGGGCGAGAGCGGGCGTAGCTAACCGGTTCGCGCAAGGAGGTCCCACCGCCATGATCGCACCCGGCCTGGTCAACCTCTGGGCCTTCTGGATGACGCCAAGTGCTTTGCCTTCGGTGCGCCAGCATCGCTGGGCGGAGGGCCTGCGCTGCCCCGATTGCAACGGCGAGGCGGTGATCGGTGACGGATACGACGACACGCAACCGCACCGGCAGCGCGACCTCTGCGCTGCCGGTGCGGTTGGCAGTTACGCTCCAGTGCGGGATGCTCGGCGCGGGATGAGCCGCAGCGACCAAACCAGCGCAGAGGTGATGGCATGAGCAACCGGAGCCCGCCACCGGGCAATGCTGCCAGGCGGGCTGTCCTGCCCGGCTCGGGTCCGTCGCCGGACGACGTGGTCGCAGAAGCCGGTCAGGGACAGCAGCTCTGGATCGATCACCTGCGCCAGGCCCTGGCAGGGCGGTCCTCACATGCGCTCGACATGGCCGAGGAGGCCCTGCACGCCTGGCCGGCCAGTCCGGAACTTCTGCTGCTGGCGGCGCTGACTGCCCTGGCCGGGGCGCGGCCCGAGCGCGCGCTTGTCCTGCTCAAGCGCTACGGCAAGCGGTATGGTCCAGGCAAGCCGGCCATCCTGCTCACCGCCCTCGCCCTCGCGCAGCAAGGACAGTCCGCCCGGGCCTGGGCCATGCTGCAGGACGCGGGGCTGCACACTGGACGGGCAGCGCTTTCGTGGTTCGTGGGCGACGATATCATGGAGGAGTGGCTGTACTCGCAACTGTACAAGCTTCGAGGGGAGCATCTGCCGTCTCCAGGACGGGCGCAAACGCCTGCGCCGAGGCAGTCCCGCACCGCTGCCGCTCCCCCGCCGGCCCCGTCTCGTTCGGCCAAGCCAGCCTCCAGCCAGGCTCCGGCCGTTCGACCCCCTCCTGCTCGTGCGCTCAAGCCTCCTGTTGCCGCCGCTGGCTCCGCGCTGCCGGAGGTTGCCGGCCTGCCGAGGCTCGAGGCCCGGTTCGACATGGCGTTTGAACTCGTCAACGCTGACGCGATCGAGATTGCCGGCTCCGAGGCCAGCTCCGACCCGGCCGCGTTCCGCCTGCGCGCCGAGCTGGTGCGGCTGAGCCTGTTCGAGGGTTTCGACGAGCTGCTCTGCCTGCCGGCGCTGCAGGGAGTAGAGGCGCACTGGTATCAGGTCGAGACCGTGCGCAAGGTGCTCAAGCAGTATCGCGGCCGGGTGCTGCTGGCCGACGAGGTCGGGCTCGGCAAGACGGTCGAGGCCGGGATGGTGCTGAAGGAGTACGTCCTGCGCGGCATGGCCGAGCGCATCCTGATCCTTGTCCCGGCTTCGTTGGTCGGGCAGTGGCGCGACGAGATGGCCGCCAAGTTCGGCATCGACTGCGCCACCAGCCACGATCCCCTGCTGCGCAGCGATCCGGAGCGCTTCTGGGCGCAGCCGCGGGTGATCGCCTCGATCGCGGCCGCTCGCCGCAAGGAGCACGCGGGGCTGCTGGCAGGGCTGGGCTACGACGTGGTGGTGGTCGATGAGGCGCACCACCTGCGCGACCAGGCGAGCGCCAGCTACCGCCTGGTGAACAGCCTGCAGAAGCGCTTCCTGCTGCTGTTGTCGGCGACGCCGGTGCAGAACAGCCTGATCGAGCTCTACAACCTGCTCACCCTGCTGCAGCCCGGCATCTTCAAGACGCCCAAGGAGTTCCGCGCCGCCTACATGGTCCCGGGCAAGCCGCGCGAGCCGGCCAACCGCGAGCGGCTGCGCAACCTGATGCGGGGCGTCATGGTGCGCAACACCCGCACGCTGGCCGCATTGCGCATGCCGAGGCGGCACGCCTCGACGCTGCGCGCCGTCCCGGACGCGGCGGAGGCGGCCTGCTACGCCGAGCTGACTGCGCTGGTGCGCGGGATGGCGGGCGGCGGGGGAGGATCCGGCAACCAGGCGCCGCACCGCTTGTCGCTGCAGCACCTGCTGACTGCCGCGGGTTCCTCGCCGGCGGCGTCGGCCGCGGCCATCGCGCGCTTTGCCGAACGCCACCCAGAGGACGTGCGTTGGACGGCCCTGCTCACCCGCACCCAGGCCATCGCCGCCGGCGCCAAGGAGGCGGCGCTCATGCGGCTTCTGGCGCAGAACCCGGCCGAGAAGAAGCTCGTGTTCGTCCACCACCGCGACAGCCTGACGCACCTGGCCGACCGGCTGCGTCGCGAGGGCATGGCGTTCGCGACGTTCTCGGGCGACATGTCCGGCCCGGCGAAGGACGCGGCGGTCGAGGCCTTCCGCGACCATGTGCCCCTGCTGCTGTGCACGGAGTCCGGCGGCGAGGGGCGCAACCTGCAATTCTGCAACACGCTGGTCAACTTCGACATCCCCTGGAACCCGATGGCCATCGAGCAGCGCATCGGGCGCATCGACCGCATCGGCCAGGCGCGCGAGGTGTTCATCTTCAACCTCGTTAGCGCCGGCACGATCGAGGACGCGGTGCTGCGCATCCTCGACGAGAAGATCAACATGTTCGAGCTGGTCGTCGGCGAGGTGGGCGCGATCCTCGGCGAGGTCGATGAGGAGGGGGAGTTCTCCACCCTGGTGCTCGACGCCTGGCTGCAGGGCACCGAGCAAGGCCGCGCGGACGCCTTCGCCCGGCTCGAGAGCCAGCTGCTCGCCGCGCGCGAGCAGTATGACGGGGTGA
>JAABUQ010011960.1_pt1 | contig 10920 bp, 10 predicted proteins | sample 5560001 | NCBI WGS metagenome assembly JAABUQ01 (sample SAMN10711888, study PRJNA513371) | rock metagenome | isolation source: Antarctica rocks | place: Antarctica: Victoria Land, Finger Mt nord | collected 2015-12-18
AGCTTCTTGGCATTGGCTACGAAGGCCACGTTCTGGAAGCCGAACACGGCCTTGGGATCCTTGAGCTGCACGTAGTGCTTGCGGCTCAGCTGCCCGTCGGTGGTGAACAGCGTCGAGACCTGGACCTGGCCGTTGTCCAGGGCCGGGTACTGCAGCCCGATGGCCAGCGGCTTGAACGTGGCGGTGACCCCGTAGAGCTGGCGCAGCCCGACCATGCCGTTGAAGCGGGTCGCGTTCTCCGGGGGACCGCCGATGGTCACCGAGGTTCCCAGCTTCTTGAGGTCGGCGATCGAGCTCAGGCCGTGGGACTGGGCGTAGGCCGGCAGCACGCCGAGCACGTCGCTGTCGACGAACGGGGTGTCGTTGAGCAGGGTGAACCCCCGCTTGGCCTCGAAGGCCTTGGCCTGCTGGTAGGCCGCCTGCGCGCTGGCGGGCGGGCGGGGCTGATTGGCGATGGCCGACAGGATGGTGCCGGTGTAGTCGGGGTAACCGTCGATCTGGCCGCTGGTCAGCGCCTTGTCGATGACCTCCGAGGAGCCGATGTTGTTCTTCAGGTTAACCGTGTAGCCCTTGGCCTCCAGGGCCTGGGTGTAGAGCTGGCCGAGGATGAACTCCTCGGTGAAGTTCTTGGCGCCGAGGGTGAAGGCCGGCTTGCCCTTGCCCGGACCACTCGCTGCCGGGGTCGCCGTCGAGGACGAGCCGGACGACGGGCCGCTGCTGGACGAGGACGAGCTCGACCCCGACCCGCACGCGGCGAAAGCGACGCTGAGCGCCAGGGCGAGGCCGCCGGTGGCGGCACCTCGCAAGAGACGATGGTGCATTGGGGTTCCCTCCTGATTGGTGATGGCGCGACAGAAGCTCAGGCGCCCTGGGCCGGAGCCGAGGCGGCGCCAGCGCGGGGGGCAAGGGTCTCGGCCCGCTCGGGCATCCCGGCAGGCAGGCGACCCTCGATGCGCACACCCCGAGGGGTCATCTTCCGCTGGAGCAGCGCGAAGGCCGCGTCGATCAGGAGCGCGAGCACGATCACGCAGACGGCGGCCCCGATGACGCCCTCGATCCGGTAGCTGGCCTGGTTGGCGATGATGTCGCCCAGGCCCCCGCCGCCGAAGAAGCCGGCCAGCGTGGCGGTGGAGATGACGAAGAGCACGGCAGTGCGGATCCCGGCGAACAGCAGGCCGGTGGCCAACGGCAGCTCGACCCGGGTGAAGACCTGCCACGGGCTCATGCCGATGCCTCGCGCCGCGCCGACCACGTCGCGGTCAACCTGGTCGACGGCGAGGTAGGCGTTGGTGATCAGCGGCGGGACGGCAAGGACGACGAGCGCGATGACCACGTCCGTGCTGCCCACGCCGAAGGGCTTGAGTCCGATGGCCAGGATGGCCAGGCTGGGCAGGGCGCGCCCGACGTTGGAGATGTTGATGGCCGCGAAGGAGCCCCGGTGCAGGTGTCCGAGCCACAGGCCCAGCGGGAGGCCGATGAGCAGGGCGATCAGGACCGCCTCGCCCGACAGGGCGAGCTGGTCCAGGGTCTTCCGCTCCAGCAGGTGGCCGTTGTGGCCGATGAACGTGATGGCATGCGAGAAGGTGCTCACGGGGGATGAAGGGTCAGACGGCCCGGGCGCGCGCCCAGGGCGTGAGGACCCGGCCCGCTCCGACCAGGAGCAGGTCGGCGAGCAGGGCCAGGGCCACGGCGAGCCCGCCGGCGGCGATGAACTGGGTGGAGAACGGCGACTGAATGGCCTGAAAGATGGGCGAGCCCAGCCCCTTGTCGACGATGTAGGCCGCGATCGTGGCCAGGCTGATCACCGTGACCGTGGCCACGCGCAGGCCGGCGATCATCGCCGGCACGGCGAGCGGCAACTCGACGCGCAGCAGCGCCTGCCGGCGTGAGAGGCCCATCCCCCGCGCCGCCTCGCGGACATCGTCGGGGACACCGCGCAGGCCACCGAGGGTGTTGCGAAAGAGGATGAGCAGCGTGTACGAGGCCAGCGGGATCTCCACGGTCAGCACGCTGATCCCGGTGATGGGGACGAGGATCTGGAACAGGGCGAGGCTGGGGATCGTGTACAGCACACCGGAGAGCGTCCCAATGGTTCCCTCCAGCCACCCCTGCCAGTAGGCGAGCAGCGCCAGCCCGAGGGAGATGACGAAGCCCACGCCGACGGCGATCGCCGTGAGCCAGATGTGCTGCACCAGGGCGGGCTGGAACACGCTCGACCAGTGGCCGCTGAACCAGTGCCAGCAGAAGGTGCCGTTGTCGCGCACACACTTGTCGACGTGCGCGTTGAAGTTGGGGATGACCACGCCACCCGACGGCGCGGCGGCGGCCAGGGCCAGGCTCACGTCCCACCCTCCACCGCGGCGAACACCTGCTCGACGCTGGCCCGGCCCACCGGCTTCTCGTCGGCATCGGTCACCACGATCGCGCGCGATCCGGCCGTGAGCATGAGCGACAGGGCGTCGCGCAGCGAGGTCGTCCTCGGCGCGCTGGGCAGGCCGTCGGCGCCCGACCCGTTGACCGCCTCGAGCTCGAGCTCCGACAGCGGCGATAGGGCCAGGCGCTTCAGACCCCGATCGGCCCCGACGAAGCGGGCGACATACTCGTCGGCGGGGCGTCCGAGAATCTCATCGGGCTTGCCGTACTGGGCCAGGACCCCGCCCTCGCGCAGGATGGCGATGCGGTGGCCCATGCGGATGGCCTCGTCGATGTCGTGGGTGACGAAGATCACCGTCTTGCGCAGCTCGCGATGCAGGCGCAGGAACTCGTCCTGCAGGCGGTTTCGGGTGATCGGGTCCAGCGCCCCGAAGGGCTCGTCCATGAGCATGAGCGGAGGATCGATGGCCATCGCCCGGGCCAGGCCCACGCGCTGGCGCTCGCCACCGGAGAGCTCGGCGGGGTAGCGCGAGCGATAGCGATCGGGGGCGAGGCCGATCAGGTCGAGCAGCTCGTCGGTCCGCGCGCGGATGCGCTTGCGGTCCCATCCCCGCAGCCGCGGGACCGCGCCGACGTTGTCCCCCACGTTGAGGTGGGGGAACAGGCCGACGTGCTGGATGACGTAGCCGATCCCCCGCCGCAGCTCGGTCACGTCGGCCTGGCGCACGCTGCGACCGTCGATGCAGATGTCCCCGTCGGTGATCTCGATCAGCCGGTTGACCATCTTCATGGCCGTGGTCTTGCCGCCTCCCGAGGGTCCGACGAGCACGCAGATCTCTCCGGCCGGGATGGCCAGGGAGAGCTCGTCGACCGCCGGCGACCCGTCCGGGCCGTAACGCTTGGTCACGCGCTCGAACACGATGTCCGCGGCGCGGGTCGATGTGGGGGTCTCAGCCACGGGGCTCGGCGCGAGTGGCGCCGATCGGCGCGCCGGGGGTGGAGCGTCAGGATCGGCGGGGCGGCCCTGCCGGCTTCCCCGCCATCCGATCGCGGAACCTTACCGCACGCGGTTACCGCACGCGGCCGACCCCCGCCTTGCCGGGCGCCACAACGGGTTTCCGTGGACGCCGGAGCAGGGTATGCCCACAGCACGATGAGCGATGGGAACGAGGAAGATCGCATGCCCGGTGAGGATCCCCCCCAGCCCGACCCCGTCGACGAACAGCAAGGCCAGGGCGGCAGCGACGAGACGGCCCTGGGCGACACCGCCGAGGGTCATGAGGACATCGGCGTTCACGACCTTCCGCCCGACCATCCCGGGCGCCACAAGGCCGAGGAGCTGGCCAAGGACCGCGGCGACGACGGCGGCGAGGCCGTGCGCACCCCGCGCAGCTGACCCGACGAGGCCTCAGGCCCCGGGGGGAGCCAGGTCTCAGTCCTCGCCGGAGAGCGACGGAGCGTCGGGATCGGTCGGGCCGCCGGGGATCGGGTCGGTCTTGTACTTGTCAGGGTCGTCGACCTCCTCGCCGCCAATCGTCACCTTCCCGTCCTCGTGGTAGCGCAGGTCCGACGGCCCGAGCTTGGCCTCCGGGCCCTCCTCGTAGCCGTGGGTCCCCTCCCCGCCCCCGAAGGTCCGCATCTTCAGATCGTCGGTGGGCGTCGGTGGGCCAGTCCTCGAGCTTCTCCGGCGGGTTCTCCTCCAGCTCCTTCATCCGCTTGTCGAGATCGTTCTCCTTGTCCTCCGCCTGCGCCTTGGCGTCTCCCGACCCCTTCTCGTCCTCGGAGCCATCTGACTGCCGCTTGCTGGAGCCGTCCTCCTGCTCGTCGGTGGGACCACGCTCGTCGTCGGCCATCGCTCCTCCTTGAAGGGGTTCGGCCGGCGGGTACCCGTGGCGTCGCGCCGCTACGCAACGTCGGCCGCCGCGCGACCCAGGCGCCGGCGCATGATGGCGACGGCCTCGGGACTGCGGTCGACGAGCACGAAGCGCCGCCCCTGCGCGCGGCACACCGCACCGAGCGTGCCGGATCCGGCGAAGAAGTCCAGACACCAGCCGCCGGGGCGCGACGACGCCGCCACCATGCGCCGGACGATGCCCTCGGGCTTCTGGGTGGGATACCCAGTCTTCTCCGCGCCCGCCGTGGGAACGATGGTGTGCCACCAGGTGTCGGTCGGGCGCTTGCCCCGGGCCGCCTGCTCGGGCGTCACGAGTCCGGGCGCCATGTAGGGCTCGCGGTCGACCGCGTCGGCATCGAAGTGGTGGGCCCCCGGGGTACGGACGTAGACCAGGATGGTGTCGTGCTTGGCCGGCCATCGGCGTCGCGGCTTGGCGCCGTAGTCGTAGGCCCAGACGATCTCGTTGAGGAAGGCGTCCCGGCCGAAGAGCTCGTCGAGGGCGACCTTGACGTAGTGGGACTGGCGGGGGTCGAGATGGACGTAGAGGGTGCCGTGCGGGGCCAGCAGCCGGCGGGCCTTCGCCAGATGGGGCATGAGGAAGCCCAGGTAGTCGTCGTGGACGTCGTCGTAGGCCAGGCGCCCGACCTCGCGCGTCGCGTAGCGGCGCCCTCCGAAACCGGTGCGGTCCCCACCCGACGCGGTGGTGGTGGTGATCAGCGTGCGCCGCGTTTGGACTCGACCGGTATTGAACGGCGGGTCGATCGCCACGAGATCGAAGGCGCCCGACGGCAGCAGGGGCAGCACGCGGCAACAGTCGCCGCGCACCACGAGATCATCGTCGAGCGCGAGCCCGTCGGGGTCCAGCGAGCCCTCGTCGATCACGCGCACGCGCACGCGACGCTAGCGGCCATTCCGGCGGTGTGCCAGCCTGCCCGGATGCATGCTGGCTCGCGCTTGTCGAGCGGTCGTGCCGGTGGCAGCCGGGCCGGACAAGTCCACGCCCGCCGGCGCGTGCTGGCCGGCCTGACGATCTTTGGGCTCATCGCAGCGATCGTCGGGGCGATCGCCGGCGCCGGGGGCGGAGGCCGCTCGGGACCGGGGGCCGGACAGGGCGACCCGCTGGCCTTCGCCTCGGACCGCGCGGGTCCCCTCCAGGCGCGTGCCGCGGCGGGCTACGCCCACGTCCTCTACGCCTTGAGCCCGGGCGGCGCCCCAGCCACCGCGCGTCGTGTCGCCGCGCTGCGCCCGCTGGTCGAGGCGGCCGGCCGGGCGTCGGGGACCGCCCCCGACCGCCTGGAGGCCATCATCTTCCTGGAGAGCGCGGGACGGCCTGACGTGGTGGCCTCGCCGGGGACGGCCGCAGCCGCCGGCCTGGCCCAGATCCTGCCGGGCACCGCCCGCCAGCTTCTCGGGCTGCACGTCGACGAGGCCGCCAGCCACCGCCTCGGCCTGACGCTGTCCCGAGCCCGTGCTCGGCGCGACGCGACCCGGGTTGCCGCGGTGGAGGCGACCCGCCGCCGGGTCGATCAGCGCTTCGATCCGGTCGCCGCCCTGGGCGCGGCCGGGCGCTACCTCGCGCTGGCCCGGCGCACATTCGGCCGTGACGACCTGGCCACCGAGAGCTACCACATGGGGATCGGCAACCTCCAGGGCATCCTGCGCGCCTACGGCGCCGGGAACGTCTCCTACGTCCAACTGTTCTTCGACTCCTCCCCGATGCGCCACCCCGCGGCCTGGCAGCGGCTGGCCAGCCTGGGCGACGACTCCGACACCTACCTGTGGCGTGTCCTGGCCGCCCAGGCCATCATGGCCCGCTACCGCCATGACCCCGCCGGCCTGGACGCGACCGCCGCACTCCAGGTCCGCAAGAACTCGGCCGAGGAGGTTCTGCATCCGCTGGGCTCGACCAAGGTCTTCGGCGACGCCCGCGCCCTGCGTGCGGCCTACGACGCCGAGCGACTTGTCCCGCTGCCCGACGATCCCCGCTCGTCGGGCTTCGCGGTCGACCGGGGGATGGGCCAGCTGGCCGGGCGGGTGGGCGGGCAGCCCTCGCTCTACCGCGGGCTGCGCCCCGAGGCCCTCGCCCTGCTGGGCTACCTGGCCCGCGGCGTGCGCGAGCTGGGGGGTCCGGCGCCGCTGGACGTGACCAGCAGCGTGCGGGATGAGCCCTACCAGCGAGCCCTGGCCGTCGGTGACCCCGAGGCCACCCACGCCTACTCGATGCACACGACGGGCTTCGCCTTCGACGTCTCCCGCCGCTATGCCTCCCCCGCCCAGGCCCACGCCTTCCAGTTCTGGCTCGACCGCCTGCAGGCGCTTGACCTGGTGGCGTGGATCCGCGAGCCGGCGGCGATCCACGTCGCCGTCGCCGGCGACGCCAGCCGGCTGCTCTCGGGTGCCGGCGTGGGCTATCCGACCGCGGGCCCGTAGGCTGCCTCCCCCCTCCGAGCCCAGGAGCGCGATGTTCCGACGCCCCCAGCGTCACCGTCCCCGCCGTGCGCACGCCGGGGGAGCGCTTTGCCGGCCTCCTCGACTTTCCCTTTTCCCCGCGCTATTGCGAGCTCGAGGGGCTTCGTCTCGCCCACCTCGACGAGGGCGACGGACCGCCCGTGTTGCTCGTCCACGCCGAGCCGACGTGGTCGTTTCTCTGGCGCACCGTCCTTCCCCCGCTGCGCGACGCGGGATACCGCTGCGTGGTGCCCGACCACGCCGGGTTCGGACGCTCGGACAAGCCGACCGATATCGGCTGGTACTCCTACGACCGGCACACCGCCAACCTCCGGGCCCTGGTGGAGGAGCGCGACCTGCGCGGCGCCACCGTCGTCGTGCACGACTGGGGCGGTCCCATCGCTTCGCCGAGGCGATCGGTCGTCACGCGCCCGAGGTGGTCGAGGGCGCCAGCCACTTCCTCCACCGAGATACCGATCGCCACGCGGCAGCCGGCACCGGCACAGGCCCGCGCGGTGGCCAGGTTGATCCCGCGGGCGGCGCCGGTGATGGCGACCACCCGGCCGTCGAGGCTGCGTGGCTGACCCGCCATGTCGTGTCCTCTCCCTGTCGATCGTCCGCTGGCCGCGGGACCATATTTCGATGCGCGCGCAGGACCCTGACCGGGTGAGACTCAAGACACATTTTGAAAACGTCGAGGTACCTCGCAATGAGTAGAGTCCTGCTCGTGTCCCGGCGCCGAGCCGACGCGGCCCACCCGCGGCCGGCGCCCTCCCCTTCCCCGCAGGCTTCGCCGCGGCGCGTCGGCGCCGCCCTGGCCGGAGCCGCCCTCCTCGCCGGAGGAGGCGGCGCCGGGGTGGCGGCCGCTGACGGGCCATCGGGACCGACCGGGCCCGCCTCGGCGCCCACGACGTCGAGCACGCAAACGCCGGCGCCCAGCGCACCCCGGCCCGGCCGGCCCCAGCGCTCGCAGGGGTCGATCACGACCACGACCACCGGCAGCTCCCCGGGCCGCGCCTCCGGCGGCTGCGCCCCCGGAGGCGCCCACCAGGGCGCCCCCCCGGCAACGGGCCATTGCGGCACGAACCCACCGGCAGCGACGACTCCCGCCGCCGTCCCGGCGAGCTCAACGCCTGCGCCCGCCCCAGTTCCGGCGCTCTCCCCGCTGGCCTCCGCCGCCGCCGCGCTGGTCCCCAACTTCTTCGTCGACAACTACCGCATCCCGCCCTTCCTCCTGCCCATCTACCAGGCCGCGGGCATCCAGTACGGAGTGCCATGGCAGGTCCTGGCCGCCATCAACGAGATCGAGACCGACTACGGGCGCAACCTCTCGGTCTCCTCCGCCGGCGCCGAGGGCTGGATGCAGTTCCTGCCCCAGAGCTGGCGGGCCTACGGCGTGGACGCCGCCCTGACCGGCCGCCGAGACCCCTACGACCCAGCCGATGCGGTCTTCGCCACGGCGCGCTACCTGCACGCGGCCGGCGCCTCTCGGGACCTTCACGGGGCGATCTTCGCCTACAACCACGCCGACTGGTACGTGGCGTCGGTCCTGGCCCGGGCGCGGCTGATCCAAGGCACGCCGAACGACCTGACGGGCGCACTCACCGGGCTGGCCCAGGGACGCTTCCCGGTCGCCGGCCCGGCCCGCTACCCCCCCATGGCCGGTGCCGCGGGCGCACCGAGCCGGCCGGAGACGGCGACCGACATCACCGGTCCGCGCGGGAGTGCGGTGGTCGCGGCCCAGGACGGGGTGATCACCGCCATGGGCGCGGGCGGGGCGCGGGGCACCTTCGTGGTACTCGAGGACGGCTCGGGCAATCGCTTCGTCTATGAGCAGATGGGCGGCCTGGCCAGCAGCTATCCGGTCCTGCGCGACGCCGGCGCGCACTCGGCCGGGGCCGAGCCGGCCAGCCTTCCGGCCGACGCGTCCCCCGCCGCCTCGGCAACCGCCGGCGACCACGCGCTCGCCCCGGCCTCCGGCTCGCCCGCCCGCTCGGCTCCCGTCGTGGTCCCCGCAGCGCCACGCGAGCGGCTGTTCGCCAATCCGCAGCGCCCCAGCGCCCTGACCGCGGGTGGTCGGGCGCAGATCGCGGTTACGCGGGCCGCCCGCACCGGTGGCGGCCGCCGGCTGGCCGGCAGCACCGACCTCGGCGTCCCCCTCGACCAGCTCAGCTCGCGCGCCCTCGGGCCGGGTGCCCACGTGCTGGCCGGGACGGTGCTCGGCTCAACCGGGGCGACCCCGATGCGCTTCGCCGTGCGTCCGGCCGGCACCCGCTCCCCCCGGGTTGACCCCCGGCCGCTGCTGGACGGCTGGAGGCTGCTCGCCTCGACCGCGCTGTACCGCGTGGGCCAAGCCGCCCGGTCCACCGGGGAGCGTCTGGGCCTCGGGCAGATCCTGCTCGCCGGCCAGCCCGAGCTCGAGCGCCGGGTACTGGCGAACCGGCGCATCGACCTGTCGGCCTGCGGGCGCGCAGCGGTGGCCACGGGAGCGGTCGATCGCCGGGTGCTGGGGACGCTCGAGCTCCTCGCCGCCAGCGGCCTGGCGCCGACCGTGCGCTCGCTGCCCTGCCCGCCCGCCGCGCCCTTGGCCGAGCCGGCGCTGGCCGCCCATCCAACCGACGACACGGTCGACATCACCGCCGTCAACCGGACCCCGATCGCCGGCCACCAGGGCACCGGCTCGATCACCGACGTGACGATCCGGCGACTGCTGACCCTGCAGGGTGCTCTGAAGCCCAAGGAGATCGTGAGCCTCATGAGCTATCCGCGCACCGACGACACGCTGAGCCTTCCGGGCTATGCCCGGCGCGTACGCATCGCCTACCGACCCCAGGCGCTGATCGGCACCCCGACCCTGGCCGCCTCGCTGTCACCGGCCCAGTGGCGGCGCCTGGCCGCGCGCCTGGCCAGCCTGTCTGAGCCCGTCCTGCTGCGCGGCCCCAGCGGTGGTGCCCTGCCGGACGCGCTCCCCGGTCTCCGCCGCGGCCGCTGAGGTCGCCCGGGGCCTGGGGTACGCTGGCCGCGGCCATGCCGCACTTCGTCCACGAGGGTCACCGGGTGCGAGGCATGGTCATCGAGATGCCCGTGCTCGACAACGCGCTGATGGCCTGCGCCCTGTTCTTCACGCCGCTGATGGTGGCTCTGACCTTCGGCCAGCCCATGATGCGCATGGTGGCCCGGGCGGCCCGGGCGGTGCCCGGTGATCGCCTGCCGTTCTGGGGCGACGTCACCCTCGACGTCTTCCGTCAGGATCCGGCGCCCAGCGCCGCCGTGCTCCACGGCCTGTTCTTCGGTCGGGTGGCGCCGCACCGCGCCGAGCGGCGGACCTTCACCCAACCGACGCTGGTGATCGGCCACCATCGTGATCCCGTCCACCCGTTCTCCGGCGCCGGCATGCTCGCCGCAGAGCTGCCCAACGCGCGGCTGATCGAGGCGAGCTCGCTGCTGGAGCTCCGCATGGCCCCCGAGCGGCTGACCGGGGAGATCGCCGGGTTCGTCGACGACTGCTGGTCACAGCGGCGGCGGGCGGCGCGGCGGCGGGTCGCCGCGGGAGCGTAGGGCCCTCCGGGACGAGGCCGGCCTGGCGCCGACGCCGCCCTGGTGCTCAGGCCCTGGCGCGCGACGGGATTGACCAGACGCTAACCCCGGTCGGCTACCGTTTCGCGCGTGTCGAGCCGCCAGGAGGAGAAGGAGCGCCGGCGCCGGGAGCGCCTGGAGCGCGAGCGCGAGGAGACAGCCGCCGCCGAGCGGGCTCGGCGCCTGCGCCTGGCCGGGGGCGGGGTGCTGGCCGTCGCCGCCGTTGTCGCCATCGCCGTGGTCGCGCTGGCCGGTGGAGGGGGCTCGAGCCGATCCGGCCAGCCCAAGGCGGCGACGGCAGCGGCGCGGCCCAACGTCCCGCCGCTGCCGGCGCGCAGGCTCACCGACGCCTTCGCGGCGGCCAAGGCCGCCGGCTGCGTGCTCAACACCTACCCCAGCGAGGGGCGCACGCACGTCACCACGACGATCGCCTACAAGACCAACCCACCGACGTCCGGCAACCACAACCCCGACGCAGCGGCCGACGGCGACTACTCAGGTCAACCCACCCCGGCCAAGGAGAACTACGTCCACACCCTCGAGCACGGCCGCATCGAGGTGCAGTACCGGCCCGATGCGTCCCCGGTCGAGGTCGCCCAGCTCCAGGCGCTGCTGGGCGAGAACCAGGG
>JAABUQ010011961.1_pt1 | contig 10920 bp, 9 predicted proteins | sample 5560001 | NCBI WGS metagenome assembly JAABUQ01 (sample SAMN10711888, study PRJNA513371) | rock metagenome | isolation source: Antarctica rocks | place: Antarctica: Victoria Land, Finger Mt nord | collected 2015-12-18
GGGCACGGCGCCAGCTCGGCCGAGACCAGCGGCGCGCCCTTCAGCCAGGTCAGGCTGGCCGGCCAGGCCTCCGTGTAGATGCGGCAGTCCGCGTTGGCCTGCTCGTTGCACGTGCAGCGCTCGACGACGTCCGCGGGCGCGTCCGCGCGCAGCGCGCCGCGCGGCATGTCCCCGCGCAGCAGCTGCACCAGCGCCTCGTACAGCTGCGCGCGCCGGCCTGGCTTAGCGTGGTGAGTACGCTGCAGAGAGGCAGGTCCGCAGCAGCAGCGCAACCAGGCTTACCGCAGTGGCCCGCACACGAGTTTGCTGCTTGCACAGCCGGCTGCGCGCAGCTTCGCCGTGCTGGGCGCGCCAGAGGCAGGCGGGGGCGCACCTGGCGCGTCACAGAGTCCCCCACGAAGACCAGCCGGTCGAGCTTGCCGAGGACGCTGCACGCGCTGCTGGCGGTGTGCCACCGCGCGCCTGTCTCAGGCAGGTCGGCCAGTGTGAAGCCGCAGCTTCCTAGCAAGTCTTCCATGGCCAGCTCCGGCGCTGCAGGGCTGAAGCTGCGTGACCTCGCCTTGGTCACACGCAGCTCATGCCGCGGTATCCGGCTTTGCGCCTGAGGCAGCTCGCGGCGGTGGGGCCGCCGCTGCCCCGAGCCATCCACCACTGCTGAGGCCTGCCCCAACAGCAGGAGCCAGGCGAGGCAGGCGCGCAGCGCTGCAGGCACCGCGCCTGCCGCAGCCGGCCTGCGCGCTCGCACAGCGCTTGTTGATCACTGCCGCGCCGTATGCAGAGGCACGTGCAATGGTCAGTCAGCACTGAGCTGGTTCGTACAAAGCACAACTGAACAGTCAGACGTTGCTGCATCACTGCGTATCCTAGGAGCGCCTATAGTACGCACCTCATAGAGCTAACAGCCTCCACTCACTGCTTCTCTGCCTCCATACACCGCTGGCTTGGTAGAGGCGCTTGTTGGACTGGTGGGCTTGGCTAGCGATGCTGATCGTATTGCTCGCGGTGCATGCGTTTCTGGCGGGCAGTCTGTTGGGGCGTAGTCACCCAGATTGTGACTACCCTGATAGGGTGTTTTCCCTCCGCAGCTGGACGAGGTACATACATAATAACATGTGTGACATCAGGGCAGAATACTTAGCGTATGAACTTTGTGTGCGGTCGCAACCGATGTCATACGCGCTGCCGTACTGCGCAAGGCTATGCCCTTGCAATGTCTATGCACATTGCTACTGCTCATATGTGGAACATTCTGCACGCTTCTTTCACTTGGGAGCGTTGAGCCCATGTAGATGACAGGTGTAAAACGGGTGTAACAATGGGTGTAACACACCGTTGTGCCCAATTTAGCTCAGGATTACGGTACAATGAGCTGCGTGCCCTCTCAAGCTATTCAACCTCAACCAAACGCGCCGCGCGCAATCACCCATGCGCATGATCCATGCCAGGGCATGCCCTACTACCGCTCAACGTATATTTTACATTTCTGAACGTACAAAGGGGGAAAGGGCCAACGCAGTGCACTGCTGCCGACACCCCTGCTCGTCAGCTCTTGCACCAACCATAGCTCACATGCAGAGAGTTTCACAGATCCAGCATCACTCCTGCTCAAAGATGAGCTGGCCCAAATGCTGAGGAACACGTTTCACTGCACCAGCAGAACCATGCTCAGACATAAGCGTGCAACACCAGGCATGCATGCCCAAACATGAGCTTTGCCCACATGTCAAGGAACGCACTGCACTACACCAACATAATCATGCTCAGACATAAGCGTGTCATACCAGGTGTTTACGCTCAGTCATGAGCTTGCCGAAATGCTGAGGAACGCGTTTCATTGCACCAGCAGAACCATCCTCAGACATAAGCATGTATTACCAGATATTCATGCTCAAGCATGAGCTTTGCCCACATTCCGAGGGATGTCACTGCACCAGCATAAACCAGGCTCAGACATGAGCGTGCGATACCAGGCATGCCTCCAGCCTAGGCGTGTGCAGTCCAAACACGTGCTCAGGAAGCGACAGACACAAATGCATTAGACAGAGAAAGAGTGGTGAGAGAGAGGGTCCACACGGGTGCATGCCTCAGGGGGGGCTGGGCCAGTCGCCGCATCACACGTACCAACTACCTATGATAAAGAACGCTCTGCGCGAGTGCACTCATGCAGCCGCCCGATGCATGCCTGCCTGCGAAGGCAGGCATGCATCGGGCGGCTGCATGAGTTTGAGGCGTAAGAAATTCCCCATGCCTCTGGCTCGTGTCGGGAGGCCGCCCCTGGCATGGACGCACAGTGGCAGCAAGGCCCCCGCAGACACTACCTTATCATGGAGTCGTCGATCGGCGTCTTTGGCCACAGCGCCGCCGTGTAGCTGGCCTGCGCCTTCGGAAGCATCTTGCGCGTGAAGAGCGGGCAGGTGTCGTTCATGGGTACGTACGCGGGCGCCCTGCCCTTCCAGTCCCAGGTCCGGAGGTCGACAAACCGTCCGGGGTCGTTTGCCTGGGACAGCGCGGCCCGCCAGTCGCAGTGCACGTCCGCAAAGATGGACGACAGGCGCATGCGGTGCAGCAGCTCGCCGTCCACGGCCTCGTAGCTCAGCGGGTGCTGCCCGGTCGTCCAGTTGACGTATGTGGGCCCCTGCCAGTCGCACGTCGTCTCGCTGGTGACGTTGAAGCTAGCGAGCAGCGTGCCGATGTACCACTCGTCCCAGGTGCCCAGCAGCCAGTCCTCATCGTGCGCGGTCGCCAGCTCGGCGTGCTTGCGGTTCAGCAAGAACCACTGGCTCGTCTTGCTCCACTTGACGACGGTCTCCCTGCGGCACACTGAGTCGTTGAAGTTCTGGTCAGGGCGGATGAGATCGGATGAGGCGCCAGCGCGGTGCACAGCGGCTCGACCGCGGATGCGCGCACCCGAAGAGCCTGCGATACCTCACCTCCCTGCCACCAAAGAGCTCCTTCGTTTCCAGCCCTCCCAGCTCGCAGCCACCTGCGGCTGGGCACCGCGCGTGACACGGCTGCTGCGGAGGAAGCCCTGTCAGCCAACTCGGGCAGCTGTACAAGGCAGCGCTTCCTCGGGGTCGGTGGAAGTGCGCACCATTGGTGCGGCTCTTGGGCTGATGTACAATCTGGAGATACATCGCCGCGGGCGGATACATGGGCAGGCAGGCCTCTGACAGCAGCACGAAGAACTGGTTGACTGGGTTGTCGACGGCGGCCTTCAGCAGGGTGTACATAGCTGCGGTCGCTATGATCCAGCCCGAGCCAGCGCGGTGGACCAGCTCATATCCTGCACAGCAGTGCCAGTACTGGTTGGCCACACTACTGTGCCACAACTCCTTGGCCACAAGGGAGTGAGCAGGGCGCCTGCAGCGGCAGGCCGCCTGGGCGCAACCAGGCGCACCGTGGAACAGGTGGCCCGGCGGGTAGCCAAGAAAGTCTGGCCGGCTGTGCACATACACCTGCGCAGGCACAGACGTTGCTGCGGTCTGTGTCAGGGATGCGAAGGTCGGCCCCAGCTGCAGCTCACAGTTAGCTCGGCACATGTTGCTCACAAACGTGTTGGCAAACGAACCCAGTGGCGCGTGCAACACAGGAGCAGCACCGTGTACAGCTGCTGCCGCCCGATGGGGTCTGCTCTGCGCTTGTGGGCGCACTCCAGGAACTCGCTGCCATACTCGTCCAAGCAGCCGCTGAATGCCAGGTCGCCGACCTCATCAAACCAGCGCCGCCATATCTTCTCCAGGGGCATGTCGCCTCTGGTCAGAAACAGGAGGGCCACGTTGGGCGCGTGAAGAGCCATTGCACAGTGGTCTTCCAAGTGCACGGCCCTGAGGTGGTGGTTCCGCCCAAGGCAGACCGGGGATGACACTGCAAGTGCAGTTGCAAACAGGGCTTGCAGCACTGCGCAAACAGACGTTCCCACCATGCCCTTCATACTTCGAGATTTTTTATCAGGCGTCCCGGCAGTAATCTCGACCAGAGGCCCCCAAACGTGCGAGCAGTGCGGAAGCTGCAGAAAACAGTAGCACTGGCACCGAGATGAGTAATTTTAACCGAGTTCCTCGCAAGGGCCTGCCCTACTGAAGGATGACAAAGCCGCTGTGCATGATGGATGCTGGGCTACAAGGGTGCAGATTTGGCTGTTCACGCATCCAAGCCAAGCGGCGTGCTTCAATACAGTCGGGGCGCTCCCAACCCGCCGCTGCTTCACAGACTGCCGGTGCGCGCTTCGTTGAGCCCCGGCGCGTCCTGACCGCACCAGCGCAACCAGGCTTTCCATACTCAAAGAACTCCCTACAGCTGCTGCTGCGAGCTGTGCTACTCGTTGACGGCGCCAGCTTCAGCATGACAGGCATAAGCTGTTGCATGGCTGATGCTGCCCTGGACTGGCCTGGCTGCGCAAGCATATCCCGTGGTCAATGCGTCAGCGCCCGCGCCAGGCCGCTCACTCTCTCTCTCAAGCACCTGCGCAGGCACCATAGTCGCCCTGGTGCGGCCTTCACGGATGCCGAGGGCACTGCAGCTCCTGCTTGCGCTCCTGGGCCTGGGCCTGACGTCAGCACGCTCCCTGCACTACCGCTTCTTTGGGACTGAGCAGCGCGCGCGTGAGGAGCACCAAATACCACACATCCTCCACCAAGCGTGGCCAGATGAGCGCTTGCCGCCCGACGTGTACACGAGGCAGGAGACCTGGCGGGCGCACCACCCATACTGGGAGTACAAGTGCGGTCCCTGACCCGGCCTCTGTTGCAAGCAGGCAGCGCCCTGTCCGGACAGGTTGAGGTCACTGTAGTGAGCTATGTGTGACTTGTACGGTGCAAGTAGTTCTGCTGACACTGGCGAGCGCGCCCCCGCAGGCTCTGGGCCGACAAAGACAATGATGAATTAGTTAAGGAGCACTACGTATGGTGCGCACGCCTGACAGCTGCAGCCTCGAGGCGCCCGTCCACGTGTGGGGCCCTGCGGGGGCAGCGAGCGCCTTCCACCACGCTCAGCCTTGGACGCTGCAACAGGTTTCAGGACACCTACGCGAACCTTCCCGCTGCTATGCAGCGAGAGGCCTGTCGCTACCTGTACCTGCACCAGTTTGGTGGTGCGGCCCCGGCCCAAGAACGCCTGCTGCAGCACCAAGGGGCCGCCCAGTCATGCACAGACTCGCGCGCGGCCGCCGCCGCCGACCCTGAGGCGGCGCGACGCGGCTCGGCGGCAGGAGTGTACGCGGACCTGAGCACGGTGCCGCTGCACAGTATGGAGGCGCTGATAAAGGCGCACCAGCTGGCGCTGGCGTCGGTGGCGCGCGACGCGAGCTCGTCTGAGAGCCTGTCCACCAGCTGGCTGGCCTCGTCCCGCAGGCACCCCTTCTGGTTCTTCACATTTGCGCAGGTCATCCGGGGCAGCGGCGGCGACCTGGAGGGGTGCGTCCCCGACGCCGCCGCATGCAGCCGCGCCGGCGCATCGCAGACAGCGCGTGCGGCTGAGCGGGCTTCCGCCGGCGTCTGCAGGGAAGGCGCACAGCACAACACCACCGGCGCCCTCATGCTGCGCAGAGCGCTGTCGGTGTACAGGGACGCCGAGGGCAGGGGCGTGGACATCCTGGAGCCTGAGTGCTTCCATGCGAACACCAGCCGCAGTGACCTGTTGCAGCACGCCGACAAGCCGTACATGGAGCTGGCAAAGTTCTGCAACCCCAAGGACCAGGACTTTGAGAAGGCAACATGCCAGTCGTACTTCCCAAGTGCATACATTGTAGAGGTCTAGGTAGGGAGGTAGTTGGCATGGGGGTGGGTGCGCTTTGCATGCGAACAGCAGACCGTGCCCTGACACTTGTCTAACCTCATAACTTCTAGCCACCTCTCTGAACTTGAGCACTGCACCATCAGTGCTGCAGTCTCAAATGTGTGTCGTTGACGTGTGCACGACTGGCGCATGTGAAAAGCCATGCACTTGGAAGGCGCAGCATGGAGGCCTGCGCCACCAAGCTTGTATAAACAGCCGCCGCTGTCAGAACATGGCGTCAGCCTCTGTCAGGCGAGCAGGGCTTGCGCAGGCGAGTAATCGTGCCGTAAGAGCTGGCGCTTGGGGGGTGCTGCGCTGCCTTCACTGCTGCTGCCGCGAACGCATGCCTGTTGGGAGCGAGTCTGATGTCCGCGCATGGAAGCACGATGCGCTCCTGCAGGCACCTCAGCTGCCTCTGGTGACGTCCAGGCTCCATGCATGGCCTCTGCCAATAGTGTGACTGTCCATGTATACATAACTCACCCAACACGATGTCAGGCAGGACGGCTGGGCGTTGCAGCGCATCTAAAATGCGCCGGCAGGCAAGACCTGTGAAGCCCGCTATTCTCCATGGTGTGAAGTGTTTGTGCGCCCCGGCACAAGGGGAGCATGCGCATCTGCAGCATCCTCACCTCTTGACAAGCATTGCACATTCAAGGCGAGAACATGGACACAGCTGAGCGGGCCTGACATCGTGCGCAAGCCGCGCAAGCCCCGCCGCAAGGCGGGACTCTGGCCTGAGGCTGTTCACACTCGAACGACAACTCGTGGCCTTCGACACACTCGACGCATGCGAGTGCTGACCAGAACTGTCTGCATACAAGCCCCCGACTGGCATATAGGGCGTGGCAGGGTCGGTATGACGAGCGGAAAACGGAGCACGGCGAGTGAGCAACAGTCACACAGTCACACCTGAATCAGCGGACACAGAGAGAACTCCCAGCTTGCAAGCAGCCATCTCCCAAAGACGTGAGCAGGCAAGCCCGAAAGTGGCAGTGCCAACACTGTTGGCCCAACATGTCGCGATGTTGCTGCGTGCGCAGCCACACGCTCAGCTGCTCACGTGCCACTTGCTGAAACGCAGAATGCAGTGGAAACAAGGCAACCACCACGCATGGCAACCCTTATTATTAGCGCTGCCACATGGCCCGCCATGCCCAGTGCTGCCCTGACTATGATCAACGAGGTGAGCACGTGCCGGCTGAACTCACACGCGCAGACAGCGGCGTGACGCGCGCAGGGCGCTTTCCAAAGGCACATGCAGCGCAGTTGCAGGCCCCGTTGGACAGCGCCTGCATTGTCTCAACAGTCTGGAGTCGGCCCCTAGCCCGTTGTTGCTGATTAGGGTTACTTGTGACCTGCATCCTGATCTTCTTTGAGACTGCGCGGGAAGTGTGAGACTCCGTGCGGCGCACACACTGACGCTGACACCTACCTATTGTGAGGCTTTGAACAGACTGTAGATTGCATGAGCGTGTGATGTCCTTGCTTGGGTGTTGCACTGCCAGTACACAGGCTGTGTACTGTTCAAACAGCAATGCCTTTTCAGGGTGGCTCACACGTGACTGCTGGGGAGCGAGTTGCAACACGACATGTGCAGTAGAACCGAAATCCTATTACAAAGCTGTTTGCTGGTCAGGCAGCAGTGCAAGGTTGCAGTGAGAACACATGTATAGTCAGCACATCGATACTCTGCAGCAGCACACCACCTCCACATCGCTCGCGGCCCACGCGTGCCGATGCACCCTTGTCACCTCCCGTGTATAGAATGCTGCATGTGTCCACAACATGTGTCTACTCTGCAAGGCGGCCGGCGGCTGCCAGAAACCGCGACACCTGGCCCACCTTGAGCAACTGCAGTCGTGGGCGCACAACCCCGCGCCAAAACAGTTTCGGTGTCGCATAAAAAAAAGGTGTAAACACTGCACCCCTCATGTCGCACGAAACAAGTAGCCCTCTATGCTGTGCCATACATGGCCATGTCCCTGGAAATCGTCCTACTTCGGAGATGCGCACTAGGGCCAAGCGTTTGGAATTCGTGGCAAGTTGCGCCACAGGATGCCAATCCGTGTGCCGAATCCATGCGCCGAACATGGCCAGCCTTGCCACGAAGCCACGCCGCTCCCCACATGCAGCAGGTTGGTTTGCAGACACACTGGCGCAGCCGTGTAAAACTGGGGACCAGGCTCCAAAGAACTCAACTGCACGCATCACACTCCTACACAGCAGCAAGTTGCCGCGCTCTACGCTGAAATGGTCGGGGGAGGCCTCACAATACACTTCTCCCCGAGCAGACACCCGTGGTTACACCCGCCGCCTTGCCTCCTGTTCGCAGCGCCCAGCCCGGGTAAGTCACAGCCTACCCAGCAGTCCCGCAGCCTCGCCTGAACTCAGAGCGCGAACGACCTCATGTGAGGCTCGTCAACGTGAATACCTGTCATGCACATCATACGCAGCACATCAAGCCTTGGCAGCACAGAGCGCCGTCAATATCCGCACAGGAGCGCGGGCATGCCCACCCAGCACCCAAGAAAGACCTGGTACGAAAGACAGGCAGCTGTCTACAAAGCTGACCGGACAAAGCAAGACATCCTAAGCAAAGCAAGACATTCTAAGCAAACTCCGTCGCCTCGGGTGCGTTGACCCGGGGCGGCTCACCCGTGCGCCTGAGGCTCTATGCAGCCTTGGGTCCACGCAGGCTGTCAGGAGCTGCGCGGGGCAAGTCAGAGCATGACGCCGGCGGGTACTGCCTCTTACTGAAAAGCTGGTGACGGACCCCTTGTTAAATACGCATTGATGAGGCGAGGCCTCATGCTTTGCAGCACCTGCAGTGCAGCTGCACAGAGATGCATGCCCACGAGCACCACAGCGATCGAAGCGGTGGCTGTCGGCGCAGGCGCGTGTCGCCCGTCCAGCTATGCCAGCACTAACTTATACGGAACGGCGTGGAGCCCGGGGATGCGTCATCGCGCAGGCGGATGCCCCTGGACACACGCTGCGCGGCCTCCTCCAGCCACGCGGGGCGCCGCGGCCGCTCGGGCGCCGACGCGCCGCCCGCGTGCGCGCGCGCGGCGGACGCCGCGGGCCCCGCGGCGTGCCAGCGGCTGCCCGGGCTCCCGGGCGCCAGCGCACTAGAGAGTGCGCACGACGCGGCATTGGACGACGCGGCGGGGCCCGGCGCGCTCCCCACGGCGCCTCGCGCCTCAAATGTATGAGCCTGCATGGGCGCACATGGAGAGCGGGCGCCGCGGTCGTATCGCGCCGACGTGCGCGCATGGGCTGCAACGCGGCCCGGCGCCCGCGCCATGCGGGACTCCGCCGTGGGCGACTGCGCTGGCGAGCAGTTGCGCAGCGCGACCAGGCACGCCTCCGACCCGCTCTGCGCGAGGCCCTCGAGCAGCGCCGCCGCGGGCTCTGCCTGCGCACATGCCATACATTCTGCTGTTACCTACACTGTGGGCGGGCATGCGGACTGGCGCATCAAAGAAGCCTCACGCTGTGCGTGGCAGCGCAGACAGCTGGTCCCGCCAGGCCCCACAGGCTCGGCAGCGCGGGCCTTGAGGGTGGACCAGCCACAAGCTGCCCTGCGAAAGGTGACAGTAATGGCGTGACATTGTGCCACTGTCAGCCAAGAGGGACTGCTCAGGGCCGCATGTCTGGGCGGCATCTCCAGCGCCCTGGGGCAGATTCGCCGGCCCGGTCACACACCCGCACTCAATTGCGCTGCTGCGCCAAAGCCGCGAGCAGGTGCGGGGAGGAGGATGGCTGCAGCGCGGCGCGCACCGCCGCACTCGCATGCTCGTGCTGCGCCGCCGAGATGACGGCCGCCGCAGCGCTCCGCGCGGCCGCCGCCGCGGCGGCGGCCACCTCGCCAAAGGTCAGGTGCGGCGCGAGCCGCATGCGTCCGTGCGGGTCCAGCAGCTCCGTCAGCAGCGCCGGCGGCGGGGAGTGCGACCGGGGCGTGCGGGCGGGCGACGGGACCGCCCCGGCCGCCGGCGCCGGCGGCGCGGGCGCTGCCAGGCAGCCACTGTCGGGGACGGCCAGGTGCAGCTCGGGCGCGCTGCTGCGCCACGGCCGCAGCGGGGGCGCGGCCCGGAGCTGCTGGGAGCGCAGCGGGTCGGACGTGGTGGACAGGCAGGGCTGGAAAAAACCGCCTACGCCATGGCCGCACGCGTCGAGGCGCGCCCGGCGCGTCGGCGACACGGCGCCGCTGAGCAGCGGCAGCACGTCCTGGGGCTCGCTCGCGGGCGGGATGCAGGACATGTCCTCGCTGGCCGTGAAGCCCAGTAGGTAGCCGCCGCTGCGCAGGCGCCGCGGCGTGTGCGGGTCCGACAGGCCGCTGTCCCGCGCGTCTGCGGCGCGGCACAACAGGAAGCCTTGCGCCGCACCACATGACCGAGACCTGAGGTTGCCACGCAGCGCACGCTCAGCGGCAGGGCAGGTGGCCTTGATGCATTCAGGCGCCCGGCCGCACCTAGAGCTGGCTGGTTGCCGAGCACCGCCGCTGCAAAGTCGCGTATGGCCGCCCCTGCCGGCGCAGCGCCCAGGTCCAGCCGCGCCGGCGCCGACGACGCGGACGCGTGCCCCGCAAACACGCTCGGCGGCGGCGTGGAGCCGTGGCGCCCGCCCAGCAGGTCCGCCAGCAGGATCGACTCCGGGCTGTCGCCCAGGCTGCACCCGCTGCGCAACACCGCAGAGACGGCTCAGGACATCGACCGCCGCGGTGCATAAGGGAGCATGCTGCTGGTCCCTGAACATCATGGCGCAACGTCTGCCTTCAGACCGGCCTAATTACGCGGCGACGACCCAGATGCAGCTGAGGCGGTGGGCATCATGCAGCCTCCTGCCGGACAGCTCTGGATGAGTGCGGCACGATGACGCTGCCCGACGGCGCGCGCCTGGAGAGGGGCGAGAGCGTGTCCAGGTGCCCGGCGCCGGGCAGCCGCCAGTCGGCAGACGACGCCGTCGGCAGGCCCAGGCTGGGCCAGCTCCGCAGCGCGCCCTCGCCGGCCGCCGGCCCCGCCGCGGCCAACGGTGGGGCCGCAGCGGCCGCGCCGCCGGCGCAGGCCTTGCCCGCCCGGCCGCGCCTGCGCTTGGCCGCCGGCGGGGCCGCCGCCTGCGCGGCTGCCTCATCGGCCGGGAGCGGGA
>JAABUQ010011962.1_pt1 | contig 10919 bp, 10 predicted proteins | sample 5560001 | NCBI WGS metagenome assembly JAABUQ01 (sample SAMN10711888, study PRJNA513371) | rock metagenome | isolation source: Antarctica rocks | place: Antarctica: Victoria Land, Finger Mt nord | collected 2015-12-18
CGTGGCCCTCAACGTCCTCCGCGCCAACGGCATCCAGAATATCAGCGAAGCGCTCTATGCCAACGCCGTCAGCTTCGATCAGCTGCTTGCTCTTGGAACCCAGTAATCAGAACTGAATGGCCCTGCCTGCGGAACAGGGCGAAGAGTTCCGGGTGCCACGCCTCATTGCAGAGATTGAGGGCAGCTTCGAGTTCGCCGACCCTGACGTATTCATGGAGTTTCACGACTGGTCGCTGGCGTCCCATCCCGTGCGGCTGGACGACGCCGCATTCACTATTCACGATACGGCGCTCAGCTTCGAGATCGACCTGGACGGCAACCGGGTCGCCTATCAGTTCACCAGCGAGGATGACCAACTGGCGCTGGATGTGAACGTGGACGGCTGGTCGCCGCAGAATCTTGTGCTGTGGTTGGACCGCCAGTTGCGGCAATCGGACATCCACCAGTCCGATCTGCTGAAATGGTTGACCGATTGCATCGGCCATTTGACTGGATCACGGAAAATTCCCATCGCCGCGCTCATGCGGACCAAATTCATCCTGGCCCGCAAGCTGCGCGAACGCCTCGCCACGGCGCGTCATGCGGAGCAACAGGCGACCTATCAACGATATCTTTTTGCGCCGCAGGCCCGGGTCGAGGTGTCGTTCGACGATGGGTTTCAGTTCCGCGCCGGCATGTGTCGGGACGTGAGAAAGCAGGGTGGCGGCCGATGGAAACCGCGCAAGCATTTCCTAGGCGCGGACAATTTGCCGGCGTTCGACGGTGTGGAGGAGGGCGAGGAATTCCAATGCGCGCAGGCCGTGGACAGTCTGCCCGAGGTGAGATTCTGGCTCAGGAACGTGGCGAAGAATCCGGAGTCGTTCTGGCTACCCACGGCTACAGGCAAGTTCTATCCTGATTTCGTGGCGCGGTTGAACGATGATCGGATGATGGTCATAGAGTATAAAGGCGCGCTTCTGGCAGGTGGCGGCGTGGATGACACCAATGAAAAACGCGCCATTGGACGGCTTTGGGAACAGAATAGCGGGGGCAAAGGCCTGTTTGTCGTAGTTGAGAAGAAACTCGGCGACCGAGACATGCGCGGGCAGCTACAGGACAAAATCCGCCGCTGACGGAGCAGGTATGCTGGATATGGATTTTTTATTTTGCAATAGCAGTCACACCAACTCTACCCCGCCATAAATCCGCACCACCCAAGTCGCCAACGCTAAGTACGGCCCAAACGGCACCGGCACATCCCCCGCCGCCTGCCGCCCAAACACCCGCCCCCCCAACGTCACCACCAGCGCCACCACCGCCCCCCCCAGCACCACGCTCGGCAGCCCCGCCAGCCCCACCCAAGCCCCAGACGCCGCCAGCAGCTTCGCGTCCCCCTGTCCCAACCCTTCCCGCCCGCGCAGCACCCGATAACCCAAGGCAATCCCACGAAACGCCAAATACGCCAGCGCCGCAGCAGCCGCATGGTCCCCCACCGCCTCCGGCTCCAACCCCCAAGTCGCCAGCAGCCCCGCCACCACCAACGGCAACGTCAGCACATCGGGCAACCGCAAATGGTCCCAATCAATCCACGCCAAAACCAGCAGCCACCAGCCCAGCGCGCAGTCCGCCCACACCGCCCCGGCCCCTGCACCCGGCCCCGCCAGCACCGCCCCGGCCGCGACGGCGACCGCCGCCAGCTCGACCCATACATGGAACCGCGCGATCCCCGCCCGGCAGAACCGGCAGCGTCCGCGCAACATCACAAAACTTACCAACGGCACCATGTCGCGCGCCAGCAGCGCCCGGCCGCAGCCCTCGCACGCCGACCGCGCCACCGCAATCGGGCGACCGAGCGGCAGCCGGCGGATCACGACTCCCAGGAAGCTGCCGACGAACGGGGACAGCAGCAGCGGCAACAGCCCGTCCAAACGCGCTCCCAGATCCCGCGGCCTACTCCCAGCCGCTCGGCAATCCATGTATAGGACGACCACCCATGCCACAACCGGGGTCGCCACGGGATGAACGCCCATAGTTTCAAGCAGCCGGTCGCCATCGATCCCGGCGCCGCCGGCAGCCGGCCCGCCGACCCAGGCGCCCTGGTCGAGAGCCTGGCCGCGCTTCTGGTCGAACTCGGGCAGTGCGACGCCCGCACGGTGGAGCGCGGGCGCCGGGTCGCGGGGGACAGCGGGCAGCGGCTGGACAAGGTGCTGCTGCAGCTCGGCCTGGTGACGGAACGCGGCTTGGCCGAGGCCTATGCCCGGCTGCTCAACCTGCCCATCGCCACCCCGGACCGCTACCCAGCCGCCGAGCCGCTGTTCGCCGACCGGCTCTCCACCCGCTTCCTGCGCAGCGCCCGCGCGCTCCCGGTCGCCGAGCAGGACGGGCGGCTCCTGGTCGCGGTGGCCGATCCGCTGGACGGGTTCGTGCCCGCCGCCATCGCGTCGGCCGCCGGGCTGCCGGTGTCCCTGCTGATCGGCGTGCCCATCGAGCTGGATGCGGCGCTGGACCGGTTGTACTCGGACGCGCCCGCGGCGCCCGACACGCCGGAGGGGGCGGCCGAGCCGCTGGAGGAGGATGCGGAGCGCCTGAAAGACCTCGCCAGCGAGGCGCCGGTGATCCGCCTGGTCAACCAGATCATCGCCCGCGCGGTGGAGACCCAGGCTTCCGACATCCACATCGAGCCGTTCGAGGATCGCTTACGCATCCGCTACCGCTACGACGGCGTGCTGCATGAGGCCGACAGCCCGCCGTCGCGGCTCACCGCCGCCATCACGTCGCGCATCAAGATCATGTCCCGCCTCGACATCGCCGAGCGCCGCCTGCCGCAGGACGGACGCATCAAGCTGGCGGTGCGCGGGACGGAGATCGACTTCCGCGTGTCCACCATCCCCTCTTTGTATGGGGAAACGGTGGTGCTGCGCGTGCTGGACCGCAGCACCGTCGCCTTCGACTACGGACGGCTCGGCTTGCCGGCGCCGGTGATCGCCCGCGTGAACGCGGCGCTCGACCTGCCGAACGGCATCGTGCTGGTCACGGGGCCGACCGGCAGCGGCAAGACGACGACGCTGTACACCGGGCTGCTGTCGCTGAACTCGGTGGCGCGCAAGGTGGTGACGGTGGAGGACCCCATCGAGTACCAGCTCGCGGGCGTGAACCAGATCCAGGTGAAGCCGCAGATCGGGCTGAATTTTGCCAGTCTGCTGCGCTCGATCCTGCGGCAGGACCCGGACGTCATCATGGTGGGCGAGATCCGCGACATCGAGACGGCGCAGATCGCGGTGCAGGCGGCGCTGACCGGGCACCTGGTGCTGTCCACCGTGCACACCAACTCGGCCGCGGCCACCATCTCCCGCCTGCGCGACATGGGGCTGGAAGACTACTTGATGACCGCCGTGCTGCGCGGCGTGCTGGCGCAGCGGCTGGTGCGCCGGCTCTGCACCCACTGCGCGGCGGAGGGCGAGGCGGCGCCGGAGCTGGTGCGGCGCTTCGGCCTGGAGCGCCGGACGGAGGGCCGCCCAGTGCGGCTGTGGCACCCGGTCGGCTGCGACAAGTGCCGCAACACCGGCTACCGCGGGCGCCAGGCCATCGCCGAGTTCCTGGCGCCGAACTCCGACATCGAGCGCCTGATCTTCGCCCGCGCCGAGCACACGGAGATCGAGCGCGCGGCGGTGGCGGCCGGGATGGTGACGATGTTCGACGCCGGGCTGGACGCGGCGCTGGCCGGCACCACCACCATCGAGGAAGTCGTGCGCAGCATCCGCGCCGAAGCGTAACGGGGCGCGCGGCCGGATGCCCGCCTTCCGCTACACCGCCATCGACCCGGCCGGGCAAACCGTGCGCGGCACCATGGACGCGGCGACGGAGGCCGAGGTCGTCCGCCACCTGCAGCGCCAGGGCAGCATCCCGATGCGGGCGGAGCCGGCGGGCGCGCGGGCGCTCTCCGACCTGCTGAGCCGCGACATCGGCCGCCGGGGCATGGGGCGGCAGGATGTGGCGAACTTCACGCGGGAGCTGTCGATCATGCTCGGCGCCGGGCAGGATCTGGACCGCAGCCTGCGTTTCCTGGTCGATACCGCGCCGAACGCCCGGGTGCGCGTGACGGTGGAGGGCCTGCGCAAGACGGTGCGCGACGGCGGCTCGCTGGCGACGGCGCTTGGGGCGCATCCCGGCAGCTTCCCGAAGCTGTATGTCGGCCTGGTCCGCGCCGGGGAGGCCGGCGGCACGCTGGCGCCGACGCTGGACCGCCTGGCCGACCTGCTGGAGCGGGAGCGCAACCTTGCGTCCACCATCACGTCGGCGATGATCTACCCGGGCCTGCTGCTGCTGGCGGCGGTCGGGTCCATCACCCTGCTGCTGACGCAGGTGCTGCCGCAGTTCGTGCCGCTGTTCGAGCAGAGCGGCGCGGCGCTGCCCCGGCCCACCCAGTTGCTGATCGCCACTGGCGACGCGGTGTCCGCCTACGGGCTGTATGCCCTGCTGGCCGTCATCGCCCTGGCGTTCGCCGCCGTGCAGACGCTGAAGCGGCCCCGGCCGCGGATGCTGCGGGACCGGCTGCTGCTGCGCCTGCCGGTGGTGGGCGGGCTGACGCGGGAGGTCGTGGCCGCGCGCTTCACCCGGACGCTCGGCACGCTGCTGAACAACGGCGTGCCGCTGATCGCAGCACTCGGCATCGTGCAGGACGCCATCGGCAACCTGGCGGGCGTCGCCGCGGTGGAGCGCGCGACGGTGAGCGCCAAGGGCGGCGCCGGGCTGTCCCGTCCGCTCGGTGAGTCCGGCGTGTTCCCGGCCCGCACAATCTACCTGCTGCGCTTGGGCGAGGAAACGGCGCAGCTCGGCCCCATGGCGCTGCGCGCGGCGGAGATCCATGAGGAGAAGACCCGGCTTGGCGTGCAGCGGCTGGTGGCGCTGCTGGTGCCGGCGATCACGGTGGTCATGGGGTTGGTGATCGCTGGGATCGTGGCGTCCCTGCTGCTGGCCATGCTGGGCCTGAACGACCTTGCCGCAAGCTAGGCCGCGTCGCCGGGACGCCGGCTTTACCTTGATCGAGATGATCGTCGTGCTGGCGGTGCTGGGGCTGGTCGCCGGGCTGGTGCTGGCGCGGGGGCCGCCGCGCAGTGCCGGGCTGGAGATGCGCGCGGCGGCGGGCGCGGTGGCGCAGGCGATGCGGGTCGCGCGCACGCAGGCCATCATGTCGAACCGGCCCGTGACCGTCGTGTTCGACCCGCGCGCCGGCACGCTGCGCGTCGGCGCCGCCGCACCGCGGAGTCTGCCGGCGGGCACCGCGATGTCCGTGGTGAGCACCGCCGATTTGGCAAGCGCGCAGGCGGGGGCGGGCGGCCCGGCGGGGATCGCCTTTTTGCCGGACGGCAGCTCCTCCGGCGGACGGGTCGAGTTGGCGCGCGGCGCGCGGCACGCGCGGGTCGGCGTGGACTGGCTGACCGGGCGCGTCAGCGTGGCTGATGACCTGTAGCCGGGAGCACGGCTTCACGCTGCTGGAGGTGCTGGTCGCCTTCGTGATCGCGGCCCTGGCGCTGGGCGCGTTGAGCCAGGGCGCGGCGGGCGGCCTGCAATCGGCGCGGGTGTCCGGGCATTACCAGGAGGCGCTGTCCCGCGCCCGGTCCCGCCTCGCCACGCTGGGGACGCCCGTGCCGGGCGAGCAGAACGGCGACGACGGCGGCGGGTATTCCTGGCAGGTCCGGGTCACGTCCATCGCCACCGGCGCCCGCGGGCGGGAGGGCATCGATCCCATGCGGCCCGGCCGCGCCGTGCTGCTGGGCGTGACCGTCCGGATCTCCTGGCGCATGGACGGCGGCGAGCGGCAAGTGTCGCTGGCAACCCAGCGCGTCGCCTTGGCGCCCCCGGACCCGCCATGACGCGGGACGATGCGGGCTTCACTCTGCTGGAACTGCTAGTGGCGCTCGTGGTCCTGGGCTTCGTCCTGGCCGGGCTGAGCCAGGGCGTGCGCTACGGCCTGCGCGCCGCCGACACCCAGGCCCGGACGCTCGCGGAGCGGGCCGAGCTGGACGCGGTGGACCGGGCGGTCCGCAGCCTGATCGAGCAGATGGACCCCGGCACCGCCCGCGACGGCACCGGCATGCAGGGCAGCGCCGGCCGGCTGGTCTTCGTGTCGGAGCTGCCAGCGGCGAGCGGCCTCTCGACCCGGCACGCCGACATCGCGCTGGGCCTCGACGGCGCGCGCCGCCTGGTGCTGCGCGCCGCGCCGCATTTGCCCGGCAAGCCGTTCGGCCCGCCGCCCTTGCCGGTCGAGGAGGAGCTGCTGCGCGACGTGGACCATTTGGAGTTCAGCTATCTCGGCCGCGACGCCGGGGCGGGCTGGGCGAGCGCCTGGAGCGGCAAGGAACTTCCGGGCATGGTCCGCCTGCGGGTCGTGTTCCCGCCGGGCGACCGGCGGCATTGGCCGGACATCGTCGCAAGCCCTCGCCGGGAACGCTCAGCGGGCGTATGATCCGGCGTCCGAAGCTGCCGTGGTGCATCCGTTACGGCGTCTGAGAGTATTCACTTGCAGCATCCGGTCGGTTGGCAGCTATAGCGCAGCATGGTGAACGAATTCCTCCTCTGGTGGGCGCAGCAGCTTCGCGCCTCGCTGCCGGCACGGCTGGTGCAGGACGGCGCCGGGCCGGCGGCGCGCGGGCTGGTCGTGGCGCTGCATCCGCTGCCGGCCGGGCCACCCGGCGTCGATGTATTGGCGCGGCGCAAGGGGCGGGACGCGGCGCTCGGCCGCTTCGCCTTGGACGCGGCCGGGATCGCGGCGCTGCGGGCCGCCACCGCGGGACAGGGCGTCGCAAGCCTGCTGCGCCTGCCGCCCGAGATGCTGCTGGAGCAGCAGGTGGCGCTGCCCATCGCCGCCGAGCGCGACCCGGAGCGCGTGCTGCACTACGAGATGGACCGCATCACCCCGTTCACCGCCGACGAGCTGTTCTGGGCCTGGGCCGTCGAGCGGCGGGACCGCGCCCAGGGCCGCCTGCACGTCCGCCTGTCGCTCGTGCCCAAGGCGCGCTTGCTGCCGGTGCTGGAAGCGCTGCGGCAGGCGGGGCTGCGGCCTGCGGCGCTGGAAGCGGGGGCGCCCGGCGGCCCCCTGTGGCGCATCGCGCTGGACCGGCCGCAGCCGGCCCGCTGGCGGCGGCGCGGCCTGGCGATTGCGGGCGCGGCGTGCGCCGTCCTGGCCGTCGCCGCCGTCGCCGTGCCGTTCGCGGTGCAGTCCGTGCGCAGCGCGGAGGTTGAGCGCCGCATAGCCGCCCTGCGGCCCCGGGCGGACGAGGCGGAGGCGCTGCGCCGCCGTATCCTCAGCAGCACCGCCGGCACGGACGTGTTCGCGGAGCAGCGCGCCCGGGTCGGCGACGCGCTCGCGGCGTTGGCGACGCTGACCGACGTGCTGCCGGACGACACCTTCCTGACCGAACTGACCATGCGGACCCGGATCGTCACCATGAGCGGGCAGTCCGCCGGGGCCGCCCGGCTGATCGCGGCCCTGGCCGGGGAGCGCGGCATCCGCAACCCGGCCTTCGCGGCCCCCGTCACGCGCAACGAGGGCACGCGCGCCGAAGGCTTTTCCATCCGCGCGGAGATGACGTCTGATGCCGCTCCCGGGGGCGCACCATGACCGAGTCGCTGCCGACCGGGCGGCGCGGGCAGGTCCTGGCCTGGGCGCTGCTGCTCGCGGTGGGGGCGGCGGCCTGGGTCGCGGTGGCGGCGCCGCTGCTGGACTGGCATGCCGAGCGGGAAGAAGCGTTGGGGCAGCGCGCCACCCTGGCCCGGCGCATGGCGCAGGTCGCGGCTGGCCTGCCGGAGTTGCAGCGCCAGGCGGCTGGCGCGGCCGCGTCCGGGCCGGTCGCGGCGACCCTGCTCGACGGCTCGACCGACGCCGTGGCAGGCGCCACCTTGCAGCAGAGAATCCAGGACATGGCCGGCCGCGCCGGCGCCACGCTGTCCAGCACCGAAACGCTGCCGGCGGAGGCCGTGGCGTCCTACCGGCGAATCGGCGTGCGGGTGGCGCTGTCCGTGTCCTGGGGCGTGCTGGTGCAGTTGCTGCGCGCGGTGGAGGAGGCGTCGCCGCAGATGCTGGTCGATGACCTGCAGATCCACGGCATACGCCGGATCGGCGTGACCGGAGAGCCGCCGTTGGAAGCGTCCTTCACCGTGCTGGGGTTCCGCGCGCCATGATGCCGCGTGGCCTGGCCGCCATGCTGGGGCTTGGCGCGGCGCTGGCCGTGACAATTGCCCTTGAACTGACCGGTGGCGTGTCGGATGACGGCGCCATGATCGCCTCCGCCCCGCGTCCCGCCCCCGCGCCGCCCAGCCGGGCCGCGGCGCCCCCTGTCCCGCCGGAGGACCGGCAGGCGCTGGTCGACGGCATCCTGGCCCGCCCGCTGTTCGCCACCAACCGCCGCCCGCCCGACGCGCCGCCCGCCGCCGGCCCGGCGCCGGCGCCCACGAACCTGCCGCGCCTGGCCGGCATCCTGGTGCACGGCGACAGCCGCAGCGCGATCTTCGCCGCAACCGGGAGCGGGCGGCCCGCCGTGGTCCAGGAAGGCGCCAAGCTCAGCGGCTATACCGTGCAGTCCATCGAGGCCGGGCAGGTGACGCTGGCAGGACCGAGCGGCAGCCAGGTGCTGCACCCGGCCTTCGACCCGCGCCCGCCCAGTCCCGCGGCGAACCCGCTGGGTGGCGGCTTGCCGGGTGCTGGCCTGCCCGGCGCCGGGCTGCCGGGTGCTGGACCGGCCGGGCCAGGCGCCAGGCCCGCCACGCCCTTTGCGCCGACCGATGTCCTGCAATCGCTGCGGGGCCTGACCGGCACCGCCCGATGAAACGCCCCCAATGAAACGCACTATGCTGCTGCTGCTTGCCGGCCTCGCCGGCTGCGAGGCGCGGGGCTTGCCGGCGCTGCGGTCGCTGCCGAGTCTTGGCGGCGGACCCGGGGCCACCGCGGCGCCGCGGGTGAACGGTCCCGTGGGGTCGCCCGACGCGCTGCCGGGCGCGCAGGTCTCGGTGGGTCAGGTCCGCGCCGTCACCCTGCCGCCCGGCGATGCCGGCGCCGCGGGCGGGGACGTGTCGCTCGACTTCGTGGACACGGACCTGCGGGAGGTCGTGGCGCAGGTGCTCGGCACCATCCTGCGCGTGACCTACACCATCGACCCGGCGGTGCGCGGCACGGCGACCTTGCGCACCGCGACGCCCGTCGCGCGCTCGCAACTGCTGCCGGCGCTGCAGGCGCTGCTGGCGCAGAACGGTGCGGCGCTGGTGCAGTCAGGCGACATCTACCGCGTGGTGCCCGCCGCCGCCGGGTCGCCGGTGCTGGCCGGCGGCAGCGCGACCGCCGGCGGCGGGATCGTGCCGCTGCGTTACGCCTCGGCGGAGGATCTGGCCAAGGTGCTGCAGCCCTATGTCGGCGCGGGCGGCAAGGTGGTGGCCGACGCCGGGCGCAACGTCTTGCTGATCAACGGCGACGCGCCGACGCGGGACGCGCTGGTGTCGTTGATCCGCGCCTTCGACATCGACGTGCTGGCCGGGCAGTCCTACGCGCTGTTTCCCGTGACCGCGGGCGGGGCCAAGGACTTCGCCACCGCCCTGTCGGACGCGTTCCGCAGCGGCAGCGGAGGCGCGTTGGCGGGCGTCGTGCGCGTGGTGCCGATGGAGCGCATCAACTCCGTGCTGCTGGTGTCGAGCCAGGCGCGCTACATCGACCAGGCCCGCCGGGTGTACGGGCTGATCGAGCGCGGGCGGCGGCAGACGCTGCGGACATGGAACGTGTACTACCTGCAGAACAGCCGCAGCAACGACATCGCCTACGTGCTGCAGCAGGCGTTCACGCCGGGCAAGGTGACGGCGCAGCCCAGCCCGCGGGCGTTGGGGTCAACGGCGCCGGGCCGCGGCTCCCGGCAGTCGGGGTTCAACGGCGGCGGCGATTCCGGGGGCGGCCTGGGCGGCGGCGGGGGGCTTGGGGGCGGTGGACTGGGCGGCGGTGGCGGCCTGGGCGGCGGTGGGCTTGGCGGCGGCGGACTGGGCGGCGGCGGGCTGGGCGGCCGGGGCGGCGGCGGGCTTGGTGGTGGTGGCGGGCTTGGCGGCGGTGGCCTGGGCGCACAGGGCGCCGGCGGGCAGCCCGACCCGTCGCAGAACCCGGCCAACCCGTTGCTCGGCGGCCTGGACCCGACCGGCGGTCCCGGCGGCGGCGGCTCTGGCGGGGACGACGCCAACTCCGTCCGCATCATCCCGAACGGCCAGAACAACGCCATCCTGCTGTTTGCCACCGCGTCCGAGCGCGACACCATCGAGGCGATGCTGCGCAAGATCGACATCCTGCCTTTGCAGGTCCGCATCGACGCGACGGTCGCCGAGGTCACGCTGAACGACAACCTGCAGTACGGCACGCAGTTCTTCTTCAATGCCGGCATCAACGGCGCGCTCAACTTCAGCCCGGCCGGCGCTGCGGCGGGCGCCTTCGCCTCGGGCTTCCCAGGGTTCGTGCTCAGCGGCCCCCGCAACGGCCAGGCCGCGCTGAACGCGCTGCAGGCGGTCACCACCGTGAAGGTGCTGTCCTCCCCGCAGGTGCTGGTGCTGGACAACGAGGCCGCGCGCCTGCAGGTCGGCAATCTCGTGCCGTTCCTGACGGCCAGCTCGCAAAGCCAGATCACCAGCAACGCGCCGATCGTCAACTCGGTCGATTACCGGGAAACCGGGGTGATCCTGGAGGTCACGCCGCGGGTGAACAGCGGCGGGCTGGTGACGCTCGACGTCTCGCAGGAGGTCAGCGGCGTGGTGCCGGCGCCCTCCGCGGGGGGGATCGCGTCGCCGACCTTCTCCGAACGCAACGTGACCAGCCGCGTGGTGGTGGAGGACGGGCAGACGGTCGGGCTGGCGGGGCTGATCAGCGACAACGACAGCCAATCGAGCTCGGGCATCCCGTGGCTGAAGGACATCCCCCT